>Ga0075021_10001565_pt1 | contig 11781 bp, 8 predicted proteins | sample ColStrG_CSR_2012_FD_72749 | JGI IMG/M metagenome (GOLD analysis project Ga0075021, IMG submission 72749) | Freshwater sediment microbial communities in response to fracking from Pennsylvania, USA - Cold Stream Run_MetaG_CSR_2012 | ecosystem: Environmental > Aquatic > Freshwater > Creek >... | reverse complement strand
GTCGCTGGCCGAGTCGGCGTAGGCCATGGACTCCTCCAGCTTCAGTCCTTCGGACTCGGCGTAGTCGGCTAGCACCAGCGCCCTGGCCTCGCCGATTGGCGGCAGCTGCTCGAGCCGACCGGTGAAGTTCCCGTCTTCGACACCCAGTTCGGCGCACACGATCTCGTCGAACAGGGGCCGGAAGGGCTCGACCACGAAGTCGAGGGCTCCAGTGATGAGAATGGTCCGATGGCCGAGAGCCTGATGGGCGCGTACGCGAGCGATCCCGGCCGGGAAGGACTTGGCCAGTAACAGGTGGTGAAAAAGGTCCCATCCGTCGTCGTGCAGCCGGGCGGCGGGAGCGCCCTCGTAGCGTCGGTAGAAGGAGCGCAAAAAATCGCCCCGGTCGCGCCGGTCTAGGGCTAGGAGCGATGGTGCCTCTGCCACCAATTCGGCCACGAACGTCGCCCGCTCAGCCGGCGGCAGATGGCGGGAGGCCAACCATGCGTAGGAGTCGACAACATTGGAGGCGATCAGCGTGTTCTCGAGATCGAAGGCGGCCACGTGGCGGTCGGGCGAGAGGACGTTCTTGCGCGCCCGATCGGCCCGGCTTGTTTTTACCGATTTGCCACCCGGTGAGGTGCGCACCCGCGCGTGCTCAATGATCGACGGAAGGTGGATCTCACGGACATAGGTGGTCCAGTCGATGGCGCCGGGGTCGAGGCAGTAGGTCGCCCGGTCGTCGTCGTCCATCCGTTCCCACAAGGCGAGAAGCCGGTCGACCCGGTAGAGGGCTTCGGTCTCGGTATAGGCACCATAAAGCTCGACATAGCCTAGTGCCCGGTCGGCCAGGAGGTGCTGCTCTTCGAGCGCGGCCATCCACTCGGCCCGTTTGCCTCGGATGGGGAGTGACCCAATGACCTGCTCGGCCAGGGTCATGGCCTTCGACGCCCGGGTTAGCTGACGCTGCACACGCCCGCGGCCCGGAAACGTCCACTCGGGTACCACGATGGGCTGGCCGTCCTGGTCGTAGAGGGGGTGCTCCTGGAACCAGGCGGTTACCAGTTCGACGAGCTTGCCGTAGCGGAAGGGATTCCGCACTCCGGAGGCCACGTGGTAGACCGACGGCCCGACGTAGGCGTCGGCCGGGTCGTTCGACGCCGATCGCAGCAAAGCCTCACCGGCCACGGCAATGATGGTGGCCACCACCAGGTCGACCGGGATCACATCGGTGACGCCCTCGGGCACCCCCGGAAATTCGCGGAGTAGGCCCCGGGCGTAGGAGATGATGATCGGCTCGGCCATCCGGAACCCGCGGATCCACCCGGGCCGGGGCTCGGCCAGGGCGGACTCGATGATGGAGGGTCGGATGATTGTGATGGGTAGGGAGTCGCCGTACTGGGAGACCAGGGCCCGTTCGCCGAGGGCCTTGGTGTACGGGTAGGCATCGGGCCATCCGAGCGACTGGGCCCGGGCTTGGCCGATGGTGACCATCTGCTTCTTGACCCAGTCCTCCCGCAGTCGTTCGGCACGTTCCGCCAACAGGTGCAGTCCGGCACCGCCGAGTTCCTCGCGGGCCGATTTGTGGAATTCGGCCAGTCGCTCGGGTTGGCGGGACTCGGCTTCCGAGTCGCCGCGTTGCCGTCGGGCGGCGGCGACCTCGTGCCTCCAATCGACGTCCACGGTAAAGGGATTGGCGTCGAGCAGTTCCTCTTTGGCCTCGCCCTGATGGGTGCCGGCCACGTATGCCGTCGACACCGGAAGGAAGTGGACCGGACCGACACGACCCTCCGCCTCGGCCAGGCCCCTCGCAGCGACGACGGCCCCGGCCACCCGGGATGGGCCCAACAAGTTGACTTCGACGGCAGCGTCGAGTGGGGAGTCGAAGCTGACCGATGCGGCGGAGTGGATCACGATGTCACACCTGGACATGACATCGAGACCGGTAGCGTCGAGGCCCAGGCCATCGGTGGCCACGTCGCCGGCCACCGCCAGGACGCGGGCGGCCATGGACTCGTCGAACCCGTCGCCCAACTCCTCTCGTAGGCGGTCGAAGCAGTCGTTCTTGAGGATCTCCTTGGTGGCCCTTTGCATCGGCGTTGCCCGTCGACCGGGACGGATGAGGAGGACGACCTGGCTGTCCGGCACGTTGCGCAGGATCCGCTCGACGAGGGCCGTGCCGAGGAATCCGGTGGCGCCGGTAATGAAGAAGCGCCTACCGGAAAGAGCGTCGCGAACGCGGGTCACTCAATCTGTCTACCATATGGTAAGTGACTGGGGCGACCACAGGACAGGGAGCGACAACTGCTCGCGATCGCAGCCGACCGAGACCGGTTCCGATCGGAGGCAGGACCGACGCGGACGGAGCTACGACCTCGGAGCGAATTTTGGATGCAGCCCTCGTGTCCTTCGCCAATCGGGGCTATGAGGCGTCATCGCTCGATGCCTTGGCTGTGGGGCTCGCCATCCGCAAGCAGACGATCCTCTACTGGTTCCCAAGCAAGGAGGTCCTCCTCGAGGCGGTCGTCGACCGCAGCGCCATCGAGCTGTCTGTCGCCCTCGAAGCCTCACTCACCACTGCTGGCCCTGGGTGGGCCCGGGTCGAAGCGGTAGTGAAGTCCGTGTTCCGGCTGGCGGCCCGCCGACCCGAGCTGTTGGGCCTGGTACGAGAGATGGGCCGGCTCGGGACGCCGGCGGCCACCCGGTTCGTCACCGCCATCGAACCGCTTGTCCAACGCGCTACCGGTTTCTTGGAGGACGAGATGGATTCGGGCCACATGAAGCGACATGATGCGCGGCTTCTCCTGTTGGCCATCTACTCCACAGTCATCGGTATGTTGACTGAGGTCGAGGTCCTGCGGGCCTTCGGTGAGGAGCCCACCGCGCGCTCACTCGTGCGCCGCCGCAATGAGATCTTGGAGCTGCTTCGCTCCGCCCTGGTCATCGACGTCGTCTGAGCTGTTCTCCTCGTAGAGGACGAGCTGCAATCAATCGGAGGCCTTGGCCGCCCGGCGCTCACGCCAGGATGGTTTAGGCGGCGGGGGAGCGGGACGCGTCGGTGCCTTCGGGGTATAGCGCTTGTTGCCCTGAGGCCCGACCGGTCCCTTCGAGCGCCGTCCGGAGCGTCCGTCGGCTCGGCGGGCGGCGACGGCGTCGGCCCGCGATTGAACGGGCGGGGCAGTCTTGGCGCCGGAAGCGCGATCGGATTTGATGCGGGCGGTGATCTCCTTTTGGACCTTGAATGACCGATACAGCAGCCAAGCCGCCAGCAACAAGAATGGCAGCCCGACGACGAAATCCGAGTTCGAGAATCCGAGAAATGTGAAGAGGGCCACGAAGCCCACCAACGCCCGACGACCCAGATATGTGGTGCCTGCCAGCAGAACGGCACACACCAGGCCGACAATTAGGGTGGTGAGAGGGGTGAACTGCCCTTTCTTGAGGTGGAGGTGGGAGTTGTTTGACTCCACTACATAGATCAGGACGGCGAAGAACGCAGCCATGAAACTGGCCAGGTAGCAGTAGACCCGTTCGCGCGGGTCGATGCGGTCAATCGACCATTTGGTGGGGTTTCCGTTTCGGTCGAGCCCCGGTCGCGCAGGTGCTGCGGGTGCAGCATCCATCAGCCGATCCATCAGTCTCCGCTTCGAGGACGAGGTGACTTCGTCCTCTGCTCCGTAGGTATCGGCGTTGTTGCTGTGCTCTTCAGTATCGACTTCGTCGTGTTCGGACATCGATTTCAGGTTACCGGTCCGTCGGACGTGGCCCTGAAGGCTGTTCGGGTTGGCACCAGCACCACACCGAGTCCGGCATTGGCTCCCCGGCCGATCTCTCGAATCGATGTTCCTTCATCCGCTTCAGTCAGAGCGAACGACGATGTGGCAGGTACCGAATCGGGCACACCCTCGGGCTCGTCGACCTCGAGTGTGATGTGGTGAACCTTCCCGGGTCGGCCTTCGAGCCATGTCGTTGCTGACGCGTCGGAGGCACCTTCGGTGGCCGTCACCAGGCGAATGCCCAACGGACCGGGCCATGCCAGGTCGACCCAGCGCAGGCCGGCGAACGTCCCTTCATCCACCACCTGTCCGTCGAGGACTCCGCTGAAGAGTTGGAGGGCCCCGTCGAGATCGGCCACCACGTGGCAGACCCGCAGCAGCGACGCAGGAGGGACCGGACCGGAACCATCTGAGTGTTGGCGCCGCTCGGTGGGGAAGTCGCCTGGAGCGGGCTCGTTCCATGTCTCGTGGTCCTCGGCCAACTGGACGACGACGCCTGTGGCTTGTTTGGGGTGGAGAAAGGCCTCGAGCCACTCGGGGTGACTGAAGTCGATCCCGACCGGTTCGATCCCGAACGTCCGCACGCGTTCGATGGCGTCGGCCAGGTCGGGGACTTTGAACGTCAGATGATGAGGACCGGGACCATTTGCGGCCAGGAAACGGGAGAGGAAGTCGTTGACGTCCACGTTCCACGGCATCAGCATTTCGACCCGGGCCCCGTTGGCGAATTGGAGCTGGCCTGGAGCAAATCCGGGTCCTGGGCCACCTGAACTCCACTCGGCACCCAAATCGGTGGAATAGCGGTTCCAGACGTCCTGCCAGCGGGGGACGGCGTGGGCGATGTGATCGAGGAGCGTTCCTTCGATCCGGGTTACCTCGGACGGTGCGATCGACATGGGCACAGCCTGCTCTGCGGGGAGCAGACTTGTCGACACGGAACGCAATACGACCGGCCCCTTGTCCCACCCCGACGCCGCCGGTACGGTCGTCAGATGGACTTCCGTACGGAATCAGTGGTCGATCTGGCGGCACAGGTCCGGAGCGGGGCCCGGACGGCAGCCGAGCTGGTGGACCATGCTCTGGCTGCCATCGAGGCCCGCAACCCCGTCATCAATGCGTTCGTGGCCGTCGACGAGGGGCGAGCCAGGGCCGCGGCTGCGGCTGTCGATGCAAAGGTGGCTGGAGGTTTGGACCCCGGTCCCTTGGCCGGTATTCCGATCGGGGTGAAGGACCTCGAGGACGCCGCCGGCTACGTCACGACCCACGGCTCGGCGGCCTATGCCGATAGCCCCAGGGCGACCCGGGACTCGGTGTTGGTGGCTCGCCTGGTGGCCGCAGGGTGTGTTGTCGTCGGCAAGACCAACACCCCGGAACTCGGCTGGAAGCCGGACACCGAGAATCCCCTGTTCGGGGCGACCCTCAACCCTTGGAACCTGGAGCACACCCCTGGTGGCTCGTCGGGCGGGAGTGGTGCGGCGATCGCGTCGGGCATGGTGCCCCTTGCCACCGGTTCGGACGGCGGTGGATCCTTGCGGATCCCTTCGTCGGCGTGTGGGCTCTCCGGGATGAAGCCTTCGCTGGGCCGCGTTCCGTCCGGCGGCGCGCATCCACCGGATTGGCAGAACTTGTCGACCAAAGGTCCGATGGCGCGACGTCTGTCTGATGTGGTGGCCGCCCTCGAGGTTGTGGTCGGCCCCGACCCGACAGACCTGCGGTCGTTGCCCCGGCCCGAGGCATCCTGGCTCGCAGCTCTGGAGAACCCGCACCCGCCGTCGAAAATTGCCTGGTCGCCGACATTGGGTTACGCCGAAATCGATGAGGAAGTGCTGGTGCTTTGTCGCCGGGCCGTCGACGTGTTGGCTGATCTGGGAACCGACGTGGTCGAGGTCGACACGGTGTTCGACGAGGATCCGGTTGACGCCTGGTTGACGCTTTCGGGCGTATACAACCTGCGCACTCATCATGAGTTGATCGGTACGGAGGTGTGGGGCCGGGTCGACCCGGTGCTGCGGATGATCATCGAGAGCGCCGCGGAGACCGGTCCCCTCGATGTGGTGCGGGCCGAAGACGCCTGTCATTTGTTGAATCTTCGACTGGTCGACCTGTTCCATGATGTGCGACTACTGGTGACGCCGACCATGGCGGGTTCGCCGCCACCGAGGTCACTCGGCGGGGCCGGAATGATCAATGGGACCCCGGACTTCAACTGGGTAAAGATGACCTACGGGTTCAACATGACCCGTTCGCCGGCAGCAACCGTTTGCGTTGGGCTGACCTCCACCGGGGTGCCGGTAGGTCTGCAGCTCGTCGGGCCCCAGCATGCCGATCTGGTGGTACTCCGGTCTGCGGCGGCCTTGGAGGCGGCACTCGGATTCAATGCAGTAGCTCCATTTCCGAAGATTTGATCCGGTCTCGTTTCGGACGGGTGGTCGGTGCCGATCACCGGTGTTTCGAACCGGGGGGTCGGTCGGCCCGGGCTAACATGCACATCTGCATCGTCGCGGTGGTACCCGCCGTGACTTCCGGGCGCTTAGCTCAGTTGGTTAGAGCGCAGCCTTCACACGGCTGAGGTCGTGGGTTCGAATCCCGCAGCGCCCACCAGTTCAGAGGCTATATCGGGCGCTAGGGACAGACTGAATGTCCTACAATTGTCCTAATTGACAGTAGAGTTGCCGCTATGGCGACTCCTAGGACAAAGGCGAGGCCCGGGACGATGCGTGAGCGTTCGCCGGGTCACTGGCAACTCCGAGCGTTCGCCGGCACTGATCCGGTGACCGGCAAGGCGACTCAGGTGGCCCAGACGTTCGTCGGAACGGAGCGCGCAGCATCCAAGGCGCTGGCTGCACTAGTGACCGAAGTCGAGGCCGGCGCGTTCGTGCCGACCTCCGCGACCGTGGGCCAACTGCTGAACCAGTGGCTCGAGGTGGGGGAGAACACGCAGCGGCCGCGCACCCTCTACGAGAACCGTCGGAAGATCGAGGCGAGGATCCGCCCGAAGCTCGGCGCCGTAAAGCTGAGCAAGCTCGACGCCGCCCTGCTCGACTCGACCTATCGAAGCTGGCTCGCCGAGGGCCTCTCGCCGGCCACTGTCCACAAGTACCACACGATTCTCAGCGCAGCCCTCCGGCAAGCCGTGAAGTGGGGCTATATCGACTCGGCCCCAACGGCCCGGGCGACGCCGCCGAAGGTCGAGCGCCACGAAATGAAGGTACCGACACCCGAACAGCTGTCCGCATTGGTCACGGCCGCCGACGATGTCGACCCCGTCCTTTCAACTGCCGTTGCGCTGGCAGCTCTCACCGGAGTTCGTCGGGGGGAGCTAGTAGCCCTCAAGTGGTCCGATATCGATCTGGGTGCCGGCCTGGTCAAGATCGCACGGTCCTTGACGGTTGCCCGTGGGGAACAGCACACGGGTCCAACCAAGACTCACCAGTCAAGAGACCTTGCCCTCGATCCCGTGTGTGTCGAGGTACTTCGGCGACGATGGGCCTACATGGTCGATCTGTCAGACGAGGCCCACTCGCCTCTGGTTCCGGACCCCTACGTCCTCTCCTACAACGCCAACGGGGCCACGGCCGCCAATCCGGACACTCTCACCCATGGCTTCAATAAGCTTTGCGTGGCAATGGAAGCGCCGGCCCTGGCCGAGCTGCGGAAGACGACGCAGAAAGCCACCCGCTCCGACCTAGCACCGTGGCAGCGCTGGCCGTTTCGATTCCACGATCTGCGACACTTCTCGGTCACGACCCTGATCGCCGCAGGCGTCGATGTGCGGACCGTGGCCGACCGACACGGACATGCCAAGGCAACGATGACTCTCGATCGGTATGCCCATGCGCTGCCAGAACGGGATCGAGCTGCGGCCGGAGTCCTGGGTGCAGCGTTGACTCTGGGGGCTTCAAAAGTAGGCGGGATCTAGCAGTTGGGCGACAAAGTGCTCTAAATGTTGCCCGCCCCCTCAACTTGCCACAGTCCCCGAATTACTCTTTTCGGGGAGTCGGGATTGGGTCATCGGTGTCGACTGTGTGTGTTCGCTGCCCCGGCATATGGCGATCTCGCACGGACAGGCTGGCTCAATCCAGATCTCGTGGGTCCGGTGGGGGCAGAGGGTCGTCCTCGAGCCGGATGCAGTCCCACTCCATCTGAGGATCTCTCGACACCACCCGACGAGGCTTGCAGTGCACGACTCCTTCCGCCATGAGCGATGCCAGAACGCGGTTGAACTGATCTAGGTCGCAGTCAAGCCTGGTCGCAAGGTTCGCGTCGGAGAGCAGGAGCGGCGTCCCGCCGGCGCCAGTAGTGCGGTTCGCCTGCAAGACCTCAATGATGGACTCTCGGAGTTCGTCGTCGTCCACATCCGGGACCGTAGTCGCCGGGGAGTCGCCGGTCGTCCCTAATCGCTGCCGGGTGTGGGACTACTTTCAGTGCGCCGAGGTGAACGACCTACGGCGACGGCGTGCGATCGACCTTCTGAGACCTTGAACATTCGCGGGGTCTACAGAGCGGTGAAGCATTGCATGGCAGTTCGGACACACCGGCCGCATGTCCGAAACTGGGTCAATGTCATGTTCTGCTCCTATGTCCCCCAGCGGAACCAGGTGATGTACGTGGATGAAGTCTTGGCCAATTGCGCCATAGCATTCCTCGAATTCAAAATCACAGACTGCACATTTGCATCCCCACTTGGCAATGCATTCTGTTCGAAGGCGCGGGTCGCGCTCATACCGGCTCACCAAGACTGCAATCCGCCTCCCCTCTTTGCCGCGTCGATAGCCCCCTTCCTCTGGTGACACAAAGGGGTGATCCCACCGCTCGTCGCAGAGTCGCTCCAGTCGTTTCGGATTGCGTATGGAGATTCCGGACCCGTTGGGCTCCCAATCCTGAGTGGAATCCAGCTCCTTGAGTCGAGCGATCAGGATTCGCTCCTCGATCTCAAAGAGTCGCTCCCATTCAATCGGGACGTACCAAGTTAGCTTCCCAGGCGTTCCATCCCAGTGAGTCTCCTGGAATGGGTCACCTTGAACCAATGCCGAACCAACGATGCCCCTATCCTTTCGTTGACGTAGCAAGTACACCCGGTCACCCTTTTGGATCACCTTCCAGTTATTGGAGACGCTCCACCGGTCCCTAACCACAATGCCCCCGGCAAGCGCTCTCATTGTCTGACGGTAATCGTCATCGGGGAAGACCTCTAGCCCGTTCGGCCTCACCAACGGATTCCACGTCACAAGGTAGCTCGCCATAGATGCCAACATAACGAAGCGTTCAGCCTGGCGCCTCTGAGCACTCGTCACTGACTCAGGCATCCGCGTAGCTGAGCCAGTACAGCTGCGGGAGGACCCACTGGCAGCTGGGTCGGCAATGATTGAGGAATGCGCTATCGAGACATTGACGCCGTCCGCCGGCTCATCGACCAGAGGATTCCAGAGAATTCGGCGCTTGAGTACAAGTCGGCTCTCTCGCTCGACACGCAGGGTGAGAAGAAGGAGCTACTCAAAGACCTGACGAGTATGGGCAATGGCGGCGGCGGCACTCTGATCTTCGGCATGGACGAGGAGCCGGGATCTAACATCGCCAAGGCCCTTACGCCGCTGGCAAACCCTGGCCTGGTAGGCGTGGCCGAGGACGTAGTCACCAGTGCGGTGAGGCCGCCACTGCTGTGGTCGCATCAGACATTCGAGGTCCACGGGGGCTTCGTTGTGGTCGTCGATGTCGAGCGATCCCCGTTAGGTCCCTACATGATTGATGCCTACGGAGATCAGCGGTATCACAAGCGATCCGGCGATCACACCCACCAAATGAATGAGCGGGAGGTCCGAGATGCTTACGAGTTGGCGCATCGATCACTTGGCAGGAGGGATGAACTCTGGAAACAGCACCTGTTACCGATGAAGGTCGATGAGGGCGGTCCGTGGCTCGTGGTTTCGGCACTGCCAGAGGAGCCGCTGACCGAAATCTTCGACTCTCGGAAGATCGATCTGTCGGCGTTCCAATCGCCGACGTCGATGGTGAATTACATCAGTCACACCGGGCTGCAGTTCGCCTTAGGGGCTCTCAGACATTGGACGGACGGTCTTGCGGCGGACGATGGAGCCAATGGAACCGACCCTCGCCTACTGTTTCGGCTGCATCGCGACGGAGCAGGTGGGATTGCCCAACAGATACAACCGGAGATTAGTCAGGAGTGGAACGCGAGGATTGTGAACGCGTTCCTCATCTACCTGGCTTGGTTTTGGGCTGAGTTCGATTTGCAGCAAGCAGTAGAGGTGGAACTGGCCGTCGTAAGTCTTGAGGGTGCGACCATTCCGGCAAACGCGTTCACTGTCGCTCCGACTTCGGTAGTTACGCCGCGAGGCGTCGACGTGAATCACGTCAGCATCAGCGAGTACGCACTTCCCTGGGAACTGGCACGAGCCTCTGTTCGCCACCGGCTTCTTCGGCGCTTCAGCGATCGAGTGGAGCAGACATTCGGCCGCGCTGGAGCGAAGGCGCTCTTCGAGCGTGGATGGCTCTTTGATCACCACGGAAACATCACCGGAATGGCCCTCGATAGGGGCATGATCTGGCAGCCCAACCAGGGACAGGGTGGACTGCGGAAGGCGAGCGTCGATGCAGCAGGTCAGGTTTACGGGAACGAAGGTGTCTGTGGCTACGTAATCGATGGGGCATTTGTTGACGTCGATGGCCACACGTTGGCCTGTCTGGAGATGGCACAGGGACCAGGGTGCCCAGATGATTTCATGACTCGGATTACACAGGGGATGGACACGCCACTGACCGAGGGACCAGACCCGATGGAAGTTGTGGGAGAAGTTGCGAGGCCAGAACCGACTGGGACGTGGAGCGACAAATCGCTCTCTGATCTCCTGATCTGAAACGCGATGTGGGCGGAAGGCGCCCAACTCGGGTGTTGAGAGAGGCCAATGGCGTACACCGGCGACGTTTCCGTTGAGGACGAAGTCAGCCGAGTCTTCATGGGCAGACCTCATGTTGTCTTACTGGGTGCAGGTGCGAGCAAGGCAGCGTTGCCCAACGGAGACAGGAACGGACAGCCATTGCCGCTCATGCGCGAAGTTGCCGATGACCTCGGCCTGGCCGAGCTCTTTCCAGATGACCTGAGAGTATTGGCGACGTCTGACTTTGAGGCGGCCTACTCGATTCTTCATGAGCAAGGTAGCCTCACAATTTCCGAGATCGGTGAAAGGATCGCTGACTACTTCGCCTGGCTGCGATTGCCACAGGAGCCGACGATCTACGACTACCTGCTCCTATGTCTTCGTGAGAAGGATGCCGTATTCACGTTCAATTGGGATCCGCTCCTGGTGGAGGCGCGGATCAGGCTCACCTCACGCGGAGTCCAGAAGTTACCGAAACTCTTCTTCCTCCACGGAAACGTCGTGATCGGCTATTGCGAGATAGACCACATCAGTGGAATCACCGATCGAGGACCTTACCGAGGACAGCCTTGCAGCAAGTGCGGCCAATGTTTCCCTCCTTCGCAGTTGCTCTTTCCTGTGGCCGAGAAGAACTACCAAGGCGATCCGTTCAGCACTCGAGAATGGGCGGCCGCAGCCGAGTATCTGAAGCATGCCTTCATGATGACCATCTTCGGATACAGCGCACCGAAGACTGATGTCGAGGCGGTCCGGTTGTTGAAGGCTGCTTGGGGCGAGATAACCGACCGAAGTCTTGAGCAGTTCGAGGTCATCTGCCGCCCAGGGGCCGACGAAGCGGCCCTACGCCAGACATGGGACCCCTTCATCCACACCCACCACTACGAGATTGTGCAGTCCTTCTTCGATTCATGGATGGCGCTTCACCCAAGGAGGACCGGCGAGGCCTACTGGTCCCAGTTTCTGGAGGCCCAGTTCATTTCCAACAACCCGTTGCCCCGAAGCGTGACGCTCGACAAACTCGTTGAGTGGTTCCAACCCTTGTTCGAAGCCGAAGCCGAAGCCGAAGCCGAAGCCGAAGCCGAAGCCGAAGCCGAAGCCGAAGCCGAAGCCGAAGCCGAAGCCGAACGGCC
>Ga0075021_10001564_pt1 | contig 11783 bp, 13 predicted proteins | sample ColStrG_CSR_2012_FD_72749 | JGI IMG/M metagenome (GOLD analysis project Ga0075021, IMG submission 72749) | Freshwater sediment microbial communities in response to fracking from Pennsylvania, USA - Cold Stream Run_MetaG_CSR_2012 | ecosystem: Environmental > Aquatic > Freshwater > Creek >... | reverse complement strand
GGTCGCGGCTTTTCTGATCTATTCCGGCGCTGGTCTGAGAGGATTTGCGCTGTTGGTGGCCCTGTTCGCAGTCACCTACCTGGCAACGCGATTCGGTCGCGGGCGCAAGCTGGCGTTGGGGACGGCTGAGAAATCTGAGGGCCGCAGCGCCACACAAGTGGTGGCTAATATTGGGATAGCTGCCTTATTTGCAATGCTTTACGGACATTACCCCAAGCAATATCTAATGGTTGCCTGCGCCGCAGCCCTCGCCGAAGCCGCCGCCGATACCGTCTCCAGCGAATGCGGCCAAGCGTTTAGCGCCTCCCCGAGGCTGGTTACGACGGGCGCTTGCGTCTCGCCAGGAAGCAATGGGGCGGTATCTCTGCCGGGCACAGCCTGCGGGGCCTTCTCCGCCCTGCTGATGGCCTGGGTGGCCGTGTTTACGGGCATGGTGGCTGCATCTGCGGCGTGGGTGATTGCCGGCGCGGCGCTGGCAGGGATGTTTGTGGATAGCTTGCTGGGAGCCACCTTCGAACGGCCCGGAGCCCTGAATAACGACGCCGTCAACCTGCTGGGAACGCTATCAGCAGCGCTCCTGGCATGCTGGTGGGCACATTAGCGGCTACCGCGGAGTCTATAAGGCAGATTAGGAGGAGTAAGCTTAGGGGCGAGGGGTCATGGCCGGAAGGCCCTTGAGGCTTTCGGCGTAACGCGAGAAAATAGCAGTGTAGGTTGGAATCCCCGGTTACGGCCGGGCGCATCTAACGTTTGCTGAGGGCGGTTTTCGGGGCGTTTTCTAAGGGTTAGGTTGGGTTTTTTCATGCGTTTTCGGACTTTCGCGATCGCGTACTCGGTGGCACTGGCGCTGTTCGTGGTAGCGCAGCGGGAGCCTATTTCTGTTAGCCACGAGGGATTCACGCGGGTTGTGGACTTGACGCGTGCGGTCGAAATATCTTTAGATTCAGCAGCTTACACTCGGTTAGGTCAACCTGGACGTTCGCTTTTGGCCAATACACGGATTGAATCCCCTGCGAAGCTGGTTCCAGGACTTTGGACCGTTAGCCAGATTCCTGCCGTGCGGCTTCATGCGCCTCTGGTGGTGATGAATGTGGAGCGCAGCGTGGCGAGCGATCCCAACTACCAAATAGGTATTGAAGATATAGCGCGATGGGAACAGCGGCACGGTCGCATTCCCCTTGGAGCGGTGGTAGTAGCGAGGACCGGCTGGACGCCCGACAACAGATTGCGGACCCGCGCGCGCACCGGCTTCACCGAGGACGCAACCCATTTCCTGGTTGAAGGCCGTGTGGTTCTGGGCCTTGGTTCGGACCGGCCGGAGCAGATCGTGCCCGGCGTGGCTCATGATTACGCGTCGCGGCACAGCGTTTATCAGCTCACGAATGTGGCGAACCTGAGCTCCGTTCCTGAGTCCGGCAGCTTGCTGTTGATTGCCCCCGTGCGTGTTCCGGGCAGCGTTGAGAACAGCGCCCGCCTGACGGCGATGACCGAGTAGTTCGTTTTCCCCTGCGGTAAATTTCCTTCATCTTCGTAACCCGTCGAGCATCCATTAGGGGTGAAATCCAATCCCTCGTCAGGAGTTCTCCGTGACCACAGCTGTTGATCCGCGCTATCCCGTGGGCAAGTTTTCCCCTCCGCAAGGCCCCGTTCCGGCCAGTGAGAGGACACAATTTCTCAATCAAGTGGCTGAAGCTCCGGCGAAGTTACGTGCGGCCGTGCAAGGACTAACCGATGCGCAACTCGACACGCCGTATCGTGATGGCGGATGGACGCCGCGGCAAGTTGTGCATCATGTGGCCGACAGCCATATGAATGCGTTTATTCGCTTTAAGCTGGGCCTGACGGAGGACAATCCGACGATCAAGCCCTATCTGGAGCATCTGTGGGCTGACCTGGCGGACCAGAAGTTGCCGATTGCCGTTTCGTTGCCGATTGTGGACAACGTCCATGAGCGCTGGGTGGCAGTGATTCGTTCCATGAAGGAAACGGATTGGGCGCGGACGTTCAATCATCCCGAACTTGGCATGCAGCGGCTGGACCGGGCGTTAGCGATGTATGCGTGGCACGGGCGGCATCATGTGGCGCATGTTACGGAGTTGCGGGGGCAAAAAGGCTGGTAGGTTTGCCCGGCCTTACCTCGGCGGCTGAAGCCGCCTATTAAGCAGCAGTAATCGCAGGGCTGAAGCCCTGCGCCGCCCAAAAGCTGGTGAATACCGACGCGCCGGGAGAGGTAGGGGTCCTTCGACTGCGAAACGCCTTCACTTCGTGAAGGCGTTTCTTCGCTCAGGATGACAGAAAGGGCGGTCGTTTCTACTTTACCGGCAGCGAGTAGGTGAAGTCGTAGGAATGCTTGCCGTCTGCGATGATGATCGCCATGGTGCCCGATAGTCCCACGAGTTCCTCCGTTCCAGAATCCGGTACTACCGTGATGGTCAGGGTCGGTGCCCCGCCTGTCATGATCCCGGTATGGTGAAGTGCGAACGTACCCTTGCGGCCTTTTAGCGTGCCCGAAACCCGCTCGATGGCGACGTAAACCGCTGAGGTTTTGGGGTTGCCTGTGCTGAGCATTTGGCCTTTGCTGGTGGCCTCCAGATCGCCGTGGAATTGTTTGTCGAGAGACATGCGCGCGATGCTGGGGTCTCCGACATTCTCTTCCGGCGGAAGAGGTTTGATCTTCACTTCGAAGGGTCCGGTGGCGTGATCCGACATCATGGCGGCTTTCTGTGTAGGTTGTGGAACTGATGATTGGGCCGCAGTGAGCGATGCGAGAAACCATCCGCTCACTGCGGCCAGGAACACTGTTAGGATTCTGCTGAACCGCATGCTAGAAGCGGATTTTCAGGATCGTTCCGTTGACGCCGACCAGCCATCCGGCTTTGGGGCTGGCAAACGCAACAGCCCAGTACCCGGTGACGCCGGACAGCGCGAACCAGGTTTTGCCTTCGTCCGGCGTCCAAGCGGCGCCGCCGGAATTGGCGGTTACGACGACGGCGTGGCCGTCATCCTCGCCTTCGTCTTCCCCGCGGCTCACGTAGCTAAGACCAAAAATTGCGCCCGTCACCGGGGCTGGATTTGTTAGCGTCCAGTTTTGTCCACCGTCGCTCGAGGTGGCTGTACCAGCCATGTTGGAATCGGCGGGATCAAGATCTCCGCCGCCCACGATACCGTGGCGGGCGTCGCGGAAGTCGACCGAAAACGCGCCCGCGCTGGGCGAGGCCACGAGCGGCGTAGCGTAGGCGTTCCAAGTATCACCGCCGTCACGGGTGGCCAGGATACGGGCTGGAACAACGCCGCCGGTGGCTATCCAGGCGTTGTCTTTACCCTGCGTGGCAACGCAGGTTCCGCTGGCGGCAAACGATGCCTCGCCCGGCAGGGCTGGCGGCATGTTGGCGCTGATGTCCTGCCAGGTTTTGCCGTCGGTGGTGCGGAGGTCGGGGAAAACGCCGTTGACGGAGTCGCTGTGAGCGATGCCGCGCTTGGGAGTCCAGAAGGCAAAGCAATCGTAGAAAGCGCCGGGATTCGAGTTCTGGAACTGCAGGGTCCAGTTGGCGCCGCCGTCGGTGGTCTTGTAGATGCGGAAGTCTCCGGGGTTGTTGCCGATGGATTCGAGGTAGGCAACCTTTTCGCTGACGCCCTGCACATCGCGGAATTGCAGCAGCTCGGCTCCGGGAACAACGCCAGCCGTCCAGGTCTTACCGCCGTCGGTGGTCTTGGTAAAGGTGCCGGCGCGTCCGGAGGCCCAAACGACGCGCTCGTTGACCGGGCTGACGGCAATGAGGCCGTTGGTGGTGCCGCTATTTTGCGGGGTTAGTTTGGGCTGGTGGATTCCATCGGCGAGAGCGGAAGAGGAAACAGCTAGAACTGCCAGGACAACCAAGGCGCGATTCAACGACGCAAAATTCATGGCCCAATCTCCGGAGTGAGGTTCGTTACACGAGGCCGAAGTATAGGACGGGCCCGAAAAGCGTGTCAAACGGCGAATCTGCGGAACAGGGCTAGGGGCTTGGGTTTGCGGCGCGACAGGCGCTTGAGCCGGAAGCTCTAAGTCGCGGGTGCGGGGCGAGGGATCGCTGGTCTTGCGGGTGCTCGGCGCTTCCCTGCTTTGGCTTCTTGCTGCTGACTGGCCATGGCGGCGCGGATGGCGTCCATGGTGCGCCAGTATTCGTCGATCTCGCCGCCGCCGCGGTCGGTGAGGCGGACGGTGGTGCGCATTTTCTTGTCGATGATCTCCTTGGTGATGACGACGAGGCCAGCGGTTTCGAGATTGGTGAGCTGGACGGAGAGATTGCCCTTGCTGAGGCCGGTAACGCTCTGCAGGAAAACGAAGTCGGCGGACGCGCACGACGAGAGCACCGTCAGGATTGCCAGACGGGCAGGTTCGTGGACTAAGCGGTTGGGCGACGGCAGGGGCGTGGGTTCAATGGGCATGGTCGTCCTCCGGGGGCTTGGGGAGCAGGCGGCAGAGCAGGATGTGGTCGCCGAGGCCAATGACAATGAGAGTAACTCCAATCAGGCTTCGGTTGATGGCACGCCATCTGTCCAACTGAAGATCATTCAGAGAATGCGTCAGCGGGTACAGGGTCAACAAAACAGCGAGAACAAACATCGGAACGACGTACACTCTTCGCAAAGCCGCTAGGCGAGGATGGATCAGGGACGATTGCAGGAGCCAGGTCGCAAAGAAAACAAGCAGCCCAACTCTTATGCCTTTTGGCCTAATTCCGTAACCAAAACAATCTGTAAGAATGACGACAGCCAGTATCGACGCGGGCAGAACTCTACCGAGAATAGGGTGGGAACTGCGGCCAACGGGAGCAGCATGCTGACCCACCACGCCAAAGCGCGAACGATAGTACTTCGGGATATAGACGCATGCAGCGATCAGAGCTGCGATCATTATCGGGGTCGCTATAAGACTCGCAGTGTACGACCATCCCTCAATTGCCCACCAAACATCCATCAGCATCAGCTGAAAGACTCCGAAGACGACCAAGCGGAGGCCTTGGAGAGAGCCGAAATGCTCGGTCACCAATCGGAGTCGATCGAGATCGGGCACGGCCCTGGTTTCCGCGAAACTAGGCATTGAGTTCTCCCGGGTCGTCTTTCGAAGGAGGTATCGGCATAAGTTTGCACAGCGTCAAGCGCTGGCTTAAGCCAAGAATCACAAAGGGCTCGAGTGTGACTTCTCTTCCTTCGATGCCTGTCACGAGGGGTGGTCCGCCAGTCATGAACTAGTTTATATCATAGACCGTAGCTGGGCGGGAAATACCATTTAGGCCTGGCTCAAACCACTCTATAATGCCATTATGCCCACGAACCTCACGCTCGACAAAGCGGGCCGCATCGTTCTCCCGAAGCGACTCCGGGAAAAGTTGCGCCTGGATGCTGGCACCCAGCTTCAACTGGACAACGAAGGAGAAAAGATCACTCTCCGCCCGGTAAGGCCAAAGGCTGCCCTTGCCAAAGAGTTTGGCATCTGGGTCTACCAGGGCGAAACAAGTGACGAGTCGATCTCAGACATCGTAGACCGCGGGCGCGAGGAGCGGATCCGTGAAGTCATCAGCCGAAACCAGGAATGAGAGATTTTTTCGATACTTCGGTGTTGGTTGCGTCCTTCCACGGAGGCCATGTACATCATCCGGCCAGCATTCGCCTGCTAAGCGCCGCGACGCCGAAACAATCCTGCTGCGGACTCCATACCCTTGCGGAGGTCTATGCGACCATGACGGCTCTGCCTGTGCGTCCGCCGATTCCTCCGGAGCAAGCCCTGCTTTTTGTGGAGGAAGTCCGGAATCGACTCGCGGTTGTCTCCCTCAGTGAGGATGAATACGTCGAAGCCATCCGCGCCGCGTCGGATCATGGGTTCTCTAGCGGCCGTGTATACGATTCTCTGCTGTTGCGTTGCGCCGCGAAATCCAAGGCGCAGAACATCTACACTTGGAACATCAAGCACTTCCAGGCGCTTGCGCCGCAGCTCGCAAGCCGGATCCGCACACCTTAAATGTGCTCGACCCCGACCCTACGACGCCACCATGCTCTCCAGCGCGGCTTTGCTGCTGATGGTTAGCGTTGCGCCCTTTACCTGAAGCAGTTGGCGCTTTTTGAACTCGGCGAAGAGGCGGGTTACGGTCTCGCGGGTGGTGCCGATCATCTCGGCGATTTCTTCATGGGTGAGGTTCAGTTTCAGTTGTACGGGCTCTGCGCCGTTCGATGTGGCGGATCTCGCTAGCAGGAATTTCGCGAACTTTTCAGAAGAGGAGCCGGTCAGGCCCAGCGTGCGGATTTCTTCGAACGCGGCGTAGTAGTTGAGGCTGAGCTGCTCGGCGACGCGGACGGCCACTTCTCCATGCTCCTTCAGGAACTCGAGGAAGGCTTCGCGGGTGATGAAGTTCGCCTGGCCTGGCTCGGTCATTTCGGCGGTGACTTCGTAGGGCCGGTTGGAAATTGTCGCGTTGAGGCCGAGAACGTCGCCGGGTTCAGAAAGCTTGGTGATGATCGTCTTGCCTTCGGACGAAGACGTGGACAGCTTTGCCTTCCCGGTACAGAGAATGAATACGCCGCGGGGCTTCTGGTCTTCCAGAAAAAGCATGGCGGACTTGGGATAGATGGCGGTGGACTTGATTTCGTTGAGGCGCTGCACGGCGGCTGGGGGGAGATTACAGAAAAGATGCTCTTCCCGTACCGGGCAGGTGTGGCAGTTATCGAGGATATTGAGTCCGTAGGGAGCGCGCATATTGCACCCCTTTCATGAAGAGTTTAACACCCGGAATACCTGGCGATGTGATCGGGGTCACAAGCCGGGGTGCTTGGCGGCATGGCTGGGCGTGGCAGTAAGGACGGAAGGTGGTATGTGCGGAGGTGCTGGATGCCCCGCCCACGGAGGTCGCCATGACCACCTCGAATCAAGTACTTGAGCCGGAAGTCGAAGTACCGGGAATCATCGTTCCGGAAGCCATCGCAAAGGAAGCTCCGAATGGAAGCCTAGGAGTATCCGAGGAGCAGAAGGAAGCTGTCGGCGAGTTGCTGCGTGCTTGGCGTTCGGCGCCGGATCCGAGTCAACCGCATGTGGAGTTCGGCACGCCAATCGCTGCTCCCGAACTATTTCGAGACGTGTTGCTGGAAACCAGCGGTGAGGAAAAGCTTCGGCGAAGGGTTTCGGCGGCACTGTCCGCGGTTTTGCAATGCTTCGTGTTGGGAGTCATTGTTCTGTTGCCGCTGTGGTTTACGGATACGCTGCCGAAGCAGGAAATTCTGTCGTATCTGGTGGCTCCTCCACCTCCTCCCCCACCGCCAGCGGCGGCCGAGCCTGCAACCCGGGCGATTCAGCGCGTGACCAGCGAAATTACGAACGGGCAGCTACGCATGCCGGGAAAAATTCCGAACAAAGTAGAGATTATTCGCGAAGAAGAAGCGCCTGCCGTGGCGGGCGTGGTGGGCGGCGTGCCGGGAGGAATTCCTGGTGGACAGTTGGGCGGCGTGATTGGCGGAATACTGAGCTCGGTGAATACTGCATCAGTGCCGAAACTGAGCACGCCAACTCCTCAGAGGATTCGAATTTCGCAGGGAGTGACCAAGGGGCAACTGATCAGCCGGGTCGATGCCAAGTATCCCCCGTTGGCGCTGATTGCCCGAGTTGAGGGAGACGTGGTGCTGAAGGCTATTATCTCGAAGACCGGTGACATTCAGAATCTGGAATTAGTGAGCGGGCAGCCGATGCTGGTGCCCGCCGCGCTGGACGCGGTGAAACAGTGGCACTACCGGCCCTTCCTGCTGAATGGAGTTCCGGTGGAAGTGGAAACAGTCGTAACAGTAACATTCCGGATTAACCTGTGAGCGCTCTCAGGAGCGCTGGCCGAGTACAACCTTGGCGGTGGTAATGGCTTGGCCAACATGCCGCTGGGTGTGGTCGGCGACGTGAATCAAGAGACCGGCAACCGTGGTGGGCAGCTTCTTGCTGCCCACCGTTCGTATCTGGTCCAAGGTTGCGGGGTCGATGCGGCGGATGCGGACAGCGCTTGCCGCGAGGGCGGCGTGAAGTTCAGCCCATGGATCATCGGGGAAACCGGGTTCGAATTCTGTTTTCAGATCCGCAATTTGAGCTGGGCTAAGCACGCGGCCTTCGGCGTAGGTTAGCAGGCGATCGAGGCTGCGGGCTATGTGCCGGAGATGAAAAGCGACCGGCGGAAGCTCCAGGGGACGGATGCTGAGCTCAGCAGCGGAGAGGCCGGAGCAGAAATAGTTCAAGTCTTCGCCAGCGAGTTCGAGGGCGTGCAAAACGGCGCGGATCATAGGTGGATTGCCTGCGAGTGTTCCACGCAGCCAGGGCTCAGGCTGTAGGCGTTCGGACATGGGTCGTAAACCTCCTAAGCGAATCGCCGTCGCATTCGGCGATGACTTCCTGCGATGACGCCCCGCACCGGCATGGTGCCCTGTCATCTTACCCCGCTCAACGAACCGCTCGGCAAGCGATACACTCTGGGAATGGCCGACGAGACTCCGAAAAGCTGGAAGACGAAACTGATTCATTCTGATGCGCGAGTGCCGGAGGGATTTCGCTCCCTGACGACACCCGTGTACCGCGCGTCGACGGTATTGTTCCCCAACGCCGCTGCCGCCAATAGCGGATGGAATCCCTACGAGAGTGGCTACACTTATGGAACGCACGGAACGCCGACGACTCTGGAGCTCGCGGCCCGAATCTGTGAGTTGGAGCATGGCGAGCGTACGCTGCTCGCGCCCAGCGGGCTGGCGGCGATTTCGCTGGTCAACTTTGGGTTGCTGAAATCCGGCGACCATGTTTTGATCCCGATCAATGTTTACGGGCCGAACCGGAACTTTGCTTTGCAGGTGCTGCGGCGGTTTGGCGTGGAAGCGACGTTTTACCAACCTGGTATTGGGGCTGGCATCGACGCGCTGCTAAGGACGAATACGCGACTGCTGTGGTGCGAGAGTCCGGGATCAGTCACGATGGAAGTGGAAGATGTGCCGGCCATTGTGGCGGCTGCGCACAAGCAAGGAGCGCTGGTGGCGCTCGACAACACGTGGGCTGCCGGGGTCTACTTCGACGCCTTTTCGCACGGTGTCGATGTCACCATGCAGGCGCTGACCAAGTATGTGGCCGGTCATAGCGACGTGTTGCTGGGATCGGTGACGGTGCGCGATGGCAAGCTCTTCGACCGCATCGGGTCCATGCAAAACCTGCTGGGCTATTCGGTTTCTGCCGATGAATGCAGTCTGGCGCTGCGGGGGATGAGTACATTCGCGGTAAGGCTGAGCGCAATTGAAGCGTCGGCGTTGGAGTTGGCGCGCTGGCTGGCTGGCCGCGCCGAGGTGGAACTGGTTCTGCATCCGGCTCTGGCTTCGTGTCCGGGGCATGGATTCTGGAAACGGGACTTTACAGGTTCGGCGGGAGTCTTTTCCATTGTGCTGCAGGGGGAATACAGCAAAGAGCAGGTTCTGCGTTTTGTTGACGCGCTCAAACTTTTTCAGGTTGGCTACAGCTGGGGCGGCGTTGCTAGTCTGGTCGTGGCTTACGATTTGCGAGCGAATCTGGATCGCCCAAACTATGGGCACCGCATTGTGCGGCTGAATGTGGGGTTGGAAGATGTCGAAGACTTAAAGGCGGATATTGAGAACGCGCTCGCAACGCTGAAGTAAACAGGCTAGAAGCCGAACTTGAGCGTCTTCGTAATGGCCGATAGCGCTTTGACCCCGCTAAAAGCCGCGAGGATTGAAACAAACAGCACGCTGATTTGCGTGTGCAGAATTGGCGCCTGAATGCTGGGCAGACCGATGAAAACGTACGCCCAACTCGCGACGGCCCCAACGATGACTCCGGCCACAATGCGTGCCCACAACTTGCCCTGCGAGTTCATGTAAGCAAGAACTCCGCCAAGGATTCCGCCAGCGACGCAGAGCAACAAAACGCCGAGCCCGGTTACCCTCACTTTCTGGGCGACAGGCTGGTAGCCGGGCGTAAAGGCTTCGATCTGCGATTCGCCGACGAAAGTCGGAATGGCGACCGTGGAAAAGGCCGCGGTCCCTGGTTCCACCTGTGCGTGCTCTGGCCGCAGGCTCAGCACCGGGCTGTTGCTGACGAAGCTGTACTCGCGCTTGGTTCCTGTCTTCACCGGATTCCCCGCAGCATCGAAAAATACAGCGGTGAGTGTCACAGAATCGACAATGGTAATTTTGGACGGTGGGTTAACGAAGCCGATGCCGAGAATGGGCGCGCCGAACACAACCGTGGCTTCGCTGCTGCCCGCGAAAGGAAGATCCGGCGGATTGGTGGCCGCGATTTTCAGCTTAGCTGCGGTAACGGGCGCCTTCGAGGTCCAATGCGATTCTCCCATCAATTGGTTTTTGGGAATGACGATGGGGTTGGCGCTAATATCTCCGTCGCTGGACTGAACCCAGACTTCAATGTCTTTTTGTGGAGGCTCAGGCCCCATATAGAAAACCTGCACCCGCGCGAACGCCACACCATCCGCTCGCACGCCTTCGGCGTCGTTTTCGCCCGAGACTTTAAGCATGAGTTGCGGCATGGCAACGTTCGGAAACGCTGCTGGTTCACTGGGAGTCTGATAAGCAAGCGCAATGCGTTTCAAATGTGGACGTTCCGTCGCCGATTCAGGCCCAGCCGTCTCCAAAGACTGGCGGCGAATCTTACTTGTCCTTTTGGAACTCTTCGTCCTGGCGGCAGGCTGGCGGATTGACTTGGACACCGCAACGTAGTTGGTGCTGCCCAGAAGGTGGTCGCTCACCTCGCGCACCCCGAGTTTGGTCACGCCAGCTTCTGATACTGCTAGCTGGGTGCTCTTGGTTGCCTCGCCAGGAGCGAACGTGACCGCCTGTTTCACCACCTGGCCGGACGGCTGGGTCGCCGTGACCTCGACGATAGTGGCTTCCTGGGCGGCAATCGGTTGGCCTGCGCTGCTTCTCAGGACGACCTGAACTCGAATCGGCTGGCCGGTCTGGTTGGCTTGATCCGCAGGCAGGACGTCCACCTTGGCGGGCCGCTGGATGGCATGTTGCGCTTGCTCACGCATGAGTTGCGCCAAGCCGCGCTGGGTGAGGTTAAACCCTAGAAAAATAAGGGTTAGAACAGCAAAAGGCTTGCCGCCCATAACAACTCCGTTCGCCTGCGGAGGCCCTCGTTCCAGTCCCCGGCGCCAACCTTTAGCCCACAATCGGTGGTCAGCGTTCCCCCCGAGTGAGGCTGGAACGAGTGCACTCGCAGACATCGGTACCGACATGGATCACGGATCGAAGCGGGCCAGACCCGATGCCGAAGGTCATGTCACTGGCATAGTGCAGGAAAACGGAAGAGCGTTACAGCGCTTCGAAACCATTATCTGGCGGGCAATTCGAAGGAAACGAACGCCCCGCTCCAACCGTCCAAAAAAAATTGAGCAGCTTAGCGGGAAGGTGTAGAATTCGGGACACTTAGCTGGCGTTTGAGGCCCCCCACTTGGAATTTTATGAGTTTGATGACGACTATTTGGAACGGCTCCGCGCGGGTGACTTCCGGACGCAACGGCATTTTACTGACTATTTTGGCAAGCTGATCGAAATCAAGCTGAGCAGGCGGTTGCGCTCCCGGGAGGACATTGAGGATATCCGACAGATTACGTTCATTCGGGTGCTCCTGAACCTCGAGAAAGCGAACGGCATCCGCGACTCCAAGGCGTTAGGGTCGTTTGTAAATTCTTGTTGCGAGAACGTGTACCGGGAACACCGGCGCCGTAAAGTTCCGGTACCTGTGGACGATGACGTCACGAACA
>Ga0075021_10001563_pt1 | contig 11784 bp, 7 predicted proteins | sample ColStrG_CSR_2012_FD_72749 | JGI IMG/M metagenome (GOLD analysis project Ga0075021, IMG submission 72749) | Freshwater sediment microbial communities in response to fracking from Pennsylvania, USA - Cold Stream Run_MetaG_CSR_2012 | ecosystem: Environmental > Aquatic > Freshwater > Creek >... | reverse complement strand
CCGTATTGCTTCACCATCTGCTTGCACTCGCGCACTGCGGCCTCCGCGCTCAGCACCTCGCCGTATTCGTCGGCATATTGCCCATCTCCGCCGGCGCCCGCGTGCTTGTAAAACAAATACGCCGAGAACGCGACGCTGTCTCGCACCCGCCCGCCGATCACCTCGCAAACCGGCCGTCCCACAGCTTTGCCAATGATGTCGAGACATGCAATCTCCAGCGCGGCAAAAGTCCGGTTGTGCTGGTCGAGCGGGTTCTCGCCCGGCACCAGCCACGTCTGCGAACCGCCGCCCGGTACGTCGCTTTTGCGCGACATCGTCCCGCAAATCTGACGATACAATCCAGCCAGTTGGAACGGATCGCGCGCAATCATTTGCTCACGCATCGCTTCAAGTGCCGCGCGCGGGGCATCGCCGCCATACGTCTCGCTGACCCCTTTTATCCCGCTGTCGGTTTCAATCTCGACGATGGTCCGCAATGCCCACGGCGCATGCAAGCCGTAGGAACTGCGCAGCGGCGGATCGGCAATAGCAATCGAATGCAATTTCAAGGCGCTGATTTTCATATAATTTCGAGCGGAGTCAATCATGAATCGTCGGACGTTCACTAAACTAACAGCCGCCAGTTTCGCATTCCCGCCGGTAGCCGCTCCTTCCAGCTCGGGCAAGATAAAGCTGGGCACGCAAAACAATTCAAGCAACGAATACCTGCGCATCCTCGCCGCGCTCGGCGTCAGCAATATCTGCAGCGAATTGCCGTCGGCTAAATTCGACGAAGCTTGGTCTGTCGAGGGCTTAACCAAGCTTCGCGAACGCGTCGAATCTTTCGGCATAACGCTTGAAGCCGTGCCGCTGCCGCTGAGCTCCAGCTACATCGCCAAGGCTGAAAATCCGCACATCATGCTCGGCCAGAGTCCCGAGCGCGACCGCGAAATCGACAACATCTGCCGCATGATCGAAAACGCTTCACGCGCCGGCATTCCCATGCTGAAGTACAACATGACGATTCTTGGCGTAGTTCGCGGCGAGCGTACGCCCGGCCGCGGCGACTCCAGTTACAGCACTTTCGACTACGCCCACACGCCGCAAGATCCGCCCCTCACCGAGGCCGGGCCCGTTTCCGCCGATACGATGTGGGAGCGCATTACCTACTTTCTCCGCCGCGTCATCCCTGTTGCCGAGCAGAACAAAGTCAAAATGGCGTGTCATCCGCACGACCCCGGCATGCCCGCCGATAAAGGCTTCCGCGGCGTTCACCGCGTCCTCGGCAGCGTCGACGGCCTCAAGCATTTCATCGAAATCAACCCCAGCCCCTATCACGGCCTCAACTTTTGCCAGGGCACTGTTTCCGAAATGCTGCAAGACCCGAACCGCGAAATTCTCGACGTGATCCGCTACTTCGGCAGCCGCAAGAAAATCTTCAACGTCCACTTCCGCAACATCCACGGCGGCTTTTTGAACTTCCAGGAAACCTTCCCCGATTGCGGCGATGTCGATATGGTGGCCGCCCTGAAGGTGTACAAAGAGGTCGGCTATGATGGGTGCCTCATGCCCGACCATGTCCCTATCATTCAGGGCGACACCAGCGGCCGCCAGGCCTTCGCTTTTGCTTACGGTTATATCCGCGGGTTGATGCAGGCGGTTAACGCATGACTCCCCAGCGCGCGTTCGTTTCAAAACTCACCGGCGTTTTCGGCTTTCCCGTCACGCCCTTCCACGCCGATCTATCGCTCGATCTGGACGGCCTTGCGCGCAACGTCGATGAGATGGCTACTTTTCCGTTTTGCGCTATGGTGGCCGCGGGCGGTACCGGCGAAATGTATTCCATGTCGCCCGATGAAATTGAGCAAGTCATCGCGGCATCGGTAAAAGCCACAAAAGGCCGCATGCCCATCGTGGCGGGCACTGGATTTAACGCGATTCTCGGCGCCGATATCGCCCGTCGCGCCGCCAAAGCTGGTGCGAGTTGCATCCTCGCTCTGCCGCCGTATTATGTTTCGGCTCCGGAAGACGGGCTGTTCGCCTACTACGAAGCCATCGGCAAAGCCACCGATCTTCCCTTGATGGTCTACAGCCGCGATTGGGCCGTCTTCACGCCCGACATGCTGGCCCGCCTCGCCGACCGCATCCCGACGCTCGTTGGCTGGAAAGATGGCCAGGGCAATATCTGTCAATACCAACGCATCATGGAGCGCAACGGCGACCGCCTCGCGTGGTTCGGCGGCTTGGGTGACGATTGCGTGCCCGGCTATTTCGCCATCGGCGTACAAGCCTACACGTCGAGCATTTCCAACATCGCCCCGAAGCTGTCCCTCGCGCTTGCCGATGCGGGCGTTAAACCCGATTTCACACGCCTCAATGAGTTGATGAAGCGCTACGTGAATCCACTCTATGCCTTGCGCGAACGGGCGAAAGGGTACGAAGTTGCGGTCATGAAGGAAGCGATGGAGATGTTAGGCATGCCTGCCGGCCCCGTGCGCCCGCCGCTGATGAATTGCAAATCGGCCGATAAAGCCGATTTGGCTGAGTTGATGAAGATCTACCGCGAGATGCGCTAGCGAATGATCATTCAAAACAAGCTCGCGGTCGCGGTGCTGTTTTCTTGCCTCGCTGTCTTCGCCGCGCCGAACCAGCCGCTCCAACCAAGAGTGACCCTCGAAGTGAGCCAAGGTCTCTGTCCAAATGGCGCTTTCGTACCGTACCGTTCAGAAGATGGCTCACCGGCCGATTTGAATATTTGGGGAGGGTACTGCCCCGCCGATCAAAAGCAACCCCCGCTGGCCAGAACTTCTATTTTCCGCGCTCCCCGCTATCTCCGGCTTTACTTGTCCGGCTATTCGTCCTCGCCAAGCCTCGCTCTTGAAAGAATGTCAGACGGTTCCAAATACTTCATCGTGCCGTACGATGGGCGGATTGACCGCTGGTTCCCTTATGATTTCGAACTGCCGGAAGGCTTGGTGGGAAAACCAGTGCGCCTGGTATTGGATGGTGACGCAAACACCTGGCGCGCCTTCAGCGAACCGCTCGAAGGTAGCAAGCCGCCTCCCGGCGACGCACTCAAAATCCTTTCCATCACCGCTCTGCATTTTTCGCTAATGATGGTTTGCGCCATGGCGTTGGTAGCCTTTGCGGTTTTGCGCGGAGTTCGCGATACCGTTCAAGCGGGTGTAGTCGCACTCGTTGGCGCCGCGCTGCCGGGCTACGTTATTTTCTGGTTTGCTTTTTTCTCTCCGCGTCTTGGAAGATACTTTGCGTATCTAATCCCGTTGGCGGCAATCGTCGGTTTGGTGCTTTGTGTCAGGAGACTCGACAGTGCTGGCCGCAGCGTGCTCAAGCCGCTGTTGGCGCCTGTGTTCTTAACGGGCGTAGTAACTCTATTGGTGCTTTCTACCGGATATCTAAATGGCGGCCGACGCAATCCTCTCGGCGTGGCGGCCATGCGCTTCTCACACCATCTGCCCGATGATAATGAGATACCCTTCCTGGTTGCACAAGGGGTTAAAGCCAAAAATGTTCCAAAACCTCTGCTTTCCGATTGGTTATCGAGTGACCGGCCGCCGCTTCAAGCCGGCATCACCCTAGCGCAATTTCCCTTTTTTCGCCGGCCTTGGGATGAAGGATACCAAGCCGTGGGAGTGCTGTCACAGAGTCTGTGGATTTTTGGTTTGTGGCTACTTCTCAGCGCCTTCCGTGTCGAGCCGCGCGCTATAGGATTGGTGCTGGTAACCTGCCTCTTTTCCGGTTTTGTTTTTGTCAACAGCTTCTTTGTCTGGCCCAAATTAATTGCGGCAGCATACACGCTGGGTTTTCTTGCTGCCTTCGTTGCCGGCAGAGCTAAAGAGAGATCGGCCGTTAAATCATGGATCGCACCCGGATGTCTGCTAGCTTTCAGTCTGCTTTCTCATGGAGGCGCTGTCTTCGCCCTTCTACCAATGGTGGTGCTTGTCCTGTTTTTAGACCGCCCCGTGCAGTTTAGAAGGCTGCTTGCCACAGGCGCGCTTTGCGCCGTTCTTTACCTGCCATGGATTCTCTATCAAAAATTCTTTGACCCGCCCGGAGACCGCCTGCTGAAGTATCATTTGGCCGGCGTCGAGCCCTTGAATAGCCGGACATTCTCGCAAACTCTATTCGCCGCCTACAGTGCTTTGAGCTTTCACCAAATAGCGGACTACAAAGCTGCGAATTTCGCTACCGCGACAGCCCACGGATGGACCTATTTGCGCGGGGTGGCGGATCTCATCACGGCCCTGATCACGTCCTCCGGAGAACCCCTTCCGAAAGCGGCGGCCATAGCGAATTCGTTACGTGCCGAAGCTTTTTTTTATATCGGCCCTTGCCTGGGATTTCTGATGTTGGGACCGCTCGCATTACTGGCGGGAATAGCCAGACGTTTTCGTTCAGTCGAGTGGCGGGACGCCTGTCTGCTTTGGCTTCTGACCACTGCGTCTATCGCCGTTTGGTGCCTTTTGATGTTCGGTCCAGCGAAGACCGTTGTTCATACTGGCTCTTACGCAGTCATTCTCTTTGCCATGGCCGGCTCGGTATTGGCGCTGTGGGCCGTGTCTCGCTGGCTCGCCCTATTCATCGCCGTCCTTCAGATTGTCTTGAATGTACTGCTCTACGCAATTCTTATCCGCACGCCTTTTCCGGGCGGATTTCTGCCGGAAGGATCCCTTCGCTTCGATACGCTCCTTTTATGTTTGGGCTCGCTAGCTGCTGTCTTCGTCTTGCTGGGGAGGATTGCTCAACACCAACCGCGTGAGGCATCCGCAGAGATTTGACACGAAAAGCCTATTTCAGCGCGGTTGCAGCCTTGCTTCTACTCGCATGGATCGGTACCTACGCATATTTCTCCAACCGGGCCGCGACGGTTTTCTTAACCCTGGAAATCGCATCGTCCACTCCTTCGGCCTCACAGCTCTTCTTCGACACCGGTAGTGGATTCCGGGAAGCTGATTCGCACACTGTTTACAATGGCTCCAGCTCTCTCACGGAATTCAAGCATTTGTTCTTCGAGTTGCCCGGCCATAGTAACCTCGTAGGATTGCGCTTCGACCCACTCACTGCAGCGGGCACTTTCATCGTCAGAAATGTCTCGGTAAAAAGCGGCGATGGCGTTCTGTTACGAATCCCGCCGGAAGATATTGTTGCGTTCAATCAAATCGCGGAACGCGTTCAACGTGGTAACGAGGTTCTCTTTTCAACGATCCCCGTGGCCAACGATCCTGGCGTTACTTTGCGTCTTCGCCAACCGCTTAAGCAATCACGAAGATTTCAAAGGGTCTTGCATAATCCCTCGTTTTGGATCGCTTTTGTGGCCGTTTTTTTCACAGCCCTGCTGCTGGCACTACAGCGCAACCCATTGCTCTCAGCCGCCGGCTGGGCGGCGCTACATTTGCGCCGCGCCGATAGTCTCTTGGCACGTGTTGCGGCGCGGCTGTCCACCCCCGAAGTTCTTCCTTTGGATTCATCCGCTATTTGGTTTTGCGCCGCTTGCTGTACGCTATTCCTCATCGCGACGGGCTTGAATTTGAATGGCTCTTCGGCGGGTGTCTACCCGGCTGTCTACCAACATGGCGCGCCCGCACGAATCCTGCTCGGCTCCCCCCGGCAAATCCGTGCTGATGAGTGGGCTTATGTGACACCCGACATTCTGAATCAGGCGCTCCGCGCGGATCGATTTCAAACTTTAGACTCGGAGCTGGGTCCGCATTCAGTCGCGCTCACTGGCAACATTCCTATTAGGCACATTTCCACACTTTTCCGCGCGCAATACTGGGCCTTTTTTGTCCTGCCGCCCGACTATGCGTTCGCCTTTTATTGGCAGTGCAAAGCGCTCGTCCTGGTTCTTGGAACGTTCGCTTGGCTGTTGGTGCTCACCCACTCCACCTTCTGGTCAGTGACCGGCAGTCTGTGGTATTTCTTCTCGCCGTTGACGCAGTGGGGTTATTCGTGGCCCTCGGCACTTCCTGAGATGATTGGGTTTATTTTGCTCGCCACGGCAATGGCCTGTTGTTTGACGGTGGAGAAAAGAAAACCGGCCTTGCTGATTCAAGGCGTCGGACTGACAGTCTGTGCCATTGTGTTCGCTCTCTGTGCCTATCTCCCGCACATGATTCCGTTGTTTTGGCTAGCGGCTTTCTTCTTTGGCGCGTGGTGTATAGCCAAACGCCGCGCGATCTTTCAACGCGACCAAGCGGCTGCGCGCTTGTTCGCGTTCGCTTGCGCCGCAGCAACTATTACGGCAATTGGCCTACTGATATTCGCCGATCTCCGTGTCGCTCTAGCGGGAATTGCGGACACAGTCTTCCCGGGACACCGTAGCCTGAGCGGGGGCACCACAAGATGGTCCGTCCTGTTGTCGGGCTTCATGGCGTGGACACTTAAAGAATCACGAATACCCGCTGCTTTGGGCAACATTTGTGAAGGTTCAAGCTTCCTCTGGCTTGCCCCGCTTACGCTTATTCTCTTTGGGCGATTAAAGCTCACAAGTTTCCAAAAGTTAGCGCTAGTTTCGTTGTGGCTTTCGTTCAGCATCATTCTACTTTGGTTGATTTTTCCCATTCCCGCCGAAGTTGGACGTCTTCTCGGCTTCGACCGGACGTTTGGCCAACGGCTCGTTCCGGCGCTGGGCCTCGCCAACGTGGCCATAACGATACTCTGCGCCCAAGCGCTACCGGAAGTCAGCGAACGGACGCGAGCGGCCGGAACCATCTTGGGATTTGCCGTTCTTCTCTTTGCGCTGCGTGCCGCTAACCGGGATCTAGACCGCTTCTTCAACCGTCAAGAGGTCTTGCTGGCGGCTCTAATGGTAGCGGGCTTGATCTATTTGCTTTTGGCCCGCCGCAAATGGGCTTTCGCCGCGCTGCTTATTTTGCCGCAAGCGTTTGTATTCGGGCGCGTTAATCCCATTGAGCGAGGACTCTCGGTTTATCTCGATTCCGATTTGTGTAAATTTATCCGCCAGAACCCGGTTTTGCTCAATGGAAAGTGGCTGATATTCTCAGACTCGGTGGTGAGTTCCGGTTTCCTGGCGGCGACCGGCGCCGATGTCTACACGGGCACGCGCTATCTCCCGAACATCGACCATTTTCCTGTCTTTGCTTCCAATCGTCTAGATCTCAATACCCTCAACCGCGATGGCTATTTGGATGCTCACCTCCGCCGGGCGGAAGAGCCGATGAAGTTGGAAATGCCTTCTCCGATTGTTGTGCAGTGGGATGTACGGCCGGGCGATCCAATCTTGAAGCAAATCGGAATTAAGTATGCAGCGTTTGATCTTTTGCCTGACGAGCAGACGCTTACCTTCATGCAGCCTCTTTCTCAAAAACCGGTGGATGGATTCTGGCTTTACCGGCTCCGCTGAGATCTTGGGCAAAGGCTCTCCACTAAAATGAAGGATCGTGACCCCTAAAGCTCTCGTAACCGGCTCCTGCGGCCTTATTGGATCGGAAGTCTGCATACATCTTGCGAAAAATGGTTACGCCATTTTCGGCATCGACAACAACGAGCGTGCCGTCTTTTTTGGTCCCGAGGGCGATACCCGCTGGTCTCTCTCGCGCCTGACGCAAAACATTCCCGGGTATGTCCATTCAGACGTCGATATTCGGAATCGCGCGGGCATCTTGGCGCTGCTCGCCGAAATCAAGCCTGATGTCATTGTTCACACCGCCGCGCAGCCGTCGCACGATCGCGCGGCTGCCATACCGTTCGACGATTTCGATACCAACGCCGTCGGCACTTTGAATCTACTGGAGGCAGCCCGCCAAGCATGCCCCGAATCGCCTTTTGTCCACATGTCGACAAACAAGGTCTACGGCGATTTGCCGAACACCATCGCCATGAAGGAATTGCCGGCGCGCTGGGACTATGACGATCCGCGTTTCGCGCACGGCGTGCCTGAAACGTTTTCCATCGATCAATCCAAACACTCTCTGTTCGGCGCATCGAAAGTGGCGGCGGACGTGATGGTGCAGGAATATGGCCGCTACTTCCGCATGCCCACCTGCTGTCTGCGCGGCGGTTGCCTAACCGGTCCGAATCACTCTGGCGTCGAGTTGCACGGGTTTCTGAGTTATCTTGTGCGCTGCAATGTGGAGGGCCGCGAGTACAAGATTTTCGGCTATAAAGGAAAGCAGGTTCGCGACAACATTCACTCGGAAGATGTGGCGAACTTTATCCTGGCGTTTTGCAATGCGCCGCGCACTGGCGAAGTCTATAACATCGGCGGCGGCAAAGAGAACTCCTGCTCGATTTTGGAAGCCTTCGCGACGGTTGAAAAACTGACCGGCAAAAAGCAAAGGTTCAGTTATCTGGAGCAGAATCGGGTGGGAGACCACATCTGCTACTACAGCGACCTGCGCAAAATGCAAAGCCACTACCCAACTTGGGGCATTAGACATGGTCTGCAAAATGTGTTCGAGGAGATTGTGGAAGCCTGGCAGCGTAGGTTAGCGCAACCGGAAGGTCAAGCGGCGAGCGTTCCCGGATGAAGCTCTTCATCACGGGGATTTGCGGGTTCGTCGGCAGCCGGCTGGCATGCAGTCTGCGTGAACAGATCAGCGGGTTGGAGGTGACCGGCATTGACAATCTGCTGCGCCCCGGCTCGGAGATCAACCGGGGCGAACTCGCTCGCGAGGGAATCCGCTTCCTTCATGGCGATCTCAGAATGCCGAGCGATCTGGAGGCGGTTGGACCTAGCGACTGGGTGATTGACGCCGCGGCGCACCCCAGCGTGCTTGCCGGTGTCGACGGGCGTTCCAGCCCCCGCCAACTTGCCGAGCATAATCTCATTGGGACGTTGAATCTTCTCGACTATTGCCGCCAGTACAAAGCCGGCTTGATTCTGCTCAGCACCAGCCGCGTTTACTCAGTGCGGGATTTGACGGAGCTCCCGGTCAGTGAAAGCAATGGCGCGTTCCAACTGGATGCCGCGAAATCGCACGCGCCCGGCGTGGGTCCACAAGGTGTCGATGAAACCTTTCCCACTCGCCAGCCGGTTTCCCTTTACGGCGCGACTAAGCTCGCTTCGGAGACCATGGCGCGCGAGTACGGCCACGCGTTCGGGTTCCCGGTATGGATCAACCGCTGCGGTGTTTTGGCGGGCGCGGGGCAGTTCGGCACGGCGGAGCAAGGCATCTTTTCCTATTGGCTGCACGCTCACGCGGCTCGCCTGCCGCTCCGCTACATCGGCTTCGGAGGCTTGGGTTATCAGGTCCGCGATGCGCTTCACCCCTACGATTTGGCTGCCCTGATCCGTATTCAGTTTGAACGGACAGTGCCGCCCGATGCCACGCTTCATGCCGGCGGCGGCCTGAGGAATTCGATGTCGCTGGCGCAGTTGAACGATTGGTGCAACGAGCGGTTCGGGCAACACATGCCCGAAGCGGACCTCCGCCCAAGGCCATTTGATATACCTTGGCTAGTGATGAATTGCGCGTCAGCGAAGGCGAGTTTGGGTTGGGAGCCCAAGCGCGGATTGTCTGAGATTCTCGCTGAGATCGCTGAGCACGTGGATAAAAATCCGGATTGGCTGAGACGGACTGGCGCTGTATGAGCGGGGACCCTCTCAAACTCCTCAGTGTGGTCATACCCGCCAGGGACGAGGAGGGCTGCATTGTTTCCACCGTTGAACATCTGCATCTCGAGTTGCGCCTCAACGCAATTCCGCATGAGATCGTGGTGGTGGACGACGGTAGTACCGATTCCACCTGGGCGAAATTGCAAGAGCTGAGCGAACAGTTGCCCGAGCTGAGGCCGGTACGAAACGATGGCCGCCGCGGTTTTGGGAGCGCCATTATTCAGGGTTTCGATAGGATGACGGGCGATGCGGTTGTGGTGATGATGGCCGATGAATCCGACGACTGCCGCGACGTGGTCCGCTATTGGCAATTGCTGAACGAAGGTTGGGAAGCGGTCTTTGGCTCGCGCTTTATCAAGGGCGGGGGAGTGATCGATTACCCGTGGATGAAGTTGCGCGTAAACCGGCTGGCGAATCTTTTCATCCAACTGATGTTCAACATCGGCTTGAACGACACGACGAACGCATTTAAAGGTTATCGAGCGAGTGTGATTGAAGGGTGCCGGCCGCTGTTGTCGCCGCACTTCAATTTGACGGTTGAATTGCCGCTCAAGACGATTGTTAGAGGGTATCGCTGGACCGTGGTTCCCATCACTTGGCGTAACCGCCGCACGGGTGTGCCCAAATTGAAGATTAAAGAGATGGGAAGCCGCTATCTCTTCATCTGCCTTTACGTGTGGCTCGAAAAGTACTTTAGCCGCGGCGACTATCGGGCTGAGGAAAAGACCGCCGATAGTCAACGAGTTCACACTCGCGGCGCGGGTGGTTAATCCTGCAAGCGCGACTCACTCAACTAAGCTGGTTATAGCGTGCTTCGCAAACCGGAAATCATGAGCCCCGCTGGCCATTGGCCGCAGCTTCACGCCGCCATTGAAGCGGGGGCGGATTCCGTCTATTTCGGCCTCAAGCATTTCACCGCGCGCGCCAAGGTTGGCTTCTCTCTCGACGAACTACCCCTGGCGATCCGCGCTCTCCATCAACGCGGCGTCAAGGGCTTCATCACCTTTAACACGCTCATCTTTGAAAACGAACTCGCGGAAGCCGCCGAGACCATCGCCGCCATTGCCGATTCCGGCGCCGACGCCATCATAGTGCAAGACCCGGCCATCCTCAAACTGGCCCGCCAGATTGCGCCGCATTTGGAACTGCATGCCAGCACGCAGATGAGCATCAGCGATGCCGCCGGTGTCGAGTTTGCGCGCGGCCTTGGCGCGGCGCGGGTCACGCTTGCGCGCGAACTCTCGCTCGCCGAGATCGCCGCCATTCGCCGCGCCACCGATTGTGACCTTGAGATCTTCGTACATGGTGCGCTTTGCGTCGCATATTCGGGCCAGTGCTTTTCGTCCGAAGCTTGGGGTGGGCGCAGCGCCAATCGCGGGCAATGCGCGCAAGCCTGCCGCCTCCCGTATGACCTGATCGTCGACGATCAACCGCAACCGCTCGGCGATGCGCGCTACCTTCTTTCGCCCGGCGATCTTTGTACGCTCGACCACATCCCGCAAATCGTCGAGCTGGGCATCTCCGCCCTGAAAATCGAAGGCCGCTACAAAGACGCCGAATATGTGGCGCTCACCACGCGCGCCTACCGGCAAGCTGTCGACGCGGCATTCAGTCATGCCGTTTCGCCCACTACGCCGCTCGACAAACTTCATCTCGAACAGGTTTACTCGCGAGGTTTGGGTGCGCACTTCCTATCCGGCACCAACCACCAGACTGTGGTCAAGGGCCGGGCTCCGCGCCACCGCGGTGTTTTTGCCGGGCGCGTGACGCGTGTTCTTTCCAACGCCGTCGAGATCGAACCCGCCGAGCCACTTCATCTGGCTCCGCTCAAGCCGGGCGATGGCCTGGTCTTCGATGCAGCCGATTGGCGCAGTCCGCAAGAGGCGGAGGAAGGGGGCCGTCTCTATGAGGTTGCCGCGCAGGCGGGCAACACTCTGCAACTCCGTTTCGGCAACGGCGCGCTGAATTTCTCGCGCATTCGCGCGGGTGATCTGGTCTGGCGCAGCCACGATCCCGATCTCGACCGCCTGGCCCGGCCCTATCTCGAACCGGCGGCGCCCGTTCATAAGCAGCCCCTCACAGTCACAGTTACAGCACATGCGGGGAAACGTTTGTCCATCGAGTGGGCGCTCAATTCAGGGAAGAGCATTGTCACTACTTCTCCGGAACCGCTTATACAGGCGCAAAATCAGGGGCTGACCGAAGAT
>Ga0075021_10001562_pt1 | contig 11785 bp, 7 predicted proteins | sample ColStrG_CSR_2012_FD_72749 | JGI IMG/M metagenome (GOLD analysis project Ga0075021, IMG submission 72749) | Freshwater sediment microbial communities in response to fracking from Pennsylvania, USA - Cold Stream Run_MetaG_CSR_2012 | ecosystem: Environmental > Aquatic > Freshwater > Creek >... | reverse complement strand
GACCGCCCGAGGCCAGCGTCGACCAGGCCAGGCACAGCACGCAGCGCCCCGGCTGCCCCGAAGCGGGCGGCGACCTCGGGAAGCGCGTCCGCGAGCCGTTGGCGCGCGGCTTCGAGCCGCGCGTGATGCTCCCCCGCGATACCAGTGAGCTCGAGGAGTCGTTGCGCTGCCTGTTCCCTCGCCTGTCGGGCCCGACGCGCCTCGCGGGCAGCGGCGTCGAGCTCAGCCTGCATCCGCTGCACCTCGATGCCCAGGGTGTCCAGCAACGCTTTCGACTCCGCCGCAGCAGCTTCCCCGACCCGGCTCGCGTTGTCCGCCTCCACGGCGGCGAGCTGTGCCTCAGCCCGGTCTCGCTCCGCCGCCTCGTTGTCCTCCTCCCAGCGCCGCGCCGCGACCAGAAGTCGCTCGCCCTGCTCGCCGAGCGACTGCAGTCGCTGGTCCAGCCGCGCTAGCTCGGTGCCGCGAGCCTCGAGCGCTGCTCGGTCTGAAGGCAGATCGTGCTGGGCGCAGAGCCGGCGCTGCTCCTCGGTACGCCGCGCGGTTTCCTCGGTCGCGGCGGCAAGCGCCCGCGTCTGACGTCCCGCCTCGGCGTGGGCCCGGTCGAGCTCAGCGCTCCGCTCGTCAATACGGATCCAGGCAACCCGCAACTCCTCCCACGCGGGCAGCCGGTCCATCCAGTCCTGCGTGCGCGCGATCTCCCGGGCCGCTTTATGCTCCCCAGTCTCTGCATCGGTAAGGTCCGCCAGCGCCATCTCGAGCTGCAGGTCTACATCAGCCAACCGCCGGGCACGCTCGGCCGCGCGCGCCGCGCTTCCGAGGTACTGGGCGGCAGGCTTAGCGGCCCGGCCGGTCAGCGCCCCGAGGCACCACGAGCCGTCGCGCCCGATGGCCGCCGGAACGTCAGCCGGCCCGACAGAATCGACGAGCGCCACCGACGAGAGCAGCCGAACGACGGTCGCGGCGGTCAACGGGCTACCAGCGGGCGGGTCGGCGACGAACACGTCCGCCAGCGTCGGCCCAGGGACCTGCCGCCCGACTGCTGGGATCAGCAGGGTGTCCAGGTCAGCTGCCTCGAGGACCGATCCGTCCGCGAGCACCTGGGCGTCGAGCAGTCCGGAGGCCTGCAGCGCCGCCTCCAGGGGAGCAGCCTGGACGCCGGGCATGATCTCGAGGAGCCGCCACAGCGGAGTCCCCTTCGTCGTGTCACGGCTTGGCCTGGGCAGCTGGGACTCGGGAGGCGCCGGGTCCCGCTCGGCGAGAACCTGTTCCCTGCGTTCGCGCAAGTTACGAGTAAGGGTGGTGGCCGCGCTGCTGCGCGCGGCCGCTGTCGCCTGATCCTCGCGGGCCCGCTTCAGGAGTGGTGAGACCGCGGTGCGGACTGTGATAGTCCACTTCTGCAAGCCATCGGGTGTCAGGTGTGGCAGGACGAGATCAACGTCCGGTCGTTCGGTCAGCCACTGACCGACCGACCCCGTCCATGCTGAGCCGAATCCTGCAGCGTCCCGCTCGCTGTCGGCCAGCCGGCCCGCCGCCTGCTCCTCGCGCGCCTCGGCTTCGGCGGCACGCTGGGCGGCGGCGTCACGACGGCCGGTCGCCTGCTCGAGGTGATGGGTGGCCTCCCGCACGACAGTCACGGCCGCGCGCGCAGCGCTGACGCAGTGCCTGCCTGCGGGCACGTCCCCGCGGAGAGCGACGGCCTGCGGTACCCCGTCGCGTCCGGTTGGGAGACCAGCGTCCACGGCGCAGGCGCGCAGCTCGCCGGCGGTCTCCGTGGTCGCGGCCATGAGCTGGGCGCTGAGGTCAGTGATTTGCCCTGCGCCGCGAGCGACGCGTGCGTCAGTATCCTCAGCCCGGTCCGTCGCACGCTGCGCCGCAGCCTGGGCCACCGCCGCGGCCCGGGTGAGCTCCTCGGCGCGACGCTGCTTCTCCCGCAGCACCTGCTGATTGCGGGCCAGCGGCCCGCCCTCAAGCGCCTGCATCCGACTCTCGGCCTTCGCTGACTCGTCACGGGCCAGATTCTGGGCGGCCTCGGCTGCGGCGAGCTCCCCGGCGACCCGGGTGACCGCCCCCTCCTCATTGCCCACCGCCCGGGCGCGCCCCGCACGTTCCTTCTCCGCACTGAGCGCCTCGCCGGCCCGCTCACGGAGCAGCGTCGCCGCGTAGCGCGCGTACAGGTCGGCGGCACGGGTAACGGCCTGTGCTGCCGCCCGAAGCCGGTCGAGGCGTTCACCGTGCTCGGCGAGGTCGTCGAGAGCCTCGCCTACCTGGCGGACCGCATCCTCGTCGAGCGCAGGCAGCGACTCGTCCAGCATCGCAACCAGGCGCGCCGGGTCGATGTCCTCGCCGACCTGCGGCTGCCGCAGCCAGTAGAGCAGGCGAAGCAGGTCGTCGTAAGCCTGCGCCTCGAGGCCGAACAACAGCTGTCCAACATGCTGCTTGTACTCACGGGGCGACTCGAAGCTGCAGCCGTCGAGTGAGTCCACGAGCTCGCGGCAGCGCGGCGCAGACAGCGGTGTGCCGTCCGGTTCGCACAGCGTGGGTGCCGCGCTGGGCACGGTGAACTGCCAGGTGGTGGCCTGCTTGGCGCTCGCCGAATGCCGGATCCCGATGCCGCAGGTGACGACGTGCTGGGTACCGCCCGCATCGACGCGGGCGAACTCGACCCACAAGTACCCGGTCCGGGTGCCCACTGCGGGGGCACCATCGCTCATCAGCCATAGCAGCTGGCTGCCCTGCCGTCCGGTCGCGGTCATCCGCGCCTTGTCCCCGTCGAGCACGAACGGCAGGAGCATCTCCATGGTCTTGCTCTTGCCTGCGCCGTTGGTACCGCGGAGCAGCAGCCGTCCGTCGGCGAACTCGAACACTTGCTCGTCGTACTGCCAGACGTTGACGATGCCGGCGCGGTTAAGTCGGTAGCGGTTCGCGTTGCGAGCCATCAGAAGAGGCCCTCGGCGTAGGAGGTCTGAGGTGCATAGCGCGCCGCCGAAGCGTGAACGGCCAGACCTTCATCAGTGCGTCGCAGGAGCCCGAACTCGGTCAGCAGGTCGAGAACATCCTCACCGAGGACTTCGGCGTCCGCGTAGGCCTTGCGCAGGCCGCGGCTGTGCTCTGCGACGACGAAAAGGACAGCTTGCTCGAAGGCGCCTTCGGAGACGACCCGCCAGACCCGGTCGGCGAGCTCGGCCGACCGGGCGTCTTCCCGCACCAGTCCCACGAGCTGCACGAGGACGAGGAGGGCGGCGTGCCGCTGCGAGCCGGGACCCGGGAAGACCACGTCCGTGAGGGTTTCATCGGGGTCAATGGCGAGCGCACCCTCGGCGCGTAGCTCCAGCTCGAGACCGACGTGTTCGCGGAACCACTCGGTCTCACGGTTGCGGTTGCGACTCCACCACTCTGCCTGGTCCTCGGTCAGGTCGGTCAGCGACAGCAGCGGCGACTCCAGCAACGCCCGCCGGACCGCGACCCTGGCACCACCGGCGGCGCTCGGTAACGCCGCCGCGTCGAGCAGCTCCGCGGGGCTTGTTGCACCCGACAGACCCGCTGCAGCAAGGAGAGTCAACCGGTCGCGACGTACGTCGAGCAGGCTCTGCGCCTCGCTGTCCTCGACCCAACGTGCCAGATCTCCGTCGCGCTCGGCGAGCACCCCGAGCTCGATCAGAACCACCAGTGCGGCCGCCATTGCTCGGCGATCAACCGTCTTGTCGAGGTCGACGTCGAGACCGGCGTCAGCGACCGCGCTGCGGACCTGGGCAACGAGCTCGTCGAGCAGGAGCTGCCCCGGGCAACGGGTCAGCGCTGCGAGGGTCAGACACAGCAACGCATACGCGCGCGGCTCGAACCGTCGGCCCTGACCGCGGTTGATCGGCTTGCGCAACGGACGAGTGGCATCGCGCCCGAGGCCGGCCTTGTAGAGGCGGGCGGCTTTGGGTTCCACGACCAGCCGGTAACCGAGGCCTTCGGTGCACAACCGGGTCAAGTGCTCACGATGTCGCCGTACCAGCAGCAGGTCGTCAGCGGACCGCTCGTCCGTCAGCAGGGGCTGCATCAGCAGTGCCCGCAGGGCGGTTCGGCGCTCTGCCGCCATATGGGTGTCTTCAACGGTCATGCGAGCCCAAGGGTCAGGTCGTGCAGACGCAAGGTGCCGGACGGGCTCTCGACGATTGTGTCGGTGCCTGGCGTCGGTCGGACTTGCAGCTCCACGACGGTGCCGTCTGGCAGCGCCGCCGCGGCTACTGTCCTGCCGGCCAGCGGTCCACCAGCACCGGCCAGCGCACGAGCGTGCAGCTCCAGCAGTTGCGCCCTCCCCGCATCGCTGATCTGCAGATCAAGGAGCGGCCGACCCGCGTGAGACTTCAACTCAGTCAGCGCCGCGGCACGTTCCGCTTCGGAGACGTCTCGTTCGCGGAGCCGTCTCGCCTTGACACCACTGAAGTCCTCACGTCGGGCAGTCGCGCCGGTGGACCTGCGCTCTCCGCTGGTGCGCAACATAACCGGGACGTCGGCCACCGGGGCCCGCCACCAGCTGCTGGTAGCAGGCAGCGATTCTCCGTCGGTCTGGGCCGGGAAGCCCAGATGCCGCGAGGGATAAAGACCAAACGCTGCCGCCCACAGCGCTGCTGCCTGGTCAGAATCACTGGCATCGAACCACTGCGCCAGCCGAAGGAGGTCGGCGTACCGACTGACCTCCCGGTCGGTGCTGCTGGACAACCTGCGCAGGTTCACCAGCAGCGCACGCATCGCCTTCGTCGCCAGGCTCCGGACCTCCTCGGCATCGCTTCGTCGCCCCGGCGCTCCCAGGAACCAGGCGCGCAGCCCAGCCCAGTCCTGCTCCGCTAGCCCGGTGGTGCGCAGCGCTCGTGAGCCGTCGAGGTTCACCAGGCGCGCTCCTGTGTTGGCCCTCTCCAGCAGCGAAACCGGATCCGTAGCCTCAATGAGGTCACCGATCTGCGGCATCGTCCGGGCGATCTGGTCAACGAACCGCTGTAGGTAGTCGAGTAACGCGGCTTTGAAGGCCTGGAAGTCCTCCCGTCCCAGGTCGTAGCGCGCGAGTACATGGCTGAGACTGGCGTAGAAGGCGCGAGTACTTGTCACGAGCCGCTCGAACTGCGCAAACAGCGTGGCGACCTGCGCAGCCACAACGTCAGGCTCGACATCGGCCAGCGACGTCCTGTCGTATGCGGCCAGGGTACGCAAACCACTCATGATGCCACCGAGCATCTCGGTGGAAACCTCACGGACCTCATCAGTGGCGGACAGCAGCTCCTCCACCTGCCGGTGGACCAGGTCACCGCGTTGAGTCAGCTGGTAACGGGCGCGGGTCGTCAGGTACTCCCGGATGCTGCGCGCCTCGGTTTCGCGCGGGCTGCGTGCCAGGTTGCCCGACTGCACCAGGTACGACAGTCGGGTGTCAACCAGGTCGACGTCGAGCTCAAGGCCGTGCTCGCTGCCGAGGCGTTCCGCAACCTCGCGGGCGGAGAGGTCTGAGAGCAGGCCAGCGGTGCCAGCTGTGAAGACCCGCATCACGGCGACGTACTGCTCGGCCTCATCATTGACGGCGTACCGCAGCGCCGACAGCCTCAGCCGATCGAAGGAAGGGCTACTCATCCCGCGCATGCTACCGGGCCCCCGTACACGGCCATCTGGGTTGGCGGTCCGACTGACGCTGGGCTTGAAGTCGGGCCGCGACTCATTCGCACCTCCTATGACCGGAACCCGGACGTCAGCATCGACGCGGAAGAGCTCGACTTCACGGATCCGTCCGCGGGCATCCCCGACTTCCAGGTTCAAGCGGCAGTCGTCCCGCCGCCGCTCGGCCTCGTTGGTCTGGTCCGCGTTCAGCGGGTGACTGAACGCCGGGTCGTCTGTCTGCCCGACAATGATCCACTCGGCGGCCGGAAGACGCTGGAGATCTCGGACCTGCCGACCCAATCGTTGCGGCTCCGGTGTCACCGGGTCCTTGGCGCGACTACTGGATCCTGTCCGCGTTCCGGACGCACCCGGCGCACCTCGTGGCCGAGGCCCCTACGTTGGACGCCGAGCTGCATCTGGTGACCCGCGGCATCGGCGTGAGCATCACATCCGAGTTCATCGGGTGGTGGTATCGGCGCCCAGGCGTCACGTTTGGTGCCGGTACGAGACGTTAGCCCTTGCAGCGTGTCGCTCGCCTGGTGGCCGCAGGAGACCGCGGCCGTCGCGCACCTGGCGGCCATAGACAACGAGTTCCGGTCCGTGGGCGAGGGAGCTCCCAGCAGCTTGCGCCCGATTCCCCGCAGAAGGCAGGCGAGATAGCGCGCCTGCGCCTCGCCGAGCGGTCCGACGACGAACGCTGGCAGGCCGCGACGATCATCCGCCGCCGGGCGGCAGGTCTTGTTCTCTGTGCCATGTGAGCTGATGCACGAGCCGGGACTTCTTGCCCTGGTAAGCACCCGTCCCTTGTGCGACGGTCGGGCTGTCAGTTCCGTTCGTCGCGACCGGTCGGGCCAGGTGCCTCATGCGTGAGATCAGTGTGCCCGCCAACTACGTGCCCAGCGGCGAGGAGAACGCGACTGACGATGTCTTTCGCAATGCCGTGGATGAGCCAGATCGGGTCGGGTTCTCTCGGCAGGTAGGGGGTCACTGGGTCCCTGTCACGTATGGGGAAGTCGCAGGGCAGGTCATCGAGCTTGCCGCCGGCCTGATTGCCGCTGGCGTGCAGGCGGGAGAGCGGGTCGCGCTGATGTCTCACACCCGCTTCGAGTGGATGCTGTTCGACTTTGCGATATGGACCGCGGGTGGTGTGACTGTCCCGGTCTACGAGACTTCTTCGGCTGAGCAGGTCGAGTGGATCCTCGCCGACTCGGGAGCGGTCGCTGCACTGGTCGAGACCGAGGACCACGCGAACACGGTCGCCCAAGTCCGGGTCGGTCTGCCCGAGCTGCGCGAGGTGTGGGTCATCGACGCCGGCGGCATCGAAGAACTCGTCGTCGCGGGCCGCGACGCTCCCGCGGAGCGCGTGACGGAGCGCCGCCGCGCCCTGACGAGCGATGCACTGGCCACCATCATCTACACCTCTGGCACCACGGGACTGCCGAAGGGCTGCGCGATCACGCACGGCAACCTCGTGGCGTACGTACGTAACGTCTGCGCTGTTCCGGGCGTCCGGGAACTGGTCTTCACCGAGCAGACCAAAACCCTTCTCTTCCTGCCGCTCGCGCACATCCTGGCGCGGGCCATCCAGCTCTGCGCGGTGCACAACCGGGTTCACCTCGCGCACACCGCCGACATCAAGAATCTCGTCCCGCAGTTGGTCGAGTTCAGGCCGACGACGGTGCTGTCCGTGCCGCGCGTGTTCGAGAAGGTCTATAACACCGCCAAGCACAAGGCGGCGGTGGAAGGCAAGAGTCGTATCTTCGCGATGGCAGACGCCACCGCGATGGCGTACAGCCAGTCCCTCGACACCGGGGGCCCAGGTCAGCTGCTCAGGATTCGGCATGCGTTCTTGGGCCGCTTGGTCTACTCCAAGCTCCGTGCCGCACTCGGCGGCCAGGTCACATGGGCGGTCAGCGGTGGAGCGCCGCTCGGCGACCGGCTCAACCACTTCTTCCGTGGTATCGGCCTAACGGTGCTCGAGGGCTACGGGCTCACCGAGACCTGCGCCGCCATGACCCTGAACCTGCCCGCGGCCCAGCGTATCGGGACCGTCGGACGTCCGATCCCGGGCTGCGCGGTCCGGATCGCCGACGACGGTGAGGTCCTGTGCAAGGGCGGCAACGTATTCCAGGGCTACTGGCGAAACGACGAAGCGACGCACGAGGTGATCGATGACGACGGCTGGTTCCACACCGGAGACCTGGGCAAGCTCGATGTTGAGGGATACCTCACGATCACCGGCCGCAAGAAGGACCTCATCGTGACCTCCTCTGGCAAGAACGTCGCCCCTGCGGTGCTTGAGGACAGGCTGCGGGCGCACTGGCTCGTGAGCCAGTGCGTCGTGGTCGGAGACCTGCGGCCATTCATCGGCGCACTCATCACGGTCGACACCGATGTGTTCCAGCAGTGGAAGCTCGAGGCTGGGAAGACCGCAGAGGCCACCGTGGCAGACCTGCATGAGGACCCTGACCTGCTCGCTGCCCTCCAAGAGGCGGTGGACGACGCAAACAAGGCGGTGTCGGCCGCTGAGTCGATCAGAAAGATCCGCGTGCTGGCCAACGACTTCACCGAGGAGACCGGGGATCTCACGCCGACCCTGAAGGTCAAGCGCAACATCGTCCTCGAAACATTTGCCGACGAGGTCGAGGCGCTTTACCGCCGCTAGCATCGACGCGTGGCGCGCCCTGCGCGGAACACGTCCATGGTGGGCGCGCCGGCCGAGCGAGGCGCGGGTCTTCCAACATTGCCCGCGGACGCTCGACCGAGGCTCATCACTGTGGAGCCGCACGTGTTTGGTCGGGAGCAGCGGGGTCGGCCGTGTCGTCGGTGTGGTCGTCGCCGCCAGGCGGTGGTCTTTGCCTATCGAGCCACATGACGATTTCGGAGGTGGCGTTGTTGATCTCTAGCGTGAACGGAAGCCCGCTGCTGCGCAGCACGCTCCGCGCCTCCAGATTCTCGGCCAGCATCAGCGCCACGAAGCGACGAATACCCCGGTCCAAGGCAGCCTGACCGAGCTCGCGGAGCAGGAGGCCGCCCAGTCCGACCCGCCGCCAGCCTGCGTCGACGGCAACGGCGACCTCTGCCGCGTCGTCACCGGTCGCGCCTTCGTAGCGGGCGATCCCCGCGCCGGTGCCGTCGGGTGCAAGCGCCACGAGAGCCAGCCGGTGAACGTAGTCAACCTCGACCAGCCGCCGGATCGACGCCTCGTCATGCGGCGGCGAGCCGAGGAATCGCGCGTACAGGGTCTGCTGGTCTGCTGCTGCGATAGCCCGCCTCAGCTCGCGAAAGTCGCCGGGCCGGATCGGTCGGATGAAGACTTCGCGCCCGTCCGCAAGAACTGCCGGATGCCCCAGCTCGACCGGGTACCCGGGCGGGTCCACGCTCCCGCCGAAACTCATCGGGGGCCAATGGGAGGTCCGCCGGGCACGTCCCCATTCTATAACTGCGGTTGGGTCTCGAACCCGAACCGATGGGGAACGGGTCTAAACAGGTCAGGCCCATGATCAATAGTCATAGGCCCGAGCTGCACATACTTCGTAGCGGGGGCAGGATTTGCAGGCGCGACCTCTGGGTTGTGAGCCGCGGGAGCAAGCGACATCAGCGGACGGTCGGGGGTGATCCTGGACGTCGGTGGATGAGGCAGCTCCGCAGGTCAGCGGCCCGCTGACGTCCCCTCCGTGTCTTCAGGCGTCCGGAAACGTCCGGGCCGGTGCCGCCCACATCCTGCCTACACATCACCTTGCTCGGCGATCGCCCTCTGGACGAGGTCGGCGCAACCCTGCGGGGACGTTCCCGGGTGGTGTCTCAGCCCGCTCCAGCTTCGGGGACTCTGAGGATGGGATCGAGGACTGCCGCCACCTTCGTCATCTGGTCATCGAGGTGCGAATCGGTGACGTCCTCGAGGGCTTCCTTGTGACGCCATGCAGCCCACCTTGCCTGAGCGATGTCGCCGTACCCCGCGACCACCGGGGCGATGCCCGAGTGTGACGCTGCGGTACCGGGCTACCGCCCGCATGGACTCCAGTAGGACCTGGTCGTCGATCCCCGCGACCGCGAGCTGCACGATGTCGACGTAGTCGCGCCAGCGAGTGCTCGACGTGCCACGTTCGAGGATGGTCACGCCCTTCTCGGCCACGGTCGTCTCCGGCGCGGAGCCGAGCATCTCGATGAGTCACCGAGCACGCGGGGAACCTTCACACGTCGAGGCGGTGGGACGACCGGGTCGCCGGTGGAGATGTCCCATGCGATGACAATCCGTTGTGAACCGATCGAGGCCGATACTCGAATCCGGCAGCCGGGGTACTGCACCGCTTCGCGAATCTGGGCAACGGTGATCGAGTCAAGGTCGAAACTGACGCCGGCGTCGACCGTCACGGCCGCGATGTCTCGGACCACCTGGGTGATGTGCTCTGGGGGCACCGACGCATTGATCGCCGCGGCATCGATGTCCCTGGTAGGGCGCCGGGCTCCGTAGACGCCAGGAGGATGCCGCCCTTGAGGACGAAGTCCTCACCATGCTCGGTCCGCATCAGTCGGTCGAGGAACGACTCCAACCCATGCCGTGTGACGTACTCAGCCGTGGGCGCGCTTGGGTCCCGTTCCTCGCGGAGCTCATCCGATCGCCTGCAATGTGTGGCGCAGCGGCGTCATCGCTCGCGGGATCTGGTCGGCGATCTCTAGCAGCTCACTGGGCTTGCCGCCACGTCGCAACCACTCCCGCAGGGAGTCGCGGCCGAGTTCGTACCCGAGGTCTCCGCGCAGGCGGAACGCATCGACGATGCAGCGCTGCGGGGAGTAGATGCCGATGCTCAACATCGTGCCCGGGATCTCGATCTCGCCGCGGCTCAGGTCGAAGGTCTCCGCAGCGAACAGGTGCCACGCGATCGCAGTGGTGGAGGCTGGTCGCCGGTTGCCGCGGGGGATCGCGACATGCAGCGCGCGTGGGACCTCGTCAGTAAGATCGTAGTGTGCCAGCGCAGAAGTGAGGCAGATCGTGGCCCGGGAGTGCCGGACGGCCGCCTCCAGCCAGTCCCAGTCTGCGGCCGGAGCGCCGGCGGGCAGGTATAGACCACGACCGATCTTGTCGTAGCGGCCAGCCTCCGCAGCCCGGTAGAAGCTGCTCTTGGGCATGCCGCCGGGCTCGCGAGCGCGACGCGGATTCGCGGCGTCCAGTTCTACCTCGCCTCCCGGGACCAACCGTGCACAGGTAAGAGTACGTGTATACGTTTTGTCCCACCAACCCTGACACGGTTCGCGAATCCGCCCGAGCGGGTCGCAGTCTCGTCAACGCCGTGTCTGTTCGCTGCGAGAGGCTCTCGATCGAGAGGGGATCGCCCCCCGGCTGGGGGTCAACTGCTCGATGTCCCCCGGCTCTGGGCGGCTGCACTCCGGGCGTTTCTGGTCCTCGCCGACCGTGCCGTCGTGCCCGAGCAGATCAAGACCCTCAGTGACCGTGCGCTCGGAGCACCATCCAGGCAGTCTTCACGCATCGGCAATGCTGAGCTCTTGTGCCACCTGATGCATGCTCGTCCCGAAGAATTCTGATGGCAAGTTGATCGCAAATGACCAAGGCCTCCAGTGAGTGAACGCTGGAGGCCTTGTCCCACAAGGGATTTCAAGTAGCGGGGGCTGGATCTCGCTGCCCCTTCTGGCTCGAATGATATCGTGCTAGCATCCGTTCATGGCTCAGTTGCTGGTTCGTCAGCTCGATGACGACGTGAAGGCTGCCTTGCAGCGGCGTGCCCGAGCGCATGGCCGCTCGACCGAGGAGGAAGTCCGCGAGATCCTGCGCGATGCAGTTCGGACGGGCAGGGGCAAGCCGGTCAAGCTCGGTTCGGCCATCGCCGCGCGGTTCAGCGGGTTGGGTCTGACCGCGGAGATCGACGAATTGCGCGGTCATCCGGTGCGCGCAGCTGAGCTCGAGTAGCGCGTGATCCTTCTCGACACCAACGTGCTGTCCGCACTGATGCACGAAGACCCGGACGCCGCGGTCGTGGCCTGGCTCGACGGTCAGCCGGCCGAGTCGATGTGGACCACCGCGATCACGGTGTTCGAGGTCCGCACAGGGCTGGAGTTGCTCGTTCCATCCCGACGACGTCAGCGCTTGGAGGCAGCCTTCGGTCGGCTGATAGCTGACGACCTCGACAGTCGGGTGCTC
>Ga0075021_10001561_pt1 | contig 11794 bp, 9 predicted proteins | sample ColStrG_CSR_2012_FD_72749 | JGI IMG/M metagenome (GOLD analysis project Ga0075021, IMG submission 72749) | Freshwater sediment microbial communities in response to fracking from Pennsylvania, USA - Cold Stream Run_MetaG_CSR_2012 | ecosystem: Environmental > Aquatic > Freshwater > Creek >... | reverse complement strand
CGACATGCCGGAACTGATGCCCGCAATCTTTTTTGGACACGGCAATCCCATGAACGCCGTACTGACCAACGGCTACACCGAAGCCTGGCGTCGCATCGGGGCGCAAACGCGCAAGCCCAAGGCCATCCTCTCGATCTCCGCTCACTGGTATGTGCCGGGAACCGGCGTCACGATCGGCACCTCACCGAGGACAATTCACGATTTCGGCGGCTTTCCGCCCGAATTATTCCGGGTGCAGTATCCCGCGCCGGGTGACCCTCAGCTTGCCCGCCGCGTCCAGAAGCTGCTCGCACCCCTGCCGGTCACTCTCGACAACAGCTGGGGGCTCGATCACGGGACTTGGTCGGTGCTCGTGCATGCCTATCCGAAGGCCGATATCCCGGTCGTGCAGCTGAGCATAAACGAATCCCAGCCCGCCTCCTTTCATTTCGATATCGGCAAGAAACTTGCGCCGTTGCGGGACGAGGGCATCCTGATCGTCGGCAGCGGAAACATGGTCCACAATCTGCACACTTATGCCTGGGGCCGACACATGCCTGAGCCCTACGATTGGGCGATCAAGTTCGAACTGGAAGCAAGACAGATGATGCTCGACGGTGATTTCAAGCCGCTCGTCGCTTATGAAAAGCTTGGCAAGGCGGCGATGCTTTCCGTTCCGACGCCGGACCATTACCTGCCACTGCTCTACGTGGTCGCAACCCAGCAACCCGGTGAAAACATCACGTTTCCAGTCGAAGGCGTCGATGGCGGATCGATCTCCATGTTGTCAGTTCGTGTAGGTTCAGGGGAAGGGACATGAAGGTAGTTCTGTTAGGGGCGACTGGCTTCGTTGGCTCAGCGCTGCTTAAGGAAGCCCTCGACCGGGGCCGCACGGTCACCGCAATCGTGCGCGATCCGGAGAAGCACGAAAAACGTGACGGACTCATCCCAAGAACAGGCGACGTTTACGACACTGCTTCTCTTGTGGGGTTAATCGAGGACAACGACGCGCTGATCAGTGCTTTCAATCCCGGATGGAAGGACCCAAATCTGTATGACGACCAGGTCCGTGGGACGAAGTCTATCCTTGCGGCCGTCAAGAAGGCGGGCATCAAGCGCGTCATCTGGGTAGGCGGGGCCGGCGGCCTGGAGGTCAAGCCAGGAGTGCGTGTGGTGGACGATCCGGCCATACCCGACTGGGTGAGGCCCGGCTCACTGGCAACCATCGATGCTCTGGATCAGTTACGAAAAGAAACGGATCTTGAATGGACATTTCTTGCGCCATCCGCCGAGATGAAGCCCGGTGAACGCACCGGAAAGTTCAGATTAGGGGGAGACCATCTCTTAGTCGACTCTGCCGGCCACAGCACGGTTTCGGTGCAAGATTTTGCTGTTGCCATGATCGACGAATTGGAGCGCCCGCGTCATCTCCGTCAGCGCTTCACAGTGGGATACTGACCAACGAACAAGGAACTGACGATGAAAAATAAAGAACACCACGGCGCGGAGATCGAAGTCACAAAGGATGGCCCTTACATCGTAAGTGGTGGTGTGCCGCTCGGTGAACAATGGATCGAAACGCCGCAGGCGAATCCCTGGACTACCGCGAGGGGAAAACTTATCCAACGTCACAGCAATATGCTCTCTGCCGCTGCGGTCAGTCTGGAAACAAACCGTTCTGCGACGGCACCCATAAGAAGGTCTCGTTCCACGGCGAAGAAACGGCCAGCCGCGTGCCCTACAGCGAACGGGCGCAGAGCATCGAGGGGCCGACAATGCTCCTCACCGACGTTGAGAATTTGTGCGCATTTGCAAGGTTCTGTGATCCGAAAGGCCAGGTGTGGAACCTTGTCCAACAAGCCGATACCCCCGAAACTCGAAAACTCGTGGAGCACGAGGCCGGACATTGTCCCTCCGGCCGGTTGGTGGTGCGCGATCGAGCAACTGGTGAAGCCATCGAACCGAAATTCGAACCCTCCATTGGCTTGATCGAGGACACGGCAAAAAAGGTCAGGGGCCCGATCTGGGTGCGGGGAGGTATTCCTGTTGTTTCCGTTGATGGCGAAACCTATGAAGTTCGAAACCGGATGACTCTGTGCCGATGCGGACGGTCCGCCAATAAACCTCTTTGCGACGGATCGCATGCCGCATGACTTACGTCTGAGTCGGAAACGAAAGCCATGAGCAAAGAAACATTCCTTGGATGTTGTGTGAGCGTGGCCTTGGTCGCGCTCGGAATTACGGCATGTTCGAAGGCTCCCGGATCCGGTTCACCGGGACGTATCGATGCTGCGAGCATGCCCGCGGAGCGTTTCAGCCAGGTAGGGAAAGCCGCCGAGTTTAGGGGCGGATCAATAGCAAAGTCGTTAAAGGGTGAAGGCTAGCGGTTGGCCTGGGCGAATCCCGCGTGCATGGGACTCGCTGCCCTGTAAGCTTAACCCCCAACTCGCTGGCTGACTCAAATACTAAAAACGACAAAACTTTGCGTTTGATTCGCTACATTTGAACATGAGTCTTGCGGCGAACCAAAGCGACGGAGAAATTGCCCCGGCCGGTACAAGAAGCCGCCTGATGTTTTGGATCTTGCTGGCAGCGATCTCCACCCTTGTGTTGGTCTACGCGGTTACGCGCGCATTCGTATGGGACGAGGGCTACCATCTGATTGCCGCCCAGCAAATCTCCCAGGGTAAACTCCCCTATATCGATTTTTGTTTTCCGCAAACCCCATTGAACGCGTTTCTGAATGGCGAAATTGTAAAACTGTTCGGACAGCACTGGAGACCGGTTCACGTTGTGGCTGCGCTGTTCTCGCTAGGAGCAGTATTTCTGACGGCGAATTTCATGCTACGCCGCTTTCCCGAACCACGCTGGCGTCTGGCTTGCGCGCTGACGGCGGCCGTGTTTGTTGGCCTCAATGAGGTGGTGATTGAATTCGGCACTATCGGGCAAGCCTACGGTATATGCCTGTTTTTTAGCGTGGCGGCTTATCGCATGGCGCTGGCAACTCCGGCGCGCGTGAGCCTCTTTCCCCCGCTGGTATGCGGATTGTTGGCGGGAGTGGCCGCGGGATCGTCATTACTAACGGCTCCTATTCTGCCTGTGTTGTTGATTTGGATTTGGGTTTACGACCGGGTGGGTCTGCCGTGGCGGAAAGCGCTAGCGTTCATTGCGGGCGCGGCGGTGGCCTTCCTACCGGTGGGTTGGCTCTTTCTGAAAGGGCCCCGGCAAACCTTTTTCAACGTGGTGCAATACCATGCGTTGTACCGGCGCGCCGATTGGCCGGGGGCCACGTTTCACGACGCGCAGGTCTTTCTGAGTTGGCTGGACTCCACGCAGGCGTTGACGCTGGCGCTCTTGGCGATGGCGGGCCTTATTTTCATCAGGAAGCATTCCGGCTGGGAGCGGGACCAGCGCGCTGAGTTCTACTTGGCCGCGTGGATTTGCGCGGCGGTTGGCGCATATCTTTGCACGCCTCATCCCACTTTTGGCCGCTACTTCATTTTTCTGACGCCGTTCGTAACGATTTTGGCGATGGCGGGCCTTTATGCGGTCGCTTCGCAACTTGGCTATGACGCCCGTCCAGCGTGGCCTGCTTGGACCGCGGGTGGTCTCATGACTCTAATGCTGGCGCCGGCCGCGGTGAACTCGACCAGTGCCACCACTTGGCCGGAATACGAAAAAGTCGCCCGAAAAGTGGCCGAAGTTGCGCCGCCAGGCGCGAAGCTTTTCGCCGACGAAGTCGTTTACTTTGCGCTACAGCGTAATCCGCCGCCAGGTATGGAGGTGTCATACACGCATGTGATCACGATGCCGCCCGAGCAAGAAAAACTGTTTCATATTGTTTCGGAGCCAGAGTTGAAGAGTCAGATCGGCCGGCATGAGTTCGGAGCGGTGCAGTCGTGTTCAGACCCGATGATGGACCGCTTTGGCCTGCCCGGCCCATACCGCTACAAGGTTGATTTGGACGACTGCACAATCTTCTGGGGCGAGCGTCCCAAATGATACAATTTCAGAAATCCAATGAAAACATTATTCGCGCTGGCGGCGCTGACTAGCTCGCTGTTGCTCAGTCAGACTCCCGATATTACCGGTGTTTGGAAGGCCGATCTCGAAAAAAGCAAGCGGATGGGTCCGCCCATCACCGACTATCTGGCGATTATCGAGCAGAAAAACGCTATCTTCGATAACCGCACCAAGGAAGAAGCGCCGCTGGTGACGCAGACAACCGGTACCTGGGGCCAACGAGGCGAACAGCGCACAGTGCTCTCGTTTTTTAACAAAATCAAGTCTGCCGTACGGCTGTATCAGGGCGTGCCGACGCGTTTAACCGCAAGCACCGAAGGCAACAAATTGGTGGTGAACGGTGAAGTAGCCGGGCGTCCCAGCATATTCAAGTGGACCTATGCGCTTTCGGCTGACGGCAAAACGCTGACGCTGGATGAAGAAGGCTCGAACGAAGGCCGCATGATGCACAGCACCATGGTTCTGTTGAAGCAGGACGACGCAGCCGGCGATCCGCTGCGCAAGCCGGAGGAGTTGGCGGAGAAGCACTTCAAGAATGTGAAGACCGCTTCGTTGAAAAACCTGCCGGTCTCTGAGTATTTCAATCAGATGCGTTATATCGCTTGGTCGCTAGGCAAGGATTGCGAGTTTTGCCACGTCGAGCGCAAGTTCGATTCCGACGACAAAAAAGAAAAACTCACGGCCCGCAAAATGATTGATATGACTGCGGCGATCAACGAACATAATTTCGAAGGCAAACCGGAAGTACGCTGCTTCACTTGCCATGAAGGCCATGGGCATCCGCTGTCGCGTCCCCTTTATGCCGATGAAATAGCGGCCGCGAAGGAGCGTGCTGAGAAGGAGGCCGCTGAAAAGGCGGCGCATCAGCCACCGCCGCCGGGTCCGCCGCCACAGCATTAGACATGCTGCTCGCAAGCAAAGGGGACGGACAGCTCCGTCCCCAACGTGCCGCGCCTGCAACCGTCAGAAATACCTCTCCAGCGGACAGATCTGTCCGTCCCCTTTGGGTTCTACCCTTCATCTCTGCCTATGCACTGTTCGCCGCGCTCGCCGTCGCTCAAACTCCGCCCAAGATCACTTCGCCTAAGGAAGCGCTTGGCTTCAACATCGGCGACGACTATCAAGTCGCCAACTACACGCAACTCGACTCCTATTGGCACAAACTAGCGGCGGAATCGGATCGCATGAAACTGGTGGATATCGGTCCTACCGCTGAGAATCGCCGTCAATATATGGCGATTCTCAGTTCTCCCACCAACATCAGGAATCTCGACCGCTACCGAGAGATTTCGCGGAAACTGGCAAACGCGGAAGGGCTGACAGACGATGAAGCGCACGCTTTGGCTCGCGAAGGCAAGGCGATTGTTTGGATTGATGGTGGCCTGCATGCGAGTGAAACGGTAGGTTCGCAGCAGGAAATAGAAGAGGTTTACCAGATGGCGAGCCGCAACGATCCTGAAACGCTGCGCTTTTTGGACGATACGATCTTGCTCTGCGTCTTGGCGAATCCCGATGGCCAAGAACTGGTCGCCAATTGGTATATGCGTGAGGCCGATCCCACCAAACGCAGCCTGGCCAATTTGCCGCGGTTGTTTCAGCACTACATCGGCCACGACAACAACCGGGATTTCTATATATCGAACATGCCGGAATCGACTAACATGAACCGGCAGTTGTTCATTGAATGGTTTCCGCAAATTGTTTACAACCATCACCAGACAGGACCGGCGGGTGCGGTGATTTTTATGCCGCCGTTCCGCGATCCTTTCAACTATAATTTCGATCCGCTGATGCCGCTGGATGTGGAGGCGGTGGGCACGGCGATGCATCAACGCTTGGTGGCCGAGGGCAGGGGCGGTTCCGCGCAACGCTCGGGTGCGAACTACTCGACGTGGTGGAATGGCGGGCTGCGCACCATCTGCTACTTCCACAACATGATTGGCTTGCTCACGGAGATCATCGGGAACCCCACGCCGATGCAGATTCCGCTGGTGGCGGAGAAGCAGTTGGCGAATGGCGATTGGCCGCTGCCGGTGGCGCCGCAAACATGGCATTACCGGCAATCGATTGAATATGAGATGAGTAACAATCGCGCGGTTCTGGATTACGCCTCGCGCAATCGCGAAACGCTTCTTTACAATTTCTATCTGATGGGCAAGCACTCCATTCAGAACGGTTCGGAAGACCACTGGACGGTCACGCCCAACCGGGTTGACGCGTTGAGGGCGGCTGCGGCGGAAGCAGGTGGGACGCCAGCGAACTCCGATGCTGAAATGCCGGCGGGCCTCACAGTAGGAGGAACGCGCGCGCCAACGCTAAAAGCCGAGTTGTACAAATCCGTATTGCACGATCCGAAATTTCGCGATCCGCGCGGTTTTATCATTCCGTCCGATCAGGCAGATTTTGCCACGGCGACCAAGTTCGTAAATGCGTTGCTCAAAACCGGCATCACAGTGCTGAAAGCAGCGGAGCCATTCACGGTGAGCAGCAAGAACTATCCAGCGGGCTCGTTTGTAGTGAAGACAGCGCAGGCGTTTCGTCCGCACGTGATGGACATGTTTGAGCCGCAGAATCATCCCAACGACTTTTTGTATCCTGGCGGACCTCCTATTCCACCGTATGACAGCGCGGGCTGGACCCTGGCAATGCAGATGGGCGTGAGTTTCGACCGCATACTGGAGGCATTCGATGGTCCGTTCGTGAAAGTGGATGGTCTGCTGAATCCGCCAGCGGCAACGGTGAGTGGTGCGGCAAGGCCCGCCGGGTTTCTGATCAGCCATCGCGTTAACGATTCGTTTGTGGTCGTAAACCGCCTGCTCAAAGCGGGTTGTGCGGTGTACTGGCTGAATAAGCCGCCGGCGTTGAACGGGCACGACCTTGGCAGCGGAGCCATTTGGGTGCAGGCTTCGCCCGCCGTGCGGCCGATTCTCAATACCGCGGCGAGGCAGTTCGGCGTATCGTCGTTTGCGCTGGCAAAGACGCCGATAGGTGAGGCACTGCGGCTCAAACCCATACGCATCGGCTTGTACGACGAATACGGCGGGCTAATGCCATCGGGCTGGATTCGCTGGTTGTTCGAGAGATATGAATTCCCGTTTGAAGTGATATATCCGCAGACGCTCGATGCAGGGGATCTGCGCGCGCGCTTTGATGTGCTGGTTTTCAGCGATGGCGCGTTTCGGCGAGGCCCCGCCGAGCGCATCCCCGGCCAGCCAGCACGACAGCCGCGCCCGGAGGACATTCCAGCCGAATACCGCCCCTGGCTTGGGCACGTTACAGAAGACAAGACGATTCCCCAGATTCAGAAATTTCTTGGGGCGGGAGGCTCGGTTGTGAGCATCGGCAGTTCGACCGGCATGGCGGAACTGCTCGGCATTCCAGTGGAAAATCATCTGACGGAAATGAGTAAGGACGGCAAACCGCATCCGCTGCCGCGCGACAAATATTACGTTCCTGGCTCACTTCTGAAAGTACACATCGATAACACCGACCCGCTGGCTTATGGAATGCCGGAAGAGGCGGATGTGTTCTTTGAAAACAGTCCCGTTTTCAAGTTACTGCCGGAGGCCGGGTTAAGGCATACCGCGCCGGTCGCCTGGTTCGCGAGCGCCAAACCATTGTCGAGCGGTTGGGCGTGGGGGCAGCAGTATCTGAATGGCGGCATAGCGGTTGTAGAGGCGTCGGTGGGTGCGGGAAAGGTTTTTCTGCTGGGGCCGGAAGTGGCGTTCCGCGGCCAGCCGCATGGTACGTTCAAGCTGCTGTTCAATGGGCTTTACTTTGGAAGCGCGAAAGCGGCCAAGCTTAGTGAATAGCGGGTGGATCCTTCGCAATCTCCAGGATCAATAGAGCCATAGCCTTTCGCAAACGGTATCCGCCCGGTCAAGCCCGCAAGGCCGTTTCGCCTGTGTTAGCATCGAGCAATGAGAGCGAGGCCATACCCGGGGGTTTCTGCTTGCTCGACTTCCTGAAGACGTTGCTCTCGTCCTTTCAGGACTTCCTTTTCCTCGCTGGCCGTTCCTTCCTAAACATCTTTCGGAGTCCGCATTACTACGACGATGTCTTCCTGCAGATGGAGATTATCGGCGTTGGCAGCCTTCCCATCGTGATCTTGATCGGCGCGTTTAGCGGCGCCATCATCGCCCTGCAAATGGCTCGCGCATTGAACACCTATGGCGCAGGCAGCCAAGTGGGAACCATCGTTTCCCTCACCTTGGTGCGCGAACTCGGACCTGTGCTGAGCGCAGTGATGGTAGCTGGCCGCAACGCTTCGGGCATTGCCAGCGAGCTGGGCTCCATGAAAGTGACTGAACAGATTGACGCCATGCGGGCGCTTGGAACCGATCCTGTGCAGAAGCTGGTCACGCCGCGGCTTATTGCAACCACCCTCATGCTGCCGTGCCTTACCGCCATCGCTGACGCCATTGGACTCATCGGCGCATACTTGATTGCCGTACCGTTGCTGAGAATCATCGACGGCGCGCAATATTGGTCGACATCGTGGCGCGCTCTTGTTATGAACGACCTTGCCCAGGGGTTGCTGAAGCCGGTGGTATTCGGCATGATCATTTCGCTAGTTGGCTGCTTCTATGGTTTGCGCACAACGGGCGGCACGCAAGGCGTTGGACGCGCGGTCACGCAAGCGGTGGTCTCCGCCATGGTTTGGATCTTCGTCGTGACGCTGCTCATCGACAAGGTGTTTGTGGGTCTTTAGATGCCTGCGCTTCAAGAACCCATTCTGGAATTTAAGGACGTCAGCCTGAAATTTGGCGATACTTGGGCTCTTCGCAATGTTTCGTTGCGTCTAAGCCCAGGCGAGACGCGCATGGTGTTTGGCGCGGCGGGCTCGGGGAAAACAACGCTACTCAAAGCCGTGATCGGTTTAGTGGCCGTGGATCAAGGCTCTATCAAACTGTTCGGCCGCGATGTTACCTCCTCGAAGGAAACTGACTTGTTCGCCCTACGCCGGCAAGCCGGCGTGCTGTTTCAAGAAGGAGGACTTTTCGATTCGTTGTCGGTCGGCGAGAACGTCGAATATCCGCTCATGACTCAAACCAACAAGGCCGCGGGTGTGTTGGCGGCGGTGAACGTGGAAAATAGGGTGCGCGACGCCCTGCGCTTCGTCGAGCTTGAACAGACCTTCGACAAATTTCCCTCCGAGATTTCCGGCGGCATGCGGCGCAGAGTGGGAATTGCGCGCGCTATTGTTACCGAGCCTCCGTTGGTGCTTTACGATTCGCCCACCGCCGGGCTCGATCCCATCACCGCCAACACCATCATGGCGCTAGTGGCGAAGGAACGCGATGTGCGAAATAGCGCGTCGTTGATCGTGACTCATCGCTACCAGGACGGCGAAATCATGTCCGACTTTCGCTACGATCAAGAACACGAAGATCTGGCGCGCCTTAAGGATGGCGCGGATGCCGCCAAACGCGCCCGGACTAAGTTTATTGTGATGAAAGAGGGAGAAGTTGTCTTCTTCGGAACTAAACCGGAACTCGAAGCCTGCGGCGACGAGTACGTCAAGAAATTCGTCAGACATGAGGGATAGGCATGCCTAGCAAAGAACGAGTCAGCATGGCGCAGTTGAAGGTGGGCATTCTGGGAATCGTCGCGCTTACTTGCATCGCGCTGCTGGTCTTCCTGCTCACCGGCAACATGCAGTGGTTCAAGAAGCAAATTCCGCTGCACGTCTACACTTCTGACGCCTCCGGGTTGACGGCAGGCTCGCCCGTGCGCATTAACGGCATCCAAGCCGGCAAAATCGATCAGGTGGATCTTTCCGGCGAAACCGACCCGGCCCGCATCATCCGCATCGACCTTGTGGTGGATGAAGACATGATGAAGCAGATTCCCGCCGATTCCGTCGCCCGCATCTCTTCGGACAACTTGCTGGGCAGCACCAAGTTCCTGCAAATCAACAAAGGCACCAGCCGCGCCCTTGTGCAAAACAACGCAACGCTGCATTCGCTCACTGTTCCGCAGTTCGACGAGTTGATCGATCAAGGCTATAGCGTCCTGAACTCGCTGCAACTCATTTTGGGCAAGGTGCAAGATATCGTGGGTCAAGTTGAAGTGGGGAAGGGAACTATCGGCAAGCTGTTGGTTGACGAGACTCTCTACAACAGTCTGCAGGCAGTGGTGAACCAGGTTCAACTCCTCACCACAAATCTGAACTCGAAGAACGGCACCATTGGCCACTTGATTAACGATAGCCAGTTGTACGATCAGCTTCAGCGGGTCGTGATGCAAATCACCGCCCTGGCCGATGGTTTGCAAAAGGGCGAAGGGACGGCCGGCATGCTGCTCAAAGATCCCAAACTCTATAACGATGTAAACAAGACGGTGGGCGAACTTAACACCATGCTGGCCGATCTGAACGCCGGCAAGGGCACCGCCGGCCAGTTGTTGAAAGACGATAAGCTGGCGCGTCAATTTTCCACAACGCTGGACAAAGTCAACGTGACCATTGATAAGGTGAACGCGGGCCAAGGCACCATCGGCCAGCTTCTGGTCAACCCGACGCTGTACGATAGCGCTACCGGGGCAACCCGGGAACTGCACGAATTCCTGAAAGATTTCCGCGCTAATCCAAAGAAATTCCTATCCATCAAGCTGAACTTGTTTTAGAATTTGAAGCGGCTCATCATTAACGCCGACGATTTCGGCTTCACGCGCGACGTGAATGCCGGCATTGCGCACGCCCATCGGGCGGGCGTTCTGACTTCCACTACGCTGATGGCGAACGGCGCGGGGTTCGACGACGCCGTCCGCCTGGCAAAGGAAACGCCAACGCTCGACATCGGCGCGCACCTTGTCCTAGTGCAAGGGAACTCGCTGCTAGACGGGCGGCCCTTGCCGGAAACTCCGCGCCAGTTGCTGGGTGCGTTAGTGCGGCAAAAGCTCAATGTCTATTTCGAACTAAAGGCCCAGATCGAGAAGATACTAGCGACGGGACTGCGGCTGTCGCATCTGGATTCGCACAAGCACACGCATCTCGTACCCAGTGTCTTTCGCGTTGTGGTGAATCTTGCCTACGAGTTTGGCATTCCCTATGTACGCTCGCCGCTCGGCATCCCCTATTACCGGCGCCTAGCCCGCGGCAGGAATATTAAGATGACGGATCACTTCCTCGGTTTTAGACTCACGGGCTCGCTCACCGAAGAGACATTCGCGAAGGCCCTCGAGCAATTGCCAGAAGGCACCACGGAATTCATGTGCCATCCCGGCTATCTAGGCGATGAACTTAGACAAGCACGAACACGACTCAAGGAATCGCGCGTAAAGGAGTTGGAGGCACTGACGTCGCCGCACATTCGGGAGTTGATATCCGGAAAAGGGATTGAGCTGAGCCGGTTTTAGAAAACAGGAATCAACTGGATCGATGCTCTATGGCTTGCGGACCGCGCAAGGCAACGGTGCGGCTCAGGGCCGCTCTGGCGTAGCTGATCCCGGCACGTTTCAATATAATAAGAGCCAAATGCTGAAGCTCGGGATCAAATTGGGCGTGTGGAGCTTGGTTACATTAGCTTTGTCCGCCCAAACCGATAAGCGGATGGCTCGAACCGAAGAGAAGGAAATCAGCGCGAACCCGAGGTACTCTTCAGCCTTTCTCATGCATAAGAGACCTGAAGGCTTACTTTCGGAAGTCGAACTAAAGCTTGAGGAGGTCCGATCGTCTGAAGAGCCCGAATTCGACCGGTTTCTGTACCTTCCGAGCGCCGCTAAAGCAGCGTTGGAAGCTGGGCAGAATGACTTGGCAAAGAGTTATGCAGAAGAGGCTCTTGAATTTCTG
>Ga0075021_10001560_pt1 | contig 11794 bp, 12 predicted proteins | sample ColStrG_CSR_2012_FD_72749 | JGI IMG/M metagenome (GOLD analysis project Ga0075021, IMG submission 72749) | Freshwater sediment microbial communities in response to fracking from Pennsylvania, USA - Cold Stream Run_MetaG_CSR_2012 | ecosystem: Environmental > Aquatic > Freshwater > Creek >... | reverse complement strand
GTTCCATTCCAGAAAGTACATCAAACCTACACCCGCACTGGAATGTGGCTTCAAATCTGTGAAAAGCTCGGCGAACCCTGCGATCCGGTTCCTCAAGTCCTTGGAGAGGATCGCCTGGCCCGATTTGGCGCGTACCGCGAGTTCCAGTAGTTACCCCATGGGCCGGCGACGGAAGAGGACTGGTCGGTTGCTGGTCGCGAGCGAGGCCCCTTCCCGGGCGTATGGTCGGCAACCCGCAAGCTATCCAGAAACGGGCATAGAGGAGATTGGTGGCGATTCCTCGAAGAGGACTTCGGGACAGTGATCCGCTCAGCACCCATCGCGGTGCATCGCTGTTTTCAACTGGCGGCAACTACTCAACGGTGGAAGCCGCATCCTTCTTAGCGAGCTTCAGCGCGTAGGCGTAATAACGTAGCGCTTGAGATGCATCAGTGCTTCTCGAACCGCAACCTGGACAGGCTGGCTGTTCCTCTCTATTTTGCCCATCAGCATAGCGCCCTGAATGGTAGCGATGCAGAAGCTTGCGAGATGCTCCGCGTTGGCATCTCTCGAGAGCCGTCCTTTGGCATTCTCCTTGATAAAGAATGTCGCCAACTTGTTTTTCATGATCTCGAAGAGAAGGTTGAGGTCTTGGCGGATCAGTCCGTCGCTTTCAGTTAACTCGTTGCCCACTGTTCCAAAAGGACAACCACGGGTCATATTGAACCTCATCTGCAGCTCAATATGTGCCAGGAACCATTGCTCCAAATCCTGCCAGGAATTGATTTCGTAATTGACTGGAGCAGTGCCGCTCTTGATGGCCCCGAGATGGCTCTGCAGTACTTCGTGTACAAGGCCCTCTTTGCTCTTGAAGTAGTAGTAGAACTGACCCTTGCCCGTACCGGAAGCTTCAATGACTTCGTCGGGGCTTGTGGCGCGAACCCCCTGTTTGTGAAATAGGTCGGCTGCAACCTGAATGATGTGATGCTTTGTCTCTGCGCCTCGGCCAGAGTGTGCTATCATCGCTCCTCCATAATTGTACTAGCTAGTACAGTTAACGACCCTACTCCTTCACAAATACGCGACTGGCGAATATCTCAGCTTGTACTTGATTTCTGTTGGGCATTCATCTAAAAATATCTAGCGTTTGAGTAGCGATGTCACCTCCCCTGCGGCAATGCCGGCCTTTCCGGAGAAGCCCTACGCAGATTTAATTGTACCAGAAAGTCCAGTCTGTGACTGCGCTGGAAAGTGGCTGGACTGGAAACCCTAGCACACAAATAAGGAGACACATCATGCCTGTCGTGTTCATCGAAGCACCCCCCGGGATCAAACCGCAAGCCAAGAAAGAGTTGGTTGAAAAGATCACAACTGCCATCGACGAGGCCTACCACATTGGCGACACTCTGATCTTTCTTCGCGAATACCCTGCGGAAAACGTAGCCATGGATGGCCGCCTCCAGTCAGAAAACCCCAAGATTCAAGAGGCGCTGAAGAGGATCACCGCGTGAAGGAACGCCTATCGTTCCAAATCTGGTTCTAAAGGGAAGATCCCCTAGCGTCGGCGATCGAGAGTAAGAACAGACAGAATTACATGAATGCTCGAATTCGAGCGACGACTCTGTTCCTACTTGGATCCTTGAGGCACTGAACGAAATGCAAGGGTGGAGAGGGTCTTCGCATACACGCATTTCGACGCATCGTGTTTAGTGTGAGGTTGGGTGGCTCGGGAGCATGGTCTGTGAGTCCGGGGCCCGCTGGACGTCGGGCAAACACAACGGCGAGGAGACTAACGATAGTGACTTCTGACAAGACGGTGCTCATCACCGGTGCGACCGGGCGGCAAGGCGGAGCCGTCATCCGCCACATGGTTCCCAAAGGCTGGAAGCTGCGTGCTTTGACCTTCCGCGCTGACAGTGCCGCAATACAACGGCTGACCAGCCAGGGTATAGAAGTTGTTAAGGGCGACCTGGAGGACGCTGCGTCCCTCGAGCGGGCCGTGCAAGGTGTCTACGGCGTGTACAGCGTGCAGGACTTCTGGGCAGTTGGCGCGAAACGGGAGGTTCAGCAGGGCAAGAACATGGCCGACGCCGCGAAGAAAGCCGGCGTGCAACATTTCGTATACAGCTCCGTGGGAGGAGCGGAGCGTAACTCTGGCATCGATCACTGGGAGAGCAAGTGGCAGGTCGAGAACTACATTCGCAAGCTCGGCTTGCCCGCCACCATGATTCGGCCCGCAGCCTTCATGGAGAACTACTACATCGATCAGGTTGAAATCGGGATTCTGAAGGGCAAGCTCATGGATCCGATTCGCGCCGATAAGCCCTACCAAACCATCGCCAGCGACGACATCGGCGCCTTCGTGGCCGTGGCGTTCGATCGTCCCCGAGAGCTTATCGGAGCGGAACTGGAAATCGCTGGAAGCGAGTTGACCAATCCTCAAGCGGCCGAGGTTTTCAGTCGTGTGCTGGGCAAGTCGGTGAAATTCCAGAAGCTTCCTATGCCCGTGGTGCGATTGCTCCTGGGCAAAGAGTTCTACCAGATGTTTCGTTGGTTCAACCAGGCCGGCTTCAAGGCAAACATCTCTGAACTACGGCGAAAGTACCCGGAGGTTCGACTGCAGACGCTGGAGGAATGGTTACGGGCCGAGGGATGGCACAAACGAGCCCGCCGCGTGAAGCCGCCGAAAGTCTAACGCAAGATGAGGACTGCAATGTCATCGACACCAATATACGACGCAAAGTTCCTGACGATTCTATGGAACGAGAAGACACGCACGATCGGTATCGACTGGAAAGAAACGACCGCCGCGATGACCGACGAGGATTTCAAAGCGGACTTGAGCTTATTCGCCGGGCAGGTCGAACAAAAGAATGCGCGGGGTATCCTCGTCGATGTGGCCCGCTTCCGCCACAAAATGGCTCCAGAGGTGCAGCAATGGCGGGTTAAGAACATCTCGAACCGCTACAGCGCTGCCGGAGTCAAGCGATTCGCCTTCCTCTTTCCCCAAGGTTCCCAGATACCGCCGATGATGAACCAGTCATCTCCGGGAGAGGACTTTCTCACGCGGGCGTTCACGAATCGAGAAGAGGCTCTGGCCTGGCTGCTTGATTCGAAGTAAAGTATGACCGCAATGTTGAGCAGCCGGGACTCACTCGCGATCGGCGCTGGTGTGTGTACAGTTTTGTCTATGCCTGTCTCACACTATTTTCGCAACACGACGCCAAACTATGAACCTTAGTCATCTACATCTGCGGGTTCGCGATCTTGACGCTGCAGTCGTTTGGTTTGAAACAATCTTGCAGCTTCGCCCCGGTTTCCGAAACGAGCGAATGGCAACATTCTCATTTAACTCCATGACCCTCATTTTCGACGCGGCCTATGATGATGTTTCGGCAACCGTCGGATTTGAGAGTGATGATTGCGATCGCGATTTCCGAACAGTGCTTGAACGGGGCGCGATCGCTCTCGAACCACCAACTAACAAAGCTTGGGGAGTCAGAACTGCCTATTTCAAGGGCCCGGGAGAATTGAAGTTTGAAATCGAGGGCCCGGTCACAAATCGCTAAGCCTGGAAGGAACATTCTCCGGGGATTCCCGGCATCTTCTGTCTGAGTGTGATTTCACATGAGCATCGATGCCATCGGCTTCGTTCGGCAACACGGTGTCGTTCTGGAAAGCGCCAAGGGGCCTATTCCAAACCTGGCGGAAGCTGTTGCCAGAACTCCAATCCGCGGAAACTGGTGGAAGCATCCCGACAGCAAGATGATCTTTCGGGCCACCCGTCTCGTAAGAGGCTGCGAGCACGTTCTCGTGTGTCGCTTAGTCGAGGGCAAAGTAACCTACGTAGACAGTCGTCTGTGGCCGGCGATCGTTCGGTTGGCTCGGTACTTCAGCCCGGAAGCCTTGGCCTCCATCCGCGAAGAACATTCCGCCTCAGGTGAGCATCGAATCTATACGTTGCCATTTCCAAAATGGGTACCGTCAAACGCCCGCAAAGGTGCCAAAGCTCTGTCAGAAGCAAAAGCTGCAACGCAACTGGGGCGTTGGGCGACAACGCTGATGGATCGTCTATCCTCACCATCTCGTCTCGGCAATGCTGGCAAGTAACGGACAAACCGGAAATTGTCGGATCGTGCCTCGGATTAGTACCGAGAAACGGGCTTCGAGACCATTATCTCCGACGGAGCACCATACTGAATCACGGCGTGGGAGGCCGTCAGCATGGTGTATCGGAAGAAATCGAAACGCTCAAAAGCAAAAACTATGCTTCGACTAGCCGACTTGGAGCAGTCGAGGAATGCGGTTCTTCACTCACTCGGTGCAGCGAGTTCGCAAGAATCATATGGTCATGCCATCGACGAATTTATCGGGTGGTATTGCTCCGAACCGCGTCTCTCATTCAACAGGGCTGTCGTCCTTCGCTATCGGTTTTTTCTAGAACAGAAAAACCTCGCGCCCTCGACGATCAATGTGCGCTTAGCCGCTGTGAGGCGTCTCGCCTATGAAGCCTCTGATACCGGCCTTCTGAGCCCAGACCTCGCGCTCGCCGGCCTGAAACGTCTTCACCGTCGCAACCAACTTTGCTGCGCCGGTCCGGCCGCCGCTCTCGCCGATCCGCAGCAGTTCGCAAAACTCATTCGCCGCCTGCACCGCCACGACTGGGTCGTCTATGCCAAGCAAGCCCTCGGTGGTCCCCTGCAGGTGTTGCGCTATCTCGGCCGCTACACTCATCGCGTGGCCATCTCCAATCATCGCTTGTTGAACTTCGAGCAGGAGCATGTCACCTTCCGCTGGAAGGACTACGCCCACGGTGGCAAGCAAGGCAAGATGACTCTTGCGGCCACGGAGTTCTTACGGCGCTTCTTTCTGCACGTGCTCCCCAGAGGCTTCGTGCGCATCCGTCACTTCGGATTCCTCGCCAATCGCTTTCGCGCTTCCCGCCTGGCACTATCCCGACAACTGCTATCCAGCCCTCCCTCCACACTCGGCGAGACTGTAACCTGCAACGCTCCGGCGGAGAGTTCTTCTCTCTGGCATTGCCCACGCTGCGGCGCGGCCATGATCGTCGTTGCCAGATTTACCGCTGCGGAATTATCCCCATGCGCTTACTTCGATTCTTCGTAGCATGTCCACCTCTGGCGGCCCGTCGATGTGCGGGAGCACATCGACGCATTCGTTTGCCTATCCCACAGCGACAGGTTCCCACGCCACTATTTGTGCACACTCCTGCAGGCACATGCAGCGCCATCAACCAGCGCGACACGGCCTTTCCCGTTCGCCGGCGCTTGCCCAACTCTCGACTTGGCGGCCAACTGGCGTTCAAATCCCATAGCGCACCGCGTCCGCCGCAAACGCCAGCGGCTTCCTCCTAGTCTCCTTATCGAAAACGCCTCGGATCGAGACCCCGCTCCACCCCAAGAGTCTGCCCCGAGCCGTTTCCGATCAAGGCTAGCGACCATCTGCTCAGAACAGCGGCCATACCGGCCTACAGGCGGATGTTAAGGCTCAAATGCCCCCACCCACCCCGAAACTGGTGCTAAGGCTGATGTTTGCCTCATCAGCGAATCTCATCCACGCGCTGCTTTGCTCTGCTCCAGCTTTGGTCTTGTCTCATTCCTGTAGCGTGCAGGCGGGTTGCCGAAATTCCGCTTGAAAGCGCGGTTAAAGGCCTGTTCCGAGTCGTATCCTACTTTCGAAGCAATCTGGGCCACGCTGTAGCTCGTTGAGCTGAGCATCTGTGCGCCTAGCTGCAGGCGCCAGCGCGTGAGGTATGCGACCGGCGGTTCTCCGAGGTATTGGCGAAACCGTTCCGCCAGCACTGACCGTGAGATACCTGCCTCATGGGCGAGGGCCGCGATCGTCCACCGTGCTGCTGGCTGTCGATGCATCAGTGCAAGCACTTTCCCGACCTCCGCATCGCGCGCTCCTGCCAGCCACCCAGCCTGTCCCTCGGGCAAAAGGCTCATGTAGCGTCTCAAGGTTTCTATGAACAAGGTCTCGCTGAGTTTCGCTAGGACAGCTTCACCACCCGCACCGCTCACTTTCGAGTCTGCTAGGGAATATCGGATTGAATTCTCAAGCCATTGCCCCGACTGCTCCTGGCGAATGTTCACCTTGAACATTGCTGGCAGTCCCGCTAAGAACACCTGACTAAGGCTTGGCTCGCAGACCATGAAGCCGCACACAAACCGAGCCACCTCTCCTCCACCGCCCATTCGAGATAGTTTTAGTCCCTGTGAAAAGATCCGCTGCAGCTCGCTTTCGCCGTTCACGGGGTGAGGGCAAGGGCCGCTTTCCAAACAGTGCGAGTCGCCGTGGGGGAAGATAAGAACATCCCCCGGAGCAATTGCGAGGCGCTCATCCCCTAGCTGGCCGTAGGCTTTGCCCTCTATCAGCAAGTGGTAAACAATCACGTGTCCGGAGGATTGATTGATGTAGGGCGCCAACTTGCACGAATTGGGCGAACGAAAACTCCACGGGGCGGAAAACTCCCCGTTGTAAAAGAACGCGCTATCCAGCTTTACGGCCTTCAGCACTTCCGAAAGTGCATCCATACCCCACCAGAGCGGCAAAAGCCTACTAGCGAACTCGACCGGACTCCCGGCAAAGGTCTGTTCCTGTCACGGATTCCCAGACAAGAAAACAAGACTCACAATCAAAATCAAAGCGCTATCTGCCGAATCAGATCAATGGCAAGGAGGCTGCAATTCTAATCCATAGCCTTCGAGGAGGAAACTATGATTGAAGATAATCGTGTCAAGTACTTGCGAGTGGCGCTGATGGCGGTGGGTGTGATCTTTATCGTCGGGATCTACAGCTTGATCATGATCTGGCCGTCCGGCTGGTCGTGGCACTCGGGACCATCGCACTCCCTGCCGCACTACCTGCAGATGATTCTGGGTGTCTACGCGACATTGGGTGTCTTTCTGTTGATCGCGAGCCGCAACCCGCTCGCAAACTTGAGTCTTATCTGGTTCACGGTGTGGTCCAGCGTTGTGCACGCTGGAATCATGGCAGCACAAGCTCTGGCAAACCCGGAGCACATGGGACACCTTTGGGGTGACGTCCCGGCGCTCCTAATTGTAGCGGCTGTGCTTGCGGTTCTCACGCCTCGAACTGCGGCAGCAGAGCCCGCTGTGAGGGGCCTCGGCAAGACTGCAACTGCAACCACAGTTAGATGAGACGCAGCAGTTGGACGGACCGCGAGGGGCTGTCATTATCCTCTGTGTCGGGAAGGGTAAGGCGGGACCCCTCAATTCCGTTATGCGGTTGCCGTTCATTGCGGATTACGGGCAAACCGGAAATTATCATAGGACGAATCTTTAGACGCAACTCTCTCGAATCTCCACTGCGGCATACAAATTCAGATGGTTGCAGACTTTCCTGAACTGATTGAAAGAGAAACTTTGGTTGCGACGGGTGGATTTGAACCACCGACCTTTGGGTTATGAGGGAAAAACAGTCTGGCATCCCATGCAAAGATGGCAAGCTAAGTCCAAGAAAACTCCAGAACGAGAGTCGCAGCAGTTGCGTCGTTTTGTATGGTTTCACACCCCGTTCACGGACAACACACGGACAACTTGCGCCTCAGCCTAAGGTCTGTAACTTGCTCTCCTAACGCCGATGTGGAATGACAGTGCGAAGTCGAGCGTCAGAAGACAAGTCTGGGGGATGCTCGACCGACCAACTTTCTCCAACAGAATCCATTCTCTTCTCTGACTCGAACAGACAAGAGAGCGGTGACTGTCTTTTTTTGTCCGTCCCCTTTTCCCGCCGGCCCCAGCCAACTTGCTCTCAGTCAGTTCCACCGCGGCCTGCTGTGCCTGTAGGTCGCGGCAACCCGCTGAGGCGAAAAATCACGCGACACTTCCATTCCGCAACGCGACGCTATACTCTACCTCGCGAGATTCGTGTCAGCTGGGTTGGCTAGGATCGCGAGATCAGACGAGTCTGGGCGCAGGATGCGTGACGTCGAGAACCTATTCGACGTTCCCAAGCAGGACGTGGCGCACATCGCCATGACCGGCAACTGCAAACCTCGGCCAGACGTTCTTCCGTTGGGCGTTGCCCCAGCGGAAGGCGGCTCCGTAATCGGTATCAACCCTTTCGATCAGCTGGACGCCCCAGTCAGCAAGATCGAGATCCGAGATCCGTGCCCCACAGGAGACCTATGTCCCAGCATATAAAAGCCACCGTCGTCGGCAGTTACCCGGTTCCTTCCTGGCTGATCGGTAACACGTCGCGCCTCGTGTTGCGCGACGCCGTTATGACCGTACTCAAGACCCAGGAACTCGCCGGACTCGACCTGATCACCGATGGCGAACTGGTTCGCTTCGATCCCAGCCATCCCGAAACCAACGGCATGGTGGACTATTTCGTCTCCCAGATGAGCGGCATCCGCAGCCACTTTGCGACTTCCGATTTCGATCGCTTCCGCGCTGACCGCGCCTCCAGCCAGGGCTTGCTCACCGCCGGCATGGTGGTCGGCCAAATCGGAGAAGGCACCCTTAACCTTCCCCGGGACTACGAACTCGTCGCCCAACTGACGCGCACGCCGCTCAAGTTCACCTGTACCGGCCCGCACATGCTCTCGCGCATGGTGACCAACTGCTTCTACAAGGACATTCCCGAACTGGCCATGGAAGTCGCTGCCGTTTTGCGCCGCCAGATCGAACTCGTCGAGGCCGACACCGTGCAACTCGACGAGGCCTGCATCGCCGGCTACCCCCAGGACTCCTCCTGGGCCGCCGAAGCCATCAACCACGTTCTTGACGGCATCCTCAACGAGCGCGCCGTGCACATCTGCTTCGGCAACTACGGCGGACAACCGATGCTTCGGGGCTTCTGGCGCGACCTGGTTCCCTTCCTCAATTCCCTGCATGCCGATCATCTCGTGCTTGAATTTGCCCGGCGCGGCTATGACGAACTCGATGTCTTCACCGACCTCGACCCCAAAATCGCGCTGGGCGTCGGCCTGATTGACATCAAGGACAACGAAGTCGAGAGCCCCGAGCTCATCGCTTCCCGCATCGAAAAGGCCGTCAAGATATTGGGGCGCGAGCGCCTCCGCTATGTCCACCCCGACTGCGGCTTCTGGATGCTCCAGCGCAGCGTTGCGGACCGCAAGATGCGCGCCTTGGTCGAAGGCAGAAATCTCTTTGAAGGGAGAACCTAGGGATCAGAAATGGCGGCCTCATTCATCAGTGACGCAGAAAAAGCGCAGACCCGGGCGGTCGTCTTCGGTCATCTTGCTGGCATCGTGCTCGCCCCGACGGTCAAAGCCCTCTGGGACCGCCGCGCGTTCGACCTCTTCGAGGCTGGGAACGAGTGGGTTGATCTCGATCGCGTTCTCGATAAAACCCACGCCAATCGCGGCTACCTGCGAGCCGCCTTTCGGCTGCTGGCTTCCTGCGGCTGGCTGAGGCAGCGCCTGGCCAACGGGCATCCACCAAGCTTTTCCCTCACCGCCGAGGGAAAGATTGCCCTGGCGCTGAGCCCGCTGCTTTACGGTGAAGCTCTCTCCTTCGTTTCCAAGGCAATTTTCCTGGAAGACTTCCTCTTCGGAAAGTCCGACCACCCCGTGCTTCCTTCCCTGCAGGAGCTCGTGCGCAGATCGAAAGAACACTGGGGCCTGCAACCTCAGTCGGACCCGGCCGCCGAGCGCGTGCGCGGCCAGATCTGCCGGCACCTCGATGGCATGCTCATCGGTCCATCGATGGTTGCCTTGGCACGCGGTGGAATCCTGGCTCAACTGGAAGAGGTGCCCACCGATCTCAGCGACATCGCCGCCAACCGTGCCTGCCTGACCTGCATCCTTGATCTGCTGGCAATGCAGGGCTGGATCGCCCGCGAAAAAAGTTCCTTGAGCCTGACCCCGTGCGGCCGCTACGCAGCGCAGATTGCGACTTCCTATGGCGTCACTGTCTCCTATCTTCCGCTATTCGACAATGTAAGCACGCTGTTGTTCGGCAATGCCCGTATCCCACGTCTCGACGAAACCGGCGTCGAGTTGCTGGTCAACCGCGGCATGAACGTTTGGGGGAGCGGCGGCGCGCACCGCACATACTTCAAAAAAGTCGATGAAATCATCATCGAGATTTTCAATCGTCCGCTGCACCTGCAACCCCGCGGCATTTGCGACATGGGTTGCGGAGACGCGGCTTTTCTTGAGCATCTGTATTTCGTCGTGAAGAACCACACGGCGCGCGGGCAGGTGCTCGACAAACATCCCCTGATCCTGGTCGGCGCGGATTTCAACAAGGTCGCGCGTCGCGTCGCTAAACAAACCCTGCGCAAAGCGGGTATTCCTGTCTATCAGGTAATTCCGGGCGACATCAATCGCCCCGCCCAACTGGCTAGCGATCTTGAAGCGCTCGACCTCGACATTCACAACCTGCTCCACGTGCGCTCCTTCCTCGACCATAATCGGCCCTACATCCCTCCGGCGAATTACGCCATGGGAGCGCGTGTGGGAAGATCAACTGGCGCGTTTGCGCATCTTGGGGAAGAAATCCCGTGTGATGAGCTGGAAGAAAACCTGGTCCGTCACTTGCGCCGCTGGGCTCCTTACGTGGGCCGCTTCGGACTGCTCGTGCTGGAACTGCACACACTGCCTCCCGATCTGACTGCGCAAAGCCTGGAGCAAACTCCGGCGGTAGCCTACGACGGCACCCATGCCTTCTCCGACCAGTATCTGGTCGAGTTACAACTTTTCCTCGATTGCGCCCGGGAAGCCGGCCTGCGGGCGGACCAGCGCCACCAGTCCAAGTTCCCGCCCTCGGACCTGGCCACCGTCAGCATCAATTTCTTCACCACGGATGCGGCGCACCTCGATTCCAGCCGACACTGACGTTCGGCTGCGGGTCTGGAACGCAGGGTACTTGCTCTGGAGGTGGTCCGTTCTAAGGAACCCCTGATTGAGTGTGGCGCGGACCCTCGAACTGGTCTCACAAACAGTCTTGAAAGGGCACGGCTTCCAGCCGTGCCGCCGCAGGCCAAGAAAATGCGAGGCTTCAGCCCCTGAGGGAATGTGGCTGACCCGCACAAGAACATTTATGAGACCGGCTGTACTGTCCGCGAAAAGCTTGCGTGTTTAACCGCCTTTCGGTACGAGCAGAACTTAAGCGCAGTTTCCCTAGCCTGGAAAGGGCCCTGCTTCAGCCCGGCCCATGCCGCTCGATTGAAAATCGGGCTTCGGAGCAGGCGTGAGAACTCGATTTGTTGATCGTAGGTGGAACTAAGCTCTTAACCTCATAGCCCCGGAGGAGGGGCGTCATGACAATAGGCCAGCGCTTCAGCGCTGGGTGCAGTGGGAATTTGAACCAAGTCCCGGAGGGACGACTGAAGTTCTCACGCACACTCTTTAGCCCCTAAGGTGACAACATTTCCAGTCATCCTCGCTGTCATAGTTCCTCAACGAGTTTCTGACTCACGACGTTAGGAGTTTGTTGACAAAAACTTTCTTGGTTGTCATTCCGAGGAGCCAAAGCGACGAGGAATCTGCAGTTTCTCTCGATTCTGGCAAACTGCAGATCCCTCGCTCCGCTCGGGCTCACAATTCATAAAGTTTTTTCAACCAACTCCTAGGCCGGTTCGCGTCCGCGAGCGGGCATCTCTTCGCCGCGAAAGGCAGAGTCCCAAAAGCGAAGCTTTACGCTGCGCGACGGTTCGAAGTTTCCAGCCCACGGGCAAAGGCGCGAATATATGCGGCATTGCACCCGCAGCAACCGCCCAGGAAATGAATGCCCTCCGCCTTCGCTTTTTCGCCCAAGCTTTCGAAGGCGCTGCGCGGGATCTGGATGGCCTCCATTTC
>Ga0075021_10001559_pt1 | contig 11796 bp, 13 predicted proteins | sample ColStrG_CSR_2012_FD_72749 | JGI IMG/M metagenome (GOLD analysis project Ga0075021, IMG submission 72749) | Freshwater sediment microbial communities in response to fracking from Pennsylvania, USA - Cold Stream Run_MetaG_CSR_2012 | ecosystem: Environmental > Aquatic > Freshwater > Creek >... | reverse complement strand
TCTCGGCAGCGCCGCGATCTGGGTGGCGCTCGATCGCCTCCGCCGATCCGGAAGGCTGGCAACCGGTGACCGCGTCCTCGTTCTCGGCGCGGAGGCGACAAAATATCTGTATGGAGGATTCCTGTATGTCCACGGAAGCACTTGAGGGTCCCTCACTGGTTCTTACGAACATCGGCAAGAGAATCGGAACCCGAGTTGTCCTATCCAATATATCGATGTCAATACAAAGGGGTCGGATCCACGGCTTGATGGGGCCCAATGGCAGCGGCAAGACAACGCTGCTGCGCATACTCGCCAGCATTCTAGGATCCGACACCGGGCGCATCGAACGGCACCACGGTCCGCAAGAGCGGATCGGTTACGTACCGCAGCGCTTTTGCCTCTACGATGAGTTGACCGTCCGGGAAAATCTTCGATTTCAGGCCAGCATGCGTGGAGTCGGCGCCGCGGCAGTCGCGGAGGCCGAACGTCGATTCGAACTGGGAGTTCTCAGCATGCGGCGAGCGGCAACGCTGTCGGGCGGTCAGCGGCAGCGCCTGCTGATCGCCGCCGCCTTCATGCATCGCCCGACCCTCATTTTGTGCGACGAACCCACGACCGCGCTGGATCCCGCCGCGCGCGGCGGTCTCTGGGCTCTCCTGCGGCGCGAATCCAGAACCGGTACAACGGTCGTCCTCACAACACACGAGGAAGCCGACGCGCGCGAATGTGATGACATCACCCGCCTGCAGGACGGCAGGATCGCGGCATCGCAGGCTGCTGCGGCTGCTCCGGCCCGGTTCACGTCGTGAGACGCTGGGCCCGCGTACGCGCACTGTGCGTCAAGGAGATGATTCAGCTTGTCCGCGATCGGGCGACGTTAGGAATGATGCTGGGCGTACCGGTCCTGCAGGTATTGCTATTCGGATTTGCGATACAACTGACGCCGCGAACGCTTCCGGTAACCATTGTCGCGAATTCCCCCGACACGGCGGCGCGGGTCGCACGCTGGCTGAAGAACGACGTGACCGGCGCGGTCGTGCAGCAAGCCAGGTCAACGCACGACGCGCAAACGCTGCTGACACGTGGCGAAACGCTGATCACGATCGAGATGGATTCCAATCCGCCCCGCGTGACCGTTGACGGCAGCGATCCGGTGCTGGCTTCGCACGCGCTGGCGGCGATAGATCGGTTTACACACGGGCTGGCGAACCCCTACGATGGTTCGGACGATTTCAAACCGACCGTAGAGGTTAATACGCTGTTCAATCCGGAGCTTCGCACGCAGCCCTATCTCGTATCCGGGTTGCTCGGTGTGATCTTGACGATGACGATGGTCATGATGAGCGCGCTGTCGTTCGCGCGCGAGCGTGAGCGCGGCACTCTCGAGGGGCTCATGGCGCTGCGCGTACGTCCGTTCGAGCTTATCGTAGGTAAGCTCGCACCGTATTTTTTGCTGGGCGTCGCACAGGGTACCGCCTTGCTGACGGCTGCTCATCTGGCATTCGACGTATCCATTCCTCATTCCCGGCTGCTACTCGCGACCGCGTGTTCCCTATTCGCGATCACCAATCTTGTGCTCGGATTCCTGTTCTCGACGCTTGCCCGCTCGCAAATGCCCGCAATGCAGATGACGTTCTTTTTCTTCTTACCCTCCTCGCTCCTATCGGGGTTCATGTTCCCATTCATTGCAATGCCTGCATGGGCACGCACTGTCGGAGAACTGCTGCCGCTCACTCATTTTCTCAGAATCATACGGGGCATTGTACTTCGGGGTGCTGAAGCGTCGGATGTCGCCGGAGAACTTCGGCCGATGCTTGCCTTCTGCGTCGTCGTCACTATCGCTGCCGCGTTGAGCTGTCGGCTGACTTTACGTCGGTACCCGGTATAGATATCGATGCGAAGCTGCTCAGAAACGCTGTCAAGCCGCATGACACACGCGCGATTAAGGGCAATTCGGAACTGCCGCGCTCCGACTGCCCCGAATATACCCCTCCCGAACTCCGTTCAAACCACCGCACTGATCAACCCAAATACGCCTAATTTGCGGCGTCGATCGATCCGTCAAGCTTGAGCAACTTCTCACCGAGATGGCTGTGAGGAGCAACGCAATAGTGCTACCCGTTGACGGCGGCAACCGGTGAGATACTGACTCTGATCGAGAGCAAACATTTCTACGACGCGGAATGCAGTGCCATCGATATATCATTACTCGCCTCCGTATTGCTCACGCGGGATGCGCGGCTTTGGACGATGGACAAGAACCTGGCCGCGTTGGCAGCACAATTGGGCGTGGGATTCAGCGCTGGTCCTTGATCAGCAGGGATGCAGCATGCCACGCCAGCGCCATCGCAGGCCCGTTGACCCCCGCTGATACTTGCGTTGGCATCACCGAGCAATCGATGACCCGCAGTCCGCTGACGCCGCGAACTCGCAAATGCGAATACAGAATCCGAAGCCGCTTGATTTTCTCGATATGCATGAGTTGGGCGCAATCGGATGTCCTCATATGTCGGTCCTGTAGCGGGCCAGCTCGCGCCGCCCGGGCATTTCAACCGAATTGAGCAATCGTTGCCTGATACGAACGTTGCGCTGCCTGATCCAGCGGCAGCGCTCGCTGTGCGTCCGAGATCACTTCGACACCATACAGCCCTCGGTAACCCGTGGCTTGCACGCAGCGTATGAAGTGCCGAACATCAAAGCTGCCCTCACCCGGCAACCGGCGGTTTCGAACGGTGTCTTCGAGCAAGGAGCCGACGACTGCTTCGTCGGCATCATCGATCTCGATATGTTTGATGTACTCCGCCGGGATCGTTTTGATTGCATCGAACGCAATACCGCCCCGCGACAGATGCCAGATGTCCAGCAGCAATCCGCCGTTTGACTTTCCGGCATCTCCGACCACGCTGACCGCTGTCGGCAAATCACGGATGTTGGAGAACGGCAATACCTCGATGACGACGTTCGTTCCAGCGTCAGCCGCCTGCCGACTCAACACGGCGAATTCATCCGCCATGGTTCTAACGGGCCACATACCGCCGAACAAATCACCAGCAACCTTGATTTGATAGGCGCCCAAGTGCTCCGCTGCGTCAAGCATGACCTTGCGCACGGCATCCGATTCTCGTCGCCGTTCACCGTCGACAAACCAGTCGAGCAGTGCCTCAATCTCCAGATACTCAAGACCGCTGTCATCCAAAAGGGCCTTGATACCGCTGTAACCGTATTGCTCCACCGCCCTGATCAGATCGTCGGTATGTAGCCCAATTCCTGCGTAACCAGCACGAGCGGCAGCCTGTGCTCGCTCTTTAAGCCCAAGCGGACTCGCCATGCTGGCTGCGAGCGGCAGCACATTTCCCGCCAATGTAAAATAGGCGGCAATCAGTTGCGGCGGCGGCACGGCGGTTGTCACGTCAGCCGTTATATTCGGCGCCCGGTATGGCCTCATACATCGACGCCCATAGTGGTCCGCCTAACGACTCTGAGATGTTGATTTTGCCGGCAGCCATTGCAGCGCCCAACTTCGTCAGCGCCTCCATCGGCTCGCCTTCACCTTCAAACAAAACAAGATAGCGGTACGCAGTGTTGTCGCCGTTGCTGCCCTCCACGAGCTTGAATCTTTCGCCGCGGGTAAATCCTGCGGCGCGGACCACTTCCGGAAGATGCGTCGCTGTATGCCAGGCATTGAATGCATCATGCTGCCCGTCTTTGGCATTAACGAGTGCGACAAATCGATAGCGCTTCGGCATGGTAGATACTCCTACGGTAAGGTATGCATTCCGCCTTCCAGCATGAACGTCGAGCCCGTCATATAGTCAGAACCTGGGCTGGCCAGGAACACCGCCAACGGGCCGCCGTCGCGTTCGGGATCCCCCAACCTTCGCATCGGAATCTGCTGCTTCAAGGATTCTACGAATTCGGGTCGGGCCTTCTTCCACGCGTCAAACGCACGCGTCTCGAGCGCAGGATTGATGATGTTCACGTTGATGCCGTACTGTCCCCACTCGCGGGCCGCTGTGCGCGACAGCGCACGAATCGCTTCTTTGGCCGAGTTGTAACAGGTATTGCCCGGAAATCCGATCTGGCCGGAAGAGGATGCGAAGTTGATGATCTTGCCGTAGTTTTGCTTCTTCATGTGCGGAAAAACCGCCTTCATGAACCACAACGAAGCGGTCGGACCGGTGCGCAGCGTGTATTCCCATTCATCCTCGTTCGTGTCCTCGCAGGCAACAAAGACCGTCGAGGGTTGAGGCTTTGCCTCGGTTCCAAAACCTTGCGCGTTGTTCACGAGGATATGCACGGTGCCATACGAGTCGACCGCCCGTTTGACGGCGCCAAACACCTGATCGCGCTTGCCGACGTCGCAGGCAACACCGATCGCCGTACCGCCCTGATCCCGTATTTCTTTCGCCACCGATTCCACTGTAGATTCGGTTCGCGAGGTGACAACTACTTTCGCGCCCTCGCGTCCGTAAGCCAGCGCAATGGCGCGCCCAATGCCGCGACCCGCACCCGTAACGATCGCCACCTTGTCTTTGAGAATTTGCGCATCCATTTGAACCTCGCGTCAGGGAGATTTGCGTACTTGACCGCGTTCCCGATCTTCACGCTCAGCGCGCTCCAGATCGGCCCGCAATGGATTGCGCCGCAGCGTCAATCCGCCGTTGACCTGCAATACTTGGCCGGTCATGAAGCACTCGTCCCGCGCCAGCCACACAGCCGCTTCTGCGATGTCCTCGCAGGTCCCATAGCGGCCCAGCGGATACTCCGCAGCGAATGCCGCCTTCATCCACGCTGGAATATCAGTGCCACCGAAATTGGCATGGTGCATCGGCGTATCAGTATGGCCGGCCGCTATTGAATTAACGCGAAGACCGTACCTGCCATACTGGTTCGCAACGGCTCGCACGACATGATCAATGCCCGCCTTCGTACCCATGTAGGCTTCATAGCCGCCATCCACTGTGCAGGAAGGCTGCGCCACCGCCGAACTGATCTGGATGATCGAGCCGCCACGGTCGCGCATCGCCGCTACCATCGCCTGTAGAAAAAAGAATGATCCTTTGAATTGCAGTGCGATCATCGCATCGAGATCGGCTTCCCCGAACTCAGTGAAGTCGCCGCCGAGCGCGGCCCCGGTTGAATTCACGGCAATGTCAATCCGTCCAAGTTTTTCTGTGGCGAATTGCGCGAGTGCAAAAACTTCATTTCGTTTCGTCAGGTCGCAGCGGGTTGAATGACCCCCCAGTTCTTTCGCAAACGCCGCCGACTCTCCCGCGCGTCGGCTGGCAACGCAAATGCGCGCGCCCTCCGCGTGAAAGCGTCGCGCAATCGCCTGACCCATGTTGCCTTTTTCCGCCGCGCCGATGATGACGGCGGTCTTGCCTTCGAGGAGTCCCATGCCAACCCTCCTGCTGCCCGCCGCGTTGCCAAGGTTTCGGCGGAATTATTGCCGTCTGATTTGACCGTGACGGTTTTTAAATTGTGCACCCGTTGCACAATGTACAGGAATCGGATTCCCTGTCAATCACGAAAGGGAGAAGAATTTCTGGCCAAAGAGAACTAGCTGGCGCGGCGCTTTGGTCGTTTGACGGCCTTCTTGGGGCTGGGTTTGACCAGCATTGTTTTCATGGTGCCAATTTCGGCCTCGAGCACCGCGCGTTGCGCGGCCGGCGGCCAGGCGGCGGGATTCATGACAACAAAACTTGCCAATCCATTGATAAACATTTGAATGCGTTTGGCGTGAACTGTCGTGTCCAGCTGTTCCGGCAGTTCGCCCCGCTTTTTCGCATGATTCAGAATGCGCTGAAACAACTGATTCGTCGCCTCGACGTTGGCGACGCGCTCTGCGGCGAGACCCGGATCCGACGTTGTTTTACCCCAAAAGCCAAACCAGGCTTGCCAATCCGCAAGATTGGCCTCGTTGATCGGCAACAGCGTCTCGAAACAGCCCAATACGTCGACGTTGCGATTAAACGCCTCCTCAATCATCTCGATCGCTCGCGTGCGGATCGAACCGTACGTGAACGTCAACAAGTCATGTTTGTTGCGGAAGTAGTGCGAAACGATCGTCGAACTGAATCCCGCCTCCCGGGCCACGTTGCGGACCGTCACTGACTCCATTCCGGATTCGGCGACGATGCGTTTGACGACCGTCGCGATGAGGCTGCGACGCTTGGCATGTGAAACAATGGCAGGCATTCAAGATTCCTTTGGCGATAACGTTAAATCCGCGCAATGCAAGCCTTCGCTGCACTGCGCCAGCCAACGAAAATAGCCTATGTACGCTGCTTCCGCCACATGGGGGGCCGCGCATCGTCGATATATGCCGCTCGTACCAAGATCGAGCTATTCCACCATATAGCCTCCGTCCACCGGAATCGATGCACCGGTAATGAACGCGGAGGCGTCACTTGCCAAAAAGATCACGGCGCCGGCGACGTCGTGGGACGTGCCGAACCGCCCCAACGGGTGCTTGGCGATCAGATGGTCTTTGAATTGCTGCGGAATATCACCACCGCCCAGTCGACCCTCGGACAACACGCCGGGTGACACGGCATTGACGCGAATTCCCGCTTTGGCGCAGTCCAGTGCCGCCACCTTCGTATAGCCCTCCATCGCGTGCTTCGACGCGGTGTAGTGCCCGGATGTTGCGATTGCAATATGACCTTGTATCGAGCTGTTGTTGATGATGGAACCACCCGTGCCTTGCTTCATCATCTGGATGATTTCCGCCCGCATCGACAGATACGCGCCACGGACGTTCGCATCGAACGTGTAGTCATAGTCGGCCTCCGTGGTCTCATGAAAGGGCTTGAACTGCGCCGCCAGACCTGCGTTATTGAAAGCAATGTCGAGGTGACCAAAGCGCTTGACGATCTGTTCGATCAGCGCGTCGACTTGAGCCGCCTTCGATACGTCGGCGCGCACAAAAAGCGCCTCACCGCCGGCCGCCTCGATCATCTTCACCGCATCGACCCCTTGCTCATCGCGGCGACCGCAGATCGCCACTTTGGCGCCGGCTTGCGCCAGACCCAATGCGACGCCTCGTCCGATGCCCAGCGTGCCACCGGTTACCAACGCCACTTTTCCATCCAGTACTTTGCTCATGGTTTCCTACTCTGTGTGACTGGTTCAAGCCCAATTGCTAACGCCGTACGTATGAAGGATCCGCTCGATCGCGGCTACCCCACAGTTTCCATAGCCCCGCAAATCCGTCGCGCCCAAGCCCCGAATCCGGCGCCGATGAGGTCCAGTCGGATACGAAACGGCGCTTCTTGATCCGCCATTGATTCTCCCGCCTTTCGAAACGATCGAAATAGCGGCCTGCGACGTACAGCTCGTAGGACCGGCCGTAGTCGCCGCCCATCTGCTGCATTCGGCGTGGACCCAAAATCGCGTTCAGCGTCGCTTCATCGGGTTTCAGCAAATGAAACGCCAGAAAATAGCTTTCGACGAAGGCGAGCTCGTCGCCATCGAACTCAATTCGGATGTTGCTGACGAAATGCTGCGTCACGGCGAACATGTTGCGGACGGCATCACCGAGCAATGACGAGATGAATTCCTTCGCCGGCCCTTCAACAATACCGTCCTCGAATCCGCCGTCGTCCCAGAACACCGTGCGGAACAGGTCTACATCGAGCCGGTCGATCCCGCGCGCGTAGCGCATCAAAACATCGCTGATCGCGTCTTTATCGAGCAAGCGCTGCAGCGCATTTTCAGTAGATTGCACTGGCTCAGTCTCCGTTCTTACTTTTCGGGAATTCATAGGGATGCAAAATCGACGACCGCGCGCTCGCGATGTCCGTGACGCCGGTGAGCGCCATCGTAATGTCTATCTCCTCGCGGATCAGATTGATGACGCGCCGGACTCCGGCTTCCCCGTCCGTCGCAAGTCCGTACAGCGGCGCGCGACCGATGAGGCAGGCGGTAGCGCCCAGTCCGATCGCCTTCAGCACGTCCTGACCTGATCGAACGCCCCCATCTAGCAACACCTCGGCGCGTCCGTTGACGGCATCCACAACCTCGGTCAGCGAGCTGATGGTTGACGGTGCGTCGTCCAACTGAATGCCGCCATGATTTGAAACGAGCACGCCATCGGCGCCACGCTCAACCGCCTTCCTCGCATCCTCCGCATTGACGATGCCTTTGACAATGATCTTTCGCGGCCATATCCCGCGCAGCCAGTCCAGCGCATCCCAGCTCGTCGACGGATCGAACTCTCCCAAGACGCCCGTTAACTCCTCCGCCCGGGACTTGTAAGCCCCGGCAAAGTTGCCAAGCTGCATGGGTCGGCCCGTAAAGGTTTGCCAGAGCCACTCAAAGTGCGGCCCGTAAGCGATCAGATTTCGCGGCGTCAGCCGCGGCGGCAGCGCTTCATACAGCCGGCTATGTATAGACCGGGTCAGTCGCGAAGGCACGGGCATCGTCGCCGTCAGAATCAGCGTCGGGCAGCCGGCTGCTTCCGCCCGCTTCACCAGATCGCGGATCAATTCGCGACGCTTTAACATTGCGATTTGCAACCAGACGGGGCCGCCAGCGGCGGCCACGACCTCTTCCAACGGATACACTGATAGCATCGCCAGACAAAACGGAATATTCTCCGCTGCCGCTGCCCGTGCGGACAGCGTCTCCCCGCCACGTGATCGCACAATTCCGCCTAGTCCGGAGGGGGAGATCACCAACGGCATGGAAGATGTTTGCCCGAGAATTGTTGTTGCCGCACTGCGTTGCGAAACGTCGACCAATGCCCGCTGGCGGAACCGCAGCTTTGCAAAGTCTTGTGAATTGGCCCGCAGCGTGCGCTCATCGAATGAGCCACCGTCAACCCAGTCAAAGATCGGCCGCGGTAATTTGCGCCGAGCGCGCTCCCTGATATCGGCAATATTGGCGATCGGCCGCATGATCCTCCCCCCTCCTGATGGTCGGCGGGACCGTCCCGCACTCCATTGACACCCAGCTCTTGTTTTTGTACAACTGATGCATTATACAACTGATGCATAAATAAAGATCCAGTCCCGAATTAAGTTTTGTCCGGGACGACGCGGGCGCAATCGACCAAGGCGGGGGAGGCACTGTGAAGAAGATGGCACCCACATCCGAGCCAGGTGCAGCGCGCTTCCCTGGAATCAGCGTTCTGGACCTGCTGCGTGCTGACAGCCGCACCGTGCCGGACTACCTGACGCAGCAGTCATACGTTTTTCTCGGCGATCAAGACATCCCCTACGATCGCTACACGTCGAAAGAATTCTTCCAGCGCGAGGTCGACCACATGTGGAATCGAACCTGGCAATGGGCCTGCAGAGAAGAACACCTTCCGGAGGCGGGTGACTACGTCGTCTACGACGTCGGCCCGTACTCCATTCTGGTCGCGCGCACAGAATCAGGCCAAATCAAGGCATTTCGCAATGCTTGCATGCATCGCGGCACGAAGCTGAAGCCCTCGTTCTCGGACGGAAACGCCCGTGACATCCGCTGCCCTTACCACGGATGGACGTGGAACCTGGAGGGGTATCTGGAGTCCTTTCCTTGCGAATGGGACTTTCCACACGTTGATCCGGCAAAATACGCACTCGGTGACGTGCGCGTTGGCCGCTGGGGCGGCTTCGTCTTCATCAATCTTGATCCGAACTGCGTCCCTCTGGAGGAGTACCTTGCTCCTCTCCCGAAGCACGTCAACAGCAAGGTATTCGAAGATCGCTACATCGCGATCCATGTTCAGAAGGAATTGAACTGCAATTGGAAAGTGGCTTCCGAAGCCTTCCTGGAAGCGTATCACGTGATGGAAACGCATCCCCAACTGAGCCGTACCAGCGGCGATGCGAACACGCAATACGACATCTACGGCGATCATGTCAACCGGCTGATCAACGTGGCTGGAATCCCGGGCGCCTATTCGCGCGGGGCCATGACGGAACAAGAAATCCTGGATAATTTCTTGATCGGTGATCGGGGAGACGTATCCGAGAAGCTCCTCGTTCCGGAAGGAAGTACCGCGCGCAAGGTCATGGCGCAATTTTTCCGCGAGAACTTCGGTTCCGATTTATCGCAGGTGTCGGACAGCGAGATCGTTGATTCGATCGCGTATTTCGTGTTTCCCAACCAGCAGTTCTTCGCCGGCGTCTCCTTCCCGATCGTTTACCGCTTCCGGCCGCTCGGGATGACGCACGACCGCACGCTGTTCGACCTGGTGATCCTGAAAACGCGGCCAAAGGACGGCACTGCCTATCAGACCGCGACACCGGTGCGTATCAAGTCCGATCAATCCTATTCCACCGTGCCGGGAATGGATCCTTACATCGGCAACGTCTATGACCAGGACACCGGCAACATGGAGGCCGCGCAGGAGGGATTCCTCGCCAGCGGCAAGCGCGGCGCAACCTTGGGAAATTATCAGGAAATCCGCATCCGGCACATGCACCGGACCTTGGACAAATACCTCGTCGAATAGTGCCGACACACACGACGGGACATTCCGCGGCCGCGGGGCTGCAAGGAGTAACGACAATGGCGACAGTACTGATCACAGGATCCGCTCGCGGGATCGGCTTTGAACTGGCAAAGCAATATGCAGAAGCGGGCCACCGCGTGCTCGCCACCTGCCGCAACCCGGACAAAGCGGAGAATCTGAAGGCCGTGGCTGCCGCGTCGAAAGGCCTGGCAACGGTTCATCGCATGGACGTGTCCAATATGGACTCGGTTCGGGCCGCTGCCACCGAAATCGGCGATATCCCAATCGACATTATCATCAACAACGCCGGTGTTTGGGGCGGCCTGGCCGGCCAGGTGCTCGACAGCATGGATTACGACAACTGGTTTTACGAGTTCAGCACCATGGCCATGGGGCCATTCCGCGTCGTGCAGACCTTTCTGAAGAACGTCCTCGGGGGCCAGCAGAAAAAGATTTTCACGATCACGAGTCAAACCTCGGCCCACTCGTACAAGAAGGTTGCCGGATACTCCTACTCGAGTTCCAAAGCTGCGAGCAATCGCATCATGACGATGCTGTCGCGCGATCTCCATGACCGCGGCGTAACAGTGTGCCTGATGCACCCGGGCTGGGTCCGCACCGAAATGGCCGGAAAAGTGGCCGATATCGAGCCGCATGAGAGTGCCGCAGGGATCATTCGCGTCATCGCAGAAGCGAGCCTCGCGGATAGTGGGAAATTCCTAAAGTACGACGGCGGAATCCACGACTGGTGATACAGGCGCGCCACTCAATTAATTAATGCCGAAATGAACAACCGGGGGGGGGTACGCCGAAATGAACAACAAAATGTCGAAAGGAATGCCGTCAGTGTTAGGTTTTCTGCTGGTCGCCGCGCTTGCATGGCTGCCCGCGGTGCCGTCTCACGCCGACCCCGCTGCGGCCGCGCTGCCGGCGAAGGAAGCGGGCGGCTTGGAGGAAATAGTGGTGACAGCGCGCCGCCGAGTTGAGTCGGCGCAGGACGTCCCAGTGGCCCTGACCGCGATCACCGCGGAAATGGTCGATCGCTACGATTTGACGAGCCTTGAAAAGATCGCCGCATCGACGCCCCAATTCAATGTCGGCCGAGCCTCAAATGGTTCCGGCGCACAGATCACGTTGCGCGGCATCGGTTCCCAGGCAACCTCAATCGGCCTCGAACAGTCCACCGCAATCGTCGTCGACGGCGTTTACTTCGGCCAGGGACGCGTCATCAACGAGGCATTTCTGGATCTTTCGCGGGTCGAACTCCTAAAAGGACCCCAGGCGCTATATTTCGGCAAGAACGCCACCGCCGGCGTCGTGAACATATCAACTGCGGATCCGACCAAGAAATGGGAGTCGATGGCGCG
>Ga0075021_10001557_pt1 | contig 11800 bp, 4 predicted proteins | sample ColStrG_CSR_2012_FD_72749 | JGI IMG/M metagenome (GOLD analysis project Ga0075021, IMG submission 72749) | Freshwater sediment microbial communities in response to fracking from Pennsylvania, USA - Cold Stream Run_MetaG_CSR_2012 | ecosystem: Environmental > Aquatic > Freshwater > Creek >... | reverse complement strand
ACGGACCGCACAGCGCCGAATTGCAATAGAAATTGTCAAACACTGTGCCGGATACGGCCAGCTTTGAGATATGCGGCGTGCGAACCAGCTTATGCCCATAGTCAGGCAGCGATTGCGGCGCAAGCTGGTCGAGCATGATGAGCAGGATGTTGGGGCGCTTGGGCATGGTGGGGATCGCGGTGTGGTGGGACTAGAGGAGGGGTATCTCAATCTCGACATAGCTGCCTGGTATCGCTGAATTGACCGCGGCGGCAATTCGCTCAAAATGCAACTTGACCCGCGACCACTTCGTCGACCCCGTTAGAACGACCAAGGCGATTTGCCGGCCAGAAAGGTTCTGCTGGTATCGGATTCGTCGATCAGTCGTGATCAAGTGGTTAAACCCTGCGGCCTCGGCAGCACTCAGAAGCGCGCCATTGCTCAACGTATCCCAGCCCTGGGCTTGGGCCGTTACGATTGAGTGGCCGGCCAAAGCGCGGGCCAACCCCTTGGGCGTTCCTTGATCAAACAGAATGCGCATCTTGCGGCGCGGGATTTTGCTTTGGCGCTGACTCTCTGAGGCTTTGGACAACAAATTCAAGCACGGCTGCGACTTGGTCGCGCGTCACGTCAAACTGTTCAATGACCTCACCGATACTCAGATCTTCGAGGTTCTCAATGACGGTGGCGACCGGCAGCCGTGTGTTGCGAAAAACCCAAGCTCCGCCAACCTTGCCGGGAACGCTCTCGACGGCAGCGCATTTCGACCAATCCAGCGCCGCATGATCTGGGATGTTCTTCTGCATTCCTGTAAACTACACCGCTCCAGGCAGGCTTGCAAACGCAGGTTCCTGTTGCACTCTTTGCCGTTTCTGACGGGTAGAGGAGGATCAGGCACGGCGCTCCTTTGTTTGTACCAGCCGCTTCCGGCCGGCTCCCCGCAAGGGGAGTCGGAAGCGGCAAGCAAACACACTGAAACATTGTCGTCATTGTTTGGACAAGGCTTTGGGGTCTAAAACCGTCTAGCCGTTGCGTTGTCCGAAGGTGGCCCGATGATCCGCAAAACCTTTGCTGTGTTTCTCGCCCTTATCGTTTTGCCCATTCTCACAGCTCAGGCGGTTGAAAAACCCTTCTACCACCCGGACGTGGCGGCCGACGCCAACCGGTTGCAGGCCAACCTCAAAAAGCTTTGGAGCCCGGCTGGCAAGTCCGCGGCCGCCTGGCACGCCTCCGCCGATCAGGCGATCAAGGCAGGCGACAACCGCAAGGCCATCGGCGATCTGGGGGCCGGACTCGCGCTGGAACCCCAGGATGCCAAAAGCTGGCTGGCGCTGGCCCGCGCGCTCGAAGCCACCGACCCCATCAACGACCCGGAAAAGGCCAGCTTCAACGAATACGCAACCGGCGCGGCGTTCTCGGCTTATCAGTTGGGCCAGACGCCGGAGCTGAAAGCCCAGGCCCTCGCCGTACTCGCCGAGGCCTTGAAACGGCGTGAACTCTGGCGGCCGTCGCTCGCCGCCTACAAGGCCAGCCTCGCGCTTATCGACGATAAGGGCATTCACGAAGCCTACGACACCCTGCGCGGCCAGCAGGGCTTTCGCATCACCGACTACAGCGTTGATTCCGATGCGATAACGCCGCGCTTGTGCGTGCAGTTCTCCGACCCGTTGGTGCTTGGCCAGCTCGACTACGGCAAGTTCATCTCGGTCAATGGCGCCGACGCGGCCGCCGTAACCAAGGAGGATTACCAGCTCTGCGTCGAAGGCTTGCAGCACGGCCAGCGCTACACCGTAAAGGTCCGCGCAGGATTGCCCTCCTCGGTGGGTGAAGACCTCGGTAAGACCTCGGACCTCGCCGTCTACGTCCGTGACCGCTCACCGGGCGCACGCTTTGCTGGCAAAACCTATGTGCTGCCCAACAAGGGGCAACAGGGCATTCCTGTAACGTCAGTCAATACCGGCAAGATCAACATTGAGGTCTACCGCATTGGCGACCGGTCGTTGGCGCGCACGGTGATCGACGGCGATGTCACCAACCAGCTCTCGGTGAGCCAGTTTGAAACCATTCGCGATCAGACCGGCGCGTCGGTCTGGAAGGGCGATCTTGCCGTCAAGCAGGAGCTGAACACTGAGGTCACAACGGCGTTCCCGGTCAGCCAGCTGATCCCCAATCTCGGGCCGGGAGTCTATGTGCTCTCGGCGCTGGCCGAGGGCAGCAAGGCCGAGCGTTGGAGTTCGACGGCCACCCAATGGTTCATCGTCTCGGACCTGGGACTGACCGCACTCAGCGGCGATGACGGCGTGCACGCTTTCGTGCGCTCGCTGGCGACGGCAACGCCAAAGGCGGACGTGAACGTCAGGCTCGTCGCACGCAATGGCGATGTGCTTGGCAATGGCAAGACCGATACCAACGGCTACGCGCGCTTCGAGGCCGGTCTCACCAAGGGCCAAGGCGGCAAGGCCCCGGCGCTGCTGGTGGCTGAGGTTGGCGATACCGATTACGCCTTTCTCGACATGAACGGAGGCGCGTTCGACCTGTCTGACCGGGGCGTGGCCGGCCGCGAAGCTCCAGGACCGTTGGACGCCTACTTGTTCGCCGAACGCGGCGTCTACCGCCCCGGCGAGCAGGTGCACCTGACTGGCCTCTTGCGCGACCGCAAAGCCGTGGCAACGGAAAACCTGCCGCTGACTATGAAAATCCTCCGCCCCGACGGCGTCGAGCAGCAGAGCCTGGTCCTCAAGGATGATGGCCTGGGAGGCCGCGCCTTCACTCTCGGCCTGCCGCCCACGGCCATGACCGGCACTTGGCGCGCGCAAGTTTATGCTGACCCCAAGGGCGATGCGATTGGAGCCACCTCGTTCCTGGTCGAAGACTATGTGCCCGAGCGGATGGATATGACGCTGACCCCGGCCGCTGCTGCGTTTGAGCCCGGCAAGCCCGGCATCATCAAGACCGATGGCCACTATCTCTACGGCCCCGCCGCCGCCAATCTCGGCATCGAAGCCGACGTGGTGATCTCCCAATCGGCACAAGGGCTTGCAGGCTTTGCCGGCTATCAGTTCGGCATGGCTGATGAGAAAGTTACTCCGGTTCGCGCAACGCTGAACGACCTCAGCAAGACCGACGGCAAGGGTCACGCTGATGTGTCCATCACCCTGCCGCAGCTGCCGCGCACGTCCCATCTGCTGGAAGCCAAGATAGCCATGCGGCTGCGCGAGCCCAGCGGGCGGACCATCGAACGGGCGGTGACGCTGCCCGTCATGCCTGGCTCAGCCACCATTGGCATCAAGCCGGCGGCGGACAAAGTGCTGGAGCGCGGTGGTGTCGCCAAGTTCGACGTGGTGATGCTGGGCGCCGACGCCAAGCCCACCGCAGCACGCGCCCTGGCCTGGCAGGTCAAAAAGGTCGAGCGGCAATACCAGTGGTATGGCCGCAATGGCTCGTGGAACTATGAGCCCGTGGTCTACACCACCAAAGTGCTCGACGGCACAGTGGACGTAGATGCGGCCAGCCCGGCGCAACTCTCCGTTCCCGTCCAATGGGGCGAATATGTGCTGCAAATCGCCTCCACCGAGCAAGGCGGTCCCGCTTCCAGCGTGACCTTCTACGCCGGCTGGTATGGCGCGGAAAAAGCCGATAGCCCGGAAGTGCTCCGCATCGGTACCGACAAAGCCAGTTACAAGGTTGGCGATACGCTGAAGCTGGACATCGCGCCCGACGGCGACGGCAAGGCCATCGTCGCCGTGCTGCGCGATGGGCTGGTCTCCATGCGCCAGGTGGACATTGCCAAGGGTGGCACGAGCGTCGAAATCCCAGTCGATGACGCAATGGCGCCGGGAGCCTATATCGCGGCCATTCTCTACCGGCCGATGGACGAGGCCGCAAAGCGGATGCCGTCCCGCTCGATCGGCGTGCATTGGGTGCCGGTAGATTCGTCCTCCCGCACGCTTGGCGTCAGTCTTACCTTGCCCGACAAGGCGCCTTCGGGCGACCACCTCAAAGTTCCCGTCAAGCTCGCAGGCCTGACCCCAGGTGAAGATGCGCGCGTGACCGTCGCCGCCGTCGATGTCGGCATCCTCAATCTCACCAACTACAAAGCGCCCTCGCCCGAAGCCTGGTTCTATGGCCAACGCCGGCTCGGCGTCGAAATCCGCGACTTATACGGCAAATTGATCGACGGTATGCACGCCGAGCGCGGTCTTGCCCGTTCGGGTGGCGATGCGGGTGGGCTCGATACCGCAGCAGCGCTCCCCACGGTTGCCCCGGTTGCGCTCTATTCCGGCATTCTCAAAGTCGGGCCGGATGGCACGGTGGAGGCCAAGTTCGACATCCCCGACTTCAATGGCTCGCTCCGCATCATGGCCGTCGCCTGGACCAAAACCAAGCTCGGCCATGCTGAGAAAGACCTGATCGTGCGCGATCCGGTGGTGATGCTGGTATCTGGTCCGCGCTTCCTGACGCTCGGCGACAGGAGCCAGCTCGTTTTCGATGTGCACAATGTCGAAGGCGCGGCAGGCACCTATCACATCACCGTCGATGCAACGGATGAGACAGGCGAGAGCAAGGCGCTCGATGAGGACGTGAAATTGGACGTCAACGAGCGCAAGCTCGAGATCGCCTCCTTGGCGACGCCACATATCGGCAAAGTGAGCTATGCCGTCAGCCTCACCGGCCCTGCTGCTAACGGGGGCAAAATCTCCGTCGCGCGCGCGTTCGGCCTGGAGGTCCACGCGCCCGCTAGCGACATCCATCGCACGACGGCCCAGACGCTGGCCGCTGGCGCCGGCAAGATCACCGTCAGCGCCGATGTGTTCAAAGACCTGATCCCCGAGCGCTCCAAGGTGACGCTCGCCGTCGGCCCCGCCGCCGCGCTCGACGTGCCGGGCATTCTGGCCGCGCTCGATCGCTATCCTTATGGGTGCGCGGAGCAAACGACGAGCCGCGCGCTGCCGCTGCTCTATCTCAACCAGGTCGCGGCCTCCGCTGGCATTACCGGCGAGGCCGACGCCAAAAAGCGGATTGAGGAGGCCATCAGCCGGCTGATGGACATGCAGGATTCCACCGGTGCGTTCGGCCTGTGGGGTCCGGCCAATGGCGATCTTTGGCTCAGCGCCTATGTCACGGACTTCCTGTCGCGCGCCAAGGAGCAGGGCTTTGCAGTACCGCCGCGCGGGCTGATGCAAGCTCTCGACAAACTGCAGAACTCGGTGAGTTACGCCTCCGATTTCGAGAAGGGCGGCGAATCCATCGCCTACGCCCTCTATGTCCTCGCGCGTAACGGCCGCGCGCCCATCGGCGATCTGCGCTACTACGCCGACACGCGGCTCGACCGCTTCTCCAACCCGATGGCCAAGGCGCAAATCGCCGCGGCGCTCGCTCTCTATGGCGACAACGAACGCGCGGGCAAGGCGTTCGATGTGGCCATCGCGGAAGTTGAGAAATCCGCTGCCGAAGGTGATCAGCGCCCGGACTACGGCTCGGCCCTGCGCGACGGAGCCGCAACGCTGACGCTGGTGTCAGAAACCGGCGTGCGCAAGCAGTCGGCGGCCCGGCTGGCGGAGCTGGTGAGCCAATCGCGCCTCGCACACACGTACACGTCAACCCAGGAGCAGTCCTGGATGCTGATGGCCGCGCGCGGCTTGATCGAACAAGGCAAGACCGTAGCCTTGACGGTGAACGGCGCTGCCCAGACCGGCACGGTGATGCGCACTCTGACGCCCAATGACCTTGCGGGCAAACCGCTGGTTGTCGGCAACGCCGGCGATGCTGACGTCCAGGCCGTTGTCACCGTCACAGGCGAATCACTGACGCCTGAACCTGCGACGTCAAAAGGCTTCAAGTTGAGCCGCGAGTATTTCACGCTTGATGGCAAGGCGTTGAAGCCCGTGAAAGGCCAGCTCACCGTCAAGCAGAACGACCGCGTGGTGATCGTGGATAAGTTTCTCAGCATTGACGGCAAGGGTGGCCGCGTGCTCGTCGCCGACCGGCTGCCAGCCGGGTTCGAGGTCGAGAACCCCAAACTGGTCGACAGCGGCAGCACGGGCAACCTGCCCTGGCTGAAAAACCTGAGCCGCGCCGAGCACACCGAATTCCGCGACGACCGCTTCGTAGCCGCGCTCAACCTCAAGCCGGGCGGCGGCGCCGAGCAGCCGGCCGAAGACGCAAGCGCGAATACCGACCAAGGCGGCGACAACGCCGACGCCGAAGCGCCTGCCGATCAACCGGCGGCCAACTCCCCGCCCGATCCGTCCGTCAAGCTCGCCTACGTGGTCCGCGCCGTGACGCCCGGCGACTACATCCTGCCCGCCGCCACCATTGAGGATATGTATGTACCCGCCCGGTTCGCGCGGACAGATGCGGGGAGACTGACGGTTGAGGCGTTGAAGTAGGTGTGGCGGCTTGGGACAAACTATTCCCTCTCCCCACTTTTCAGCGGGGAGAGGGAGAAAACGGCAGCAGGTGCGACTTGAGTTCCCAAGTATGCTGAGGATTTTTGTAAATCAGATTGCACGATGGCGGCGGTTGTCCATTGTGCTGGCGACAGCTTCACTGGTTCTGGCCCTCCCCACGCTCGTCATCCTCCATCTCGGCCCGCCGCCGCTTGCTCCCGCCGACGAAGGTTCGGTCGTGGTGCTTGACCGCGACGGCAAGCTGTTGCGCGCCTTCACCACGCGCGATGGACGTTGGCGGCTGCCCGCCGATGAAAGCACTGTCGATCCGCGCTATCTCGCCATGCTGTTCGCCTACGAGGACAAGCGGTTCGCCAGCCACCGCGGCGTCGACCTTTACGCCGTGTCGCGCTCCGTCGGCCAGATCCTGCGCACCGGCCACATTCATTCCGGCGCTTCCACCCTCACCATGCAGGTTGCACGCCTGCTGACCGGCAAGCACGAGCGCACCGCACAAGGTAAGCTCTCTCAGATGGTGCGTGCCATCGAGATTGAACGCGCCCTGAGCAAAATGCAGATCCTGGCGCTCTACCTCCAGCTCGCGCCATTTGGCGGCAATCTGGAGGGCGTGCGGGCGGCATCGCTCGCCTATTTCGGCAAGGAGCCAGCGCATCTGTCGCCCGGCGAGGCCGCGCTGCTGGTGGCACTGCCGCAGTCACCCGAAGCAAGGCGGCCCGACCTGCATCCCGACGCTGCCCGCGCTGCCCGCGACCGGGTGCTGGCGCGTGCGCTTTCCGCGCACGTCATCGACGCCACCGAAGCAGCCCGCGCCACAGCCGAGCCTGTGCCGGCGGCGCGCAAGCCGTTCCCTCAGCTCGCGCCGCATTTGAGCGAGGAGGAAGTCGCAGCCGATCCCGCCGCCGCTGTGCATCGCCTCACCATCGACCGCACGTTGCAAGCCAGCATCGAAGACCTTGCCCGCAACGCTGCCGTTACGCTCGGGCCGCGCCTGTCGCTGGCCATTGTCGTGGCCGACCACAAGACGGGAGAGGTGCTGGCCGAAGTGGGCGCGCCCGACTATCTCGACGCCAAGCGCTTCGGCCCCATCGACATGGCCAACGTCATCCGCTCGCCCGGTTCCACCCTGAAGCCGCTGATCTACGGCCTCGCCTTCGAGCAGGGCATCGCCCACCCAGATACGATGATCGACGACCGGCCCACTCGATTTGGCCGCTACGCGCCGAAAAACTTCGACGACCAATTCCACGGGCTGATCTCGGTCCGCGACGCGCTTCGCCAATCGCTCAACGTGCCGGCGGTCAAGGTGCTGGCAGCCGTTGGCCCCAACCGGCTGACGGCCCGGATGCACGAGGCGGGCATCAAGTTCGAGCTGCCGCTGGATGCGGGGCCATCGCTGGCGGTGGGCCTCGGCGGCGTAGGCATAACTTTGCGCGACCTGGCGCAGCTCTACTGCGGCATCGCGCGCGGCGGCGAATCCGTTCAGCTGACCCACAGTCTTGGCGGCAAAAGGCCGGTTTTGGCTAGCACCCCACGCCTGCTTACACCCGTTGCTGACTGGTACGTGCAGAGCATCCTTCGCGGCACCACGCCGCCGCGCAATGCCAAGGGCGGTGAAATTGCTTACAAGACCGGGACGTCCTACGGATTTCGCGACGCCTGGGCCGCTGGGTTCGACGGCCGCCACACGATTGCGGTCTGGGTTGGGCGGCCCGATGGCGTGCCCGAGCCCGGTATCACCGGAGTAGGCTCGGCAGCACCCATCCTGTTTGACGCTTTCGCCCGGCTGCCAGGCCGCCGGGTGCCTTTGGCGCCTGCCCCAGAAGGTGCTGTGGTGGGCGAAGATTTGCCGCCGCCACTAAAAGTGTTCGGTGGAGACCAGCCCGAAAGGACGGCAGGCAAACCCTTCACCGACCCTGAGCTCGCCATCGCCTTCCCGCCCGACAATGCCGAGCTGGAGCTTGGCGGCTCGGAACGCCCGGTGGTGCTGAAAGCCGAGGGGGGCGTGTTGCCGCTGACCTGGATGGTTGATGACGCGCCGGTGGCCTCCGACGGATTTTCCCGCGAAGCCAGCTTCGTTCCCCCAGGCCCTGGATTTGCGCGAGTGTCGGTTGTGGATGCCACCGGCAAGGTCGACCGGGTGAGTGTGACGTTACACTGACAGGTTGCTCCGGCAAGCGTTAACACAGGCCCGATGGTTAACGCCGGAACTGCCAAAAATTAGGGCATTTTAACCGCGAAACCTGCGTGTGCAGCGTTTGCCTAAAATTCGAATCGTATTTTGCTCCGCATAAATACTTCGCCGCAAAACTTCGGCGCTAGGTTGCGATGGATAAGACGTAAACACAGGTCGACTTCGAGATCGTCTGAGCACTCGCAGCGAGCCAAATGATTAACCCGCCCCGGCCCGTTAACTGATTACAAGACTGAATACGGAGACACACAGTGAAAATTATTCACGGCACCCAAACCGCCGACAACATCGCCGGCGCCTGGAAGGACCAGAACCAAGTCTGGGCGCTGCAAGGCAATGACACCATCAATGGTGGAATGCTGACCGACGAACTGCACGGCGGCAAGGGCGATGACCAGCTCTACGGCAATGGCGGCAACGACACGCTCTACGGCGATAGCGGCAACGACACGCTCTACGGCGGCGCTGGCGACGACAGCCTCTATGGCGGTGACGGCAATGACAGCCTGGGCGGCGGCGTTGGCAATGACACGCTCTACGGCGGCAAGGGCGATGACGTCCTCAACGGCAATTCCGGCAACGACGTGCTCAACGGCGACAGCGGCAATGACACGCTCTATGGCGGCACGGGCAACGACACGCTGAACGGAGGCTCGGGCAGCGACGCCCTCTATGGCGGCAGCGGCGATGACAAGCTGATCGCCTCCACCGGCAATGATACCTACAGCGGCGGCTCGGGCTTCGACACGCTCGATCTGTCCACCATCATCGGCAAGGTCACGGTCAATCTCAGCAAGGATGTCGGCACGCTGATGTTCGGGTACACCGCCACCACCTCACAAATCCTCAGCATCGAGGCGCTGATTGGCAACAACGCGGGTGACATGCTGACCGGCTCAAAGGCTGCCAATCTGATCGTGGGCGGCACGGGCAATGACTGGATTCGCGGTGGGCTCGGAGCCGACACGCTGACCGGCGGCGGCGGCAACAACACCTTCGACTTCCTCAAGAAGGACCTCGCCGACGGCAGCCACGACACCATTACCGATTTTACGGTGGGCGCTGATAAACTCGACCTCAGCGACTTCCTCAAGGGCAACGTGGACTATGCCCACGCTGTCAAGATCGTCGATGCGTCAACCGCGGGGGGTCATGCCGTCATGGTCGAAGGCCTCGTCAATCACGTCTGGACCGATGTTGCCTTGCTCCAGGGCATCGACATGACGTCGGTTGGCGCCGATCATCATTTGATGACTTTGGCCGATCTCGGATTGCCTGCCTGAACCCGTCTCGTTCTGCTCTGCTTCTGACTGCGCTTCTCTCTGCTCTCACAACACCAACTTACGGCCACCCGCAACACGGGTGGCCGTTTTTCGTTGAGCTCGGCAGAGTTATCGCCGCCGTTTGGAGCCATTGCCAAGCGCATCGGCGGGAAGGAGAAACACCTCGCCTTGGCTTTGCTCGGTATCGAGCCAAAGGAACGGCAGATCGGGAAACTCATTTGCCAGGAGCAGCTGGCCAGACCCGACTTCCACCAGCAATTCGCCATCGGGCTCAAGATGTGCCGCAGCGCCAGCCAGAATGCGCCGCACGATATCGAGGCCGTCCGCCCCGCCCGCGTGCGCCATGCGCGGCTCACTGGCGAACTCCGGCGGGAAGGCGGCAACTGCCTCGTCTGTCACATAGGGCGGATTGCTGATGATGAGGTCATAGCGGGCTGCGCCAACCGGCGCGAACAGATCGCCCGTCAGCAGCCGCACCTGAGACTCAAGCCCATAGTCGGCAATGTTGCGCTTTGCCACCTCGGCAGCATCGGGCGACAACTCTACCGCGTCCACCTCGGCGCCAGGAAACTGCATGGCGGCGAGAATGGCGAGGCAGCCCGAACCTGTACACAGATCAAGCACCCGGTGAATCTCGCGGGTCTGCAACGGGAGTATGGCTTCCGAATCAGCCAGGAGTTCACCGATGAACGAGCGCGGCACGATTACCCGCTCATCCACCACAAAGCTGTGGCCTTTTATCCAAGCCTCGCCAGTGATGTAAGCGGCTGGCGTGCGCGTGGAGATGCGCCGCTCGATCAGCGCCAGCAGCTTGTCGCGCTCGGGCCGGGTGAGCCGTGCATCGGCAAACGGATCCATCCGGTCAATGGGCAGATGCAGGCCCCAAAGCAGCAGGAACGCCGCCTCGTCCATCGCATCATTGGCGCCGTGCCCATAGGCAATACCCGCCTCACGGAAGCGCGACACCGCGTAACGCAGAAAATCTCGCAAAGTGCGCAGGTCGTCGGTGATCTTCTTCATTTATTTAAAGCAGGCCCGGCTAGCGATCATTATGGACGATAAACGTTACGCGGTACGGCGCAGGAGCGCCGCCGCGCCTTGCGCGCTCGGCCTGACGGCCGGTAGTCACCAATCTGGCGAGCCAGGTTGCCTGGTTAGGCAGGTATCCTTGGACCCGCATCAAATCAAAGCTGATAGTCTATCGCCATCAGCGCCAGGGTTCGCTCGGCAAGCGCGGTAATGGTGAACAGCGGATTGCAACCCAGCGAGCGTGGAATGGTCGAGCCGTCGGCCACGTAAAGCCCCTCGTGCACCCGTCCGCTCTCACCAGTGAACGCCCGTCCCTTGTGGTCCACCGCGCCACGGGTTGCATCGACGCCCATGCCCGCGCCGCCCAGCGGATGCGCCGTTGCCGGTTTGGCGCCCATCACAGTTTCAGATAGTGGGTTTTTCACGTAGGTTGCGCCGTTGGCCTTGCACAGAGCGTTCAAGGCGGCATCCACGCGCCTGTAGACTGGCTGATCCATCACGCCCGGCCAGTCGATAGCGGCACGGTTGTCTTTCAGCACGATGCGGCCTCTGGCATCATCGTGCGACACCACGAAAAACGTGTGCGTGCGCGACAGCGGTCCGTCATAAACGCCCTTGAACAGCGCGTGAGCTGCTCCGAGGATGCGCCCGCCCGGCACGAAGAACACTGGCAACAGCGGCCCCACCGCTGACGGCAGCACACCTTCCTGCACGATCAGACTCTTGGACAGATCGTCCGGGTCATCGACGATGATCTGTCCACTGACGCTCGCTCCCACAGTTGGCACGCCCGCCCGCGCCGGATGGCCGACGCCGACCGCATTGACGCGCTCGCGCGCGCCGTAGCCGAAAGCGATGATGTCGCCGTTGGCGGAAAATCCGTGGCCGAGCCGGTCCGACAGCGGCAG
>Ga0075021_10001556_pt1 | contig 11803 bp, 12 predicted proteins | sample ColStrG_CSR_2012_FD_72749 | JGI IMG/M metagenome (GOLD analysis project Ga0075021, IMG submission 72749) | Freshwater sediment microbial communities in response to fracking from Pennsylvania, USA - Cold Stream Run_MetaG_CSR_2012 | ecosystem: Environmental > Aquatic > Freshwater > Creek >... | reverse complement strand
TTCCCGAGGGACTGCGCGAGCGCGACGCCCGGGGCTGCGCCGCTGGTCTGACAGAATCCCGACCGGCGCACATCACATGACCATCTGCGACCGTTGCGGTACCGAAAGCCCGACCGGCTTTCGCTTCTGTGGAAGCTGCGGCGCCCCGCTGACCGTGGTGCCACCGCCACCCGCTGACGCGCGCAAGGTGGTGACCGCATTGTTCTGCGACATCGTCGAGTCGACCGCCCTCGGCGAGCAGCTCGACCCTGAGCTGCTCCGAGAGGTGATTCACGGCTACTTCGGCGCGATGCGAGAGACGATAGAGCGCTACGGCGGCACCGTGGAGAAGTTCGCCGGCGATGCCGTGCTCGCGGTGTTCGGGGTACCGCAGGTCCGCGAGGATGACGCGCTGCGTGCGGTCCGGGCTGCGGTTGAGATCGGTGAGCGGATCCCGTTGGTCGCAGAGCGAGTCGGAGTCGAGCTGCGCTGCCGCACGGGGATCAACACTGGCCTGGTCGTCAGCGATCAGGACCGCACGCTTGCGCTCGGGGACCCTGTCAATATCGCCGCGCGCCTCGAACAGGTCGCACAGCCGGGCGAGATCCTGATCGGAAAGGACACGCTGCGCCTGGTGCGCCACGCGGTCGAGGTCGAGCCACTCGAACCGCTGCGCCTCAAGGGGAAGTCCGAGCCCGTCCCGGCGTTCCGGCTCCTGTCGGTCGATCGCGTAGCGTCGAGCGTCGCCAGTCTGCTCGACGTCGCGATCGTCGGTCGGAGGCGGGAGCTCGGCCTGCTGTACGAAACATGGAAGGCGACCGTCGCCGAGCGTGATTGCCGCCTGCTGACCGTGCTCGGAGCGGCCGGCGTCGGCAAGTCGCGGCTGGTCGCCGAGCTGTTCGCGCGGGTCGGCGATTCCGCGAGGATCCTGAGTGGGCGATGCCTGCCCTACGGCGAGGGCATCACCTTCTGGCCGGTCGCCGAGGCACTCGCCCCGGTCGGGTCCCCGGCGCATCCGGTGCTTGAGCACATGTCTCGCGGCGGCGTCTCGACTCCGGAGGAGCTGTTCTGGAAGATCCGCCGGCTGCTCGAGTCGCTGGCCGCCGAACGCCCCGTAATCCTGTACGTCGACGACCTCCAGTGGGGCGAGCCGATGCTGCTCGAGCTCCTTGCGCACATCGCCGACCTCTCGCGCGGGTCCCAGATCCTGCTCGTGTGCGTGGCCCGTCCCGAGCTGGAGGAGGAGCATCCTGAGTGGCCCGGCATGAGAAGCAATTCCGCGGTCGTGAGCCTGGGCCCGCTGGACGAGGCAGACAGCGAGGAGCTCGTCATGGAGCTCGACGATCGCCTGAGCGGCGATGTGCGCGGGCACCTGATCAAGAACAGCGGGGGCAACCCGCTGTTCCTTCGCGAGATGGTCGCGATCGCGCGCGAGCATGACGACTTCGAGGTACCGCCAACGATCCAGGCGCTGCTCGCGGCGCGAATCGAGCGGTTGGGCGCCGAGGAGCGCGAGTTACTCGAGCGCGGCGCGGTCGAGGGAGAGGTGTTCCACTTGTCGGCGGTGATGGCGCTGGGCGACACCGGGTCCCCCACAGAGCGACCTCTGGCGTCACTCGTGCGCAAAGAGCTCATCCGGCCGCATCCGGCGGACGTGTCCGGTGAGGAGGCTTTCCGCTTCAGCCACCTGCTGATCCGGGATGCTGCGTATGACCGAGTGCCCAAGGCCAGGCGGGCGACGCTGCATGCGCGGTACGCGCGTTGGCTCGAGCAGGCGCCCGTTGACTTCGCGGAGGTCGATGAGATCGCGGGCTGGCATCTGGAGCAGGTCGTACGCAACGAGCGCGAGGTGCGACGGGTGGTCAACGCCGCCGTCTCGCGCCGGGCGGCGGAGCGGTTGTATGCGGCGGGTCGGCGTGCCGGTGACCGAGGTGACCCGCTCGCGGCGACCAACTTGCTCGAGCGTGCGCTCGAGGTCGGCCCGCAGGGGGAGCAGGTCACGGCGGACGCCGCCGTAGAACTCGCCGGCAGGCTGATCGAACTCGGCGACCTGGCCCGCGCCGATGAGCTGCTAGCAACCGTCGAGCGTGGCCGTGGCGCCCGCGGCGAGGCCGCGCTCTGCCGCCTGGAGTGGCTCGTCCTATCGCAACCTGACGTGGCGTCGGAGACGATCGAGTCGCAGCTTCCGGCGATGCTCGAGGAGCTTGCGCGGGTCGGCGACGATCGTGGGATCGCGCGCGCCCGAATGCTCGCCTTCTGGGTCAACTGGGGCGCCAACCGGGCGACAGCGGCGGCGGATCAGGTGCGGCAGGCCGCCGAGCACGCCCAGCTCGCCGGCGACGCCGGGCTGCGGTCGCGGGCGCTCGGCTGGTATGTCACGACCTTGATCTACGGGCCCCATCCTGTTGCGGCGATGGCCGCGGAGCTCGAGACATTCGAGCGCGAGCAGGCGGGGCCCTACCTGGCGGCCTGCGTTGACCTGTGTCGCGCCGCAGTGGAGCGACTGGAGGGCCGCTTCGCCCCGGCGCGCCTGCTGACGCAGCGGGCGATCGATGGCCTCGCTGAGCTCGGGATGCGAACAGAGGCTGGGAGCAGTACGCAGCTGCTCGCTCGGATCGAGCTGACCGCAGGCGACCTGGACGCAGCGCGCGACGCGCTACTACTGGGGGACGCGGCGCTCGCCGAGGTCGGTGAGACCTACTTCAGATGCACCACCCAGGCGATGCTGGCGCGGGTCTACGAGCTGTCCGGGGACGAGGACGCGGCAGGCGGTGCGCTGGAAATGGCTGAGCAGCTGAGTGCGCCCGGCGATGCGGTCAACTACGCGATCACGCACGAGGTTCGGGCACGGCTCGCGCTCGCGAGCGGATCGTGCGAGGCGGCGGAACGGTGGGCACGGAGCGCGGTGCAGCACGCGCTGTCCACCGATTGGATCGGCGTACAGGCAGACGCGCAGCTCGCTCTCGCCCGCGTTCTGTGCGCCTGTGGGCGACGCGACGCGGCGGCGCGCGAGGCGCGCGCCGCTTTCGAGCTGTTCGATCACAAGGGGGACCGCCCGGGCAGCCGGGTCGCGCGCGCCCTGATCGACGAGCTCGGCGCGTCGGCCTGACGGGCTACGTCCCGCCCGTGTGGTCGGCGACGATCGTGATGTTGACCTCACCGAGGTCGATGAGCTTCGCGGTCTGCCTGGGGAGCACCAGATAGATGGTGTCCGCCGTGTTCTCAAGGATCTCGACCGTGACTCCCCTGGGGATCTTCAATCCTTCGGCCCTGAGCACCTTGACGGGGTCGGCGAGCAGCTCCTCCTTGTACTTCTTGCTCCCCAGCGCTTTGGCGGTGACGGTGTCGAGGATCTCGACGCCTTTCGGCTGCCTCATTGCTGTTCTCCTTAGGGTTGGTGGGCGAACGCGGTCTGAAATCGCGAAAGACGGTTCTCGAGCTCGCTCTCGGACGGATGCCGCCCTGGCAGCGATACGTGGCGCGCCTGGGTGGTTCGGTAGCAGCCGCGGGCAACCACGGTCCGATCGCTCGCGGGTAGGCCAGTGATGAACGAAACAGCCTCATCGACGTGGTGAATGTCGAGATCGTCGGCGTGTGAGCGCAGAAACGACGCCGGCGCGCCGACGCGTCCCAGCGCCGCGTCGAGCGCCGCAAAGAAGTTGCGGTTCAGGCGAATCATCTGGCGTTCGAGCGCGTAGATGTGTCCCAGGAACTCGACCGGCCGCTCGCCGCGCACGCATTGGCGCGCATATTCGACGAGTGCAACGACACCGGGTCCTGGCGGGACCTCGCTGACGGCTGCCTCCGCGTCGTAGGAGAGCATGCGCAGATCATTGAGCGGGAGCTCGTCGTGTCCCCGTTCCTCCTCGTACTTTTGGATGGCGAACTCGGCGAGGTCGAGGCGGTCGAGCGCACTGAAGCGGTCGGCGACCTCGAGGAACAGCGGGAGGGTGTGATGCGCGCCGTACCACTGATTTACCAGCGACCAGGCCCATCGGCGTGGCGTCATCGGTGGTCCCGGAACGCGGGGGCTCGCCTGCTCCGCGGCCGCAATCGCCCCGTCGAGCAGGTGGCGCGTCGACTCGATCGTGGCGGGAGCCGAATCCGACATATCGCCGACGAACGGGCGCCTGCCAAGCGCCGCGAGCTGGATCCACGCGCCTGTGTTGGAGGCGATCAGCGTCTCCCCGGCCCGCAGGTGCAGCCATTGCGCCGACATCCCGCGGAAACCCTATGCAGTCCCAGCGGGCGAATCAATGTCCCGCGACCGATTTCATGACGAAGCCGAACGCCAAGAAACCCTCCCGGACCGCCGGCGACAATCCGCTGCTGATCATTAACTCCCACGCCTGTACCCGGCACCACGTGGCCGTGTTCGCTCGGATCGCGGCAGCTCGTCGCAACGCCAAGGCGATAGCGCGTTCCGCACGGTGGTACGGCGAGAGACTGTCCGGGGAAACTGGCGGCTCCAGATCGGGGCGCGAGGCTAGCCGAGTGGCCGTCATGGGGCCACCCGTCGCGTGCCTTCATGACTCTCGGCCGAGAACAGCCAGGTCGGCGCGCGCGTCATCCGCACGGCCGAAGGTCACGTCACGACGCAGATCGACCCCGTCGTGCTCGAGCGGCTCCGCAGACCACCCAGCGCTGCCCCGCGTGGCGACAATTTGGCGTCAATTTCAGCTGATCTCATACGATCTCGGCTGACCTGAAGGCGCCGAATAGCAGCGGAAACGATCTCAGCTGACCTCGCGCTTCCGGTTCAAATCCGGGGGCCCCGATGCGCGGATCCCCCGTGGTTGCGGGGGATCCGGCTGTTTCGCGGCCGCTGATGGTTCCAATTTGGTTCTATGTTGCGTCCGGAGCATCACAAGCCAGAGAGGCTAGGCGTCGCCTAACCGCTGCTTGCGTCCGGCGAGCGGACCGGCCTCGCGCGTACGTCGAACCATGCTCGATCACGGCCTGCTCGCGCACGTCGCCGGGCATGATTGCCAGCAGGGTCATCGGCCGATCCCGCCTGCGGCGATCCCAGTCGACGCATACGCCCGGCTTGCCTGCGGTCACGTGTCCCCTGGGCGAGTCCGGTCGTCTGACGCGGTGGTCATCTTGCCCTGATTCGGACAAGCGCTCAGTCGCCGTAGGGATCGTCGGCTTCGGGCCTGTCGGAGGATCGCTGTTGAAAAATGCGGTCGTCGCTCGACTCGCGTGGCTCTGCGGACCGGCCCTGCTGTGGGTTTGGGCGAAGGCAGAAGCTGCGAGTGGGGGACGCCTCGGGCCTGTCGGCGCCGGTGGTTCGGCGCGAAAGCGGCGGCGAGCTGCGCGCTCCGTGCCGAGTCAAAGCGCGAGCCGGGCGCGCGGACGTTGGTCCGCGCCGCTTGGCGCGCGGTGGTTATCGTCCGGCTGGTTGGTCTTCTGGGTTGGGTTTGTGGGCCACGAATGTGATCGCGTGGTCGACGGCGACGGTGATCTTCTCGTAGCCGAGGGTTTGCAGGCGTGTCAGTAGGGTTGCGGGCTCGACGGGGTTGTAGGTGTCGCCGTCGTGGAAGTGGTGAAGCTCGACGCTTGGTGGGCTGTCTGATCCGACCAGCACCCCGCCAGGTCGGAGTACGCGGAGCAGTTCGGCGAGCAACTGGTTCTGAAGGGCGGCGGTCGGTAGGTGGTGCAGCATCGTGAACGAGCCGGCCGAGTCGAACGAGTTCTCGGGAAACGGCAGCGCTGTCGCGTCGGCGTTGGCGACTTCGACGTTCGTGCCCGCGAACCGGGCGAGGAGTGCCGCGGCGGTGTCCGGCTCGATTTCGACGGCCACCAGCCGGCGAACCCGGTGGCGGAGCCAGTCGGTACTTGCCCCCGGCCCAGGGCCGACCTCGATGAGCTCTCGCCCGAGGTTGCGGTCGCCGACGACGGCGGCCAAGACTTCGGTCTGCAGGTACTCGGCCCACTCGGGGCTGGGACACAGTTGTGCGTGTTTCTCGTTCATGACGGGAACGCTACGGCTGCGGCCCTGGAGTGAAAAGGACGTACGCTTCCAAGCAGTGTCGCAAAACGGACAAGATGCGAGAACGGCGCTCCGCGTTGCCGCGGTGCCGATGCCGACAGGGACGGTGTTCACCCACCACTCTCACCCGGACCACCAGTTGGTGTGGACCGACTCAGGGGTCCTGCAGGTCAGGACTGATGAAGGGACCTGGGTGCTCCCGCCCACTCGCGCGCTCTGGCTGCCCGCGGGTGTCATCCATGAGACCGCCGCGATCGCTCCGACTGTGCTGCGCGGCGCGTATCTCGATCCCGCGCTGTCTCGCGTGAAGTGGACGGAACCCCAAGCGATCGCCGTCGGTCGATTACTCGCCGCACTGCTCCTGCACCTACAGGGCGACATCGAGCAGGGAGCGCGCGAGCGAATGCAGGCCGTCCTACCCGACCTGCTGGAACCAATCCCAACAGACACCATCCAACTCACGATCCCCACCGACGACCGCGCACGCGAGGTCGCCGACGCACTCCTGGCCGATCCCGCCGATCCACGGTCACTGACGCGGTGGGGACGTCAGGTCGGTGCCAGCGCCCGCACCCTCAGCCGCGGCTTCCGCCACGGCACCGGAATCACCTTCAGCCGCTGGCGAGCAGCCGCACGCATCCAGGCCGCGCTCCCGCTGCTCGCCGCAGGCCAACCCGTCAGCCAGGTCGCCCCCACGGTCGGATACCACACAGCCAGCGCGTTCGTCGCCGCCTTCCGGCGAGAGACCGGAGCCACACCCGGCGCCTACTTCCGTGCGCCGTAACCTCACACCATAAAGGTGAGCAGGTCCCAGTCAGCGCGAGCGCTGCGGCGCTGAACGCCAAGCAGCACGCAATCGCGGCGATGACCAGCAGGCCCTTCGCATCACCCCGAACGAGACACCTGCGCGACGGGCGCTGGCCAAAGACCGCCAGTGCTGGCGGTCCTCATCACCCCGAGCCCCGGCGGCGACGGTCAAAGGCGCTTGCCGAACGCGATACCTGCTCAGCGCTACATGTGGCCGAACGTGGCCGGGAGCTCTAGCGTTGCGAGGACCCGGGGGCTCTAGGATCGCGGTTGACACGCTTGTCCCGATGTTGAGAGAGGAGGCTGGGATTGTCCACTTCGACGAGGCTCGGCGATGGCGGCGCGCCCCCACATCCGATCCGCGAAACGTCGATCCCCACCGCGCGGCTGCGGTTCGCGGCGCTCGAAGCCGGGGATCCGGGCGGGCCGCTCGCTCTGTGCCTTCACGGCTTCCCGGACTCGGCCTGGACCTGGCGTCATCTCCTCCCGGCGCTGGCGCGTCGCGGCTACCACGGTGTCGCGCCATTCATGCGAGGCTACGCTCCGACGGAGCTGCCGAGCGGCGGCTTCGGCCTGCGCGACCTCGCCGCCGATGTGCTCGCGCTCGAGGAGACCTGCCGAGGATCCGGCAGGAGTGTGTGCATCGGCCACGATTGGGGTGCTGCGGCCGTGTACGCGGTCCTCGGGCAGTCCGCGGATCGATGGGCGTGCGCAGTCGCGGCGGCGGTGCCGCCGATGGGCGATGCCTCGCTCGACAGCTTCTCGCTGGAGCAGTTGCGCCGCAGCTGGTACTCATTTCTGTTCCAGCTCCCAGACGTGAACGTCCCCGTGCGGCTCGCCTCCGACGATGATCTGGCGCTGATCGGCTCGCTGTGGCGAGACTGGTCGCCGGGCTGGCACTCTCCCGAAGATCTCGCCCGCGCGAAGGCGGCACTTCGCCCCCCCGGCCATTTGCGTGCCGCGATCAGTTATTACCGTGAGGTGCCGACCCGAGCTCCGGCGCCGGACGCAAATCGCGAACGGGAGATCCCGGGTTGGGCAACGTCGCTGCTGTACCTGCACGGACGGAATGACGGCTGCATCGGCGCCGACGTGGTGGAGGCAGTGCGCCCACGGCTCTCGTCATGGGTCCAGGTGGAAGTGCTCCAGGACGCCGGACACTTCCCGCAGCTCGAGCGACCGGAGGCCTTCCGCGAGGGCGTGCTCGAGTTTCTGGAGGCGCATGCCTGACGCCCTCAGCACGGACAGGATCGCGCTTGCCCACGACCGTCTGAGCCACTGTCGTGCCGTTCGCGGCCGGCGCGCTCTCAAGCAGCCCGACGAGCGCGCCACCGCGCGTGGATCTGTCCGACCCCGATTAGCGTCGTCGACCGGGATCGCGCCAGCGACCGGCTCGGGGTTGAAATACAAGGAGTAGTCGCACTGCGGACACGCGAGCGAACGCGGGAACGTGATCTCGGCCGCTTGCCCACACCGCGGACAGCAGCGAGCGTCCGCGAGGGAAGGATTGATTGACGCGTCCATCGCGGTCGATGCTACGGGCTACCGAAGCCGAGCCCGCCATCCAGCGCGGCACCTCGCCTGTCCGGGTTTGCGCCGGGCTCGACTCCCGAGCGGCCCGACGAGACCCGCAACGCGTACTGCGGGTCTACGACGCAAACCGTCACTTCCGCTCTCGTGATCGCTGGCGCATTCCGCTCGCTTGTGAAATCGCGCTAACCCATCGGTGCGGTCCGCCGAAACGCGCCAGCGCCGCGGCGATCGCATTCCCGGAGAGCGATCGTCCCAACGGCCACGAGCAGGTGATGCCTATGGCGACTACGGAGGCCCACCAGCGGTCGCGGTCTGCGAAGGCTCGGGTCCAGAGCAAGCCGATATCAATGACGACGCGATGTGCGAGCACGGCGTTCGGACGCCGCGCAGCCGAGGCAAAACACCGCGTCGGGCATCGCCGTTAGGCGACCGCGGGAGATTTGCTGGCCACACGCATCGCAGATCCCGTAGGTCCCCTCGTCTAGCTTCGTCAATGCTCGGTTGGTGCGCTCAAGGCCGCGCATGAGCGACTCGCCAACAGCGACGTCAGTCAGACGGCTCACGGCCTCAGAGGTGCCATCGCCGATTCGCTTCCCGAAGCTCACAGCGGTGCCACGCTCGGGAGGTGCTGCTAGCACCCGCAAACGCTGGCGGTCACGGTCCCGACCCGCTTCCAGCTCGGCGCGAACAGCATCGAGGTTGAGATCACCAGAGCCCACGACCCTACGATACCTTCGCGGTGTGGACACGATCATGTCGCCAGGCCCGTAGCTGACGGATGAGCGCCTGACCGTTCACTCCGGGCCCGTCCCAAGGGGTGCCGAGTGGCATTCGCGAAACCCGTCGACGGTGTTGCTCTCGCCCGCTGGAGCTGACCGACGGGTTCCGGACGATCCATTCGTCCTCTCTGCCGCGTCGCGTCGTGCTAGTCCTTAGGCGACGGGCGGTCGGGGTTGGACCGGCTGGCCGGGGGCTCCGGGCTCGGGAGATCGCGCGCGGGCACCAAACAGCCCCATCCAGCATGATTTACCACCCTGGGAGCTGACCAGGCCGGCCACGTTCGACATTCTGCGTGACCGACGCTCCGCGCTCGTCGTGTGCGCGGCGGTCGACATCGCGTGCTGGGACGCGCTCGGAAAGCTGCTCGGCATGTCGCTGTGGCGCCTCTGGAGCGGCTACCAGTCCTCGCGCCCAATGATCCTGATCAGCGGCTACTACGGGATGGGTGACCTTGCCGAGGAGGTCGCTGCAGTCAGAGAGGTTGGAGTTGCAGGAATGAAGCTGAAGGTAGGCGGTTCAGATCCCAAGAGCGACGCCGAACGTTGCAGGATCGCCCGCGAGGTCGGCGGACCGGACTTCTTGCTCGCTGCCGACGCCAACCAGGCGTGGACGCGCGGGGATGCGATCGATTCCGCTCGGCGCGTCGCCGATCTCGGGCTGCTGTGGTTCGAGGAGCCGTGCCGTTGGGACAACGACAACGGCGAGCTGCGCGACGTCCGGTCGATCACCGGCGTCCGCGTCTGCGCAGGGCAGAGCGAGCTCTCGGCTGCCGGATGTAGGGAGCTATTCGAGGCCGGCGCAGTGCACGTCTGCAACTTTGACGCGTCCTGGTCTGGCGGACCGACCGAATGGCGACGCGTCGCTGCACTTGCCTCCGTATACCGGGTCGAGATGGCCCACCACGAGGAGCCCCATCTCAGCGCACACCTGCTCGCGTCGATTCCCCACGGCACCTACATCGAGTGCTTCCACCCCGATCGCGACCCGATCTGGTGGAACCTCATCGCGAACCGCCCGCCGCTCGTCAACGGAGTCTTTCAGCTCTCCGAACAACCGGGGCTGGGTTGGGAACTCGACGAGGACTACATCGAGGCTCACCGGATCCCATGAGAGGCACGCCGGGGCGCGAGCGCAGATCTACAGGAGCGGTCGCTAATCCCCGAAGGGTGGATCGTCGAAGCGGACGACAGAACAGCCCGAGATCATGTGCTCACACACTGCCACCGCTGACGCTTCTGCGCTCGCCGCCTTCCTCGAACCACGGCCGCTCCGTGCACTCGCGGTTCAGCTGCCAGCCCTCATCGAGCAGAAGCTGGCGCTCATCCAGCCTGCAGAGGTTCGCGGGCGGCGCGAAGGACGTGTCGACACCGGCGACCCGAGCCGGGTGTCGAACATCAGTCCGCTCATTCGTAGCGCAGCGCCGGGAAGTTCGACTCGTTACCGCGGCCGTCCGGCGTTACATCCAGCACGTTCCAGATCGGCCAGATGGAGTCGACGTGGCGGGCGTCAAGGCCCTCGTCTCGGGGCGCGTACATGAGCTCCGAGGACCAGGTATGACGGAACTGGTCGCCGTCGCGGACGAACACGTTGAGGATCGGCATCTGCTCGCCTTCTGGGGTCTCGGCGTGGTAGTCGCGGTTGAAGGCGTTGTTTCGCGAGGACAGCAGCCGCAGGTGGCGCCAGCCACGCTCGCGCGCGAAGTTACGGATCCGGTCTGGCTCGGACTTCGCCACCACGGCAAGGTTCAGCCGATGGGTGAGATGACGGGCGGCGCCGTCGAGCGAGTCGAGGATCGAGGTGCATGACGCGCACGGGGTCTCGACCAGCGGAAGCCTTGCCGTCTCGCCCTCCGCGGGTCCTGGCCTGGTATCGCCCGAATACCGCGGGAACATGAAGTTGTAGATGACGAGCGTGTCCTTGCCCGCCTCGAATAGTTCGCTGAACCGCACCTCGTCGCCGTCCGACGCTTGCTCGAAGCGGTAGTCGTCTGGAACGACGCCGCCCAGCGGCAGCGCCTGCCGCTGCGCCGCCACCTGTTCGATCGCGCGCCGCAACCCGGCCTCGGCTTCCAGCAGACGATTTCGCTCGCGGCGGTACTCATCGGACTCACCGGGAAAACGAATGCCACGACCCATCTCTGTCATGTCTCTGCCTCCTCATATGCGCGCCAAGCGCTTCGTACGCACGAACCGGTGCACATCCCGGGCGGGAAGGCGGATCGCGAACCTGGAGGTAGCGTAATGAGGCCACAGCCAGCCGTGGGGATGGGAGATCCGGGTCGTATCGATGCATCGCGCGCTCCGACGGATGCCGGCGCACGGGTCCGTGCCGACAGCGGGTCGGGCTGACAGCGGAGTCCTGCCTACGCGGACGGTTCGCTTGCGCGCTAGCGTGCTGGCTTGACTGATGGCACGCCTGGTCGGGATCAACCACATCGCGCTCGAGGTAGGCGACATCGACGAGGCGCTCGCCTGGTACGGGAGCGTGTTCGAGCTTGAGGTGCGCGGACGCCACGGCGATCGGATGGCGTTCATTGACATGGGCGATCAGTTCATCGCGCTCACGTCCGGTCGCACGCAAACGCCGGACGGCTCACGACACGTCGGCCTCGTGGTTGACGACAGGGAGGCCGTGCGCGAGCAGTTGCGGGGAAAGGGCATTGCGGTGCAGGCCAGCGGGTCGCTTGACTTCCGCGACCCTTGGGGCAACCAC
>Ga0075021_10001554_pt1 | contig 11808 bp, 9 predicted proteins | sample ColStrG_CSR_2012_FD_72749 | JGI IMG/M metagenome (GOLD analysis project Ga0075021, IMG submission 72749) | Freshwater sediment microbial communities in response to fracking from Pennsylvania, USA - Cold Stream Run_MetaG_CSR_2012 | ecosystem: Environmental > Aquatic > Freshwater > Creek >... | reverse complement strand
GTTGCGGGCGGCCGGGATCAGCGACTTCATCATCCTGGACGAAGCACCAGCCAGTTCGGTGTTCGATGACGCCCGCGACACCTGGGCATTGCGGACAGCCGCCGGCGAGATTCTCCTGGGTCACGTCGTCATCGCGACCCAACCGATTTACCTCCCGTGGATCCCGGAGTTTGCCGGGCGCAACGATTTTCGCGGACTGTCGTTTTCCGCGGCGCAGTGGGACAGCGATTTCGATCCGGCCGGCAAGCACATCGCGGTCATCGGCTCCGATGCCAACGCGGGCCACCACATCGGGCAACTTGTCGAATCGGCGGCCTCGGTCAAAGTCTTCGCACACGCGCCCCGTCGATTTGTGCAGGAGCTGCCGTTGCCGGCAACTCGCGCGAAGCGCTGGCTACTCCGTCACACTCGACTGGCGCCCCGTGATCGGTCCTCGCGGCCCACGGCCACACTGGTTGCATCGGCGATCGCCACCCTAACCCCGTCGGGTATCCGCACCATCGACGGCATCGACCACCCCGTCGACGCCATCATCTACGGCACCGGATTCGCGATTCCCAACCGAATCAGTTCCGGGGCGTTGGTCGGCGCCGGCGGCCTGACGATCCAGCAAGCCTGGGCGAACGGCATGGAGCCCTACTTTGGGGTCGCCGTGCACGGTTTCCCCAACTACTTCTTCATCAGCGGACCCGATGTCAGCGGGCAGGCACGCTACGTCGTCGAGTGCCTGGACGCCATGGAACGCACGGCCAGCACCCGCATCCAGGTGCGACGCAGCAGCCAGCAGATGTTCAACGAACGCGTCTGTGTGCGACCGGCCCAGCCCCATCGGGTGTCGGGGGCGTTCGACACGTTCGGCCCTCCCCCCAGCGCAGGCGAGGACAACGAGACCTACGACGGGGACGCGACGCTGGAGATAGCCGGCACCGGCCATCCGGTGCGCGTTCGGCTGACGGGCCACCTGAACCCGATCGACGGTCACTATCACTGGCAGGGAACGGTCTTCGGTTCTCTCGCGGATGGAGCGCTCAAGCAGGCACGCACCGCGACCCTGTCGGTAGGCGAACGCAGCGCGCCCGCCCGCATTGTGGAAAAAACACCGTGGGGCACGCATTCTGTTGCCGGAGTGGGCGCCCCGCCGTACCCGCTGACCCAGCTCTGAACGCGCGGAAAAATTCCCGCGTTTGACGCCTTTTATGGGTGGGTAACCTCGTCTCGCTAACCAGAACGCACGGTCACTCGGCGCGGCGGCGTTCCGACGAAGGGGTGGAACGCAGATGCCGGATCGCCGGATCGCGGTGGGCGCAGCTGAATCTTCAGTTGCCCGGCGTACCGAGGTGCGGCTGGCCGCGGACTCGACCAGCCTGCGCGAGTCGCGCCGCCTTGTCCGCGAGTGGCTTACCGAGTGGTCGCAAAGCGACCTGATCCCGGTCGCGTTGGTAATCGTCAACGTGTTCGTGGAAAACGTCCTGAAACACACCGGCGGGGCCCCGATGATGCGAATCGAGAGCGACGGCGCGACGGCGACTATCGCGGTGTCCGACGACAGCAGCGCGCCCGCGATGCGGCTGCCGACGCCGCTGCGGGGCTTCGACGTGTCCGGCTTGGCCATCGTGGAGGCGTTATCCCGCACGTGGGCCAGCACTCCGACCTCGTCGGGCAAGACGGTCTGGGCGGTCGTCGGACCCGAGAACCAGCTTTAAACAGCCCACCTTGTTGTGGGGGACCCGAGCGCGGACCAAACTAGAACACGTTCTAATGTCGGCTGAGGGCCCATACAGGCCCCTTCACCGGAAGGCAGATTTGACGTGCGGTTCAGCTATGCGGAGTCACTGACCGATTCTCAGTTCTATGTCCCGCTGGCCAAGGCGGCAGAGGAGGCCGGCTACAGCAGCATGACGATCGCCGACAGTCTCGCCTACCCCTTCGAATCCGACTCGAAGTACCCGTACACGCCCGACGGCAACCGCGAGTTTTTGGACGGCAAGGAGATTATTGAGGCCTTCGTCCTGACCGCGGCCTTGGGCGCCGTGACGTCCACGCTGCGGTTCAACTTCTTCGTGCTCAAGCTGCCCGTCCGGCATCCGGCGCTGACGGCCAAGCAGGCGGGTTCGCTGGCCGTGCTTACCGGCAACCGGCTGGGACTCGGCGTGGGTACCAGCCCGTGGCCGGAGGACTACGAGCTGGTTGGCGTCCCCTTCGCCAAGCGCGGCAAGCGAATAGACGAATGCATTGAGATCGTCAAGGGCCTCACCACCGGCGAATACTTCGAGTTCCACGGGGAGTTCTACGACATTCCCAAAACCAAGATGGCCCCGGCTCCCACGCAGCCGATTCCGATCCTGGTCGGCGGGCACGCCGATGCCGCACTGCGGCGCGCCGCGCGTCTCGACGGCTGGATGCACGGCGGAGGCGGTGACCCCGAGGAACTCGACCAGCTCATCACCAAACTCAAGCGCTATCGCGAGGAAGAGGGGAAGACCGGACCGTTCGAGATCCATGTCATCTCAATGGACGCCTACACCGTGGACGGCATCAAGCGACTCGAGGACAAGGGCGTCACCGACGCCATCGTGGGCTTCCGGTATCCCTACATCCAGGGACCCGATACCGAGCCGCTAGAGAACAAAATTCGCAACCTGGAAAAGTTTGCGGAGAAAGTGATGTCTAAAGTCTAACCGCTACACTGTTTTTAGAGGGAATCCCACTTCGGGGCCCGCTTCTCCATGTGCGCCTTGGCGGCCTCGAGCGGGTTATTGGTGAAACCGCTGAGGATCTGGGTGCGGTTCTCGATCTCGATGGCGTGCCGCAGACTTGGCGCGTCCAGCGCCGCGTTCAGACCAATCTTGGTCTGCCACACACCATAGGCATTGTTCTCGGCGATCGAGCGGGCCAGCTTAAGAGCCGCCGGCATCAGGTCGTCCGGCGCCACCACCTCGTGTGCGAGCTTGATGCGATAGGCCTCGGCGGCGTCGATGATGCGGCCAGTGAGCATGAGTTCGCGCGCCACCCCCGCGCCGACGATTTTGGGTAGCAGGTAGCTGGTGCCCATGTCCATCGACGAGAAGCCGGCCTTGATGAACACCGACCCGAACCGGGCCTGCTCGGACGCGATCCGGATGTCGCTGACCAGCGTGAACGCCAGCCCGCCACCGACGGCGACACCGTTGACCGCGGCGATCACCGGGATGTCCAGCTCGTAGATCCGGGTATACAAGCCGGCCAGCCGGACCTGGGCGTCGTAGTTGGTCTTGAACGGCGGGGTCTGCGGGCTGGCCGGCGTGGTCCAGGCCTGACCGGTGCCACTGAGGTCGGCGCCGGCGCAGAATCCGCGGCCGGCGCCGGTGAGGATCGCGACCCGGTGCTGGCCACCGCTGAGCACGTCCAGGGCTTCGTCGACACCGTCGATCAGCGCTCCGTCGATGGCGTTGAGGCGCTCCGGCCGGTTCAGGGTGACGCAGGCGATGCCGTCCTCGAGAGTTGCGAATTCAACTGCGGGCATGCCCAAACCCTAGCCCGAGGCTGCAAGCACCGACGGGGCTTCTCGGGCGATGCGTTGCGAGCAGTTTCGCGGTCAAGAGCGTTTGGCCAACCACTCGGCCTGCATCGTCAGCAGCGCCATTACCTCCAGCTGCGGGGTGTTTGGGTCGAGCTCGCGATAACGCTGATAAACGTTGACGACGACCCGCTCGGCGTCCAGCCAGTTCGCGTACTCGCCGAGGTCGATGGTGTCGGCGGCCTCGGCCCATGACAAACCCTTACGGTAGGCGGCCTCGGACTGTTCGGCGACGTGCGCGAGATAGCCTCGGACAGCGCGGATCCCGTCCGGGTCGGTGACCGGACCGTGGCCGGGCACCACGGTCGGAGCATCCAGCCCGATCATGGCGTCGCAGGCCGCAACCCAATTGGCGATCGGGCCGGCCCAGACTATCGGCGTGCACCCGATGAACAGCAGGTCCCCGCCGAACAGCACACCCGCGTCGGGCACGTGCACGACGGAGTCCGCTGCGGTGTGCGCCGGACCGAGGTTCAGCAGATAAATCTGCCGGCCGCCGACATCGATGGTGAGATCGTGGTCGAACGTCTGGTCTGCGTTGCGCAGCCTGATACCGCTGAAGTCAAAGTGTCCGAATCGATCTCGCGCGTAGGGAGTCGCGACCGGGCCAAGGTTGGCGGTCTGCGCCATGGCCAGCATCTCGGGTGCCATGCCGTGGGCGATCTCCTCGGCCGTGCCCTGCGCGGCGACGATCCGCACCGATGCGTCGAGCAGTTGGTTGCCGTGGGTGTGGTCTCCGTTCGAGTGGGTGATCAACGCGTCGGTGATCGGAGCGCGATCGGTGATGGGCTCCATCGCGGTGAGCATTTCGCGGGTCAGCGGCAGGTCGAACAGGGTGTCCACCAGTAGGGAGGCGCCGTCACCGGCGACCAGCCCGGCGTTGCTCCAGCCGTAGCCCCCATCCGGCAGCATCCACGCCCATATCCGGGACGCGACCTCGTGCAGCCCGCGGGTGTAAGGCACCCGCGCGGGGGCCCGGTTGACCCGGGTGGCGGCGGGCGCGGCGTCCGGATTGGGCCGGGGGGCCAACGGATGTGGCGCGGTGCTGGCGCGGACGGTTTGCCGCGTCTCCCCCAGTCCCTGAACTTGCAGGGTGACGACATCGCCGTCGTGTAGCCAACCCGGGAACGACTCCAGCGCTGCCGGATTGAGGTGCTCGACCAGGGTGCAGGTGGGCACCGTGCCGGAGCCGACGACGTCGCCGGGGGTCAGCGTCACCCCGCGGGATGCATAGGATATGACCTCACCGAATGTCCAGTCCATCTGGGCGGTCGACCCCGAACCGATCACGGTGTCGTTGACCATTGCGGTCACCTGCAGGCTCAGCTTGCCAGGATGTGAGGGGTGGCGGTAGGGCTCCAGCTCATCGGGCGTCACCAGATAGGGACCCAATGTCACGCCGCTGTCCTTGCCTTTGCCCTGCCCGATCGCCAGTTGGCTCTCCATCTGCTGTAGGTCTCGTGCCGACCAATCGTTGAAGATCATGTAGCCGACGATGGCTTGTTCGGCTTGCTCGACCGTCAGGTCTTTGCCGCTCACCCCGATGACCGCGGCGATCTCCAATTCGAAATCCTGCCAGGCACTTCCGGGAGCCGCCGGCGCGTCGTCGTAGGGCCCTAGGACGGTGGCCGGGCAAGCGAAGTAAAACGCGGGGATGCGGTACCAGCTGTCGCTGAGCACGCGGCCGGCTCCCAGCGCCGCCTGACAATTGCGCATGTGGTCCAAAAAGCACAGGGAGTCACGGATTGACGGCGGGCGCGGGATCGGCGCCATCAGCGTCACGTTGTCCAGACGCACCGTCGACGCTGAACGAAGTGCGTCGGCGCCGGCGCGCCGCAAGCCGTCGGCTCCGCGGCCGATCAGGTCGAGCAGCGTCACACCCGGCGGCACCGCGTGAATCACGTCGCCGGAGAGTACCCCGGTGCGCCCGACGGCACCTTCTCTATAAGTCACCCATTTCATCCGCGTACCACCTCACTTGGTTTCTTGTCCGGCCGCAGGCCGCGCCAACTCGGCTGGCGCAACCGGTTATCCGGGGTCCACTCGCTGTAACGCACCTCCCCCACCAGCGACGGCTGCACAAACGTCACGCCTTTGGCGTCACGCGCGGGAAGCGCTGTGTCGAAGGGAGATTTGGCGGTATGCAGTGGCTTCAGCGTCTTCTTGAGGTTGGCCAGGTCGCGTTCGGTGAAGCCGGTGCCAACTCGCCCAGCGAAATGCAGGCCGCCCGCACTGGGTATCCCCATCAACAAGGCGCCGATGCCACTGGTGCGGCCACCCTCTCCGGCTCGCCAGCCGCCGATCACGACTTCCTGGGTGTTCCAATGCTTGTCCTTTACCCACGACGCGGAGCGCCGGCCCGGCTGGTAAGTGGAGTCGCGCCTTTTGGCAACCACGCCTTCCCAGCGGTGTTTGCGCGAGTGCTCAAGCGCTTGGGCACCGTCACCGGGCAGCAGCTCCGGAACGGTGAGATTTCCGGCACTGGCCAAGGTTTCCAGCAGCTTTCGCCGATCCTGGTACTTGGCGCGCAGCAGCGAACGGCCGTCCAGATAGAGCAGGTCGAATGCCCAGTACTCAACCCGGGTCGCTTGGCTGCGGTTTTGCATCTCGTTGAAGCTGGGCACATCGGACTTGTCGAGAGCGACGACCTCGCCGTCGAGTACCGCGTGATGGTCGGCGAGATCGTCTGCCAGTGAGCGCAATTGCGGATATTCTCCGGTGACGTCGCGTCCACTGCGCGACCGCAGCCGCATCTTGCCGTGATCAGCCTCGGCCAGTAGTCGGTAGCCATCCCACTTGCCTTCGAAGGCCCACTGGCCTGCCCTCAGGTCCGCCACCGACCCGTGCGTCGCGAGCATGGGGGCGATCTCGTCGAGCTCGAAGATCTGCTGATCCTTCATGCGGTGCGCCAGCCACTGATCGCCGTTGGTCTGAATCAGCGCGTAGCGCCCGGAGATCCGGCTGCCGTGCAGAGTGACGATCACCTCACCTTTTTCGGCGGAGTCGTTGAATTTCTCGGTGTCATAGGTTCCGGAGTCCCAAATAATCACCTTGCCGGCGCCGTATTCGCCTTTGGGAATGTTGCCCTCGAAGGTGGCGTATTCCAACGGGTGATCCTCGGTGTGCACCGCTAAATGGTTGACCGATGCGGTGTCGGGCAGATTCCTCGGCACCGCCCACGACACCAGCACTCCGTCGCGTTCCAGACGGAAGTCGTAGTGCAGCCGCCGGGCATGATGCTCCTGAATGACGAACGTATTATTCTGGCCGGCAGCCGGTTTCGCTTTTGGGACCGGCTCCGGCGTCTTCGACCCGTCGCGCATGCCGCGGTATTTGGTCAGCCGATCAGGGTTTCGGATGTCCTCGTCGAGCGCCGCAAGCAGATCGCCGTCACGAGCGACCCGGGCGAGTACTTCGTCGTAGCGCAGCTGGCCGAGGGCGAAGTCATCGAGTTCCTCCCAGCGCCGTGGCGCCGCGACTGTCGGATGCTCCCGGCCGCGCAGCGAATAGGGCGCGATAGTAGTCTTCGAGCCGCTGTTCTGGCTCCAGTCCAGGAAGACTTTTCCGGCCCGCAGGCTTTTGGTCATGGTCGAGGTGACCAACGTGGGCATCGTTTTTTCCAGTTGCTGGGCAACGCGTTTGGCCAGCGTGGTGGCGCCCTTGCTGCTCACCGGCTCGTCCAGCGGCGTGTAGAGATGCAGCCCCTTGCTGCCACTGGTGAGCGGGAACGTGGTCAGCCCGATGTCGGTGATCAAATCGCGGACGGCACGCGCCACCTCGGCCAGCTGCGCCATCGTCACGCCCTCACCAGGGTCCAGGTCGAACACCAATCGCGTTGCCGGGCCGGGCTTGGGATCTTGCGCCCCGCTTCGGGTCCACTCGGCGACGAATCTCCACTGCGGGACGTGTACCTCCAGCGCCGCCTGTTGGGCGATCCAGGCCAGCGCGTCGGTGCTGTCGATGATCGGATAGGTCGTCGTTCCGGATCGGTGCGTCACGCTGGCGCGCGGCAGCCAGTCGGGCGCCGATGACGCCAGTTGCTTTTCGAAAAATGAAGGTTCCTCGACGCCGTTGGGCCAGCGCTTGCGCGTAGCCGGGCGACCGGCGATGTGCGGCACCATCACCTCGGCGATGCGGGTGTAGTAGTCGAAGACGTCGCTCTTGGTGGTGTTGGTTGCCGGGTAGAGCACCTTTTCGGCGTTGGTCAGCTTCACTCGCTGCTCCGCCGTGAAACCCATACGTTCAAACGTACGTCTTTGCGGTTGGCCGTAACCTGTCGGCATGACCCGCGGGTTGGTGATCGGTGAGGCGTTGATCGACATCGTCGAGCATCACGGCGCCGCCGAGCATGTAGGTGGCAGCCCGCTCAACGTTGCGGTCGGACTTGCCCGGCTGGGCCGCGATGTCGATTTCCTGACCCACATCGGAGACGACGGCCGCGGCCGGCGCATCAGTGCTTACGTTCAGACCTCTGGTGCGCAGCTTGTCCCGGGAAGCGTCTCGGCCGGCCGGACCCCGACTGCGGTTGCAACGATTACTGATGACGGGTCGGCCACTTATGCGTTCGACCTGGACTGGCAATTGTCCGGTACGCCGCCGGTCCCGCCGCCACTATTCGTGCACACCGGATCCATCGCGGCGGTGCGCGAGCCGGGGTGTTTGGCGGTCGCGGCGCTGGTCGACGCCTATCGCGTGTCTGCCAGCGTGAGCTTCGACCCCAACGTGCGTCCTTCGCTGATCGCGCACCGGGATCAGGCCCGCGGACGCATCGACCACCTCGTCGAACGCAGCGACATCATCAAGGTCAGCGACGAGGATCTGCGTTGGATCGATCCGAACCACGACCCGGAGCGGACCGCCCGGGCCTGGCTGGCGTCGGGTCCTGCGCTGGTCGCCCTGACCATGGGCGATCGGGGTTCGGTGGCGTTTTGCGCGGCCGGCGAGGCGCGAGTGCCTGCCAGGCCGGTTCAGGTCGTCGATACCGTCGGAGCCGGCGACGCGTTCACGGTCGGCCTGCTCGATGCGCTGTGGGCTCTGGGGTTGCTGGGCGCAGACCGGCGGGCCGACCTCGGCTGCATCGGGCTCGACGCACTGACGGCCGCGCTGGAGGCGGCAAGCCTGTCGTCGGCGTTGACCATCGCCCGCGCCGGTGCCGACCTACCCGAGGGAGCCGCCGTGGACCAATCCTCCTCTCCTCCTGACCGTTTCAGCTAAGACGGCGCGATCGGGCACCGTACTCACATTAAAGAGGACCAACCGGGCGCTGCCCAACAATCCTCAACACGCTGTTACGCGACCCAACTGTGTGGGCATACTGGCTTCATGCGCTCCATCTGGAAGGGTTCGATCGCGTTCGGGCTGGTGAACGTCCCGGTGAAGGTGTATAGCGCCACCGAGGACCACGACATCAAGTTCCATCAGGTGCACGCCAAGGACAACGGACGCATCCGCTACAAGCGCGTTTGTGAGGCGGACGGCGAGGTGGTCGAATACGGAGACATCGCCAGGGCCTACGAGTCCGACGATGGCCAAATGGTGGTGATCACCGACGACGATATTTCCACCCTACCCGAGGAGCGCAGCCGCGAGATCGAGGTCCTGGAGTTCGTCCCGGCCAACGAAGTCGACCCGATGTTGTTCGACCGTAGTTACTTCCTGGAGCCGGATTCCAAGTCGTCGAAATCCTATGTGCTGTTGGCCAAGACTCTCGCCGAGACGGATCGGGTGGCGATCGTTCACTTCACGCTGCGCAATAAGACGCGGTTAGCCGCGTTGCGCGTCAAGGACTTCGGAAAGCGTGAGGTAATGGTGGTGCACACCTTGTTGTGGCCAGACGAGATCCGCGATCCCGACTTTCCGGTGCTGGACAAGAAGGTGGAGATCAAGCCCGCCGAGCTCAAGATGGCCGGGCAGGTGGTGGAGTCAATGGCCGACGAATTCAACCCGGACCGCTATCACGATACCTATCAGGAGCAGCTACAAGAGCTCGTCGACGCGAAACTTGGAGGTGGAGAAGCATTTACCAGCGAGGATAAGCCGGCCCAGCTGGACGAGACCGAAGATGTCTCCGACCTGCTGGCCAAACTCGAGGCCAGCGTCAAGGCGCGCGCCGGTGACGCAAAGACGCCGGATAAGACACCCGAGAAAAGGGCACCCGCGAAAAAAGCGGCCGCAAAGAAGGCGCCCGCGAAAGCGGCCTCGAAATCCTGACCGGACGAATTCTGGTCACGCCCTGAGATACGAGCGTGTTCCGCGCTGGCGGGTCGCCAGGAAGCGAATCGCCCACGCCGCCAGGTTGATCACCGCGACGATGATGATCAGCGTTAGCGCCGCACCCCACACCCGCAGGAACCCGGCGTGTTCGGGATTGGTGAGCTCCGTATATATCAGCAGCGGCAGCGACGCCATGTTGCCATCGAAGATGTCAAAATTGATCGAGCGGCTATACCCGACCAGCACCAGAACCGGTGCGGTCTCGCCGATGATGCGAGCGATCGACAGCAAGACACCGGACACCATGCCCGGCGCGGCGATCGGGAAGACAATCCGCACGATGGTCTTCCATTTGGGAACGCCCAACGCGTAGCTGGCTTCTCGTAGTTCGTCGGGCACCAACCTGAGCATTTCCTCGGCGGACCGCACCACCAGGGGCACCATTAGCACGACCAGCGCCAACGACACAGCGAAGCCGCACTGCTGGAACCCCAGAGTGGCGATCCAAAGGCTGAAGATGAACAGCGCCGCGACGATTGAGGGCACTCCGGCGAGCACGTCGACCATGAAGGTGGTCACCCGCGCCAGTAGGGAGGAGCCGTACTCGGCCAGGAAAACCGCGATCATCAAGCCCAGCGGCACCGCGATAATCGCAGCCACGCCGGCTTGTGCCAGCGTCCCGTACACCGCGTGGTACACCCCGCCCGTGAACTCTTCTGGCAGCACCCCGCGCAGCGAGTGGGTCCACCAGCCCGACCGGCTTACCGCGCACCAGCCTCGTGCGACCACGACCGACAGCACCCAGCCCAGCGGTACCAATGCGATGAGAAACGACGCCAGGAAAAGCGTTGTCGCAATGTGGTTTTTGATCCGCCGCCGCATCGCGACTGGTCGAATTACCTCCGCCTTGACGGGCTTTTCCAGCACGTCGAAATTCATCCGTTGACCTTCCCGCCGGCGATCAGGCGTGCGGCTGCATTGACGATGAAGGTCAGGACGAATAGTGCAAGCCCCGCGGAGATGTACGCCCCGGTGGGCAGCGGATCGCTGAATTCGGATGCAGCCGAGGCGATCTTGGAAGCGAACGTGTAACCCCCATCGAACACCGACCAATTTCCCGGGTGGGCGGCCGACCGCAGGATGATCAGCACCGCCACGGTTTCTCCCAGCGCACGGCCCAACCCCAGCATCGACGCAGCGATGACACCACTGCGACCGAAGGGCAATACCGTCATCCGTACCACCTCCCACTTCGTCGCACCCAGTGCCAACGCCGCTTCAATCTGGATACGCGGGGTCTGCCGGAAAACTTCGCGCGATACCGAGGTGATGATCGGCAGGATCATTGCCGAAAGCACGACGCCGGCGGTGAAGATCGTGCCGCCGCCGGCCAAGGAGACGTTTCCTTGCTTGAACAGAAACAGCCACCCCAGATTGCGATTGAGAAACGCGGCGAACGGCTCCAGCGTCGGCGCCACCACGAAGATCCCCCACAACCCGAAGATGATCGACGGTACGGCCGCCAGCAGATCAACGATCGCTCCGAAGGGACGCGACAGCCGCGCTGGAGCATATTGGGTGAGAAACATCGCGATCCCCACCGCGACCGGGACGGCCAACGCCAATGCGGACATCGAACTCAGCACCGTGACCATGAACAGGTCACGAATACCGAACGCGAGGTCCTTTCCGTCTGCGGTATCGAATTTGGCACTCGTGAAAAAGTTCTCGTGGTTTGCCCGCAGCGATGGGACGGCACGAATCACAAGGAACAGTGCGATCAGCAGAACGCCGACGACAATCGACGAACCGGCAGCGGCGGCGGCCGACTTGAACAACCGGTCGCCGCGCCATGCTGCGCGACTATCTGTTCGCTTTAATTCCGCGCTTGCCCCGGCCCGGTTCAGCCGCACAGCCGTCAATCCTCGGGGCATGACCACCTCAGTTCACGAGATCGCGTTGACCGCCGTGGACAACCTCGGTTTGAAAGCATCGGGAATAGGGATATATCCGTTGTCCCCCAGCCCGTCCTGCCCGGC
>Ga0075021_10001553_pt1 | contig 11809 bp, 9 predicted proteins | sample ColStrG_CSR_2012_FD_72749 | JGI IMG/M metagenome (GOLD analysis project Ga0075021, IMG submission 72749) | Freshwater sediment microbial communities in response to fracking from Pennsylvania, USA - Cold Stream Run_MetaG_CSR_2012 | ecosystem: Environmental > Aquatic > Freshwater > Creek >... | reverse complement strand
ATGCTTCTGTCGGGTTTATAAATTTCAATACATTTTTTCAGATCCGCTACGCCATCCTCCCGCAATATACCACTGTGCCTTATTTCCCCATTGAAAAAAAAGGCCCATTTTAATCTCGTATTTCCTAAATCCAGGCAAAGCGTTGTGGACATGATAAAAATCTGTTCGCTACATGAAGGCAATCTTATTCAAATCTGAAGGAAGATAAATTTTTAAAATGACCATTTAGCATAATCCGCCCTTTTAACACTTCCATTTCTACTACCACCGGCAACACCTTCCCTAAATGTCTTTTCAGATATTCCTGCCTTTGTTCCTCCCGGAACAGTGCCAGCATTTCATATTCTTCCTCAATGGATAAACCCGCATGATGGGCCAGGTCATATGCATTTAATTCATCATCCGGTTTCCGGAAGTCCTTGCTGATATTCAGAATCCTGTGAAGTTCGCGAATTGCTTTAATCACTACCTGCATAAGTTCCTTCCTATGATATACTTCGGCGTTCTCCGGGTAATTGACGATAGCACCACTATAGAGTTTGTCCGGAATTTTCTTAATGATCTCCAGGATTCTGAATACAATCGTGCCATTCGTTATAATATCCATTTCACCATTATCGTATTCCTGCGCAATCTCCCGGATAGTCACCAGTGTACCATATTCCGCCACATGTCCATTGATCACCGCGGGAATCCCAAATGGCTTTTTATTTTCAAAACATTCTTTGACTAATTCTTTATACCGTGGTTCAAAAATATGCAGGTTCAGTATTTCTCCTGGATACACAACAACATTCAACGGGAATATAGGAATGAAATTCGTCATGGGTGATCGGTTTTCAAATACTTCTTTAAATCAGCCGACAAATTTAACCGCAGAATCCGCTTTAAGTGAAAATTTCTTTTGGCTATCTGACCGATGGCATCCTTCATTTTAACTTATTTTTGATGCATGCCTCCCAACCATGATAAAATGCTTTTGATTACGGCCGAAATGCTTAGGACCGGCGATTTTCATGTGGTTGCCCGGGCCATTTCACTGGTCGAAAATGCTGGCCCGGGGGCAGAGGAATTATTAAAAAGTCTACAGCATACACATGTGCCTTTAATTGGCATTACCGGACCTCCGGGGGCGGGAAAATCCACTTTATCTGATGCATTGATCAAACAATTTACAGAGGATGGGAAGAAACTGGCCATACTGTGTGTGGATCCTTCTTCCTCCTTCCATTCTGGCGCAATACTGGGAGACCGAATCCGGATGAACCGGTGGTATAATAATCCATCGGTATTTATACGGTCGCTGTCGAGTCGCGGCACGATGGGCGGTTTAAATCCCCGCATTTTTCAGATTACGGACATCCTGGCACAGGCGGGTTTTGATTATATCCTGATTGAAACAGTAGGTGTGGGTCAGGCGGAAGTGGACATAAGCCGTCTGGCTGATCAGGTGGTACTCGTTCTGGTCCCGGAATCGGGAGATGATATTCAAACCATGAAATCCGGCATCATGGAGATCGGCGATATTTTTGTCGTTAATAAATCCGACAGGCCGGGAGCAGAACAATTCTTACACTCGCTAAAATCTTCCATCCATTACCAGACGAACAAGCCTGCCGATGAAATAAAATTTATACAGACCATTGCCACAGAAGAAAAAGGCATTGCCGAATTGTATAAGGCAATCAGGGAGAATGCAGCAAGGATTTCACCCGGTCGTTCACTCAAACTCCTTACGCAAAAAGCATGGCAGCTCATAGCCGGTTACCGGATGCGGGATGTGGACAACAACAAGTTGTATAATGCATTGGAAGAAGCAGCGGGAGATCCGGATTTCAATATTTATCGTTTTGCTGAATCTGTTTCCATGGCTTCAGGACTTCAAAAAAGCCAATAACCGTTTGAACCAATTTTTAACCCTTACAGAAAATGAAAAAACTGGTTCTGTCAGTACACCATCAAAGGGTTCACCACTTCGCAGCATCTTTTTTGTAAACGAACCGGAAGTTATACCCCATTTGGAAATGAACGTGTAATAACCCTTATTTTTTATGATACGCTTTGTGGACTTACCACCGAAGTGATACACCCGGCTGTCGCCAACTCCCTTAAAAAGGCGCACTCCCACTTTCCATAGTTTCATTGAAAAATCCGGATCAGAATAAAGTCCGGGGGAATATTCTATACTGTATCCACCCACCAGATCCCAGGTTTTCTTGTGCACAATATTCGGTGGCCAGGTGGATCCCTGCCAGTCCTTCTTTACCGGATTCCGAAATTCCTTCAATAAATTCTCCTGCTGAAATGATTCCGGATCCGTTCCGAAATTCCGAACAATTACGCAATTATTATCCGTTTTGAAAGGTTCGATAATTGTTGCCGATAAAAAAAAAGCGTCGTGGCCAATGGCTTTTATTTCATTGAATAAGTACTGATCCCATCCCGGACACACATACATGTCATCGTTGAGATATAGAAAATAATCGCCTCTGGCAATGGTTCGGCATTGATTCAATGCATAACAAACGCCAATATTTTCGTCTGAATATGTAAAATCAAGATCTGACTGCAACTTCACCCAGTCTGTTGTTCCGTCTGATCCCTCATTAATATGCACAACGATCTGAAGGGGCAGAATGGAATGTTTCCTTAAACTTTCAATACATAATTTCAGATATGACAAATTATTCCAGGTTGGAATAAAAACGGAGAAAAGTGGCTTATTTGCTGTAAGAGATCTGGATTCCCGGATCAAAAAATTTTGATCATGCATGTTTTGTGGATGGAATGATTACCGGTTTTGCCTCCACCACTTATAACCTAAAATCCCTCCAATGGCGAGTGGCGTGAAAGCAAGATAAAGGATACCGGCATTAAACGCCTTGCCCGGCCTCTCTCCCATTTGCTGCACGGACCGTGTACAAATAGAACATTGGGAAAAGCTCTTCATCGAACTAAAACTGAAGAAAACGATGAGCACCCATAAACCAGTCATTTTTTTCATAAACACTGATTTCTGCAAAAATACACCTCTTAAGCTTAAAGCCCAAAGCGGAATCGTAAGGCTTTAAGAAATCATGACGTTTTTAGCTCAAAAAAAAGCACCCTAAGGTGCTTAATAAAAGTATTGAGACTATTAAGTGTTTGCCTTACGCCTTACGCTTTGCGCCTTAAGCTTAAGAAACCTCTTCCGTCTTCAACATCTTCTGGAATTTCTTCCGGGTATCCTCGTCCAGGATGGTTTTGCGCAGACGAATAATTTTGGGTGTCACTTCAATACACTCATCCTGTTGAATATACTCCATACATTCTTCAAGGGTCATTTGAATCTTCGGAATGATTCTGACTGAATCATCACTCCCACTGGCGCGCATATTAGTCAGCTGCTTGCCTTCTGTTGCATTTACGATCAGGTCTCCTGGTTTAATATGTTCAGCTATAATCTGGCCGACATATACTTCTTCTCCCGGATCTACAAAAAACGATCCGCGATCTTGAAGTTTGTCTATTGAATAGGCTGTTGTCGTTGCCTGGTTTTTTGCAATTAATACACCGTTGCTTCTGGCTGGAATCGGTCCTTTCCAGGGTTTATATTCAAGGAAACGGTGTGCCATCACTGCTTCGCCTGCTGTATTGGTAAGCATACTAGAACGAAGGCCAATTAAGCCGCGCGATGGAATCTCAAATTCGAGGTGTTGCATATCACCCTTGGTTTCCATCACCAAAAGTTCGCCTTTACGACGGGTAACCATATCAATCACTTTGCCGCTAAAAGCTTCCGGAACATCTACAACGAGTATTTCAAAAGGCTCGGATTTCTTTCCGCCGATTTCTTTTACTATAACCTGTGGCTGGCCGACCGTCAACTCATAGCCTTCTCTTCTCATCGTCTCGATCAGGATTCCCAGATGCAGGATACCACGACCAAAAACCAGAAAACTATCGGCGCTTCCGGTATCTTCCACGCGCAATGCAAGGTTTTTTTCTGTTTCTTTCATCAGGCGATCCCGGAGATGACGTGAGGTTACAAACTTACCATCCTTCCCGAAGAAAGGAGAGTTGTTGATACCGAACATCATACTCATGGTAGGCTCATCTACACTAATCAGGGGCAGGGCCTCCGGTGTTTCAGGATCACATATGGTATCCCCGATATTGAAATTATCAAGTCCCACAACCGCACATATATCACCACAAAGCACCTCTGTTGTTTTCTTCTTACCCAGCGATTCGAATACATAGAGTTCTTTGACCTTGGATTTTTTTATAGAACCATCAGCCTGCATCAATACGATATTCTGTCCTTCCCTGATCGTTCCACGCGCAACTTTTCCCACAGCAATTCTTCCCAGAAAAGAAGAGTAATCAAGGGAAGTGATCTGCATCTGTGTAGGACCGTTGTTTACCGCAGGTGCCGGAACATATTTCAGAATACCATCGAGTAATGGAAATATATCGGTTGTTGGTGTAAGAGAATCATTAAACCAACCGTTCTTTCCTGAGCCATAAAAGGTGGGGAAATCAAGCTGTGCTTCAGTTGCATCCAGATTAAAAAACAATTCAAAAACAGCTTCGTGAACTTCTTCCGGACGACAGTTAGGCTTGTCAACCTTATTGATAATAACCATTGGTTTAAGTCCGAGATGCAGCGCCTTCTGCAAAACGAAACGTGTCTGGGGCATCGGTCCTTCAAAAGCATCTACGAGTAATAATACTCCATCCGCCATTTTAAGCACACGCTCTACCTCACCACCAAAGTCGGAGTGACCCGGTGTATCGATGACATTTATTTTTACTCCTTTGTAAACTACAGATGCATTCTTACTAAAGATCGTAATGCCCCGCTCTTTTTCAAGGTCATTACTATCCATGATCAGTTCACCGGTTTCCTGGTTATCCCGGAATACTTTGGTGGCATGTAATATTTTATCAACAAGTGTTGTTTTACCATGATCTACGTGCGCAATAATTGCAATGTTCCTGATCTCCATAATATTCCTTTGCTTTTAGCAGGGATGATCCCTGTTTTTGGACGCGCAAAGGTAGTCATTTTTTCCCGTAAAACGAAGGGAAGCCATTCAGTTATAAGACAACTGAATGAATCATTGATAAATTTGCGATCAAACCCTTACGTAAATCTTCTTTTTATCCAGATAAAGTCCGACTAACCAACAGAATAACATCCAGGACACTGCAAAAAGCAAAGAGCCTAAATAGAGACCGGCATGTTGATAAATATTACGGTATAACCACGCGGGCAGACTGACTCCCGGCTGAGGATGAATCATATCTAAAATCGTGACACCCACTTCAGATACGAGATAAATGAAAAGCGGATTCTTGCCAAAAACGGTAAAAAATTTCGTCCAGTTAGTTCTTCCCAGGAAATCGACCACATAAATAATGGCAGCAATGATCATGCAATCAATGCCGACGGTATAAACCACAAAAGAACTGGTCCACAATTTTTTGTTAATAGGAAAACTGAGATCCCAGAAATAACCAATTACTATCAGCGAGGCCCCAAACAGTAACAACTTGGTGAGGCCTTCAAATGTTTTCCCTTTCTCCTGAATAAATTTCCCTACCATGTATCCAAAAGTCACATTGACTACTGAAGGAAAAGTAGATAACCAGCCTTCAGGATCAAAAGCCACACCCTCTCCATGATACAAATGGTCAGGTCCCATCAGCCATAAATCAAGTTTATAACCAACGTTTCCGGTCAAGGCAAGCGGATCAGGCGCATCACCACCCCATAACATCAGGGCCCAGTATAATAAAAGGATGGCAATGGAAATACTGATCACGTTCCAGGGTTTGAAGTAATAGATCAATAAGGATGCGATACAATATGCCAGAGCAATTCTCTGCAGTACGCCCAGAATGCGGGTATGTGAAACGGGAGAAAAGACCATGTCATGGGTTGTATGATCTATGTGATAAAACGGAAACCAGTATAAAAGAAATCCGCAGAGAAAAATGATGGCTGTTCTTCGGAAAATTTTTCCCAGTACTTCAGCCTGGGTCAACGTATTCCATTTGGCCATTGCGAAACTCATCGCGTTTCCAACAGCAAAAAGGAAGGAGGGAAATACAAGATCTGTTGGCGTGAACCCGTGCCAGTGCGCGTGTTCGAGTGGAGAATAAGTGAATTTGCTGCCCGATGTATTCACGATGATCATAAAACAGATTGTCATTCCTCTGAACACATCCAGGGCCAGGAATCGTTGTTTTGCTGCAATCGCCATTGTTGGGTATTTAAGTATTGGGTTGGGGACTCCAAGTTCGGAAACTAAAGCCAATGGTTAATGAAAGAATACTGATTTCTTTTCTGAAATTCGGCATTTATCAGAACTTGCGTGAATGGTCCGAAAAATTATTTACTTGCTTAATCCTATTTCCGGAACCAAAAAAAAGGAAAAGGTAAAAGATTTGATCATCCGAAAAACCCGGGCAGCGGGAATCGAATTTAAAATTCTTCCATCCAGGGCCGACGGCCTTTACGATGACCTTCGCGGAATGATCAAAAAGGAAAAGATAACTGATGTCGTTATTTGTGGGGGAGACGGCACTCTAAACGCAGTCGCCAACGCACTGCAGGGCGTGCCCGTAAATATAGGAATTATACCCATCGGCTCGGGGAACAGCCTTGCCTTCGCTGCAAGGATTCCAAAGCAAACCTCACGCGCTCTTGAGATTATATTTAACGGGAACGCATCTCCTGTGGATGCGTTTCATATCAACGAAAAGTTTTCCTGCGCACTCTGCGGTATCGGATTCGACGCTGAAGTCGCTCATGAATTTGCTAAACAGAAAACCCGGGGACTTCAAACCTATCTCAGGATTTCAACGATGAAGTTTTTTAAGTCAAGACCCTATCCGTTCGAAATTAAACTGAACGACAGGATAATTAAGACAGACGCATATTTCATAAGCATTGCCAATAGCAACCAGTTCGGAAATAACGTGACCATTGCACCAAAAGCCAGTATGTCAGACGGATTGCTGGATGTTGTGATCGTCAGAAAGATGAATAAAATGATTCTTCCATTCTCAGTTCTGCTTCAGGTAGCCGGCAGTAACAGACTGATGCAGGCAGTAGAATATTTTGAGGAGAAAAATATTATCTACGTGCAAACGGATAAGATCAGCATAAGTAATCCCGCGCTCGCCCCCATGCACATAGATGGTGAACCAACTGATACAAGCGCCGAATTAAAAATCACCATCATCCCGCATTGTTTCAGATTATTACAACCCCTTTAAGCATAGAGGCGTAAAGCGCAAAGCGTAAGGCTTTGATGAATAAAGCGAACAATTAATTTTTAATATAAGAATATTACTATTGACTCTCATGAATTGCACTTTGAATGCTTTACGCTTTACGCTTTAAGCCTTAAGCTTATTACGGATTAAGGAGGTCATTCACATTCTTGAATATTTGTGTATTTAGCTGGTTGTTTGTAGCGTTAGCCAGGTCCAGTTTCTCCTGTCTGCTCAGATGAAAATTGAGCGCCGCTCCCTCGTTGACTGATTTGGGCTCATATTGAAAAGTCATTTTATAAAAATTATTCCCCATATAGCCCTCCATCACGCTCAGCAGGTCATTTTGATTATATTCCTGCATTTTATACCAATTGTATTGGATCAACAACAGAGGCTTGGTAATAATTTCCGTAATATCAGTTGATTCAAAGGGATAATCCCAGCCACCTGTTTTCCGGTCACGGATCTGAATCAGCAGCACACCGCGGGTATTTTCAAGAATCCAGTCGCGGAATACATGTACAAACCGAAGACCTACCTGCTCGCCAAAATTATCCCGAAATCCTGCATCCATGACATCTATGACGGGCTCGGACGGCAACCAGACATTTGGCAAAATATATGGAAAAGTTGCATTCATTCGCAATGCCGTCAGCATGCGTATGTTCATGGGATCCTGTTTGTAAAAAAAACTACCGAAGTCAACAGCATCCGGATCAATGGTTTTAATGCGGCTGCTGTCAAATACAGGACGCATCAGGAAACTAATAGGCTGCGTACTGATCAGCATGGATCGGCTATCGCGGGTAACCACTGAACTGAATAACATGAGCGGTATCCTTGCAGTTGCTTCTTCCGGTGCAAGGTCCCGCAGTTGCCTGTCTAGCACACCGGCCGTATTCTGATTTAATTTTTGTTCGAACGAATAACCCCTGTCCTTGATATATTCATAGTCTCCCACTTTAAATTTCTGTGCAGGAGCGAATAGATCACGCGCTACAAAAGAAGAAAAAAGAGGATTGAGAAGGTCTCCGGCGATCGCTTCGGTATAACGACGGTCATCCGGATTAATCGTTGAATCCTTAAACGCTTTCAGGCGCGACAACTCCCGAAAATACGCTGCGCCAAACATTCCACCGGAAGCACCAGTGATCATGAAAGTTTTATCCATAAGATGTCCTCCATTCTGTTGATCCAGTTTCTGCAGAATATTCATTGTGAATGCCGCACTGCGGCTTCCGCCACCACTGGTATTTATGATCAGGAGTAAAGGCTTGGCTTCTTTTTGCTTCTTCTTCCAGTTTTCCAGTATTCGGATCATCTGAGCTTTGTCTGCAGACACTTTGTCCGGAGAACACATGGCGAGTAAATGTTCCCGGTTATATGCAGGTCTTTCCGTACGGTTTGTATAATTTAACCCATAGGCTTTATTGGTTGGATCAATAATATCATAGTGATACAGAATATTCAACACAAAGAAAAGCAGGACCAGAAAGGGAATGCTCCAGCTTTCAAGGAAATAAGAAAAAGCACCGGAGACAGCCAGCAGGATAGAAAAAAAAAGAAAAATACTGGCTGCCGCAGGTAATTGGAATATGGGTTCATCCATAAAAAATCCGACAACCCCTAAAAATAAAAATGCAATACAAATGGATAGTATGGCCGCAAAATGATGGCGGCTGAAAATTCTCTCAATAAATTCCTTACTGTAATGGGATACATCCCGTACCTGCTTAACCGAAAACGGTCCGTTCATATACCAGTTCACACGGATCAGTCGACTGCTGTTCAGCTGAATATCTTTCGATTTGAATTGCGATTTGAAAAGTTTTGGATTCGCAATCAACGGTGTCATCTGCCTTTTGATGGTGAAGTCAGCGCCAAAAAAATACAGGAGCGACAAACCGATCACTAAAAAAAACCCCGTCAGAAATCCGGCAATCAGCCATGCAATTTCGCTATTGGTCATCAGTTCTTTCGTACTGTCAAATTCAATGGCTTTGAAAAAATAATAAGTCAGGAGACTCCCTGGAAGGATAAAATTATTCGTACAGTATTTTAAGAATGGCCGGGTGGTCGTGGCAAGAAACCTGAAGTGCCGGCTGTACAAAATAAATGTGGTCACATTCCAGCACATAATAAACGCACCAGCCGCCGCCCCGACTATAGCGCCGCTCAGGGCATTCACATTGTCAAGGTATTCGGGCGCCAGGAAAAGCGCATCGGCACCAAAAGAATGCATGAATCCACCATGAATCGTGGAAAAAAGGATTCCCCAAAAAAGGAGAAGCAGCTGATATTTTTTCAAATACAGCAGTATCAGCTGAATAGGAAATGAATAATAAACGGATGTCAGGTATCGCACCATACAGGCAGGAGCTTACGCGTAGTTGAAAAATAAGCCATTTTTTCTTCGCATTAATACCCTAACGGAAAGACAGCCCTAAAATTACTTAATAACAGGTCTTAACACATAGATCGCATAAATCAGACTGAAAAGCACCAGCATTCCGTTAAACTGATGCAGTAATGCCACCCAATCAAAGGTTACCCAGCGATTCGCCTCAATTCCGGGACTTGTAACAAGCGCCAGAATGCCGAGTATAATTTGAAGCAATACCAGGATCAGTGGAAACAGCAGTCGGCCGCGTTGTGTTCGGATGATACCGGATCTGAAAAGCCGAGCCGTCCAAACACTTATACCAATGAGTATCAGATATGCCAGATTTCTGTGAAAGAAATGGATAGTAATCTTATTCCCGATAAAATTGATCAGCATCGGAGATTGGCTAAACATTTTCCCGGGAATCCAGTCGCCATTGATGCGGGGCCAGTTTGGAGCACTGGCCGCCGCTTTATTTCCGGCCATCAGGGCGCCAAATAATAACTGTAGAAAAACAAGCGCAAGCAAACCGATCGAAAAGCCACGAATCCATCGGGCATTCCGGACCCGGGTAACAGGCAATAAAAGTTTTAATGAGAACCAAAAAGCATATGAGATCAATCCGATCGCAAAGATAAAGTGTAATGCCAGTTTGGTTGGCTGCACATAAAGCGCATCACCGGTTAGTCCGCTAGCTACCATAATCCAGCCAATGACAGCCTGCAGAAGGCCAAGAAAAAATAAAATCAGCAGGGGCATGATCATCTCAACCTTCAGTCGCCTTTTATAGAGAAGGAAAATAAACCCAATAATAAAAACAAGACCTACCAGGCGGGCCCAAAGTCTGTGAAACCATTCCCAGAAGAAAATAAATTTAAAATCAGCTAAGTTGAAATCCGCATTCAGGAGTTTGAATTGGGGTGTTTGTTTATACTTGGCGAATTCCTCCAGCCATTGTTCATGATTGATCGGCGGAATGGCACCAGTAATTACATTCCATTCGGTAATGGAAAGTCCGGAGCCGGTTAATCTGGTAATACCTCCCAGTAAAACCTGAATAAATAACATCGCGGTGCCTGTAAGCACCCAATATGCCACTGAACGATTGGCAGACTGCATTTTCCAGTTAACCATTAAGCAAAAATAATTCATCCACACTGTAGATAACTATTTACTAACGACTCTTTGTAAAACGATGTATTGGTTTATTTTTGGCGAAAGAAATTTCGTTGCTCAAAACATTATATCAGGACCGCCTGCTGGAAGCAGGTTGCGATGAAGCTGGAAGGGGATGTTTTGCCGGTCCCGTTTTCGCAGCAGCGGTTGTACTGCCTGCTGATTTTTTTCATCCGCTGTTAAATGACTCAAAACAACTGACTGCAGACATACGATATGAACTGCGCACGTATATCGAAACCCACGCCATTGATTATGCCGTAGAACAGGTAGGGAATCAGGAAATAGACGAGATCAATATTCTGAAGGCATCTTTCAAAGCCATGCACCTGGCAATTGAAAAATTAAAAAAAAGACCCCAGTTGCTGTTGATAGACGGTCACATGTTTTATAAATACAAACGCGTGCCGCATCGATGTGTGATCAGGGGAGATGGTATTTATGCCTCCATCGCTGCAGCCAGTATCCTGGCAAAAACTTACCGTGACGATCATATGCGGCAACTACATTACGAATACCCTCATTATGGCTGGTTCAATAACAAGGGATACGGAACAGCTGAACACCGGAAAGGTATCGAAGAACACGGACTATGTCCCTATCACAGAAAAAGTTTCAACATTACATCCACCCAGATGGAGATCTTCGAGTCCGAATGATGATTCAGAATGATTCCATTCGATCGTACGAATGCAGAAACGGAAATTCAGCAACAGACGTTATTTAAAAACTTACTCTTCCCAAACCCCTGCCCCCTTTCGGGCGATAACTGCTTCTCCCGAAGTATAGTCAATAATGGTTGAAGGGATCATGTTTCCTGGTCCACCATCAACTACAATATCCACCTGGTTTTTAAACTGCTCGTAAATAATCTCCGGGTCCGTATATTCTTCCACCCACTCACCGGGTAAAGAAGTACTTAATACCGGATGGCCGAGTCTTTGAACAATGGTTCTGGCGATCAGGTTGTTTGGCACCCTG
>Ga0075021_10001550_pt1 | contig 11817 bp, 15 predicted proteins | sample ColStrG_CSR_2012_FD_72749 | JGI IMG/M metagenome (GOLD analysis project Ga0075021, IMG submission 72749) | Freshwater sediment microbial communities in response to fracking from Pennsylvania, USA - Cold Stream Run_MetaG_CSR_2012 | ecosystem: Environmental > Aquatic > Freshwater > Creek >... | reverse complement strand
CTTCCCAGCGAAGGGCTGGCGCCGCTGCTCGAGTAGGCACGGCCTCGCGTCGACCGGTCCGGCCCGGATGCGCTGCGTCTACGCGGCGAGCGCCTTGGACTTGATCGCGTCGAACTCTGCCTGCGTGATCGCTCCGCTGTCGAGCAGCTGCTTGGCCTTCTCGATCTCGCTGGCGGCGCCGCCTGCCCCGGCGGTCTTGCGCACGTAGTCGTCCATCTGGGCCTGCGCCTGAGCGGCGTCCTTATTGTGGCGCTCGGCCATCCCTTGGTGATAGGCGATCAGATAGATCAACACCCCGAGGAACGGTGCGATGATTATGAAGATGACCCACAGGGCTTTTGCGAACCCTCCGACGTCGTGACGGCGGAACAGGTCGACGAACACGGTCACGGCGATCCAGATCCAGATCACGAACGCGAAGAAGATCAGCATCGACCACAGGATCCCCAGGAAGGGATACGACGAAGCGAAGACCACTTAATGCTCCTAACGTTGGTTGTGCAGCAGTCGCGGTGGCCAGAGTCGCGCGGAGCCCGCGCGACTCTGGCAACACCGAGGGGCGCGCCCATCATATTGCGCGCCCCCGCGGCACTTTTCTAAGATCGGTCTGTGTCCGCGCGCTACCGGCCCCCGGGATGGTTCACCAAGAACGTCCTCAACCGCCTCGTCTCAGGGCTCACGAGGCTCGGGGTGAGCGTGTACGGCTCGAGGGTTCTGGAGGTGCGCGGGCGGCTGTCCGGAGAGTGGCGCGGAACGCCGGTGAACCTGCTGCGTTTCGAGGGCGCGGACTACCTCGTCGCGCCCCGCGGTCATACGCAGTGGGTCAGGAACCTCCGCGCGAGCGGCGAGGGGCGGCTGCGACTTGGACGGCGGGTGGAGCCGTTTGCGGCGGTCGAGCTGGAGGATGCCGACAAGCCGGAGCTGCTGCGCACCTATCTGCGAAGGTGGAAGTTCGAGGTCGGGACGTTCTTCGACGGCGTCGGACCTGACTCTCCTGACGCGGAGCTGCAGCGAATAACGCCGGACCACCCTGTCTTCCGACTCTCCCGCGCGGGTGGCTGACCTGCCTTCGACGGAGCTGCTGGAGAGAGAACACGCGCTGGCGCGGCTCGCCGGCGAGGACGACCTGATCGAGAGCGCACAGCTCGGTGGCGCGACTCCCCTCTGGCGGTGGATTGACGAGGGCGCGACCGCGTTCAGCTACTGACGTCAGGGGCACGCCCAACCGCGTGATTGACTTCCGAGCGCAATGACCGATGGCTCGTTGTCTGCGCACGCGGCGCGAAATCGTGAGCTGTGGGACCGGAGCTCGGACGAGTATCAGGCGCGGCACGGCCCACAGCTCGCGGACGCGGGCGGCGCGGCATGGGGTGTCTGGCAGCTGCCGGAGTCGGAGCTGCGGGTGCTCGGCGATGTTCGTGGGCGGGACGTGCTGGAGTTCGGATGCGGCGCAGCGCAATGGTCGATCGCGCTCCATCGGCAGGGTGCGAGCGTCACGGGGATGGACCTTTCCACGCGCCAGCTCGAGCACGCGCGCCGGCTGATGAGCGAAGCGGGGGTCGATCTCCCGCTTGTCTGCGCGAGCGCGGAGCGGACGCCTTTTCCATACGCCTCCTTCGACATCGTGTTTTGCGATTACGGGGCGATGACGTTTGCCGATCCGTTCCTGACGGTGCCGGAGGCGGCCCGGATCCTGCGCCAGGGAGGACTGCTGGCGTTTTCGAACAGCACTCCGATCCTCGACGTCGCCTGGGCGGCATCCGCCGAGCATCCCAGCGAACAACTCGAACTCGACTACTGGGGTCTGCGCCGGATCGAGGAGCCGGACGAGCCGATCAGTTTTCAACTGCCGTACGGAGAGTGGATCCGCCTGTTCGTGGAGAGCGGTTTCACGGTCGAGTCGCTGATCGAGCTACAACCGCCGCCGTCAGCGACGAGCACCTATCGCGACGAGGTCGACCTTCGGTGGGCGCGACGCTGGCCGATGGAGCACATCTGGCGTGTGAGGCGCCTGGGGTAGCCCATCGTGCGGTTGGTCACGGACTACCTGATCGTCGGAGCGGGCGCGAGCGGTCTCGCGTTCACCGACACGCTCGTGGCCGAGGCTGACGTGGAGGTGACGATCATCGACCGTCGAGAGGCCCCCGGAGGCCATTGGCTGCAGGCTTACCCGTTCGTTCGGTTGCACACCCCCTCGGCCTACTATGGCGTCAACTCGCTGGCGCTCGGCCTGGATCGGATCGACAGCACCGGGGAGAACGCCGGCTCTTACGAACGGGCGACCGGCGACGAGGTGAGCGATTACTTCGCGCTGGTGGCCGAGCGGCTCACGCAGACCGGGCGGGTCCGCGTGCTGACCCGCCACGAGCACGTAGGCGCGGGGAGCGATGGTGAATTGGTCCGAGATCTCGATCGCGGGGTGCTTCACGACGTCGTTGCGCAGCGAAAGCTCGTCGATGCCCGGTATCTCGAGGCTTCTATCCCGGCAACGCACCGCCCCTCGTTCGACATCGCGGACGGCGCCCGCGTCGTGCCGATCAACGACCTGCCGGCGGCCGCGGGCTCCGCCCCCTCCTACAGCATTCTGGGATCCGGCAAGACGGCAGTCGACGCCTGCATGTGGCTTCTGGACAACGACGTCGAGCCGGAACGCATCCGCTGGGTCCGTCCCCGGGATGCCTGGTTCTATGACCGCCGCCACTTCCAGCCGCTGTCGCAGGTCGGCGCGATCATGGCGGGGATTGCCCTCGACGCCGAGGCCGGCGCCGGCGCGGCCGACCTCGATGACCTGTTCGAGCGGCTCGAGGATTCCGGACGGCTTGCGCGTATCGATCCCTCGTGGCCGGCCACGATGTGCCGCGGCACGATGCTCAGCGCCCGTGAGCTGAGCGCTCTGCGACAGATCGACGGCGTCGTCAGGCTCGGCCGGGTGCGGCGAATCGAGGCGAGGCGGATCGTGCTCGAGCGCGGCGAAATCGAGACTGTGCCCGAGGTCCTGCACGTCGACTGCACGGCGCGCGGCCTGAGCAGCGCCCTCGCCACACCGATCTTCCAATCCGACCGGATCGTGCCCCAGCAGGTGCGGCAGCTGTCGCCTTGTTTGAACGCAGCCGTGATCGGCTTCGTCGAAGCCCATTGGGCGCAGGACGAGGACAAGAACCGCCTCTGCCCACCCAACCCCTATCCGAGCGGCATCGACGACTGGGCGAGGATGGTGTGCCGAACCTGGTCTACGGAGAGGGCGTGGGCGAGCGAGCCTGAGCTATCGGCGTGGGTGGCCGGCAGTCGCCTCAACCTTCTGCGCGCGCTGCCAGACCACGCCTCGGAGCCATCGGTGCGGGCAGCGGCCAGTCGGTATCTCACCAATGTCGGTGCGGCGATTGAGCGGCTCAGCGCGCTCGACGGATCAGACGGCCCGCGCCCCAGTCGCGGCGCCGCCCCGGCTGGGGCCCGCGCCGTTGGCGATCGCCTGCGGTGAGCGCCAGCGACCCCATGGCTTCCGACCCCTGGATCCCGAGGATCCCGGCCTCCGCCGGCGCGATGATCTTCGACGGCCATCGGCGGTTGTTGCTGCTGAAGCCGAACTACAAGAAGGGCTGGACGATTCCCGGCGGCCAGATCGACGCCAGTGGTGAGTCGCCGTGGGATGCGTGCAAGCGTGAGACTCGCGAGGAGTGTGGCTTGGAGGTCGCCGAGGGTCGCCTCGTGTGCGTCGATTTCCTGCGGCCCAAGTCGAGTCGACCCGGCGGAGTCAGATTCCTGTTCGATTGCGGCACCGTCGGCGAGGAGCAGCTTCGCCGGATCCGGCTGCAACTCGACGAGATCGACGACTACCGGCTCGCGCCGCTCGACGAGGCGACGACGCTGCTGAGCGGGCCGCTGTCCAGACGTGTCGCCGCGGGGGTTGCAGCGACGCGCTGCGTCTATCTCGAGAACGGCAGACGAGTCGCGGGCGTCAGCTCCTGACCGGTCAGGCCGCCTTGAACAGCAGCTCACGCCGCGCCAGCTCCAAACCCTGACGCGCATCCTCGCCAAGACGCTCAGTATCGAACCTTGACTTTGGTGGGCAAAGTATAATAGCTTTGCATGACAAAGCAACTGAAGGGAGCGACCATGCAGGGAACACACGACACCCACGAGACCGCCACAGCCAACGATGGCGATCGCCTCGATCCCCAGGAGGCGGCGCGCCTGCTCGCTCACACCAGGCGGGACGCGCAGCGCCAGTTCGATCTCAGCCCGCCGTGGATATCCGTGTTCATGGGAGCCGTGATCCTCATCGCCTACGGCTCATTGTGGGTGTCGACCCGCGGGCAGCACCCCTACAAGGGACCGAGCCTCGGGGTGGTCGGGTTGGTATACGCGGCGGTGGCGGTCTCGATCGCCGTGTCGGTGAGGGTCTACCGGCGCGCGACCGCCGGCGTCAGCGGGCCCTCGGTAAGGCAGCAGCAGGTCGAGGGGATCGCGATCCTGGTGTCGTTCATCCTAGGCAGTCCCGTGCTTCAGGGTGCGATGAAGCACTATGGCGCAAGCGACGCGATCGTCTACGGGGTGATCCCGGCCGCGGCGCCGCTGATCATCGTCGGCACGACCGTGGTCGGCATCGCCGGCAGCAAAGCCGACTGGCCGCAGTTCGGCGCCGCGCTCGTGGTCGTGACCGCGGGCGTCGTAGCTGCATTCGTTGGGCCGAGCGGAGCGTGGCTGGCGGCCGGTATCGGCTTGTGGCTCGGGATCCTCTGCTACGCCGTCGCCACCGCCAGGCTCGCTGGCTCGCACGTGGGCTAAGGATGAGTACGGACTCGCTCGACCCGGTGATTCACGCGCCGGCGCGGCTGCGGATCATCGCGACGCTGGCCGCGCTCCCGGACGGAGACAGACTGTCCTTCACCCGGCTGCAGGACGTGCTCGAACTGACCCCCGGCAACCTGATCACCCACCTGCGTAAGCTCGAGGACGCCGGCTACCTCACCAGCGAGACGACCGGCAATGGCAGAGCATCGCGCACGCAGATCGCGCTCACCCGCCAGGGTCGCGAGGCGCTCGATACGTACACCGCGGCGCTCCGCGACCTGCTTGGCGGGCTGTAGCACGAGCCCCGATCGAGCCGCGCGTTCCCACCGTCGACTCGTGCCCCGCCGCCGTGGCGCCGTTTGGCTCGAACTTGGCGGCTCCCGCGTCGACGATCGCGGATGTTTGCTTGACCACGAGAGAACGCCGGAGGACGCGAGGAGGCAAACTGATGCACCCCAAATGCACCCTCGGATCCCGCTGAGATGGGCGGCGGGGGGCGCTGTCGGTCATCGCAGGAGGCGGATCGGGCAGCGACGCCCTGGGGCGCTCGCGAGGCGGGCGTCGCCAGTGAGCAGCTCGCAGCCGAGGCCCTCGGCCAGCGCCACATAAGTCGCGTCGTAGGCCGTGAGGTTCACACGGAGCCCATACGCGCGTGTCATCAGAGGGAGCGTCGGGTAGCGGTCGAGGTCGAGTGCCTGGAGGTCCTTGATCGCGGTCGCAAAGCGGCGGTCCGTGATCGTCTTTGCGAGCCAGCGCTTCCGGAGCACGGCGACGGTCTCGACGTCCACCAGGTCCGGTGCCGCCAGCGTGCCGGCTTCTGCGCGGAGTTCGCTGCGAGCTAAGCGGCCGTCGGCGCCGTCGTCACCGATCGCGTTGGCGAGGACAGAGGCGTCGACGACGATCAACGCCGCTCGTCGCGCAGGTCCTCGGCCGCCTGGGCGAAGCCGACCTTGCCGCCTCGCCGCCGGTCAATCCGGTCGAGCACCTCATCAACGCTCGGCCGCTCCGCGATGCGGCGCAACTCGCCGGCGAGGAACTGCTGCAGCGACTGTCCGCTGCGTTCGGCCAGGCGCTTCAGGCTGGCGTGGACGTCTTCGGGGACGTCTCTGACGAGAAGGTTTGGCATGCTTGCAATATGATAGCGCGTTCTGTTCGGTGCCTACGAGGTACGGGCACGTGATCGACGAGCTAGACGACACGCCGAGGATCGAAGCCGAGGCTGTGATCGCCGCCGCGCTACGGAAGGTCGGGCCGGACGAGCCTGGCGCCCTGTGAGAGTTGGTTCCTGACGAAGGCGTTAGGGCGTCACCGACGGCCGCGGCTGGCTGACGTCGTAGCCTTCGAGCGAGTAGCGGTTGAGAAATTGGCGTCCCCAGAAGTAGCCGCGGTCAACTTTGGTTAGTCGGCCGAGGTCGCATACGTCCTCCCAGTCGGCGCGGATGACCTCGATCTGGCGATCGACGATGTCGCGAGCTTCCTCTGTCGAGAGGTGGTAGTCGTGGGCGTAACGGACGCAGCCGGCCACCTGGCTCATTCGCCATCCGTCGCGGCCGATAGCCATGATCTGCGCTGTTTCGCCGCCGGCGCGCGGGTGTGGGGTGATGTCGTACGCGGGCGTCAGCGTCAGAGAGCGCCCGTCCCAGAACGCGGCGTGGTTGCGAGCATGGTCGTCGTTGTTGCCCGTGAGGATGCTGAATGTGATGCGGGAGAACAGCTCGTGCAGCGTCGCGTCGGGGTCGGTGAAACGCGCTCGGATCACATCGGCGAGGTCGTAGTACGTCGCGTGACGCCCGCTGAGTTCCGGAAGCCCGAGTATGGTCAGAGCCGAAACCATGGCTCGCCGTGTGCCAGGAGCGGTGCGGTCGAACCGCTCCACGAGGAGCACGTCTTTGCCGAGTGCGGATGTGAGCTCGACCTTCGGGGCGCTCAGCCCGACTCTCTGTGCCAGCTCCATCGCGACGAACTCGCCCTTCACCATCGCGTAGGGGTCAGCGGCGGCGCTGAACTTCGCTATCAGGCGACGATCGCCCTCGTGCAGTAATGCCTTCGGACGTGCGCCGCCGATGCTGCTGCCGTGCAGAAGTGCCTCATCGAGAGCTCGAGAGAGCGGAATGCCTTGTTCTACTCGTTCGGCTGACTGTGCTAGTTCCTCAAGCGTTGCGTGCCCTGCCGAACGCGGGAGGTACTCGGAGGATGACCGTTGGAAATCGAGCGCGCCGATCCGGTCTGACCCGGACTCCAGCAGATAGGTGAGGCGCCCGAGTTCAGCCGTGTCCTGCGCGTCACCGCCGACGAGGCGGTTCAGAATTACTCGCTGACCCCAGGAGTCTGGGCCGGCGTCTGCGATGCAGCCGGCGATATCACCAACCAGCGGTGGTTGCGTTCCTCGCTGTAAGGGCAGTTCGGGCAGGTAGAGGGGGATCGCGTGCTGGTTCTCCAGGTAGCTCAGCCCATATGTGAACGAGACCACGTCGATGACATCCAGACGCCCGGCGACAACCGGGTCGTCGGCGTCGGGCAGCCAGACCCAGACGAACGCAGTTTCCGGCTCAGAAGTCATCGCTGATCGCCGGCTTTCGAACGCTCCTGGGCAGGAGTGCGAGTTCCGTCGCAACCTGCCTGGTTTCCAAGCCAACGCGACGGGGATCCTCGTCGAATAGGGGCACCCCGAGCACGGCCGCGGCCTCGAACATACCTCCGGCCCTCACGGTCGGGCTGCCCTGCTCAATCCGGCGCATTGTGGCCTGCGACACCCCGACCCGCTCCGCAAGTTCCTCGACGGTCATCCGCCTGCGCTGTCTCGCGAGCCGGATGCGGCTGCCCAGCAGTCGCAACGCCTCGATAGTCCGCGGCGAATATGCTCTCAGATGCTCCATAGCGATAATATAATAGCGCTAAAAGATGCTTACCGATAGTCTTTTATCGGATTCTCTCTCTGTCAACACGGACTTGCGCCAGTACAGCGACCGCTCGGATCATGCGCTGCGAGGATTGCGCCAGCGGATCGCGTCGAGAAAGCTAGGCACGCCCGGAACGCCCGCGGCGGCGGTCACGCGCCCGTCTGAGAAGCGTTCTTTGGATAGGCCCGGTGATCACACGCCGCGCTGACAGCTGATGTACCCGTTTGGCACCGCGGCCGAGTCCAACGGACTTCGGCGGGCTGCCCCAAGCGGAGCGGCACATCCCGTATTCGTTGAGGGTTCGGACGATGGAGCTAGCCGGGCTCGAACCGGCGACCTCCTGGGTGCGATCCAGGCGCTCTCCCAACTGAGCTATAGCCCCGCATGTCGGGACGCTGCACGAATCGCAGAGTCTACCTGCCGGAACGGGAGGTTCAGCCTCGCCGACGTCGCCTGGCCATGTGCGCTTGCTGCGGTGACGGCGAGTACGCTTATCGCCATGGGTCTCCTAGATGATGCGATCCGTGAGCACCTCGACCTCAAGCGTCAGCGAGGCGCCGATCCCGGCGAGATCGAGCGCGCTGAGCGGGAAGCGCTCAGCCCTGTGCGGCGGGATCCCGACGGTGAGTCTGAGATCGCCGAGCCTGAGGCTGAACATGAGCCGGAGGTCGGCGAGGCGGTCGGAGCTGAACAGGGCGAATTCGACGAGAGCGAGCAAGGGGAGTCCGACGAGCCCGACGACGCCGAGCATCCGTCAGATGACGAGAACGAGCTTGAGGCGGGCACCGGCGAGCACGCCGCCCCGTCTACGCACGCCCGCACGGTCGAGCCAGTAGTCGACACCGTCGAGTTCGAGGTCGAGGACAAGCCTCACCCGCCCGCTGAGGAAGGGCACGGCGACGTCCTGGAGAAGACGCCCGAGTTCCTCCAGGATGCACCGGACCACGACCGGCTCTGGTTCGAGCAGCGCCCTCCTCGCGACTTCGACTTCGATAGCTGAGCGCAGACCGCTCCGGCAGCGACTCGAGTTGCTCGCCTCCTCGGAGGAGTGCACCTCGACGTCGCGTCATCGGCCCGTAGACTCGTTGCTCCAGGGGCCATAGCTCAGATGGGAGAGCGCCTGCTTTGCAAGCAGGAGGTCGCCGGTTCGATCCCGGCTGGCTCCACTGGCAAAAAACCCTGCTAGAGCGGGACTTTCGCGCTGGTGAGGGCCTCCTGAAGCTCGCCCTCGGAATCGCCAATCGGCGCTCGTTGGCCTTTATTGGCCGTTTCGGGGCCTTCTACGAGCGCCTTGAGGCGGGCGGCCTCGCCCTCGTCGCGGCTCATGGCCTGCGCGTAGACGGCCAGCGCAAGCGCCGGGCTGGTGTGGCCCATCTCTGCCATGACGATCGGGGGCGCTGCACCGAGCGCATACAGCACCGACGCGAATGTGCGCCGCAGCGAGTGCGGCGTCAGCTTCGGCAGCGGCGCATAGCCCCGCTTCACCAGATCGGCCGATGCGCGGTTGGCCGCTGGCGCGAGGACGCGGTTCCGCACGTTCTCGCGGAGCGGCATCGTGCCGGTGCTGGTGGCGAAGACGAAGGCATCGCCATCGAGGCTCGGCGCTTGCACGCGAACCGCTGCTAGCTCGTCACGGAGGGCACCCCGGATCTTGACCCGCCGGACACCTGCGTCTGAAGCGCAGGTACCGCTCGCTGCTCGGCGCCGAGGTTGAGATCCGGCGGATCGCCGAGCTGGGCAACACTGGCCGCCGCATCCCCGTTCGCGCGTATCGGTGCCGAGCTTGCGGCGGCTGGCATCTCACAAGTCATGGGCGGCGATGAGCGACCGTCTAAGCGTGCAGGGCGCTGATCTGGTGTCTGGGCATACGAACGGGCGTAACGGCCGGGCGAGTGCAAAGCAGAGCTTTGCGCCTCAGCGGCGTGAGATCGAGGATCGAGCTGGCGCGGTCATCCGCCAGCTCGACGCACCTCGCCCACATCGCAAGCTGGGCGCTGACTGATCTTCGGGGCGGTCATCATCGCGTTCGCGGTGATCCGCGAGGTCAAGCGGCCGCGGGCGGCAGCGTGAGCGCGTCGCCGAGACTGTTGCTTCTCGATGTGGCTGTCGGATAAACCCCCGAAATTACGTTGAGCGATCAACGGTGGGACAAGTTGACTAGACCCGTCGTCGCATTGACGGCTGTTCTCCCAGGATTACCGCGATCCCGACCGCATTCTGAGGGTGGCGTCCCACGACCAATTGACGCACCGGAACGCTGAGTGGTTTTTCCGACAGCCACCGATCTGAGCGGGAGGCTGCGGTCGAGCGGGCGCGCTGTCCCTTTCGCGACATTGGGGAGGGCCGGTCCGCCGGCACGCCGCGCAGCTGCTCCCGGCCCGCTGCAGAGCAGCCACAGTGAAGGAGCCGGAGCCCATGTCTCCATTCTGTTCGTGATACCGCCCATCGGGGACTGCTACTGAGCCGTAGCACGGGGTTTCCACCGTCACGCTCTAGCGTTCGGCCCCGATGGCACAAGGGAGCCGTCGGGCGACGATTCCTTGGACCGATCGAGGGCAATGGGCTGCGTAAGGCTTGCCGATTGCTAGGAGAAAGGGACCGATATGCCGACCGAAGACTTGAGCGCTGTGCCTCTCCCCGAGTTCGCTGGGGGTCGGGGAGCGATCACTACAACGCCGGTTGTGGGTGAGCCTAGGCGGGAGTACGCCGAGGCGTTCGTTCCCGGAGAAGAGGAGCTTGAGGACGGCGAGTTGCGGGTGACGGTGCTCGGGAGTGGCAACCCGTGGGTGACGCGGGCGCAGGCGTCGGGCAGCATCCTTGTCGAGGTCGGGAACCCTGAGCGTGATCTGTTCGTGCTCGATCTCGGGACCGGGTCGTTGGCGAACTTCGCGAGTCTGAAACTGCCGGTCAACCGGCTCGACAAGGTGCTCATCACGCATCTTCATGCCGATCACACGCCCGACCTGATCACGCTGTTTGGGAGCTACCGCAAGTCGGGGCGCGTTGACCGCGGGGTGCGCGTGTGGGGTCCCAGCGGTTCGGAGCCGCGGTTCGGGACCGAGCACTTCGTGAACGCGATCCGTGAGGCGTGCAACTGGGACTCGGAGTCGACACGATCGATCCATGCCGAGGACAGCTTCGAACTGGGCGTGACCGAGTTCGAGTTCTCCAAGACGCAGACTGTGTATGAGGCAAGCGGGGTCACGATCACATCCTTTCCGGTCGTTCACGCGCTCTCGGGAGCGGTCGGCTACCGGATCGACTTCGCCGGGCTGACATTCGTGCATTCGGGGGATACGCGGCCGGGGTGGCCGCTCGTGCACGCCTGCGAGGGACGATCAGTCGATCTGCTGATTCACGAGTGCTTCCCGCCCGCGGAGGTGATCGCGGCGGCGATGCGGATGCCGATCGAGCGCGCGACCCTGGTCCTCAACCAGGCACACACCTCGCCACGCGGAGCAGGCAAGGTCTTCAGTCTGGTCAACCCGCGGATGGCCGGGCTCTGGCACACGCAACTCGCTCCCGCGACCACGCCACTGATCTTCGCCGACCTGCGCGAGGTGTACGACGGCCCCGTCGTCCAACTCCAGGACCTGACCGTCTTCAACATCACCCAGGAGGCCGTCGTCGCCAGACAGGCGCAGGTCGAGGCCCAGCCGCTACCCGTTCCCGGCAAGCCAAAGACCGAGCCCACGGCCCGCCCCCCGGCCCAACCCGAATGGTGGGCGGAGGCGCTCATCCCGCTCGACGACGTCCTCGCACCTCAATCGCACCAGTTGAAAGTGCGCATGTGATGGTTTTCTCCATTGAGCAGGCGCGAGCGGCAGGCGAACAGATCGGCATCGACTGGGCCACTTCGCGGTTCGATGTCGAGCAGCTACGGATGGGGATGGACGTGGAGCTTGAGCATGGCACGCACGATCCGGAGACGAACGTCACTGATGACGACGTTGTCGTGACTGCGAAGATCGCCCGGGCCCACCTCAACGAGTTTCCGGACTATTACAGCCGTCTGGCCGTGATGGAAGCCGAAGCCGATGCTTATTGGGCCGCGCACAAGTAAGCTCGGCACGAGTCCCCGCCTCGCTTGAACTCCGCGAGGCTCGCCGGTGAGCACAGGCGCACT
>Ga0075021_10001549_pt1 | contig 11819 bp, 10 predicted proteins | sample ColStrG_CSR_2012_FD_72749 | JGI IMG/M metagenome (GOLD analysis project Ga0075021, IMG submission 72749) | Freshwater sediment microbial communities in response to fracking from Pennsylvania, USA - Cold Stream Run_MetaG_CSR_2012 | ecosystem: Environmental > Aquatic > Freshwater > Creek >... | reverse complement strand
CCGGCGATGGCCTTTTCGCTGATGGGCGTGTCGATGATGCGCTCGTGGCCGAATTCCTCAGGCAGGCCAAGATATACGCCGAACGCACCGCCAAAACCACCCGGCACACCCACATCCTCGCCGATCAGGAACACGCGACTATCACGGCGCATCTCCTCGGCGATCCCCTCGCGTAGCGCCTCAGCGATCGTCAACTTCCGCTCAGGCATATGCGTCCTCCAGTGCCATGTCAGGCGTCGCGTCCGGCGATGAGCGGGCAAACTCAACTGCATCATCAAGGGTCGCCTTTACATCGGCTTCGATGTGGTCGAGTGCCCCCTGCGTCACCGTTCCATCTGCCCGTAGTTGCTGGCCGAGCCGGATGATCGGGTCCTTGGCTTGCCACTCAGCCTCTTCTTGCTTGCTGCGATACCCGCGCGCGTCGCTGCGGCTGTGACCAATGAAGCGATAGGTCTTGCACTCTAGCAAAATCGGGCCGTTGCCGGCGCGCGCGGCCGCGATGGCGTCACCACCAGCGCGATACACGGCCAATACATCCATACCATCCACAATCTGGCTTTGCACGCCATACGCACGGGCCCGGGTGGCAACATCGGCGACGAGCGAGACCTTGTGATATGCGGTCGAGGCGCCATACAGGTTGTTCTCGCACACAAATACGATCGGCAGATGCTGCACCGCAGCGAAGTTCAGGCTCTCGTGAAACGCACCCTCGTTCGTCGCGCCATCGCCAAAAAAGCAGACCGCCACTTGGTCACTTCGCATCAGCTTATAGGCCAGCCCCATGCCGATGACGACGCTGTTGCCACCAGCGACGATGGCGATTGCCGGCAGCATTCCGACGTCGGGGTCACCTAAATGCATCGAGCCACCCTTGCCCTTGCAACAGCCGGTCGCTTTGCCATACAACTCGGCCATGGCAGCGCGCACCGATACGCCTTTGGCCAGCGCGTGGCCATGCGGCCGGTGGGTGGACGTGATCCAGTCGGTCTTGCGCAAATGGCCGCAGATGCCGACCGCCACCGCCTCCTGGCCTTGATATTGGTGCACGGTGCCGGGCAACTCGCCCTGCAAGAAGATGGTGTAGACGCGCTCCTCGAAGCGCCTGAGCAATACCAGTTGGCGATATAGGTCGAGCAGCTTGTCTGCGGGGAGAGGGGGTGCAGTCGTCATAAATACCCAGTCGTCGTCAGCGTTGAATCGAAGGCTTGGCCGGGCTGGTCCGCCCGCTACTGCCATACAGCCTTAACAGCGCACGCACTTTCGCGCTCATATGCGCCTTGCCGCGCATCATCAGATCTTTCGAGGTATGCGAGCCCATCACATCGTGCACGTTGACCCGTTCTGGCAAGCCGGTCAGGGTCTCACGCACACCCGCTAGAAACGCCTGCTTGAGGGCGGTGCCTACGTTGAACTTGAGCACGCCCAGGGCGATGGCACGTGATACCTCACTGGGTGGGAAACTCGTGCCGCCGTGGATGACCAGCGGCACATCCACGCAGCCTCGGATCGCCTCGAGGTGTGCCATATCCACTGGCGCATACCCTTGAGTCAACAGGTGCACGTTGCCGATCGACACTGCCAGACAATCGATGCCAGTCTGCGCGACAAAGTGCGCCGCTTGGGCTGGATCCGTTAGCGCGGCAGCGGAGTCATCGATCAGCCGGCGACCTGCTCCGGCGTCGGCATCCGGCAGGCGCCCCAGTTCGGCCTCAACCGCGATGCCACGTGCGTGCGCATCTCGCACCAGCACTGCAACTGTCTCCGTGGCACGTTCCACCGCCCAGGCCGAGGTATCGACCATGACCGCGTTAAAGCCTGCGTCCATAGCACGCTCTGCCTGGTCAACGGTGTGGGCCTCATTGATCAGCAAAGACACTGGCACTCGGGCGCGGGTCGCCGCGACCCGTCCCAGGGCACCCAGCATCTCAATTCCACCAGCATCGAGCCAAGTGCGGTCCAGCATCATGCAGCCAAAGCCCAGGATGACCGGCGCGCCTTCGGCCTCGGCCACTTCGACCACGGCTTCAAGTGAGTAACTGTCCCATGCCTCGAAATACCCTAGCGCGTATTGGCCGCGCCGGGCTTCGTCAAACAGTGATTTCAATGTAACCAGCGGCATGACAAATATGCGCCGAAGCGCAGTGAGTATATTGCAGCACACAAAATTCGCGCGTCGCGACGTGCAACACATGCACTCAGCGCGCAGCGCGCCTAGGAGCAACCTATGAACGACATCGAGAAATATGAGTTTGATCGCGTGGGCTATATCGTCATCAAAGACCTGCTCACCCCCGAACAGTCCGCGACGCTTCTAAGTGCGATCAACGCGCTTGAGGCGCACGCACTGGCACACATTCACGATTCACCGCGCAAACTGGCTGCGTGGGGCCAGGACTATTACGTCGATATCGAGCGCGGCTACCACGCCTGGGGCGAGCGTGCATCCGGCAAGACGCTCATGATCGAGGATTTTTGGAATGCCGATCCAGCGTTCGACATGTTGCTGGATCATCCGCGCACGATCGACTATATCCGCGCTATCCTGCCTGGCCGCTTTACCATCAATAACTCGGAGATCCGTATTCGTTACACCGGCAACGCTTCTGGCACCCATATGGGTGGGCCGATCGACCACAAATATCGCTACGCCTTTACCGGCGGCCAGATCGACTGCATGATGGTGCGAATGGTGTATTTCGCCCACGACGTCGGACCTGAGCAAGGCCCGTTCTGCGTCGTGCCCGCCACCCATAAGTCAAACTACAAGTCGCCCTACGGCAACAACCCCGACCAGGAGCCGGGCATGATTGGGCTGCCGGTCAAGACCGGCGATGCTATCCTCTTTACCGAAAATTTGCGGCACGGCGGCTTTACCAACCGCTCACCCCAGGTGCGCAAGACCATCCACGTCGGGTATGGCCCGTTCTGGATGATGTCGCAAAACATCGCCACCATGGATGAGCCGCCGCACATCACCGCCCAGACACGTGCGCGGTTGACTACGGCCCAGAATAATCTGTTTCGCACCTGGCCGGTTAAATAGCCTCGGTGGCGCTTGCCGTAGCGCGGGCTTCGGCCTGAGCCCGGGTATATAAGCCGGCATTGCAGCCAAGCGCCGTGCAAGCCGATGCGCCGATAGCACTGGCAAAACGCAGCGTGCGCGCGGCAGTCCAGCCCTCGAGCAGGCCCAGGATGAGCCCAGCCGCGAAGGCGTCGCCTGCGCCCGATGGATCGACGACGGTGACCGGATATGCCGGCTGCGCAAGTGTCTCGCGCGCGCTCATCAGCAGCGCGCCATGCTCACCACGGGTGATGATGACGGTGTCGCAGCCGGCATTCAGCAGGTGGCGGGCCTGACGGCGTGGGTCCGTTTCGCCCGTCAAGCGTTGGGCTTCTTCGGTGTTGGGCAGGAAGTAATCCACGTGCTCTAGCACTTCGGTCAGCGCATCTATGGGCGTTGATTCATCTTCCTGGCCGGCCGGCACGACCACATCGAGCACGGTGCGGGCGCCCGTCTGGCGCGCGGCGCGAAACAGGACGGATAGGTCGCCTGGCTTCAGTTTGGGCAGGATCAGGTAGCCACCGACATACAACACGCGCACTTGCGCCAGTTGGTCCTGGGGGATGTCTTCGGCCTGAAAATCGGCATTCGCCCCAAACGTATGGATATAGCGCCGGTCTTGGCCGGTGACCGGCAGGATAACTGTCTTGGATGTGCCATGTGTGGCAGAGCGCACGATGCCGCTGGCCACCACTCCTTTTTGAGACAGGTCACGCACGATGAAATCGCCAAATACATCATGCCCGACCTTGCCAGCCACGGCGGCGTGCACACCCAGCTTTGCCAGGGCAGTCGCGACATTGGCCGCGCAACCGCCCGAATCGATCAGAAAATCGCCGGTCGCCACCAGTTCACCGGACAGGGGCAGGCGTGTCAAGGGCGGGACAAACAGATCGGCCACCAGGAGTCCGGCGCACATAACAGGCCCGGCAGGCTCGGTCGAGCCGACCGGGCCACGTGAGTTCGCAGTGACAATCACCGTAACAATGAGTATATTCAATCGCGAGGAGGCAGGGTTTTGTCATGAGCGCAATCAAGAGCTTGAAACGATTGGAGGAGACGACGCTGCGCCTGGGCGGCAACGGCGACAACTGGCATATGTCGTGGGCGAGCGATGATAAGCAATATGTCAGCCTGTGTGATGGCCGAGGCTTCGCCGGTCTGCCGAGTCAGGACTACAACAGCCGGACTTATGCAATCACCGATGATCCACCCAATGTCCGCTTCGAATTTTTGCCCGGCTATCCCGACTTGATCAATGTGGACGGCACGTCGGACATCAACCGCTACTACAACTTCGGTATCCTGGCCTTGGACGGCGCTCTCTATCAATTCCTCAGCACGCCAAACCGGGCCTTCAATCTCTTGTCACCACGCTTTGCTGGCGTCAAGCTGATCTACTCACCCGACAACGGACGCAGTTGGCGCAACCAAACGGGCCAGGCTGCCGTGCGGCCCGAAGGGGCTGCCGTGCGCTGGGAGCCATGGGCAGAGCGCAACCGGGAGAACATGCTGTTCTTCAATGAACCGGGCGAGGCGTTTTCGCTCATCACCGTCTTACAGATGGGGCGCAACTATAGCGCCAACCGCGACGGCTTTGTGTATCTCTACGCCCCAAATGGCAACATCGAGGGCACCATGAATCAGATGGTCCTGGCGCGCGTTCCCAAAGGGCAGATCCTTGATCGCGGCGCCTATACCTTCTTCGCAGGCCAACACGGTAGTAGCATCAGTTGGTCGCCGCATATCGGCGAACGCGCGGTGGTGCATACGTTTCCCGCTGGCTGGGTCAATCGATTCGTTCATCCATATGCCTGGCACCCAAGTGTGGTGTATTACCCGGCTACGAGCCAATATTTGATGGCGAACTGGGGCATGGGCTGCGCCATAGATGGGATGTGGTTTGGCAAGCCGAGCTATCTCGGCTTTTGGACGGCGCCGCAGCCGTGGGGTCCGTGGACGCAGGTGTATGGGGATGACCGCTGGACACCGGTGGGGGACGCCGCCGCACGTTGCTATCAACCGCAAATTGCACCGAAGTGGATCGCGGCCGATGGCCGTTCGTTCTGGCTGGTGTGGACGGATTTTCAGGTCATCGACGCCGTCCGGCCGTTCTATGCGTTCAATCTCCAGAAAGTGGAAGTCACCCTGGCGGCTTGACCTTGGGAGAAGATGTGCTGGTGCGCACGCGTGCACCAACGCAATATGGGATGGACTGGGTAACGGATGGCCTGCTCGCAGGCACGTACGAGCCAAGCGCACAACGTGACTGACCTACGTGGATGTATGGTGTGGTGATCGGGATTTCAGGGCTTACGCAGTAACGCCACATATAGCCACAGACGATTTCCCGAAACCGCTTTCACCGCTTTCACCGCCATATATGGGTGCAGTGCGTAAGTCCAAATTTGATAATAGCGAACGGGCGTGCTACGCCCTAGCGAATCCGGCTTGAAGATCGATTCACGCGGCGAACCGCGCGTGGACATGATGACACTCGTCGTCCATGTCTGCCGGTCGCATTCATGCGCATACGACCGGTGCTGGTTGAGGCCGGTGCCTCATCTTCGAGCGAAGAGACAGGGCAGACGAGACGATCGAGACACATCTGTGACGGTAGGTTTCTGAGCGGCCAAGGAGGGTGCGCAACGGATGAGCGCAACGGATGAGCGCAACGCAATTAGAGTGCACGTTAACAATTGAATTGCACACGAGCGTTTCTGAACCGGGGAGGCAAGCAGTTTGTCGAGCAACTTGTGCCAGGTGTGGCGGTCGAGAGATAGGCTGGCAACATGCGGGGTGCTCGCGAGATGCTCGCGGTTCACTGCTGTGAGCGCTGCGGGTCTGTCTCACTCATGTCTTGCAGGTTCCCGACTACCAGACGCATGCGCTTCCGTGCCCGAACGTGAGCATGGTCCGGTGCTGTCTGGCTTACTGCCACTCATACAGCTTGCCACGCTGCTACAGCGTGGCTCAAGTGAGTGTCTCCTCGCTTATAGCGACTCTAGCGCTCCTACGCCCTTGCGATTCATAATCCGGCGCCCATCGGCAGTTTTGCCGCGCGTCACATGTCTTGCCAAGCTAGCGTTGCCAATGTGTGCCAAATCGCTACAATCTCAGCATCCATCGTCTCAGGCCGATTGCTTACCGCCAACGCCCCTACGGTCACCGTCATCGCCAAATTGCCTGGGCGCGACACAGTCAAGAGGAGTTCAATAAACATGGTCAGTCTCATTAACGGCATACACCACATCACCTCGTGTGTGGCTGGTGCGCAAGAAGACATCGATTTTTGGACCCAGATCATTGGCCTTAGGATGATCAAGCAGACCGTGCTCTTTGATGGCACCGCTCCGATCTATCATCTCTACTATTCCAATGCGAATGCCGAGCCAGGATCGGTGATGACCACGTTCCCCTTCAAACAAGCGGGCGTATATGGCCGCAAGGGATCGGGGCAGATCAAGACTGCTGGTTACTCGGTGCCGCCCTCATCGCTCGATTTTTGGCAGAAGCGCCTTGACAAGTACAAGGTGTCACACGGCGGCATCACACAGCGCTTTGGTCAAAAACTGATCCACTTCGATCACCCGTCCGGCCTGGAGTTTGAGCTCATCGGCGAGGACAAAGACAACCGCAAATCCTGGACAACCGATGAGATCTCGGCCGATGTGGGTGTGCGTGGCTTCCACAGCGTCTGCCTATCCCTCCGGGAAGTGGCCGAATCCGAGCGCTACATGATCGATGCATTCGGCTTTCGCAAGACCCAACAAGAGGGCGCCTACACTCGCTTTGAAGTGCACAGTGGCGGCGCCGGCAAGATCGTGGACTTCCGGCACGAGCCCGATTTGCCACAGGGTAGTTGGATCTTTGGTGTTGGCACACCGCATCATGTCGCCTTCGATGTCGCGAGTGCCGAAGACCAACAGAAGATGAAAGACTTTATCGAAGGCATCGGCTATACCGATGTGTCCGAATCCAAGGACCGCAACTACTTCAAGTCGGTCTACACCCGCATGCCTGGTGGCGTGTTGTTCGAGTTGGCGTATAGCATTGGGTTTGACGTGGACGAACCTAAAGATAAGTTGGGCCAACAGATGCTGTTGCCGCCCTGGTTTGAATCGCGCCGGGCGGAGATTGTGGCGCCGCTGGAGAAGATCACGCCACCGGCTTACATTCGCAAGAGCGCGTGAACCCCCATCTTAACCAACCCAGCCTGCACACCGGCGCATCGCTCGAGGACTGCCAGGGCGTGGTGTTGATGATGCACGGGCGCGGTGGCTCGCCCGATGACATGCTGGCGTTGGCCAAGCGTTTGAACCTACCGTCGCTGGCGTATTTTGCCCCAGCGGCGGCAGGTGCGTCGTGGTATCCGACCCGCTTCATGGAGCCACGCGAATCAAACGAGCCATATCTTTCATACGCACTTGAAGCCTACGATCAGCGCGTCCGAGACGTGCTGGCAAAGGGAATCCCGGTCGAGAACATCGCGCTGCTCGGCTTTTCGCAGGGCGCGTGTCTCACGGCGGAATACGCATTTCGTCATCCCGCGCGCTACGGTGGCGTGATTATTTTCACCGGCGCCTTGATCGGGCCAACGGGGACCATTTGGAATGCGACCGGCGGAAATGCGACCGGCGGGTTTGATAACACGCCCATCTTTCTGGGCAGCAGCGATATCGATGACTGGGTGCCTCTGAGCCGTGTGCAGGAGACTTCAGCGGTCTTTAGACGCATGGGGGCCACGGTCAGTGAACGAATCTACGCTAGCATGGCGCATCTGGTATGCGACGACGAGATCTCGGCCGCGAGAACCATTTTGCAGGGTATGCGCTTGCATCCATGAAGCCGTAGCCGTAGATATGCCTGAAGAATCCCCCGGTTCAAGCCTCAACCCGGATAGCCTTGTAGGCCCTTCAACCCTTTGAGGCATGAAATCTCGCCGGCGTGGCAGTGCGCGTTCAGCACCCACAGTCCGATGAACGCACCCAGCGGCATGTCACCGACCGGTGTCTTTGTGATTTTGCCGAGGTCAGCATCGCTTAGCGTAGCGAGATACGCGTCTGTGGCAGCAAACACCTTTTGGGCGTAGATGCGTTGTGGCGCAATCTCAGCCTTGACAGCCAGCCCCCACACATGCCAATCACCCATCGGCGGGGGTTCGCTGATACCCGGATTCAGGTTCATCATGAGCGGCGCGCCGCCTTTGAGCATGACGTTGACGAAGTAGTCCTCGGACGTGGTGACATGGGCGAAGTTGGCGCCGATTGTGGCCACTTTGCTACCGGGCGGCACATCGTTCGCAAGTGCATTGTCCACACCCGCCAGCGTGCCCTCGAGCCAGTCGTGTGCGCCTTTCAGTTGCGCGCGCAGCGTGTTGACGACGTCGTTTTTGTCTGACATGATGTTTTCTCCTGTCCTTTTTAGTGTGAATCGTTTGATGCTGAGCAACCACTCACACGCTCGAAGTGATCGAGCTCATGCGAGTGGCTGCGCATGTCGATGGTGCGTTCGACTTGGTGCGATGATCTCGGCTCTACCGTGTGCCGAGTTATAGCCCGGGCGGGGGCAGAACTTCCATGCCGTATTTGCCAAACAAGGCCGCAATTTTTGGGAAGTCAGGTGGACCAGGCGGCATGTGCGCCAACTCGTGGAAGAAATCCTCGAACGATGCGCCAGGCGTGACGATCCACATCGTGCGACCGGGTGTGGTACCGACGTTCTGGAAGCCGTGTGGCGTGCCGCGCGCGAAGTTCAGCACGCTACCCGCCCCAGCACGAAACACCTGACCGCCCAGGAAGACTTCGAACTCGCCTTCGATCACACAGATCACCTCATCTTCATGGCTGTGCACATGGGGCGGAATGCCCAATCCTGGCGGCGAGAGCACTTCGAAGACATAGCGTGTGCCACCGGTGTCGGCGCTGCAAATCTTTTCGATGGCGGTATGGCCAAGCTCATTCATCTGCTTGCCTGCTCCGGGCTGAACGACGTAGGCGGGGTTTGCGACTGCGGTTGTCATGATTTGTTTACTCCTTATTGTTCAAGTGAACGAACGAGTCCACAATAGCCCGGGCAGCGGCGGGCTACATCCGTGGCAGTACGGAGATTTTGTGCGGCGACACTTGCTGGCCGGAACAGGCCAAGGTTACGACCTTGCCGTTTTAACACGCGAAAAATATCGGCACCAAGACGGTTGTCAGGAAAACCGTCAGACTTTCACCGGGCTATTTTGCCAGTCCCTTTTCAGCGGCCCATACGGCAATCTGAGCACGCGAGGAGAACCCGAGCTTACTGAGAATGTTGGTGACATGCGTCTCGACCGTGCGTTCACTCACCACCATTGCCTCGGCGATGTCGCGGTTACTGCGGCCTTGGGCAAGGTGGCCTGCCACCTCGCGCTCACGCCCGGTCAGCCCTTCGAACTGCGCCTTGGCTTTGCGGCGAGGCGAATCAAGGGCCACCCGCGTCATTGACACCGTCGAAGCTTTGATGAGGCCAGCGCGCAACCTCTCGTCGCTCAAGCGGTTCGCTAATGCGTCTGCCACCCGACGGGCCTGAGCAAATGCCGTTGCTGCCTCGTCACGTTTGCCCTCGGTCAGTAGTGCCTTACCAAGCACCACACCCAGCCGCCATTCGAGTGCAGGCAGATCGCATTCGCGCGCGGCGAGCAAGCCAGCCTCGAGCGCTTTCACCGCATCGCGGGCGCGCTTCAGCTCCACCAAGGCCATACCGCCCAGCCAGACCAGATGTGGGATCCGATCGCTACGATACATCCCAAAGTTGGGCACACTGCTCACGAGCCGCTCGATCAGTTCAAGTGCGCGTTTTGGCTCGCCCTGGACCAGCCACAGTTCGGCTCGGGCTGCCCACAACTGGCGAAAGCCCACATCTTGCATCGGTGTCTCGTCATTCCACGCACTGCTCAGCGTCACCTCGGCTGCGGCCAGGTCGTTCAACTGAGCCAGCGCCGACGTCAGAAATGCCGCGCAAAAATGCTCCCAGACGGTCGAGTTTGTTTCGCGTGCCAGGGCCAGTGCAACCTGCAAATGGGCCCGGGCCCCGTCCCATGCGGCTAAATCCCAATGCGTGATGCCGAGCACCATATGCGCAGTGCACATGAAATGCTTGTGCTCGATTTCCTCGGCTATAGCGAGCCCGCGCCGGGCATGCGCGAGCGCCATGGCGTATTCACCCGACATGGCGTGGTTCAGCCCCAGCCAAGTCTCCGCCAACGTTTCGATCGGGCGAACACCCATATCAAGGGCCATGTTAAGTGCCTCGGTGCACTCAAGCACGCGCACCTTTAGTGAGGATTGTGTGGGCAGCACGGTTCGGCCGAGCCACGCGATACCACGCGACGAACCAATACCCAGCGCTGTTAGTAGCCCACCTTTATCGCTCAGTTCTCGAAACAGCCCTACAGCCCGAGCGTAGAATTCGACACTGCGGTGATACTCGCCAGCAACGTAGTGGCTTATGCCGAGTAAATCAAGCGTGGAAGCGAGCCCTTGCGTATCGTCCAACGATTCAAACAGCCGCAGGGCCTCGTGGTGATATCGAATCGCCTCGAACGGGCGCTCGGCATTCATGTGCCAATTGCCCACCCGGTTGAGGGTGTGTGCAGCCAGGCGAACGTCGTCAAGGCGGGGCGCAATCTCAAGTGCACGCCGAAACAATTCACCCGCCTGGCGGTAGTCACGCGAAGCCCACAAAAAGCCCAGGTCCAGTAGCGTGCTCCATTCGGCCTGGGCGTCGTTACTTGACTGGGCTGACGCTAATGCAGCCTCAAGATCCGCCAGCGCGTTGTCGAACTCGCCAACTTGCTCATATGCTTTTCCCCGCGCGCGGTGCAATGTCTCCACTGGGCCGCCTGCAGCTTCTCCCGTGAGGGCAGGGCGATGCGCAGCCGCTTCCAGAGCCCGCGAGAAGTGCGTGATGGCTTCACGCGGGGCAAACATGGCCTGCGCCCGGTCGCCGGCGCGTCGGGCATAGGTCAACACCTTGTCCCACGCGCTGGCCTCGTAGAAGTGATATGACAATTCGGCATCACGCTGGTCACTCTGATGCAGTTGTTCTACTGCCTCACCCACGGCCAGATGCAGGCTGCGGCGCTCGCGCCTGAGCAGCGTTCCATAGGCGGCCTCGCAGGTGAGGGCATGCCGAAAGCCATACTCATCCTCTGACCATTCGATGACGAGCTGGGAAGCGATTAACTCGTGCAAGTAATCAAGCACGTCACGCTCACTCGCACCGGTCAACATACGTAACAGCACGAACTCAAAGCGTTGTCCAATGACCGCTGCAGTGACCAATGCGCGTCTGGCCTCAGTGCTTAGTCGTTCCATGCGCTGGACCACAGCCACTTGCACCATGCGCGGCACTTGCAACTCACTTAGTTTCTTGCGATCCCAAGCGCCACCACGAAAGTAGATATCGCCCGACGCAACCAATGACTTGAGCACTTCCTCCACGAAGAAAGGATTGCCCTCAGTCAAGGCATAGATGGCATCGACAAACTCGCGGCTGATAGGGTTGGGCTGTTGGAAGATGGCCCGCATCATCGCCTCGACGCCACTGGCGTTTAGTGGCTTAAGCACAATCTCCGGCGCGAGGCGTTCGCGGTCGAGTTGAGCAAGCAGGTGGTCGAGCGACGACGTGGTCTGGTCGTTTCGATAGGTTAGGAGAAGAGCAACCGGTTCGGTCGTGACAGCCCGCGCCAGTTGTAATAGCAGTTCGAGCGACACGTCGTCAC
>Ga0075021_10001548_pt1 | contig 11823 bp, 8 predicted proteins | sample ColStrG_CSR_2012_FD_72749 | JGI IMG/M metagenome (GOLD analysis project Ga0075021, IMG submission 72749) | Freshwater sediment microbial communities in response to fracking from Pennsylvania, USA - Cold Stream Run_MetaG_CSR_2012 | ecosystem: Environmental > Aquatic > Freshwater > Creek >... | reverse complement strand
ACACTTCGCCGTGCTCCTCGAACACCACCCTCACGCGCATGCCGATGTGGACGGCGTCGACGGGACAGTCGACCACGTTGGTGATGAACCGCAGACCCGCTTGTTCGTCGAGCTCGACGATCGCGATGTCGTAGGGCAGCGGTACCTCCGGGTTGTAGGGGTGCGCATTGGTCGTGTACGTGAACACCGCGCCGCGCCCGGCGGTGGTCTCGTAGGCGGTCGCGGCGCCGCACTCGTCGCACGTCGGGGACACCGGGAACACCCATCGACGACACGCGGTGCAGCGCGTGAGACGCAGCTCCCCGCGCGCGCCGGCAGTCCAGAACTCGCGATTGATGTCGTCGAGCGCGGGCGTCATCCGAGGGGTGGTCGCAGTCACACGCCGCACACTACTTTTCGGGCGTGACCGAGATCATCGAGCGCGGCGCGATCATCTCGGGGATCGGCATCTCGACCATCGGCCGCAAGCTCGGAGTCGCAGGTCTCGACCTCACCGCCGAAGCCGCGACCGAAGCGATCCGCGACGCCGGGCTCGTCCCCGCCGACATCGACGGGATCTCGACGATGGGCGACACGCCGGTCGCGGATGTTGCGACACGACTCGGCATCGACCACCGGTGGACGGGTGCCGCGTTCGGTCGGTGGGGCCTGCTGAGTCCGGTGGTGGACGCCTTCCACGGGGTTGCGTCAGGCGCAGCCCGCCACGTGCTCGTGTACCGGACCGTCAACATGATGGGCGGCTCGGTGTTCGCCGGACCGCCGGGGGATCGCTCGGCGGAGCCGGCGGAGCCAACGGCCCCCGCCCAGCCGGTTTCCGAACGCGACGTCGTGATGGGCGATATCCCGCGCCTGCTGGCCGCACATGCCTACTCGGCGGTGAACTGGCTGGCGTTGCACGCCCGCCGCCACATGTACCTCTACGGCACGACGAAGGAACAGTTCGGCTGGCTGGCGATCAACAGCCGCCGGAACGCGGCACTGAACCCGCGCGCCGCATACCGCGAGCCGATCACGATGGATGACTACCTGTCCGCCCGTATGATCTCCGACCCGCTCGGGTTGCTCGACTGCGACGTGCCGGTCGACGGATCCGTCGCGTTCGTCGTCTCCGCGGCCGACTACGCGGGCCACTGCGATCACGCGGTTCGGATCGAGGCGTGTGGAGGCGCGTCGGGCGCGGGAGGTTGGGACCAGCGGCCCGATTTCCCCAAGATGGCGTCGAGTGACGCGGCGGCCGAGTTGTGGTCACGTACCGATCTCACGCCGGCCGACGTCGACGTCGCCGAGCTCTACGACGGCTTCACGTTCCTCACGTTCGCGTGGCTGGAAGCGCTCGGTTTCTGCGGCGACGGCGAGGCCGGGCCGTTCGTCGAGGGTGCGACGCGCATCGCTCGCGACGGGCAGCTGCCCCTGAACACGTACGGCGGCCAGCTGTCGGCCGGTCGCATGCACGGCAACTGGGTGCTGCACGAAGCGTGCTTGCAGCTGCGCGGTGATGCGGGTGAACGGCAGGTCGCGCGGCACGAGGTGGCTGCCGTGTCGAACGGCGGCGGGCCGATCGCGGGTTGCATGCTCCTCACGCGCTGAGCGCCCGAGCGCGCGTCATCAGCCCCCGGCGATGCTCGCCGGGATCAGCGTTCCCGTAACCGGTTTGGCGCTCGGGTACACGACGAACTTTCCGTTCTTGAGTTGCAGGTACCAGCCGCACGTGGCCTTGGGCGGCTGGCCGTAGCCCTGGGCGCTCACGTCGACCGGCGCGCACGCGAGGCCCGCGGCGTTCCACGTCTTGAGGCCCTTGGTGGCCGCGATGAAGCCGTCGCGGGTGAGGTTCTTCCCTGCCGCCTGCAGTCCCTTGATCATGAGGTCGGCGGTGAGGTAGCCCGTGTACACGCCGAAGTCGGGTACCCCGCGGTAGCTCGTGTACTTCGTGAGGTCCGCCACGAACTGCTTGGTTGCCGCGGTCTTGAGCTCGATTGGCGCCCAGGCGACCGCGAACAGCACCTCGGGCCCGATCGTCTTCGACGCGGGCTGGTCGAGGAGCGCCTGGCCGTAGCCGGTGGCGAGCACCGCCAATTTGAACTGGAGGTTGTTCTGCGCCGCGCTCTGCACCAGCGCGAGGTTGGTCGACAGCACGAGCGGCAGGTAGACCGCGTCCACGCCAGCGTTCTTCATCGCCAACACGAGTGGGCCGACGTCGGTGCTGCCGAAGTCGACCGACGTGTTGGTGTAGGCGGGGTTCAGACCGGCGTCGGGCACTGCGTACTTCTGGAGGTTCTTCGACGTCGCGGTCGACGACGCCGAGGACCCGTACGCGACGGTGCCGACGTTCTTGGCCCCCTTCTTCTTCATGAGGTCGAGCATGCCGCCGCGGTACGAGGCGCCGTACACGGGGGCGACGTTGCCGAGGATGGAGATGAGCTTCTCGTTACCGGGTTGCCCGTACTCGTTGCCGTCGTATCCACCACCGACCACCGGCACCCCGCTGTTGAGGAGGAACCGATAGCTGAGGAACGCGAACGGCGAATTGTTGACGACCAAGAACACGTTTCGGTTCTGCACCAGATCCTGGGCGGCCACGAGGTTGTTCTGCGCGCCGCTGTCGTCGACGATCTGCGCCGTGATCTTGCGGCCGTTCACGCCGCCCTTGGCGTTCTGGGCCTTGATGCGTGCGTTGAAGCCGTCGGCGGCGAACGCGAAGGTCGAGCCGGCCAGGCCGGCCTTCGAGAAGATGTAGCCGACGGTGATGTCCTTGGCGGTGACCCCCGGCGCGTCACCGGTCGCGGCTCCGCTCGGAACCACCAGCGCCGCCGCCAGGAGTACGGCGGCGGCCACGCCCACGGCAAATGCCCGTCCGGCTGATCGGCCTCGCCGGTGACGACGGTGGCTCCTGCTTGCTGGCATCGCACTACCCCCCGGTCGGTGCGTCGCTCGCTGTGCGCGCCATGATGGCATATTCCGGCCGTCGGCGGCGGTCGGCCGCCAGTACCCGGAGGAGTTCCGAGCATGGGTGACGACATCTACTACGACCCGTACGACTTCGACATCGACGTGGATCCGTATCCGGTGTGGAAGCGAATGCGCGACGAGGCACCGCTCTACTACAACGAGAAGTACGACTTCTTCGCGCTGAGCCGCTTCGACGACGTCGAGAAGGTCTCCGTCGACTGGCGTACCTACATCTCGGGCAAGGGCTCGGTGCTGGAGATGATCAAGAGCGGAATCGAGATGCCACCGGGCACGATCCTCTTCGAAGATCCGCCGTCACACGATGTGCACCGTTCGTTGCTGTCGCGCGTGTTCACGCCGCGTCGTATCAACGACCTCGAACCCAAGGTCCGGGAGTTCTGTGCCCGCAGCCTCGACCCGCTCGTGGGGAGCGGCGGCTTCGACTTCATCGCCGACCTCGGCGCGCAGATGCCGATGCGCACCATCGGCATGCTGCTCGGTATCCCCGAGGAAGACCAGGAGGCGATCCGCGACCAGATCGACGAGGGCATGCGCCTCAAGGAGGGTGCGCCGCCCGAAATCGCTCAGCAGATGGCGGTCACGTCGAACGACAGCTTCGCCGAGTACATCGACTGGCGCGCCGATCATCCGTCCGACGACCTCATGACCGAGCTGCTCACTGCGGAGTTCGAGGACGAGCACGGCGTCACCCGAACGCTGACGCGCGAGGAGATCCTCGGTTACGTGGGACTGCTCGCCGCCGCGGGCAACGAGACCACGACGCGCCTCATCGGCTGGACGGGAAAGGTGCTCGCCGAGAACCCCGACCAGAGGCGGATGATCGTGGAGGACCGCAGCCTGGTCCCCAACGCGATCGAGGAGCTGTTGCGCTACGAGGCGCCGTCACCGGTGCAGGCGCGCTACGTCACGAAGGACGTCGAGCACCACGGCCAGACGGTGGCCGAGGGCAACGCCATGGTGATCCTCACCGCCGCCGCCAACCGCGACGAGCGGCACTTCCCCGACCCTGACCGGTTCGACATCACCCGCACGATCGACCATCACCTTTCGTTCGGGTACGGCATCCACTTCTGTCTCGGTGCCGCCCTCGCCCGGCTCGAAGGTCGCATCGCGCTCGACGAGGTGATTGCACGCTTCCCCGAGTGGGAGGTCGACTGGGACAACGCCGAGCAGGCGCACACCAGCAGCGTGCGGGGGTGGGAGAAGCTCCCGGTGTTCACGCCCTGACGCGCACCGCGCGCGTGACCGTCTCCACCTTGCGATCACGCAGACCGTCGACGCCGGTATTGGTCATCGTCGGCGTGTTCGTCGTGTCGCGTGTGGTCGCGCTCGTGGCCGGCGTGCGCTACGACGACGGACTCCTGCACAACGCGTATCAGCTGCTCGACGTGCGACTGCTGCACGACGATCCGATCATGAGCATCTTCTACCTGCACAGCCAGCCGCCGCTGTTCAACGCGCTCGCCGCCGCCGTCGTCCAGCTTCCGGCGGGCGCGGTGCGCCCCGTGCTCGCGCTCGGGTGGGCCGCGGCCGGGCTCGCGACCGCGTTGCTCATGTACGCGACCATGGTTCGACTCGGGGTGCGGACGTCGCTGGCGGCCGGAATCGTGTGTGTATACCTGCTGGCGCCCGAGACCCTGCTCACCGAGAGCTGGTTCTTCTATTCGCAGCTGCAGATGCTGCTGAGCGCCTTGATGCTGTACGCGCTCGCCCGATTCGCCGCGTCGAAGCGCACCGCCGACGGCGTGCTCTTCACCGTGAGCGTGGCCGCGCTGGTGCTGCTGCGCGCCTCGCTCCATCCCGTGTTGATGATCGTCATCTTCGTGATCGTGTGGCGTCAACTGCGGCTCGGCGGCCGGCAGCTTGCTCTGATCGCGGTGGTGCCGCTGCTGGTGGTCGGAGCCTGGTCGGTCAAGAACGTCGCGGTGTTCGACAGCTGGACCAACAGCACCTGGGCGGGGATGAACCTGTCGTATCTCGCCCGCGCCGGGGTGACGCAAGCCCGTTGCGAACAGCTCGTCGCCGATCGCGTGGTGAGCGCGGACGCGTGCCAGAAGGCATTCCGACCGCCCTCGGCGTACACCGCGCGGTTTCCTCGTCCGAAGGGTTACGGCGTCGCCGCCACCGATCGGCTGACGAAGTCGACCGGCCAGCCCAACTTCAATGCGTCGATCTACATCGACGTCGCCGCGCGCTACCAGCACGACGCCATCGAGCTCCTGCGCCGGGGCGGTCTCCCCGCGATCACCCGAGCCGAGCTGGCCGCCTACACCGCGTGGGCGCAACCGGGCGACGACTCGCTGCAGCTCCGAACGCTCCGCCGGCCCATCAGCGGATACGCCGACTGGTTCGACCGCCTCGTGCTGCTGCGCCCCGTGGCGACGGGCTGGAACGATCCGGCGCGGTTCACGGCGTCGGCCGGCCCGTTTCCCTGGGGCGACGCGCTGGGCTCGGTGAGCTACACGCTGCTCGCGCTCTTCGGGTTCGCGATCTACGGGGGTGTGGCGGGCTGGCGCCGCGGGCGGTCGCGTCTACCCGCATTGCAGTGCGTGTGCACGGTCGGACTCGTGGTGTTGCTGTCGTCGGTCGTCGTCGGCAACGCGCTCGACTACCGCGAGAACAACCGATTCCGCGTGGAGGTTGGCCCGGTCACGCTGGTGCTGGCGGCGGTGGGTCTGGAGTTCGCGGTCCAGGCTGTGAAGGCTCGTCGGGCTCGCCGCGGCCCGCGCGCGGTGACCCCAACCCGACCAGCAACAACGCCGTCCCCATGATGCCGAGATACCAGAAGGGCGACGCGAGCGCGGCGCGGTTCTCGACCTCCACCAGCCGGACGAAGCTGAACACGACCAGGGCCAGGCCGACGAGCGCGACCGCCCAGCGCACGACGGAGGCCTGCGGGAGCGGCGATCGCTGGTTCATCCCTGGGCATCGTCGCACACGGCACGCGGGGGTGGCGGGTTGAACGTCGAGACGCGCCCGCGGCTGGCATGGAGCCGGGCCCCGTGGATCGGTGGCCTGGCGATCGTCGGCGTGGCCCTGGTGGCGCGGATCCCCGGCTACTTCCACCAGCTGTTCGACCCCGACGAAGCGGCGATCGCCACGCTGGGCATGGTCACCGCGCGCGGGGGCGAGATGTACCGCGACGTCCTCGATCGCAAGCCGCCGGTCCCGGCATTCGTGTACGCCGGCTCCTTTCTCGCCACCGGCACGCGCGACCTGCGGCCACTCCACGTGATCGCGGCACTCTGCCTGGCAGCATCGGCAGTGATACTCGCGTACGGCGCGCGCCGAGCCGGCGGCGCCCGCGCCGGGTGGTGGGCCGCGGGGTTGTTGATCGCGGGTGCGACGGCGATGATGCCGAAGGACGCGCAGGCGGCAAACTTCGCGCACCTCGCGCTGCTCCCGGGAACTGCGGCGATGGTGGCCGCGCGCGCGGGAACTCGAAGATCGGCGATCGCCGCGGGTGTCCTCGTCGGCGTCGCGACGCTCACCCGTCAGACGTGGCTGATCGGGGTCGCGCCGGCCGCGTTCGCCGCGTGGTGGTGGGGCGGACGGCGATGGGAGCGCGCGGTGATCGTCGTGCTGGGCACCGTGGCGACGATCGGTGCGGTCGCGCTCGTGGTGCCGTTCGGTCCGTTCTGGCACTGGACCTTCGCCGGCGACGCATCCGTCGTCGCGATCGGGGAGTCGTCCGACGTCGCGCTGCGCGGCGGCATCGCCGTCGAGCTGTTCGTGCTGGGCAACGTGGCCACGCTCTGGCTGGTGGCGTGCCGCGGTTGGCGCCGCCGCGACGTCGACATCTGGTTGTGGCTCGCGACCGGTCTGGTGGCGTTCTCGGCCGGATGGCGTTTCTTCGGGCACTACTGGTACCAGGTGCTGCCTCCGCTGTGCCTGCTCGCGGGCCTCGGCGCGGCGGCGTGCTCCCGGACGCTGCGCCGCGTCCTCGTGGTCGCCGTGGCCGCGCCCGCGATCGCCGCATGGGTGCTCGGGTTCACCCTGCCGAGTGCACCCGGACCAACGGTGGCCGGGTTGGCGCGCTACGCCGCCGCCCACACGAGTCCCGGCGAACGCGTGACGGTGTGGGGCGACGTGCCCGAGGTGTACTGGCTGTCGGGTCGGGCGCCCGGTGGCGCGATGGTCAGCAGCGACTTCGTCACCGGAAAGAGCGCGGGGCGCACCGACGGCCCGCAGCGGCTCGCCGATGCCACGCCTGGCGCACGGTCCACGTTCATGAAGTCGCTGGAGGCCCATCCGCCGCAGCTGTTCTTCGACACGTCGACGGCGGGATTCCGCGAATACCGCAGCTATCCGGTCACGCTCGTCCCGGAGCTGGCGCAGTTCCTGCGCCGCCGCTACCAGCCCGTCGCGACGATCCACGGCGTTCGCGTCTACCGGCTGCGATCCTCGATCGCGCCTTGAGCCCTCTGACACCCCCGGCCGGTTGGGGCTCGAGGCGATCGGGCCGCGAGACTGGACCGATCGAGACCGCGCCGAGCACGCCGAACGTCACGCCGCGTTCGGCGCCGGGCGCCCACCGAGTCGGTTGGTCCCGCTACGCCGTCCTCGCGGGTGCGGTGGTGAGCGAGCTGGCGTTGCTGCACGCCGCGCGCCATTCGGTCGCCGCGGTGTGGCTGACCATCGTTGCGGCCGCGTTGGCCGGCGCGCTGGTGCTCTTCGAACATCGTGATCGGCAGCTGTCGCTCGCGCCGGTCGCGTTGGCAATCGCGATCGTGATCACGGCGTCGGTGGTGATGCAGCCGCGTACCTCGAACGACCTGTGGTCCTACACGATGTACGGCCGTATGGTCACGGTGCACGACACCAGCCCGTACGACCACACGCCCGCCGACTTCCCTCATGACCCATTCGCGCAACGAGTGAGCCCCCGATGGTTGCACCGAGCGTCGGTGTACGGGCCTGTGTTCGTCGGCGTCGCCTCGCTGGGAACGCTGGTCGCGGGTGACTCCGCGTTGCTGTCGCGACTCTTCTTCCAGATCCTCGCTGCACTCGCGCTCGTCGCCATCCTTGCCGTCGTCTGGCGCACGACGCGCAACGTCGCCGCGATCATCTTCCTCGGGTTGAACCCGGTGCTGGCGGTGATCGTGGTGAACGGCGGGCACAACGACGCGTGGCTGGGCCTGGCGATCCTGCTGGCAACGCTGGCGGCGGGGAAGCGGCGCTTCGCGGTCGCGGGTGCGCTCATCGGCCTGGCCGCACTGGTCAAGGTGACCGCGGTGCTCGCGTTGGTCGGTCTGGCGTTCTGGGCGTGGCGCCATCGCGATCGGCGCGGCGCGGTGGTCACGATGCTCACCAGCGCCGCGGTCATGGTCGTCGGGTACCTTCCGGTGGTCGTCAGCGCGTCACACGTGCTGGACAACGCCGACCACACGGTGACGCAGGGTTCACCGTGGAACGTGCTCGTCGACCGGCTCTTGCATCACGACGCGTGGCGCATCGTGCCCCACCCGCTCGCGCCGAACGACACCCTGACGACGGTGTTCGTCCTGGCGTCGCTGCTCGTGGTCGTGCTGGCGGTCGGTCTCGCGTGGACGGCGGGGCGCGAACCGCGAGCAGAGCCAGCGGTGGGCGTTGCCGTGGCGGCGTATCCGGTGGCAGCCGAGTACGCATACCCGTGGTATGCGGCATGGGGCCTCCCCGTGTTCGCCAGCGGCGGACTCACCGCGCTGAGCGGAGTGGTGTGGTTGCAGTCGGTGCTCATGCTGGCGGCGTTGAAGCTGCCGCTGGTGGTGCACGGACCACTCGGGCAGTCCGTCCTCCGGGTCGTCCTGACCCAGATCGCTCCACCGCTGATGCTGGTGGCGTTCGTGGTGGTCGCGCTCCGGCAGTATCCGTTCCGCGCCCGGGTCGACGGACCGGTCAGCGCGCCGGTGTCGTGAGCGGGACGTTGACCACGCGACCACCGTCTTCCCAGTTCGGCGCGGTGCCCCAGCAACTTGGTACCGCGTTGGTGGTGCTGGGGATCGTGTCGTTCGTGCACGGGGCTTCGGCCTTGTCGAGGACGACGACCTGCTGGACGCGACGAACTGGCTCGTTGACCACCTGATTCGGTCGGGGTTTCGCGATGCCGCCGGGCGCGGTGCTGTCGATGAACGGCAGCCGGTGGAGCGCTTTGACGGCGGCTCGTTGGTTGAGGTCGATCCCGGCCGCGAAGAGCGCGCGCGCGACGATGCGCATCATGAGGCACACGTCGGCGACTTGCTGCGACTCGACGCTCGGCGGCGTGTCGGTCGGTTCGGTGGTGGTGGTCGCGGCGACGCCGGTGGACTTGGCCAGCGCGGCCTGATACTCCGTCGTGCACATCCTCGAGAAGCCACTCGGCGGCCGGGTGGCGCGGAACTGGGAATCTCCGACTGAAGCGAAGGAGTAGACCGAGACGGTGCGCAACGCGCGTGCGAGGTCGCCGACGCCGGCGCGGAGCGAGTCGAGCGTCTGGTCCGGGTGGCCCGAGAAGTCGTAGATCTCGTACGGCCGTGACTTGCTCGCCGCGTGCGGAGCGGTCACGCTCGAAGGAGTGAAGCTGGCCTCGAGCAGCGTGTCCGCCCGCTCGGCCGCCACGATCGGGATCTTGTGGGCGCGGAGGACCGCGGTCGTCACCGCCATGAACTCGCTGCTGTCGGGAGCGCTGCCCGGGACGACCGCGACTCGACGGCCGTCGAGTCGGTCGCCGTCGATGAGAGCCTCCACGCGGGCGCGAGTGATTCCTTCGTTCGAGCCGGTCGTGACCAGGAGGCCGCCGCTTCCCTTCAGGTCGGTGTTCGCCGTGTCGGTGTCGGTGAGGAGGAGGGTTCGCTGGTCGTGCACGATGCACGGAGCGGCGGCGGAGGGTGCCATGGCCACGACCATGAACGCGTGGAGCTGGCGGGTCGCAACCAGACAATTGAAGATGGCGTTCCCGGAGTCGGGTTCGACGCGCACGTCGAGCGTGCGACCGCCGATGCCGCCGCAGTCGTTGATCAGCCCCGCGAACGCCTCGACCTCTTGGCTGACGGCGTCGTTGCCGGTGCCAGGGTCGAGCACCACCACCGTGATGGGTTCGCTCGATGGTCTCGCGCCCGTCGGCTCGACCAGGTCGAAGTTGTTCTCGGTCGGATCGCAGAAGACGTCGGGCATCGAGAACGGTGACGGCTCACGTGTGGGCGGCGAGTACGCGGGTGTCGGGGGAGCGGGGTCGACGGCTGCCGTCGCGACGCCGCCCAGCGACAACACGAGCGGCACGATGAGCAGCGACCACGCCCGGTGGCCGATACCGGCAATCATGTGATGGTGACCCCGAACATCGCCACAGCGTCGCCAAGTTATTCGGTCGACGATGACGAACGCCCGCGGTCACCGCGAGTCGGAGCGTCGCTGCTGCTGTTCGCGGCCTTCGTCGTGATCGCGGCCGGACTCCACGCACCGATGTTCTCGGATCGAATCTTCAACGCGGACGAGGCGTACCTCGCCACGCAGGCGCAGGTGCTCGTCGACGGCGGCCATCTCTACGTCGACACCGTCGACCGGAAGCCTCCGGTCGTTCCGTATCTCTATGCCGCGGTGTTCAAGGTCACGGGTTCCGACGCGCTCGCGCCCGTCCGCGTCCTGGCGGTGCTGGCGGAGGCATTCACGGCATGGTTGCTGGCGGTCGAAGCCCGCCGTCGGCTGCGCTGGCGGCACGCGTCCGTGTGCGCGGGCGTCGGATTCCTGCTCGTCGCGAGCGCGCTGCCGGCGGCCGACGCCCAAGCGGCGAACTTCGAGGTGTTCATGCTGCCGGTGATGACCGCGGCGCTGGTGCTCGGCGTACGCGACCGTCCTGCCGCGGCGGGCGCGACCCTGGGCATCGCCACGCTGACCAAGCAGACCGCGGCGTTCGCACTGGTGCCGCTCGCCTACCTCGCGTGGCGCGCCCGCCGGTGGAGCGGGCTGGCGCGGCTGTCGGTCGCGTTCGTCGCGCCGATCGCGGTCGCGGCGGTCGTGTTCGGGCCCCACGACTTCCTGTTCTGGGTGTTCACCGGCAACGGCTCGTACGCCGACGTCCACGGCGTGCTCGGCTACGCGATCGGGCTCGGCGCCCGTGAGACCGGCTGGTTCCTCTTCGGTGCCGCGGCGATGGTCGTCCTCCTGCCCTTCGCGTGGAGGCGTCGGCGCGACGACACCGACCTCTGGTTGTGGCTGGGCTCAGGTGTCGTTGCGGTGGCCGTTGGTCTGCGGTTCTTCCCGCACTACTACCTGCAACTGATCCCGCCGCTCACGCTCCTCGCCGTGCGGGGCCTCGATTCGCTCTCGACGACCGTCCGGGCCCGTGCCCTCGCCATCGTGACCGTGCTGGCGGTCGTCCCCGCGGCCTACTTCCTGGTCCCCGCGTTCGTCGACGGCAACACGAAGGACACCACGATCGCGCTCGACGTCGCTCACTACATCTCGCGTCATACCTCGGCGGGTCAGCGCGTGCTCGTGTGGGGCCAGGCTCCCGAGGTGTACTGGGCGTCGGCGCGCCGACCGGCGACCCGCTTTGCGACCACTGGCTTCGTGACCGGCACCAGCGGAGGGCGCCCGCCCAGCCACGTCGGGAGTCGCTACGCCGTGCCGGGCGCCGCGAGCGATTTCTACGCCGACCTGCGACGGACGCCGCCGGTGTTGATCGCCGACATGTCGACCGCCGACCAGCGCCATGCCTCGTTCTACCCCCCTGCGCACTTCCCCGAGTTCCAGCGGTTCCTCGATCGGGGTGGCTGGCACCGGGTCGCGGTGGTCGACGGGGTCGCGATCCTTCGGCCCGGCGCGAGGTGATCCGCCCGAGCAGGGCCGCTACGGTGATCGCGGTGGGCCGTGGGATTCGGGCAAGGTCCCGGCTGGCTG
>Ga0075021_10001547_pt1 | contig 11826 bp, 11 predicted proteins | sample ColStrG_CSR_2012_FD_72749 | JGI IMG/M metagenome (GOLD analysis project Ga0075021, IMG submission 72749) | Freshwater sediment microbial communities in response to fracking from Pennsylvania, USA - Cold Stream Run_MetaG_CSR_2012 | ecosystem: Environmental > Aquatic > Freshwater > Creek >... | reverse complement strand
TGAGTCGATTGAGAGGAGACGAAGTGCGGCGTCTTGCGAGGGCAATTGTTGGCGTGTCTCTAGCTTGTAGTGCGTTGTTCGTCGCTTCGTCGTCACCAGCAGGAGCAACAGGTCCCTCTTGCTCGAATAGGATCTGTTCAGGATCAGACACAAATACAGGTACGAATTTCCAGGGGTCCAATACGCCGCAGATCTATCTCGGCGACCTCGGAACGTTCGACCATGACAGTGGAGCTTACGGCCGCTGTGGCAATACACCATCGGGTGGGTGTATCAATCACACGTCGGCGAACAACTCAGCAGCTGGTTCTCTGAACACCACCATCGGACTAGGTTGGTACTATACGGCCGACGGTGCATCGAGCGCGCTCAGGAATTCCCCAGCGTATGTGGACCTCTCAAATTACTGCTGGGGATGGCTCCAGGGTTCGTGGTCGATTCATGACCTGCGCACGTTGGCATCCGCATGGTCTAACTCTTGGTACAGCACGCCAACGATTCCGATCATCTTCTTGGACATCGCTGAGAGCAACTCGGGTTGGACAACTTCGAATGGCAAGTTCAAGGCCACGTATCAAGGTAACCGCGACGTATTCAACGGATTCACCGACTATGTCGCTGGCAGGTCGTCGAATCCGCCATCCGGTCCCTCCTGCTCCGACTGGAGCGGCTCCACAAACAAGGGGCCAAAGGTCTTTGGATACGGACTCTATTACAATAACGCATTCCTCAGCTCCTTCACCAATTGCTTAACAGTCGGCTGCTATGCGTACATGCCCAATACTGTCTTTTGGCCAGCAATTTGGGAGAATTCGTACTGGCACACTCACTACCCAGGCTCGTGTTCAGCTGCCGGTACGTTCCAACCTACCTGTGGCCCAGGCCGAGGGGCCGGCTGGTACGGGACCTCCAATTATCGCTGGGGCTGGCAGTACCTCCAGTATCCGGATTGGGATGAATTCACGATTCCATTTACCTTGCCAACAACACCTCCGGGACTTAAGAACAAGAATGGAGGAACCGTCTACGGCTGACGGATACGTAAACGATTGCCTGAATCGCCCTGTATTGGACAACTCTTTCGAGAGACGCTTGCGTTCTCTATGAGATCTGCCCAGAGATCCGGCTCTTGGCGCCTTCGCCTTTCTCCCTGTCGCGCTTCGAGCGAAACCATGATGGCCTCGCTTCAGAATCGCTCGCTTCGAGACTTCGACGTGATCGGTTCAAGCGCTGCTTGGAGCACAGCCTCCTGTCGTGCCTCACCCTGGCGGTCGACACCAACATCCTGATCCGCCGTAACGCCGACGACGTGCTTGCCGAGCTCTTCTGGCTGCACGAGACCCGCATGATGAACCTACAGAAGACGGACACGCTCGACATGGAGCGGACCCATGACGAGGGCAACCCGGTGGCGTGGGAGCGCTTGCTGGAGTCGATGGACCTCATCGAGGGCCACGGCCCGATGAGACGCGACTACTCCCGGTTGGACCATGCGGTATTCGCGAGCCCAGAGGAGCAGGCGCGCGACGATGAGATCTTCCGCCTGATCTTTGGCCGCGAGCGAAACGCATCATCGAGACGGAACGATGTGGCGGACGCACATCATGTGTCTGCGTGTGTCCGGTATGCACTCGACGGCTTTGTGACGCGGGATCAACGCATCCACCGGGCTGGACCGCGCCTGAACGTCAGGCATCAGCTGATCCACGTCGTCACAGTTGGTCGTCGCCCGCCGGCGGGTCCAGTCGAATGCCTGCTCGAGCGAGCGCGAACGCTGCTCGTCGGTTTCAGCTCGCCCGCCAACTAGGAGCGGATCTCCCCTTCGGATCCGACGAAGCTCTCGGAGGACGACGTCGAGACCCGCATCCAGGACACGGCTTGCGTCGTCCCGCCACCTCTACCCCCTCGTCGCTTACGTGGGTAAAGGGAACGGGGTCAGGGGGTTGATCCCCCTGTTTCCACCCAGTCGTACAATCGTTCTGAGTACTTGGCTGCGCTAGTGATAGGAGAAGGCACCCGTGGTAACTCGCGTCTCCGTGTCGCCAGAGCTCTACTCGTGGGCAATCGCGCGATCGCGTACGTCTCCCGACGCCTTGGCATCGAAGTTTCCAAAGCTCGAACTCTGGATGACGTCACCTGACCAGATGCCAACTCTGAAGCAGCTTGAGAAGTTTGCGAACGCAACGCATGCCCCCTTGGGCTATCTGCTTCTGGCCGAGCCACCGAGCGAAGAACTCCCGGTGGCCGACTACCGCACAATTGCGAATACGCCCATGGGCAATCCGAGTGCCAATCTGCTTGAGACCATATATCTTTGCGAGCAACGACAAGATTGGTATCGGGATTACGCCCGAACGAACGGCGAAGCGCCGATCCCGTTCGTTGGCACCGTCACCGAATCGAGTGACCCGGTGTTCGCCGCTGAGTCCATGCGAGAGCTTCTCGGATTCGGGCTTGCCGAGCGCTCGCGCTTTGGAAGTTGGACCGACGCCATCGCTCGACTCTCAGAGAGTGCTGAGGATGCTGGCCTCCTCGTCATGATCAGCGGAGTTGTTGGAAGTGACAATCACCGCCCCCTCGATCCAGAAGAATTCCGCGGATTCTCACTGGTCGACGAGTACGCACCAACAATCTTCATCAACGGAGCTGACACCAAGGCCGCGCAGATCTTCACCCTTGCCCACGAGCTCGCTCACATATGGCTCGGTAAGCCGAGCCTTGATGATGCGAGTGTGGCATTCAGGTCCTCAACCGGTACTGAGCGGTGGTGCAATCAGGTTGCGGCCGAGCTGCTCGTTCCCATGAGCGCGTTTCTCGAACAGTTCGACGTTCGAGCACAGTTGACTGACGAGCTAAGGAGACTTGCAAGGATTTTTCGAGTCAGCACGCTTGTCATCCTCAGGCGCGTGTTCGACGGCGACCGAATGACGTGGGACGAATACGAGGCTGCGTATCGACGGGAGCTGCGGCGCGTCATGAGGTACGCGGAAGAACACGGTGGGAGCGGGGGCAACTTCTACAACACGACGCCGGTTCGCGCGAGCAAGCGCTTCACGCGCGCCGTGATCGAGAGCGCGCACGAGGGACAGACGATGTACGTCGAGGCGACTCGCCTCCTTGGCTTCAAGAAGCTCAAGACGTTTGACCAACTTGGCGAGCGGCTGGGCGTCGGGTAGTGCCCTATCTTCTTGACTCCACTGCGCTGATCGACGCGAAGCGCCGCTGGTACGGACTCGATTTCTGTCCCGGGTACTGGGATTGGCTTTCTACTGCCCATGGCGCTGGCCTCGTGTTCAGCATCGAGAGGGTTGAGGATGAAGTTAGGGCTGGCGACGATGAGCTCGTCGAATGGATCGATCAGCTTGGCGGTGGCTTCTTCTTGCGGCCCGACACAGATGTCGTTCGCAGCTTGAGCGAGGTGAGCACGTGGGCGTCATCCGGTGAATTCAAGCCATCGGCTGTCTCCACTTTTCTCGGCATCGCTGACTCACTCTTGGTTGCGCATGCGCACGCCCACGGCTTCACCGTGGTGACTCAAGAGGTCCCGCGCAATCAGATCGCCAACATCAAGATCCCCAACGCGTGCATCGCGATGGGTGTCAAGTACGTCAACACCTTCGAGATGCTTCGCAATGAGCGTGCTCGCTTCGTGCTGCCGTCGTAACCCCGCCCTTCCGCCCAGGACCCGATGTCACAGCCGCATGCGATGATGCAAGGATCGTCCGCCACCCAACTCCAACGATTGCGGCGGGCAGAATCGGAGGGATTGAGACATGGCTGACGCTGCGATGACGATCAAGTGTGAGTTCGACGGCTATTGGCGGGAGCCAAACAAGGGCAGCCTGCCCGCGAAGGCCGGCGTGTATTGCGTGTATGGGTGCACCTACGACGAGAAGGCGAAGAAGGTGAACCTCGCCAAGCTGGTCTACATCGGCGAGGCTGGCGACATCAAGGACCGAGTCGCCAACCACGACAAGCTGGACGCGTGGAAGAAGCAGCTGTCCTCAGGGCAGATCCTCTGCTACTCAGCAGCTCTCCTCGCTCCTGACACCACGCGGCAACGAGCTGAGGCAGCCCTCATTTTCAAGCACAAGCCACCGGTCAATACCGAGTACGCGCACTCGTTCCCATTTGACACGACGACGATCGAAACGAGCGGAACTACGGCCAAGTTGGTGACGCCCTTCACGGTCAAGAAGGACGCCACCGACTGACGCAGGTCGCGCGAACTCACTTAGCCGATGCGAGCGCCTGAGTCACCGACCTCGCCCTTGATCATGGAGAAGGTCGTCTCAACGTCGCATTCGCTCACTCCGTCTTGGCGAGGGTAAGGCACTTGCAGCGCTTGCCCCTGTCCATAGATCTTGCAGAGGGTGTGACACTCTCCGCGTAGCCACCGCGCCGACATACTCAGACACACAGGAAAGTCGGACGCCAGCCGTAGTCAACGTCCGCATTTCCTGATCGCTCATCGTCGGCGAAGACGATAGACGGGCCCATGCGCCCCGAGCAGCTCAGGTGCTCACAAGAGGCTCCAGGTGATCCAAGAACCACTCGAAGAACTCGTCAACGACGGCGAGATAGCCAAGGACATCGACAATCGACGTTGAAGTTGGCTTGCCATGGGCAACGGCGTTGAGAAGCTGCTGCGCTGGAAGCACCAGATCTGCGCGTTTCACCGCGCCCATGTGACCATCGGCCCGACCGAGGCAATCAACAAGGGTTTACAGCACTTCAGCAGTCCACCTCTCTCCCAAGTCTCCAGCAAAGCTGGCCACGCTGTACGCTTTCACCGGAGGTGATCTCTCGGTGCTACACGCACCTCACCAAGGACGGCGCGTACGAAGCCGTCGCGCGAGCGTTCACAGGGCCGCAAACGCGAACCTGCTAGGGCCCTGCTAGGCGTCGTTGTCCGACGTATCGCTGTCCACGACCCGAGAGACGGTCTTCGTTCCCGATCATGTGAGCACTGTGATCAGCAGGAGTATCGATAGGCCTTCCAGTCCATCGGGAAAGACTTGCCGTCGCTGCCAATTGCCCCTGGCACCTGAGTGTCCGAACCCGAGCATCCGGTGATGACCCGCTGGTGCGGCTGGCTGGCAAGAGACACCCAACTGCCGTTTGAAGAAAGTGCCGTGATTGCATCTGCCCAGGAGAAGGTGTCGTAGTTGGGCAGGCCGTAGTTCGTAATGGCTTGCTGCTCGGTAATCCAGTCTGCAGTCGCACCACTGAAGGTGAACCAGCTGGGCGTCGTGTACTGACATTGATGAGTGTTGCCGGAGGTGATGTCTTCCATCCAGTAACTAAGCAGTTTGGGACTCTGCTGATAACTCATCTCCATGAGCACGGTATGTCCTTGCGGGATATACCAGGTCGTTTGAGAGCAGAAGTACTGAGCTCCAGTGTCGTGGGACCCGGTCAGGTACTCCGTGAAGGGCGTCCACTGAAGTCCACCGTGCGGCGGCCCGCACCACGCGATTCCTTCCTGTGCAAGTGTACCCCCTTGCTCCGCGTCACTGAGTCCTACCCAAATCGCTCCGTTGAGCGTGACCCCATTGAGCGTGCACGAGGTATTCACGATGCTCGGCGCAGGTGACTCACCGTCGATTCCAACGTAAGTGTTCTGGCCTGAGCCAGCGGTGCCGGCGTAATAGCCACCCCAGTTGCAGGAATAGCCCGGAGGAGGACAGCCGGCATACCGAATACTCGACCCCTCCAAGTAGGGAAACGAACTCGGGGGCGGTGTATCACTGGAGTAGCTCGACATGGCGGCTTGCCAAGTCGCGAGCCGACTGGAGTCTGTCGGCCTTGCTGGAAACGCGTACTCGGCGAGTGTGGAGGCACTAGCTGTCAGCGGGTCAAAGTTCGCGGGAGGCACCGGAACTGTTTCAACCGATCCGTCGGGGAGGTTGTACGTGTAGATGCGCCCCCCGTCCGGCGTCTGAGTCACTGAGGCAACCGATACAGAGACGGAGGTGCTCGAGGTTCTCCCTGACCTCCCGGATATAGAGGAGAGTGTTCCATAGCCTGGTCGGCGAACAGTCGGGCTGCGGTCCGCGACCGTCGTGTTGTGCGCTCGGCTCGCGACCACAGGTTGATGAGCGGATGCGCTTGCGAGCGAGGATCCACCAACGATCAGAACCCCCAACACTGCAACCTTCGCGGAAACTAAAGGACCTCGCACAATGGACCCCCTTGTCGCCATCGGCAAGGCCGGTCTACCCGAACATCCAAGGTTTGTCAACGACGACAAGAGGACTGGAGCGATCCGCGCTCAGAAGACGCTCGTTTACCGATCGATGCCCGCCTTGATGTTTCGGAGGATCGCCTCAGCCTCCCGTCTCTGCGCGAGCTCGGTCGCCAGTCGGAGCGACTAACTCTGCTGGCGTCACTCGCTTGTGGTGGGCACCGATTGGACGTACTGCGCCGGAATAGCGAGTACATCACCCACATATGTCGTGCCAGGCGACACAGATGAGCCGCTCGCCGTGCCTGACAAGACCCACGTGGGAAGCAGCCAGCTGGTCCCGTCAGCGAGTTTGTACGTCGCAAGCTGCAGGACCGCTTGGTGGATGTTCACGTTCATGCCGTTCTGGGTGAGCGCTGAGAGCGGCTGCATGGACCCATCATTCGCTGTGAGCAGGCTCACGGCTGAAGTCGGGGAGATCGTCGGATAGGTAGCCGACGGAGTTGCCTCGGTAATCGAACCCATCGCCGCGATCACTGTTGCGCCAGGTCCATAGGAGACCTGCGTGTACTGATCAGTTGACAGTCCGTTCGCGACGATCGGGAAGGCGACTTGGACGGCAGTCTCGCTGCGAGAAACCTCGGGTGCGCCGAACTGTGCCTCGCCCTGGCCAATTGACCGCAGGAAGTTCTCGGCGTCCGCGGTCGCCTGACTGTCCGAGGGCAACGGGGCGGCTTGATTCATTGCGACGCCGGGCTGAGAAGCTCCCCCGGCCCACGTGGGGTATTGCCACTGAAGCACGCCGTTCTCAAGTGCAACTGTCACGTCGGGGCCGCTGCTCGGCCCAGCCTGGAGGTTGCCGGGGCCGAGGATGACTACGGGGCCAGTAAGACCGAGGGCTGCCTCGATCGTGCCAGCAACCGATCCGGCGTCGGACGGAGAGACGAGCTCATACGCAGTGGACGTGCCGGTGGCCGTAGAAAGGGCCGGATCTGCGGTGAAGTCATACGAGAATCCGTGCTCGTTGTCGGCATATCCATGGTGTGTCGTGGTGATCGGCGAGGAGCGCAATAGCTTCAACACTGGGGAGTGCAGCACAGGGGTGCGCAGTGCGACCTGCGTTGGCACGACTGCATCTGTTCCAAGGACTAGCGCCGTTACAAGGGCTCCGGACCCGAGCAGGGCGGCCAAAGACGCATAGCCCCAGCGGCGACTGGACCAGGTCCACCCACCGACCGACGGCTTAGGCGCGGAGTGCCCGCCCATGGCGCGACTTGCCAGCGACCCAAGCTGTGCGGGCGTCAGCCGCGGCGTGCTACGCGCCGGCTCAAGTGCAGCCGCCTGCGCGACGATCTGGTCCATCTCAAATCTGCTGTTCGATTCATCAAGGTGCTTCATCACTAGCTATCTCTCGCGAGGAGCCCCTTGGTGTCGTGCCATCTCCGGCCATTCTGGAAAGAATCTTCGACTTAGCTCGCGAGAGTCGGAGTTTGGCCGCATTCTCCGAGATCCCGAGAGCAAGGCCAAGCTCTCTCGGGGAGAATCCCTCCCAGACACTGAGCTGGAAGGCTTCACGTTCGGCCTCGGACAGCGCCCCTACGGCTTCCCGCAGCCTCATCTCGGCTATGGCCTCGTCCTCGGCGGCGGGCCCCGACGCCACGGCCGGTCTCAGGAGGTAGAAGCGCGAGAGTCGCCGGCGCTGCCTGGCGCGCATGTTTCGAAGTCGGTTCCGAGCCACTCCAACGAGCCATGGTGCCTCCGCGCCCGAAGGTATGTGGTCAAGGCGTCGCCACGCAATCTCGAACACTTCGGCAAGAAGATCCTCAGAGTCGAGTTCGTCGCCGCTGTAGTGCCGGTTGATCAAGTACCTGTGGACGACATCCGCATGCCGTTCGAGGACAGCGTAGAAGCGCTGTTTGCGTTCGATGTCTGGCGATCTAGCCATATCGAACGAGCGCTCCACTCCGAATAGCGCGATCCGCTCTCATTCCTGCGCCACGCCCCGTCAACTGGAGAATCAGATCTGTCCATGCAGCCGGTGCGGTCTGCGGATGGCCCCAACTAGTGCACGGAGATGTTCATCTTACAGCACGACGCGCCATACGCCGCCTCGTTAACTGTCGATCAATCAGTTGGCGCGATTAGGCCTTCGTCGTCACCGTCCATCAGGAGCTGTCGGAAGAGGCCTCCACAATCGCGCAAATTTCTCCCGGGTGATCGGATGCGTTCGGGGCCGAATTCGAGGCGCTTGCACATTCGAAGATGAGACTGCGAACTGAAGCCCATCCACGGCCGAGTACTTGGCGTCCTTGAGGAAGATCAGGTCGCTCTGGAGAGCATTGTGACGGGACTCTTGAATGGTCGGAAGTCCGGATTCCTGATCCCGCCAGTCTCATATGTGGGATGAAATTGACCCAGCATGAGCACCTAACGCACAAAGAGCACGCAAGTGAAGCTGCCTGCTGAAATGCACGGTTGACCATCGCCGTCCAAAACCTTCCAGAGTTGCTGGTCCGTGCGATTCCAAGATGGTCGACCTGCCAAACTGGAAGCAAGACCCAGGGAGATTGACGCTCGCATGACCGTTCGTCGACTGGCGTTTACAGACGCCAAGGACTGAGTTGCCCAGCATGCGCCCGACCCGCGCCCTCCCTGGTCGGGGGGCAGCGACCACGCGTGAGAGCGGCGTATCCATCTGAAGCATTGAGAGGGCTGTGTACGCGGTGGCAATTATGACCGGTGGACGCAATCCGAGCCACAATTGACGAATGAAGGATCGATCAGGGGTTTTCGTATGTCACGCCACCTCCGTTGGTCAGTTCTGGGCGTTGGACTACTGGCCGCGGGAGGCCTCCTTTCTGCGTGCGGCACTTCGTCATCGGCAAAATCGCACGGGAAAGTTGCAGTTTCTGTTGAGCTCCAATCCGTTAGTGTGGTTTCGGGAAATTCAACAAGTGCAATTATCACCGTGAACAATCCGGGACCCTCGTTCACGATCCCTACTTGTCAGTCCAACGGCACGCTCACTGTTGGGCTTTCGTCAGCCACAGTCGCATTCCAGCCGATAGATCAGCTCGTTGCGTGCACCACGAAATCCCAAAGGGAGTCACAAAGCTCCACTGGACTGTGTTGGCGAGTTATCTTGGATGCGGAGGCCAGGGATATCCTCCTTGTACGAAGAATCACCAGGCGCCCTCGCTGCCTCCCGGTCCTTACGTCACTGCAATCGGCTGGTCAGGACTACCGAGTTTCGTGTCTCAGCCAAATCCGATTCGTGTGACAGTGACACGTTCCGCCGTTCCGCTCTCGTCGCTCCATGGCGAGTTCGGTGCCGTGCTACGCACTTTGCGCAAGCCGGGCGGATACTCAGCTCAACGAGGTGGTGCGTGAACCCCGAGGCCGCAGTGCTCTATCGCGAGTTCCCGGCCCCAGGCTGTGCATCGATGATCGAGCGAGTCTGCGACCACTTCGCGGGCTGCCTACTCATGCCCCGAGCGTGGGTCGAATCGGCCTACGCACGAGGCCTGCACGATCCGTTGGGCTTGGCGCAGGTCTTCGGCGTAAGCCCGTCGGCAATGACCGTACGGCTCCGCCAGCTCGGCTTGTCGCACCCAACACCACGCTGCGCGACAACACCGAGTCCATGGCCGGGGTCACCTCGATGGCAGCCCAGCAGGTCCCCACAGCATCGCGTGGGAGTACGCAGCTAACGAACAACAACTAACGAAAGGAGGGTTGAATGAAGAAGCAACAAACTGAGGCGAGCGAGCCAGAGGAGGTCGTCGTCGATCGGCGAGGCACCGCTCTCGTCTACGCGAGGGTATCCACGGCCTCGCAAGCGAAGACCGACCGCGATGGAGAAGGATTTTCACTGGCCGCACAGCGAGAGGCGTGCCTGCGCAAGGCGGAAGCGCTCCGCGCCGACGTCCTGGACGTGTACGTCGACGCAGGTGAGTCGGCGAAGAGCACGGATCGCCCACAACTTCAGGCGATGCTGGAACGCCTTCGGGAACAGCGCGACGCTGATTTCGTGATCGTCCACAAAGTGGACCGTCTCGCGCGCAACCGAGGGGACGATGTTGCCATCACATTGGCCGTCCGCCAGGCCGGGGCGCAGCTCGTATCAGTCACTGAGAACATCGACGAGACCCCGAGCGGGATGCTCATGCACGGGATCATGTCTTCGATCGCCGAGTTCTACAGCCAAAACCTTGCGACAGAGGTCGCTAAGGGGATGCTGAAGAAGGCCCAGCGCGGTGGCTTCCCCGGAATGGCCCCACTGGGCTATCGCAATGTCCAGGACCTTTCCAAGGGCAACGAGCTTCGCTGGATCGAAGTCGATCCTGAACGCGCTCCTTTGGTCAAGTGGGCGTTCGAGGCGTACGCGACAGGTAACTACACGTTGCGCCAACTCGCCGAAGCGCTCGACGAACGCGGCCTCCGGACCGTGGCAACGGCGAAGCGCACATCCAAGCAGGTCGAGTTGACCACGCTCCACCGGTTGCTCCGCAACCCCTTCTATGTGGGTCACCTCATCTGGAAGGGCGTGGAGTATGAGGGCAACCACGAACCACTCGTCTCACTACAGACGTACGCCAGAGTCCAAGCGCAGCTGGAGGCGAAGAGAGCGACTGGCGAACGAACGCACCGACACGAGCACTACCTGAAGGGCACCATCTTCTGTGCCCGTTGTGGCTCGCGAATGATCTATTCCGAGAACAAGGGGCGACGCGGCGACACGTTCTACTACTTCGTCTGCATTGGCCGACATGGGCGGCGCACGGACTGCGACCTGCCCTACGTGTGGGTATCAGACATCGAGGAACAACTCGTCAGCTACTACAAGTCGATCGAGCTCGACCCGGGGACCGCTGAAGTCCTCTATCGACACATCATCGGTGCCGCGTCAATTCGCAACAAGCATGCGAAGAAGCTCGCCGTGCAGCAGAGAAGTCGAATCCTTCAACTTGAGAACGAGCGGAGGGCGCTTCTCAAGGCGCACCTCGCAGAGGCCGTGCCGCTCGACATCTTGAAGGAAGAGCAATCCCGCATCGCCTCTGAGCTGGCGACCGCGGGGGCGCTCATGACCAACTCAGAGATCCACTGGGAGGAGCTGGAGTCGAATCTTGAGAAGGCGCTCGGCTTCGCGAGCAAGATTGGTTCTCTGTATGAGCGCGCGGACAGCCAAGTCCGTCGGCAAATGAACCTCGCAATCTTCGAAGAAGTGCTGGTCGAGGTGGATGGGTCCGTCGTCTACGCCCGGATGGCGCAGCCATTCGCGGCCTTCCAGGACCAGGAATTCAGGTCGTGGCTTGCTGGTGCCAGCAAGCGGAACGGCAAGGGGGCCACCGCGGGTTCGAACGAGAACCTTTTGGTGGGCGCTGCGGGACTCGAACCCACGACCTCAGCCGTGTGAAGGCTGCGCTCTAACCAGCTGAGCTAAGCGCCCGGTCGGACAATCCTATCGGAGCCACCGCGGGCCACGTGGAGGCGACGGCTAGCCTCTGGCCGTGCCCGACGACGACGCGCCGACGCCGCCCGCGGGGTCGTCGTGGCTGTCGAGGACCTTCTCGTCGAGCCAGTCGCCCGCCGCCAGTGACCCTGAGCTCAAAGAGCGGCTCCGGACCCTCGACGACACC
>Ga0075021_10001546_pt1 | contig 11829 bp, 11 predicted proteins | sample ColStrG_CSR_2012_FD_72749 | JGI IMG/M metagenome (GOLD analysis project Ga0075021, IMG submission 72749) | Freshwater sediment microbial communities in response to fracking from Pennsylvania, USA - Cold Stream Run_MetaG_CSR_2012 | ecosystem: Environmental > Aquatic > Freshwater > Creek >... | reverse complement strand
TCGACTTGGAGCGTCGGACCTTCAGCACCGTCTCGCGCACGTCGGCCAGCGACGGCCGCGCGAGACCGCGCGTCTCGAGCTCGCGGGCGATGTCGGCGTAGCGCACGTCGGGCGATCCGCCCGGGGTGAGCCGGTAGCTCACCGCCAGCACGACGTGGCGGCCGGGCGCTCCGCGCTTGAAGAGGCTGTCGCGGTAGCCGAACTCGCACTCGGCGGGCCCGAGCGTGACCACACGGCCGCTCTCGCGATCGAGCGCGCGCACCGCGGTGAGCGTGTCACTCACCTCCTGGCCGTAGGCGCCCACGTTCTGGATGGGCGTGGCCCCGACGAGGCCCGGGATACCGCTCAGGCACTCGAGGCCGGCCCAGCCCCGCTCGACGGCGTGGAGCACCAGCCCGTCCCAGGGCTCTCCCGCGGCGGCGGTCACCTCGATCGTACTCGGCGCACCCGGCGCGCCCGCCAGCTCACGGGTCGTCACCCCGCGGAGGGCGATCTTGAGCACGAGGCCGTCGACACCCTCGTCGGCGATCACCAGGTTCGAGCCGCCGCCCAGAACGCGCACCGGAAGGCGACGGGCGCTCGCCCACTCGACGGCCGCCGCGACCGTCGCCTCGTCGGTGGCCTCGACCAGGTAGCGGGCGGGACCGCCGATGCCGAGGGTGCAGTGGGGCGCGAGTGGAGCGTGCTCGACGGGGGAGAGCATGGGCGAGAACCATCTTACCGCGGGTGGGCTCCGGCCCCTCACCCTGCCCTCTCCCCGGAGGGGAAAGGGAGAATTAGTCCGTGACGGGGAAGAGGCCCTGGTAGGCGAACTTCTGGACGCGCTTGGCGTTGTCGACCTCGGTGGTGTAGATGTTGCCGCGCGAGTCCACCGCCATGTTGTGCACCCAGTGGAGCTGGCCGGCGTAGCGCCCGCTCCGGGCGAAGCGCGAGAGCACCTTGCCGCTCGCGCGCGAGAGCATCCAGACGTGGTTGTTCTCGCCGTCGGCCACGTAGAGATAGCTCTGGGCGGGATCGCGCGAGAAATCGAGGTCCCACACCGAGCCGCCGCCGGCCGTCGATGGGGCCAGGGTGATCTCGCTCACGAAGGTGCCGTCCTTCTTGAAGACCTGGATCCGGTTGTTCGTCCGGTCGCAGACGTAGACGAGCCCGTCGGCCGCGATGCGCACGCAGTGGACCGGGTTGCGGAACTGCTTGACGCTCGCGTCACCCGGCGGGAGCCCGTTGGCGCCCCAGTGGCGCTTGTAGGCGCCGGTGGCCGCGTCGAACACGATGACCCGGTGGTTGGCGTAGCCGTCGGCGACGTAGAGCTCGTTGGCGGGCGCGTCGACCCGCACGTCGGCGGGCCGGTTGAGGTTCCGGGTATCGGCGTCGCCGCCGCTCGAGGCCGGCTTGCCGATCTGCATCAGGAACCGCCCTTCGCGCGTGAACTTGAGGATCTGGTTGTCCTTCTCCCCGTTGCCGGCCAGCCACACGTTGCCCGCGGGATCCACGAAGATGCCGTGCTCGTTGGCGGGCCAGTCGTAACCGGGACCGGGGCCGCCCCAGGCCTGGAGGAGGTTACCCTCGCCGTCGAACTCCATCACCGCGGGCGCGGGCACGCAGCACTCGTTGCGCGGCGGGGTGAGCGTGGCGCCCTTCTCGTCGTCGGTCAGCGTGCGCGGGCGCTGCACGATCCACACGTGGTCGAGCGGGTCCACCGCCACTCCCGCCACCTGGCCGAGCAGCCAGCGATTGGGGAGCGGCTTGGGCCAGAACGGATCCACCGTGAACTTCGGCGCCTGGCCGTCGGCGAGCCGCTGCGCGGTCACCGAGACCGCGGAGGAGATCGCGAGGACGACGAGGAGCGTGAGAGCGACGACGACGCCGCGGGAGATGGGGGAGCGAGAGCCAAGCACGGTATGCCTCCTCGGGTTGAGGGCGAGACAACCGCCGGACCGGGGCGACCTTATGCCGGGACGAAACCTCGTGTCAAGCGCGACCGCGCCCCTACCGCCAGAGGAGCCAGCCGACCGCGCCCGAGGCCAGGATCGCCACCACCGGCGGGACGCGATCCGTGGTCACCACGATCGCGGTGGCGACCGCGAGGGCCGCGGTGACGCCGTCATGGATCGCGGTGCGCGCGAGCGTGTAGACTCCACCCGCCATCAGCCCCACCCCGACCGGCAGGAGCGCCCGCTCGGCGGCGAGCGCCCACCGGCGGCCCCGCCACTGCCGCCAGTGGTGCGAGACCACGATGGCGAGGATCGACGTGGGCACGAACATCGCGAGCCCGGCCAGCACCGCGCCCAGCAAGCCGTGGACCCGGTGCCCCACGAAGACCGCGACCAGCATGTTGGGGCCGGGGGTGAGCTGCGACAAGGTGTAGCCGTCGACGAACTCGCGCGCGGTGAGCCAGTGGTGGATGGTGACCGCCTGCCGCTCCATCTCCGGGATCACCCCGAGGCCGCCGCCCACGCAGAGGAAGCTCAGCCAGAGAAAGGTCCACGTGAGCAGCGCCAGGTTCGCCATCACGCGCGCTCCACCGGCGGCGGGGTGGGCGGCAGCAGCCGCTCCGGGCCGGGCGCGAACCAGTACAGACCGACGCTCAGCGCGGTCATCACCAGCACCACCCCGACGGTGGGCAGGCGGAGCGGGCCGACCGCCACGAACGTGAGCAGCGCGATCGCCATCCCGCGCGAGCCCCGCAGCGAGCCGCGCATGATGCGCAGCGACGTGACGGCCACGAGCCCCACCACCGCCGCGCTCAGCCCGCGCATCAGAAGGGTGGCGCCGGTCCCGAAGGCTCCCTCCGCGTAGAGCCCGCTCGCGGCGAGGAGGATCAGGGCGCCGGGCAGCACGACGGCCAGCAGACCCCACACGCCACCCGCGAACCCGGCGACCCGGTAGCCGAGCACCACCGCGAGGTTGCTGAAGTTCGGCCCGGGCAGCACCTGGCTCAGCGTGAAGTCCTGGACGAACTCGTCGTGGCGGATCCATCCGCGTCGACGCACGAGCGACTCGTGGAAGTAGGCGCTGCGGCCGCCGCCCAGGCTCGAAAGGCCGGTCCAGGCGAAGACCACGATCAACCGGAGGAGGGAGACGCGCCTCACTCGTCGAGCTCGAGCGAGCACGCGGGCGGCATGGCCCCTGGAGTGTAGCACCCTCTCCCCCCGAGCTCCGGGGGAGAGGGCGGAACTACCCGGCGATCAGCCGGTCGCGATCAGTAGCGCCAGGCGGGGTGCACCACCGGAGCCGGATAGCACCAGCCCCGGCGGGCGTGACCGGGCGGGCAGAAGACCGGCCGCTCGTGGATCACCACGTGGCGCGGCGCGGGCACGTAGACGGGATAGGGCCGGGCGACCACGCGCGGCGGCGCCACCACGACGGGCGCGGGCACGTAGACCGGCGCGGGCCGCGCCACGACCAGCGGCGCGGGTGCCACGATCGGGCCGCGGTGGAAGACACCGACGCCGCCCAGGATCTGATTGAACACCGCGAACGCGCCGAGCCCGAGGGCCGCGTCCGTGGACGCGCCCGCGAAGGCCAGCGTTGGGGCAAAGACCGCGACGGCCAGAACCAGCGCGATCAGCTTTTTCATGTTGGGCCTCCTCATGAGGGGCCATGGCTGCCGCCCCTCTGCCGGAATAGACGGGAGAGACCCGCCCGGTGTTTACCGGCCCCGCGTGCTGGCGGAAACCCGCCGTGTGCCTTACGATACGGGCCTATGACCACTACCGAGCACGCGAGCGTTTGCCCCCTGGACTGCCCCGACACCTGCAGCCTGTCCGTCACCGTGGAGAACGCGAAGATCGTCAAGATCCGCGGCTCCCGGGCCAATCCCTACACCGCCGGGGTGATCTGTACCAAGGTGGCCGGCTCGTATCCGGATTGGGTGCACGGACCCGGGCGGCTGCAGACCCCGCTCCGGCGCATCGGGGCCAAGGGCGAGGGCCGGTTCGCGCGGGCCTCGTGGGACGAGGCGCTCGACATCATCCACGATCGCGTGACCGCGGTGATCGCGGCCCACGGCCCGCAGGCGGTGGCGCCGCTCAACTACGCGGGGCCGCACGGCATGCTCGCCTACGCGTCGATGGACCTGCGCTTCTTCCACAAGCTCGGCGCCTCGCTGCTCGATCGCTCGCCGCTCTGCGGCGGCATCCGCACCCAGGCCTGGCTCGGCACCTTCGGGACCGCGCCCGGCATCGCGCCCGAGCAGGTGCGACACTCCAAGCTCATCATCGCCTGGGGCAACAACGTCACCTGGTCGAACCTCCACCTGACCCCGCTGCTCAACGCGGCCCGGCGCGACGGCGCCAAGGTGGTGGTCGTCGACCCCAAGCGCATCAAGGTCGCGGAGCAGTCGGACCTGCACATCGCGCTCAAGCCCGGCACCGACGTGGTGCTGGCGTGGGCCGTCGCGGCGGAGCTGGAGCGGCGCGGGGCCCTCGACCGCGCGTTCATCGCGGCCCACGTCGAGGGCTTCGAGGAGTTCATGGCCGGCGCGCGCCGCTACTCGGTGGCGGACGCGGCGCGGATCTGCGGCGTGCCCGAGGCCCAGATCCGTCAGCTCACGGAGTGGTACCAGACGCTCTCTCCCGCCGCGATCAGCGTGGGCAACGGGCTCGAGCGCAACCAGAACGGCGGCAGCGGGATCCGGGCGATCTTCGCCCTGCCCGCGCTGGCCGGGAAGTTCGGGGTGCCGGGCGGCGGGCTCGTGAACGGGGCGGGCTTCGTGTTCCCGAAGACGCCGGCCAGGCTGCAGCGCCCGGACCTGCTCCCGCCGGGCACCCGCACGCTCAACATCGTCGACATGGGCAAGCATCTCCTCGACCCGAGCCTCTCCCCGCCGCTCAAGGCGGTGTTCGTCTACAACCACAACCCGCTGGTGGTGCATCCGGACCAGAACCGGATGCGGCGGGCGCTCGCGCGCGAGGACCTCTTCACGGTGGGCTGCGACGTGGTGATGACCGACAGCCTGGCCTACGCCGACGTGGTGCTGCCCGCCTCGAGCCACTTCGAGTACCACGACATCTACGCCTCCTACGGCACGCACTGGCTGCAGCGCGCGGAGCCGGTGATCGAGCCGCAGGGCGAGTCGCTGCCCAACACCGAGATCTTCCGGCGGCTGGCCGCGCGCTTCGGCTTCACCGATCCCGCCTTCACCGCCAGCGACGCCCAGCTCATGGACGACGCGGTGGACGGGGCCGATCCGCGACTGGGCGGCGTGCAGCCGAGCCGGCTGCCCACCGATCGCGCCACCGCCATGACGGTGGGGGGCGAGCCCGCGATCCTCTACCAGAACGTCTTCCCCAAGACGCCGTCCGGCAAGGTGGAGCTGGCCTCGGGCTACCTCGAGCAGAAGTACGGGAGCCGGCTGCCGACCTACCGCGCCTACGAGACGCCGTTCCCGCTGCTGCTCATCTCACCCGCCTCCGACGAGCGCATCACCTCCACCTTCGGCGGGCTCAAGCCGGGCGACGTGACGCCGCCGCTCGAGATGCACCCGGACGACGCGAAGGCCCGCGGCCTGCGCGACGGGGTGACGGTGCGGGTGTGGAACGAGCTGGGCGAGGTGCACCTGCCGCTGAAAGTTTCCGACGCGATCCGGCCCGGGGTGGTCTGCAGCCTGAAGGGGGCGTGGATGCGCACCAGCGACAACGGCCAGACCGTCTCCGCACTGGCTCCCGCGCACCACGCCGACATCTGCGGCGGCGCCTGCTACAACGACTGCCGGGTGGAGGTGGCGGCGCTCTAGCTCCGCCCCTCACCCTGCCCTCTCCCCAGAGGGGAGAGGGAGAGCTAGCGCTCCACGTTCTCCTCGGCGATCGCGCGGCGCTCCTTCATGTTGAAGCGCCCGTCGTAGACCGGCTGGCCGCCCGTCGTCGGGCCCTGGTACTGCACAAACAGCATCAGGCCCCCGGTGCGGGTGGAGAGCGGCGCCTCGAAGTGCGGATCCGGGTAGAAGAGCATCGAGCCCGGCCCGTGGAGCGTCTCGCCGATCTGGAACTCGCCCTCGAGGATGTACCAGACCTGGGCGAAGTCGTGCTTGTGGAACGGGTGGTGCGAGCCCGGCTCGTATCGGACCAGGCCCGCGTTGGGCACGGTGGGGCGCTCGAGGCTCGGGTGGAAGAGCATCTTGCTCTCCTGTCCCGGCCAGCGCAGCGTCTCCCACTCCCGGTCGTCGGCGTGCACCGCTTCCATCGGCTGATGCTTCGGGTCCTGCGACATGGGGTCTCCGCTCACTTTCTGGCGTTCACGCGCCCCAGCTCGGTGGCGAGGCAGCGCCCGATCCAGCCGTCGCGGCGGGCGGGCGTGACGATGTCCTCGGCCCCGCGCGGGGTGTAGCGCACCAGCGCCTCCCAGCAGCGCTCCCGCGCGCGGGCGATCTCGAGATCGGCCTGGAGCACCGCGACCGCGCGGCCCCGCTCGTAGTCCCAGCGCAGCGCCACCACCACCACCGCGAGCGCGGCGCCCACCACCATGACGATAAAGAGCATCGCCGCCACGCCCTGCCACTGGCGGATCCGCCGCTCCGCGCTGTCGATCAGCCCGGAGACCTTGACCTCTACCGGGCCGTTGGCGTGCCGTACGATCTCCACCGCGCCGCGAGGCGACGGCGTGAGCAGCCCCCGGCTCGGCCGGGACCGCGGCGCTCGCAGGGGCGCGGGCGCCTCCAGCAGGGAGGGCTGTCTCGAGTCCATCGATCTCATCATCCGACCTCCTACCGCAGCTTCTCGCCGCGTTGAGTCACGAGGTCAAGGAACTGGCCGATCTCGACGTTCATGAAATCGACGTCGGCCGGAAAGAATCCGCCCGCGGCGGCGTGGCCGGTGACGGACGACGGATTGATCGTGAGGGTGCGCACGTCGCGGATGTAGCGCGCGGCCTCGAGGGGCTCCCAGTCGGGATTCAGCAGGTCCTTCACCCCGACCATGATGAGGGTCTTGGCCTTGATGGCCCGGAGCGCCTTCGCGTAGTCCCCGCCCATGCCGGGGGTGGTCGAGACGTCGTGGGTCTCGTAGGCCCACGACTGGTAGATGTAGTCGTTGGCGTCGAAGACCGGGATCGCCGCGTCTTCCTGCTGCTTGAGCCAGGGCAGGACGTCGAGCGGCTTGTCGAACTGGTGGCGGTACATCTCCGGGGTGCGGGCGGCCATGAAGCCGACCACGTCGCGGAAGAGCCGCAGGCCCTCGACCGGCGGGGTGGTGTAGTTGCCGCCGTTCCACGCGGGGTCGAGCATGATCGCCTTGCGGGAGGCGTCGACCACCACCGTGCTCCAGGCCGGGGTGCGGGCCAGGGGCACGATGGCCACCAGGCTGTCCATGAAGTCGGGGTGGCTCACCCCCCACTGGAGCGCCTGCATCCCGCCCATCGAGGGGCCGATGACCGCGGCGACCCGGGTGATCCCGAGCTTCTCGGTCAGCAGCCGGTGCTGCGACTGCACCATGTCGCGCATGGCGAAGCGGGGGAACTGCATCCGCGGCTGCGCCTTGCTGTTGCTGGGCGAGGTGGTGAGCCCGTTGGAGATCGCGTCGGTGCAGATGATGAAGTACTTGGTGGGGTCGAGCGCCTTGCCCGGCCCGATCAGGAAATCGAGGCGGTGATGGTTGCCCGAGAGCGCGGTGACCATCAGGATCGCGTTGGACTTCTTGGCGTTGAGTGTCCCGTGGGTCACGTACGAGATGGCGAAATCCCGGATGACCTGGCCGCTCTCGAGCGTGAGATCGCCCATCTGGTAGAGCTGATGGGGCGGGTCGGTCGGCCGGTGGGCCCAGGCCGCGGACGGACCGAGGGTGCTCATGAAGAGGCCGATCAGAATCCCCAACCCCCGGTATGGCATCGTTCGGTGCCCCCTTTCTATCGCACTCGGAGCCGCGGGTCCAGCACGTCTCGCAGGCCGTCGCCCAGCAGGTTGAGGCTCAGCCCCGCGATGGTCAAGGCCAGGCCGGGGAAGAGACTCACCCAGAACGCCTCGCGGATGACGTTCTTGCCGCTCGCGATCACGTTGCCCCACGAGGGCACGTAGGGTGGCACGCCCACGCCGAGGAAGCCCAGGATGGCCTCGGCGAGAATCGCGTAGGCGAACACGAAGCTCCCCTGCACCAGCAGCGGGCCCACGCAGTTCGGCAGGATGTGGCGCAGGGCGATCCCGCCGTCGTGCCGGCCCAGCGCACGCGCGGCCTGGATGTAGTCGAGCTCGCGCAGGCTCAGCACCGTGCTGCGGATGAGCATGGCCGTCCGCGGCATGTAGACCACCGAGAGGGCCACGATCACGTTCCACACCCCGGGGCCGCGGGCGGCCATGAGCGCGATCGCGAGCAGGATGGCCGGGAAGGCCATGAGGCCGTCCATGCAGCGCATCACCGGCACGTCGAGCCGGCGCGAATAGCCCGCGGTGAGGCCGATGACGATGCCGCCCGCGGAGGTGAGGAGCATGGTGGTGAGGCCGACCAGCAGGGACACCCGGCTGCCGTGGAGGACCAGGCTGTAGACGTCGCGGCCGAATTCGTCGGTGCCGAGGTAGTGCTCCGCGCTCGGCGGCTTGAGCCGGTTGGCCGGGACCAGGCGCGTGGGGTTGTAGCTCGAGAGCGCGTCGGCGAAGAGCGCGGCCGCCACCAGCACGAGCAGGATCGCGGCCCCGGTCATCACCGTGCCGTTGCCGGCCAGGCGGCGCACCCAGCGCTGCCGCTCGGTCAGGGCCTCAGTCATAGCGGATGCGCGGGTCGATGAAGGCGTAGAGCAGGTCGACCCCCAGGTTGATCAGCACGTAGGTCGCGGCGGTCACCAACACCACCCCCTGCACCACCGGGTAGTCGCGGCGCAGGATCGCGGAGATCACGAGGCGGCCGAGGCCGGGGATGTTGAAGACGATCTCGGTGATCACCGCGCCCCCGATCAGCACCGCGGTGGTCACCCCAATCACGGTCACCACCGGCACCAGGGCATTGCGGAAGGCGTGCACGTAGGTGACCGAGCGCTGGGGCAGCCCCTTGGCCCGCGCGGTGCGCACGTAGTCCTGCTGGAGGGCCTCGAGCATGCACGAGCGGCTGATGCGGGCGATGAGGGCCGACTGGTTGAAACCGAGCGAGACCGCGGGCAGCACCATGTAGCGCAGCGCGGTGCCCGGCTCCGTGAAGAGCGACGCGTAGCCCGCGGCGGGCAGCCAGCCCAGGCGCACCGCGAAGAGATAGATGAAGTTGAGGCTCAGCCAGAAGCCGGGGACGCAGACCCCGAGCAGGGAGCCGATCATCAGCACGCGGTCCCAGATCGAGCCCCGGTGGGCGGCGGCCACGACGCCGGAGGGCACCCCGATCGCCACCGCCACCAGCAGGGCGCACGCCATCAGCACCAGGGTCGGCTCGGCCCGCTCCAGGATCGCGGTGGTCACCGGCCGGTCCAGGAAATACGACTGGCCGAGGTCGCCGCGCAGCACACGGCCGTAGAAACCGAGGAGCTGACCGAGCAGCGGGCCGTCGAGCCCGAGCGCCTTGCGGGTGCCCTCGATCTGGGTCGGCGTCGCGTCGGGCCCCAGCATCACGCTCACCGGATCGCCGGGGATCAGGTGGATGAGCAGGAACACCACCGTCACCACCACCGCCATCACCGGGATGACGGCGAGGAGGCGGCGGACGAGGTAGGAAAGCATGAGGGCGGGTCAGGCCGCCCCGCGAACGGGCCGCCGCCTCAATTATTTATCCGCTCGGCTCGCCTTCGGCTGCACCTCGCCAAGCGCCGAGCTATTTCTCCAGCCAGACATTGTAGAACCGCACGCGCTCGACCGACTCGTTGAAGCCCTTCACGGTGTTGCGGGCCGCGCGGAGGCCGAAGAGGTCCCCGTAGCGGATGACCGGCACCTTCTCGTAGAACTGCCGGGTCTGCTGCTCCCAGAGCGCCAGGCGCTTCTTGGGATCGGTCTCCCGGGCCAGCTCCTGCTGCACCTTCAGGATGCCCTCGTCGGTGGTCCAGCCGGGCCAGCTCGGCGTGAGATAGATGTGGTGGGTCGGGTCGTAGAAGGCGCCCATGCCGGTGGTGAAGACGTCGTACTCCTTGGAGTTGTTGCGCCGCTTCACCAGAGTCGCCCAGTCCACCACCTGCAGGTCGATGACGAAGCCGGCGTCCTCGAGCTGCTGCTTGCTGAGCAGCGCGAAGTCGTACATCCACTTGTACTCCTGGGTGGTCATGAAGCGGATCGGCTCCTGCTTGTAGCCGGCCTCCTGCAGGAGCCGCTTGGCCTTGTCCCGGTTGTGCTCGTTCCACGGCAGCCCGGACATCTTGGTGTGCCAGGCGCCGATCTCGACCGGGGCCAGGCTCGAGTCCATCCGGTAGAACTCCTTCTTGCCGCCGGCCACGTTCTTCATGATCGGCTCGATGTCGATGGCGGCCTGCCAGGCCTGACGCAGCTTCTGGTTCGTCATCAGGCCTTCCTTCTTGTTGAAGACGGCCACGAGCCAGTAGTACGGCTTGGAGACGATGGGGCGCGCGTTGGCGTTCGCCTTGAGGCGCTCGTAGGCGTCGAGGTTCAGGTCGTCCGCGAAGTCGAGCTCGCCGGTCTCCACCTGGGCCACCCGGGTCGCCACCTCCGGCACCGGCACCCAGCGGATCTCGTCGAGCCACGCGGTCTTGCCCCCGCCGTAGCCGTTGGGCTTCTCGTTGCGGGACTTGTACTCGTCGAAGCGGACCATGCGGATGTACTGGTCGGGCTTCCACTCCGCGAGCTTGTAGGGGCCGGTGCCCACGTACTCGGTGACCTTCACCTCGGGGGCGAACTTCTCCGCGATCTCCTTCGGGTAGATCGCGCCGAAGTTGTTGGGCACCGCGAGCGAGATCAGCACGATCGCCGACTTCTCCTTAAGCTGCATTTGCACGGTGGCCGGATCGACCGCCCGCAGCTCCGCGACCTGGGCGAAGAGGGCCTTGCCGTAGATCGACTGCTTGCCCCAGCGGGTGAGCGAGGCCACCACGTCCTCGGAGGTCATCTCCTTGCCGTTGTGGAACTTCACCCCCTGCCGGAGCTTGAAGGTGTAGGTGAGGCCGTCCTTGCTGACGATGTAGCTCTCCGCGAGCATCGGGATCGGCTTGTTGTCGCGGTCGAGGCTGAAGAGCCCCTCGTAGATGTGGTTGGTGAGCGTCTCGGTGATGCTCGCGGTGGTCCAGTGCGCGTCGAGCGAGGGCGGCTCGCCCAGGTTGCCGACCCGGAGCACGCCACCCTTCTTCTGCGCGTCGGCCGGCCCTGCTGCGATGATGAGCACCGCGGCCATCGCGAACGCGGTCAGGACCCGTAGCCAGAATGCTCGACGCGCCATGCCTGCACCTCCGGGAGAGAACGGATGGGTGTTGGGTGCCCAGACTCTGCGATGAGTGGTGCGGCTTGTCAACCGCCCCGTGCCCGGCTAGATTGCGCTCCTATGGGCGTCGCCGCGATCCTGCACACCGGGCTCACCGTCAGCGATCTGGATCGCTCGGTCGCGTTCTACCGCGACCTCCTGGGCCTCGAGCTGATCGCCCAGTGGGACAGCAGCCAGCCCTACCTGCGGGCCATCGTCGCGTATCCCGACGCCGAGCTGCGCATCGCGCTGCTCCGGCTGCCTCCGGCCGGCACCGGCGCGCCGGGCCACCACATCGAGCTGCTCGAGTACCGGCGCCCGCGCGGAGCGCGCGGCGACGCGAACACTTTCAACCCCGGCAACGGCCACGTGGCGTTCATGGTGACGGACATCGACGCGACCTACGCCGACCTGAAGGCCCGGGGCGTCCGCTTCAAGTCGGCGCCGGTGTCGATCACCCACGGGCGGAACGCGGGGGCCAAGGGCGTGTATTTCTTCGACCCGGACGACATCACCCTCGAGC
>Ga0075021_10001545_pt1 | contig 11836 bp, 9 predicted proteins | sample ColStrG_CSR_2012_FD_72749 | JGI IMG/M metagenome (GOLD analysis project Ga0075021, IMG submission 72749) | Freshwater sediment microbial communities in response to fracking from Pennsylvania, USA - Cold Stream Run_MetaG_CSR_2012 | ecosystem: Environmental > Aquatic > Freshwater > Creek >... | reverse complement strand
ACCCACTGCACCACGTTGTAGCGAATGTCCATGGGGTCGGCCTCGGGCGGCAGCACCTTTACTTGAAAAGCATCGCGGAAGCCCGCCGCTTCAAAAGCTTGGTTCCACCAGCTTCCGCCCTCCATCAGCGCTTGCCGCACATCGTCAGGCGCGCCGCCGTCCACGTAATACACGATCGGTTTTAGCGGATCGCCATTGGACCCGCTTTGCAACCGGTGGCGGACGATCAAGCGCCGGTCGGGATCTTCGCCCAAGGCCGCTGAGTAGTCGCGATAGCGCATGTCGAAATAGCCGGCGCGCGGATCGAAGGCGCGCGGCATAAAATCGCCATCGGGCAGCTCAATGAAGGAATGATGCTCGCGCAAGGTGATCGACTGCGGGTCGGGCGCTACTTCCCGAATGTAGTGGCCGGGATCGTCGCCTGTGAGAGTGAGCGTTACTTCCACTTCGGAGTTCTTGGGGAAATTCCTGGTGCGGTCCAAATAGAAGGCGCAACGTTTTGGGTCGACGTGGAAGCTGCCTTGTTTAGCCAGTTGAATCGCGCGGGCGGCGCCCACCGTGTCGCGCTGAAAGAATTCGGAGGCGTCCACCAGCACGCGATCGCCGTCGGTGGCCGCCACGTCGAAGCCCCATAAAACGGAAGCGGCGAAGGAATCCGCCACAGCGCGCTTTTCCATGGGATTTGGGCTGGAGGCGCGGAAAGCATAGTTCTTCTGGATCAACAACACGCGTGGGCCGATGCGCTCAAAGGCCACGACGCGCGGTTCGGAGAGCAAGCCGCGGTCAAGACCAATATCGTTCGAGCCCAGGCCGGAGGGCAGGGAAGTGACGTACAAAAACTCGCGATTCCAGCGGCCGATTTCCCAAAACATTTTGCCCTCGGCGCTATCCCAGTAGAGCGGCACGAAGCCGTCGAGCTTCTCGAAACCTTTGGTGGCTTCGGCGATTGAGCGCGGGGGCGCCGCGTTAAGGCGCGCGGCCGCTAATAGAACCAGCGTCAAAGTGATGCGTGTGCCTAACATAAACGCCAAACGGGATCGCCTCCTTCGGCCAGGTCATCATCCAGCATTTCATGCGGCCGAAAGCGGTTTTTGTAATTCATGGATGGGCACTTTTCAATCCAGTAGCCGGGATAGGCGTAAAGCAAACCATTCGAGCGCGCATAGAGAATCTGCTTCAGCACCGAAAAAACTCCGGGCGACTGCGCGCGCCATGCCGGGTCATGAAAGAAATAGACAAGTGAGATCGCTTGCGGCGCCAAGTCCATCATGGCCACGCCGACGAGCTTGTCTTCGGCGAAGTAGAGCCATTGGCGGCCTAGCTCCGAGGGTCCCGAAATGAACATGTCGCGATAATCGGCGGCGGATGCCTGTTGCAGTGCCCAGCCGCGATGTTCGTGCATGAAGCGCTGATAGCGGTTGTACAACTCCACAGTCTCGCGCGCGGCAAAAAGCGGATGCAATTCGGCGCGTACGTTTTCGTTTTTGCGCAAGACGCGTTTTTGTCCGGCGGTGAGTCTGAATTGCTGCACAAGAATCCGAATGCTGCGGCAGGCGGTGCAATGGGGACAAACTGGCCGGAAGATTTGCTGGCCAAATCTGCGCCAACCGCGGGCCAGCAGATCCGCATACTCCGCCGGAGTCATTTCGTTGACCGCGCACACTTCGAGCGAGGCGCTTTCCGACGGCAGATAAGAGCAGCGCCGCGGCGGTTCAACGATGCGAAAAAGTTCGTTCAAACAGTCTCGTCTTGGGTTGAGTTTAGCGTTTAGCGCGTGTCGCGGCTAAGCGAGGCTCCTCGTGCCGAAGAGAGCCACCCGAAAAACACTGAAGTTTCCACTTGACAATTAAGCAGACCTGTATAATACTGAAGTTGTTAGTTCAGTAATCTCACAAAAAGAAGAACCGAATGCAAGATCCATCCATCATCCACAGCACTTTTGTCCTCGAGCGCAGCTACCCCAAGCCTGCGAAGACCGTATTTGCAGCCTTTGCCGAACCCGGCAAAAAACGGCGGTGGTTCGCGGAAGGAGAAGGTCACGAATTGCAGCAGTTTGAGCTCGACTTCCGCGTCGGCGGCATAGAACGCCTCAAGTACCAGATGAAGGCGGGCACGCCAGTGGCCGGCATGATCATCACCAATGAAAGCCGTTACCAGGACATCGTGCCTGAGCGGCGGATAGTGACCGCTGCGACCATGGACCTGGGCGAGAAGCGCATCCTGATTTCGCTGGTCACGGCTGAGTTTCTGCAGACCGACAAGGGCACCGATCTGATCCTGACGCATCAGGGAATCTATCTTTCCGGTGCGAGCGGCCTCACTCCGCAGATGCTTGAGGCGGGATGGCGCGGGCTGCTCGACAGCCTGCAGACGGAACTGGCGCGGTAACGTTCAGCAAGTAAAGCGCCGCTGCAGATCGACTGGAGGATCTGATTATGAACGCTGTCTTGGCGATGGATGTCATTCCGGCGCAGGTACCTGCCCCGACCCTTGTTGCGATGGAGCGGGCTGTGGTTGCCTTCGCCGCCGAGATGCAAAGCACGTTGGTTCCGCCGCTATACTATCGGGGAGATTGCATCGAGGCCCACGGACAGTGCATTCCCAAGGATGAGGTCGGCGGCGACCTGATGGACCTGGTAGAGGATGGGCTGGAGGTGATCGCTTATGTGTCCGACGTCTCCGGCCATGGCCTGCGCGCCGGTGTCCTCATGGGGATGATCAAGACCGCAATGCGATATGGCCTGCTGCTGCGACGGCCGTTAAGAAGTCTGGTTTCCGACCTCAACCGTCTCCTTCCGCAGGTCAAAGAGCCAAGCATGTTTGCCACCCTGGCGGCATTGCGGTTCGACGGCTCCAAAGATGTGGAGTACGTTTCCGCAGGTCATGTTCCTCTCTTGCACTTCCGCAAGAAATCGAACGACGTGATCAGCCACTATGCACAGCGGTTTCCGTTGGGTCTGCTGGCAGACGAGGCTCATGCGAGCCGGCGCATTCGTTTCGACGCGGGAGACATTTTCCTTTTGCCTACAGACGGGGCTGTGGAATTAGGCGAGGAGCTGGACGTCGAGGCCGGACTCCAAGTTTTGGCGCAGACTTTGTGCAAATTCAATGAACATCCGCTCGCGGAAATTCTCGAAATCCTCCAGAACGAGATCAGCCGGCTGGGAGCCGAACATGATGACCGGACCGTACTGCTGGTGCGAGCGCTCAGCAGAAACGGAAATCATGAGGAACCGGGCCGCCAGTGGCAGCCTTTCAACGACAGTACGTGCCGTGAATTCCTCGAAGCAAGATGGCGCAAGATGCTGGCCGACCTCGCCGCGGCCTTGACAGACGACTAAGATGCGAAAATCACGAGTGGACATCGGCAGAGTGCTTGACGCACTGGGCGATTCGACGCGACGAGCGATCGTGGAGCGGCTGCGCGCAGGGCCGCTCTCGGTTTCCGCTTTAGCGGGACCGTTGCAGATCACCCTCACAGCCGTGGGCCAGCACTTGCAGGTGCTGGAGGAGAGCAGTCTGGTACACACAGAAAAGATTGGGAGGATACGTACCTGCCGTCTCGAACCAAGTGGATTTCTCGCGCTGCAGCACTGGGTCCAAGAGCACCGGTCGACATGGGAGCGCGGGCTCGATCGGCTGGGCGAACTGCTTGCCGAATCAGATGAAGGGTAGGCCTCGTTGAAATTCTTGGCTGAGCGTCCGCCAGTTCTCCACTTGGACTAACCAGCAACTGGTAGGATGTTCGGTAGGATTATGACTCGTATCAGTAGTAAACCCGACCGCAAAGCGAAGAAAAGCTTTACCCTTTCGATAGAGTCGGTAGCCTATCTTGAGGAAGTTCGGAAGAAGAGCGGGGCTGCGTCGATGTCGGCCATTGTCGAAGAAATTCTTCAAGCAGCACGGCGGGAGGAAAAACGCGCCGCGACTGACCGCGCGATGACGGAGTACTATGACTCGTTAACAGACGAGGAAGTCGAAGAACAAAGGCAGTGGGGTGAGTTCGCGCAACGAGTCTTCCCACGTGAGGATCAGCTTTGAGTGCCGCCCGGCCAAAATTGCCGCTGCAGGGCGAGATTTGGTTTACGCAAGAAGGAAAACGTCCGGTGGTGATTGTTTCGGCCGACAGCCGGAACCGTCGTGAGCGCGCTGGTACAGTGTTGGCAATTCCGCCCACAAATGGCATCCAAAAAGCTGCTCCAACCCACGTTCTCTTGCCGTCAGGCGAGACAGGGCTTCAATCCGGCTGCGCGGCGCGGGCTGAAGACATTACGGTGGTTCCCAAAGTCAACTTGGTGGAACATCGAGGCCGCCTCCGTATGCTCAGTGACCGGCGCATTTGCGAACTTGCCGCCAAGGTGAGCATCGCGATGGGATGCGCGGACTGAGCGATGACACTCCTCGATCTAAGTCACACCGTGGAAGAGGGCATGATTACCTACCAAGGTCTTCCCGCGCCGATCATCTGCGATTTTTTGAGCCGCGAGGCTTCTAAAAAGCTCTATGCCGAAGGAACGACTTTTCAAATCGGCAAAATCGAAATGGTGTCGAACACCGGCACTTATCTTGACAGCCCTTTCCACCGTTTTGCGGACGGCAAAGATCTCTCTGAGTTAGATCTGAGGTCGTTGGCCGATCTGGATGGTGTGGTGATTCGTGTTGCTGACGCCGTGCAGCGGGCTGTTGACCGCCGCGCCTTTGAAGGTGTTGATGTGCGTGGCAAAGCGGTGCTGGTACATACCGGCTGGGCGCGGCATTGGCGGACCGATCAATATTTCAGCGGACATCCGTTTCTGACTGCCGCCGCTGCCGCTTATCTAAAAGAGCAAGGCGCGGTGTTGGTGGGAATCGATTCGCTCAACATCGACGATATTGCGGATGGTTCGCGGCCAGTACACACCACGCTGCTGGGGGCGGGGATTTTGATTGTGGAACACTTGTGCAATCTGGAGCAGCTTCCGCTCAGCGGATTTCGATTTAGCGCGGTGCCGGTGAAAGTGAAGGGTATGGGGACGTTTCCGGTGAGGGCATTTGCGAGAGTGGGGTAGAGACCCGAATGCTGTTTCGAAACATTCGTTACGCTCTCCGTACGCTGCTCTCAACTCCCGGCTTTTCGTCGGTTGCGATCCTTTCGCTGGCGCTTGGAATCGGCGTCAACTCAGCCATGTTCAGCGGCGCCGACGCGCTGTTGCTGCGACCTCTGGAAGTGCCCAGGGCGAGCGAAGTTGTCGCAGTGAACGGTTCAGGGGAGGACACCACCAACGGCCTGGGTGGCCTCTCGTATCCGGACTACGTGGATCTGCGCGCTTGGAGCACCTCGTTCAAAGGCCTGCTGGCGTTTACTTACCGATTGGCCGCGGTAAAAACACAGCCGAATACACTGCCTGAGTTGCGGGAGGGTATGGCGGTGAGCGCCAACTTCTTCCGCGCTTTGGAGGTGGAGCCGGTAGTTGGGCGTGGTTTCTTGGCAGAGGAAGAGGATGCTCCCGTTATCGTCCTCAGCAATAGCGCGTGGGAACGGCTATTTGCAGCGGACACGAAGATCGTGGGCCATTTCATCCGGCTGAACGATATCGAGTTTCAAATTATCGGAGTGGCGCCAAAGCAGTTCAATGGAATTGACACGTTTGTCCATCCAGATTTCTATTTCCCCATCAAGACGTTGCCGCGAGTGGCGGGGTGGGCCATGGATGAGTTGGAAAAGCGAACAGATCGGTGGTTCAGGGTCAAAGGCCGTTTGAAACCGACGGTCAACCGCGCACGAGCATCCATTGAGATGACGGCGCTCGCGCGGCGCTTGACCGAAAATTATCCCAAAGAAGATCGAAATCGCGGGCTGGTAGTTCGAACCGAGTTTCAGCTTCATGCAGTGCAAGCTCCGCAACACGTAGCGCTTTCCGCAATGCTGCTGGGAATCGCCGGGTTGGTGCTGATCCTCTCGTGTACGAACGTAGCGAACCTTTTGCTAGGACGGGCGCGAGCGCGAGCGAGGGAGATGGCCGTGCGGCTTGCGATCGGCGCCGGCCGCGGGCACTTGGTGGGCCAGTTGTTGACCGAAAGCATGATTCTGGCGCTGGCGGGAGGCGCGCTCGGTTTACTGCTGGCGAGGGCCGGGGTGGACTTTTTGCAGAAGTCTCTTTCGTTCTCGGCGGACCTTCCCATCTATCTCATCTTCCGGCTGGATGAGAGGGTGCTGCTGTTCAGCCTGGCCGCCGCCGTAGGGAGCGCACTGGCGTTTGGTTTGGCCCCGGCGATTGAGACTACGCGGGTGGACCTTGTGCCAGCTCTAAAGAGCGGAGAATCGAAAGGCTCTGGCCGGCGCAGTTGGGGCAGGAATGCTTTGGTGGCCGCGCAAGTGGCGCTGGCGCTGATGCTGCTTTCGGGCGAGGCTATGTTCATCCGCACCTTCGGCGACATGGCGCTTAGCAACCCCGGTTTTCGAACGGACCGGCTGGTGATGATGACGTTCGATCCGAAGCTGATCCACTACACAAACGAAAAATGCCGCGATTTCTATAAGACGCTGGTTGAACGGGCGCGCCAACTACCGGGAGTGAGGCACGCGGCGCTCTCGGCAATGGTACCGGTGGAATATATTCCTGGATCGGCGAGAATCGCACCAGAAGGGTTCCAGTTCGCAGGCGGCAGTCATGGCGACTCTGCGTTGACCTACGCCGTGGGCGATCAATATTTCGAAACGATGGGCACCTCCGTTCTGAGAGGGCGGGGATTTCGGCAGACGGATACCGCGGCGTCGCCGCACGTTGCGGTGATCAACGACGTGATGGCGGCCCGCTATTGGCCGCGGCAGAGTCCCATTGGCAAACGGTTCCGCGTGGGCGATGAAAACGGCCCGTGGGTTGAGGTAGTGGGCGTGGCGCAAACCACTTGGTATGCGTTTGTGGGAGAAAACCGTTCATCGTTTTTCTATACGCCGCTGGCGCAGAACTCGCTGACGAGCCTCACCTTGTTGGTGGAGACCGCATCTGACGATGCAGCGGGTTGGGAGGCGCCGCTCCTGGATCTGGTTCATTCGATCAACGCCCGCCTGCCGGTCTTCAATATTCGTACCATGCACGTTTCTTATGAGCAGCGAGGTTTGCAGACTCTGCGGCTGGTGGTGCGGCTTGTCGGCGCGATGGGACTGCTCGGCCTGGTTTTGGCGCTGATCGGCCTATACGCGCTAGTGGCGTACTCGGTAAGCCGGCGTACGCGCGAAATCGGAATTCGCATGGCGGTGGGAGCGGACCGGCTTGACATTTTGCAGATGGTTCTGCGGCAGGGCTTGACGCTCGCGTTAATGGGCACGGCAGTGGGAGCTGTTGGGAGCGTTGGATTGATCAGAGGAATCCGCGCCCTTTTTACGCGGCTGGAAGAGAGAGGCATTTTCGATCCGTGGACATTCGTCGCGATGCCGCTTGCTCTGTTGGCGGTGACGATGATCGCAAGCTATATTCCGGCTCGCCGCGCGGCGAGGATAGATCCGAATCGGGCATTGCATGAGGAATGAGAGGATCGTAGACCCTCTCGTCCGAGTGGTGTTTCGATACGGCCCTGGAGATGGCGTTTGCGAGAGTAGGTTAGAGCCCGCGGTTTGTGTGTCTCTGCGCTTTTTGTTGCATCCCGCCAGGGGTATGGCGGAATCGATTGAGTAGAACACACGATGAGCACGTTACACACCCCAGTTCTGTCTCAAACGCAAAACAGCGTTACAGGCGACGGCCTTTTTGAATCCTTACAGATTCGCGAAGTAAAATTCCGCAACCGGATTTTGGTATCGCCCATGTGCCAATATTCATCTATCGACGGCTTTGCCAACGACTGGCATCTGGTCCATTTGGGGAGCCGCGCGGTGGGTGGCGCGGCGGCGGTGTTCGTGGAAGCGACGGCGGTTGACGCCATTGGCAGAATTTCTCCGGGCGATATGGGGATCTGGAAGGACCAACATATTGAACCGCTGCAGCGCATTGCGCGCTTTGTAAAACAGCAAGGGGCGGTGCCCGGCGTTCAGCTTGCGCATGCGGGGCGCAAGGCGAGCACCGATGCTCCCTGGCGCGGCGGCAAACCATTGAGCGTCGAGCAAGACGGGTGGCAGCCTGTTGCGCCGAGCCCGCTGGCGTTTGCCGAAGGCCACCCAGTGCCGAAGGAACTTACGGTTGAACGCATCGCCGCCATCGTGCAAGCTTTTGCGAGCGCCGCTGGGAGGGCGCTGGATGCCGGCTTCGAACTGATCGAGTTGCACAACGCGCATGGATATTTGGCGCATGAATTTCTTTCGCCCCTGTCGAACAAGCGCACAGACCGGTATGGCGGCTCGCTTGAAAATCGCATGCGGTTCTCGCTTGAGGTTGTGGATGCGGTGCGCGCGGTTTGGCCGGAACGATTGCCGCTATTCCTGCGCATCTGCGCAACCGACTGGACTGCGGGAGGGTGGACAGGTGAAGACTCCGTGGCGCTGGCACGCGCCGTCAAGGAGCGCGGCGTAGATTTGATCGATTGCTCTTCCGGCGGGAATGTGCCGAAAGCAGACATTCCGCTGAAGCCTGGATATCAGGTGCCGTTTGCCGCGCAGATCAAGCGCGAGGCCGGCATGTTGACGGGCGCGGTAGGCATGATTACCGAACCGACCCAGGCCGATGCGATAATTCGCGGCGGTGAAGCGGACGTGGTGTTGATGGCCCGTGAATTCCTGCGGCACCCGTATTGGCCCATTCAGGCGGCAAAAGAATTGGGCGCGCCGGTCCTTATCGTGGACCAATACACGCGGGCGTTTCAGAAGTAAGTTTGCGGTTCCGAACGGTCAGTGCCCGGCAAAAACTACGAACAGATCGTCGCTCTTCATTGACAACTTTGCATGGGACCAATCGTGTTTGTCGTCGGATGTGGTATCGATGGAAGTTCCGTCACGCTTCGCGATCCGGACAGAGTGACTTCCTATAGTGACGGCCACCGCGTAGGTGGTGGCGCTGTCGGAGGTGTCAATTTTTACTGGTTCGCTAGATTTCGCTCCGTCTATCATTTTGTTGATCAAAACTCCCTGCGCGTCGAGCGAGTAAACGATGCTATTGCTGGCGTCGAGCGTTACCACCCAGACCATCCGCTTGGGTTTTTTCACTTTCGGGAAAATGAGCACGTTCGTCGCGGAGGCTGGACGCAAGGCGATGAAACCCTTCGACGTTCCGGTAAACCATCCGCCAGGGATTTTCGTGACTTCACTCGGATTGGGAAAAATGGGGGGTGGTGGAATGACTGGGTCCAAATTGAAGGTGAGCGCCCTGGTTTTGTCGGCTTCGATTGCTACCTGGGCGCTTTTTGACTCGTGGTCTGGTGCGTCAGCGGTGAATTCGTAAGATCCCGGCGTCACACGCAACGAGGTCTTAATATCGACCGAGAGCCAGTCTGTGTCGCCGACCCGCCGGTAACGGACCGTTGCCGTAGCCGGTGTCACTGAAAACGTTACGAATCCCGCTTGAGCGGTCAGCTTTTTAGGGACAGGAACCGTTATGCGCTGCCCTGCTCCGAAAGTCTGCCGCGAGGTGAACGGCGCATAGCCAGCCAGTCTTATCTGAATTTCACGGGAGCCCGGCTCTACGCCGGCGTGTGTCAAGTTACCCTGCGAATCCAATTCACCTATTTGGGTGCCATCTATAGAAACTGTTGCGCCGGGCATACCGCCTTCAATCGCCAACGTCGCTAGCAGTGGCGCCAAGGCTTTCATCTCAACTTTGCGGTTTACCGGCACACCCTTGTGAACTCTCAGAACGAACTCTTCATCTTGCATGCCGCTCGCGATTAGCTTCGCTTTGTAAGTGCCGGAGGCCACTGTCCAAGACCAGAAGCCGGCCCTTTTGGTGGGTTGCTTGTCGCCGTCGATAAAGAGAGTCGCATTCTTTTGTGAGCACGAGATGATAACGGGGCTTAGATTCGGCGCGGCATTGAGCGAGATGCTCAGCGCGGGCGCTTTGCCGCCGGCGATGCGCCAGGTTTGGATGCGTTTACCGCCCGCAATGGGAAACCCATCGGGCGCGTCGTCGAGATTGACACGCAGTCCCGCCGCTGGAATGCTTTGCCGGTCTTTTCCCTCAATGGCCAACATGCTGGAACGATTGCCGGTGTAGAGAATGGCGTTCTTGCCCAGGCTGCTCGCCACCATCAAATCTTTCGTTTCGACAGGCTCAACCATAGCCAGTTTCGCGGCTGCGTTCTTGAAGCGCAAGCTGAAAACGATGCCGACCCTGTTCTTAACACTTAAGGTGTGTTGCTCGTCGTCGGCCTTGAGCGGATAATCCGCCGTCCACTCTCCGCCTTGCAAGGCGCCTTCACGATGATCGTCCAACCATACGCTGCCGGAGGTCTCAGAGGTCGATATGGCTATGTGCAAGGGCTCGGGTGCGAGTGTGAAGACCCACGGCTGGCCGTTTACCTCCATTTTTCCACTGAAGGGAATATAACCGGGGCTGGACACACTGACCTGAACTCCCGTTCCTCTTTCGTAAGAGGGATTGCGGTCGCTCACTGGGGTGCCATTCAGCGTTACTTCGGCGTTAGAGGGCGTTGGTTGTATTACGACCTTAACGACTTTCGGGACCTCCGGAGGTGGCGGAGGTGGAGGCGTTCTGTGGTTCCACAAATAGATGCCAATGAAAATTCCAGCAACGGCTAGTCCCAGCAAAGCGCCGTAAAGATTGCGCCTGCTGCTGCTGAACAATCCGTTCATCGTCTGAGCGAATGAAGTTTGCGCACTGGCCAGCTTCAATTTCCACTGAGGCGGACCTGTCTCCTTCTTAGGAGGCTGGACAACTTTTGGCGGAGCTTTCTCTTGAACCGGCTTGCGCTCTTCGTAGAGAACCGTATCCTGTTCTTCCAAACTGCGGCCGCCAGGCAACGTGGCGCGCGTGCGCGAACGGTCGAGCCCGATCGAATCGTCTCTGGTGGGTGCCGAGGTATTGCCTTGATATTCCAGGCTGACGAGAGTTTGCTGCAGACGATGTTCGTTCGGATAGACGGTGAGCGCTTCTCTTAAAACGCCAATCGCCTGGTTAACATCCTGCTCCTGCAATTCGCGGGCGCGCGATACGCAGCGCTCCACGTGATCTTTTTTCTTGGCTTGCGCGATGAGCGAGTTGATTTTCTTAACAGACGGGTGCTCGGGGTCAAGCCGGCCGGCTTCGGCGGCCAGTGGCTCCGCGGCGGTCCAATCTGAATCGAGCAGCGCGTGTGCCTGCTGCACCAGCAGGTTCACCAAGGTGTTCTGAATAACGATATTGCGTTTATCCAGATCAAAGGCTTGGCGCAGCAGATCGAGCGCGCGATCCCATGACCCAAGCGATTTATGGGTTTTGGCTTCTTCAAAGAGCCTGCTCGCCTCGCGAGTGCGGTCGCGCCCTTGCCGGGCGAGCCGCAACAGCGCTATCAGTTCGGGATTCTGGGGAAATTCCAGCAGGCCATCCTGGCTCAATCGCTCGGCGTCGTCGTAGGCGGAAGTTTCCAGAGCGCGGTCGATTTTGTCGACGAGGCGGGATTTCTTTTCGTCTTCACCTTGCCGTTCGCGGCGGCGCTCCAACTGGCTGACTTCGAAATCGATGCCGGGGTATTGGGGGTGAATGTTGGCGAGCGTATTCCACTGCGCGATGGCTTCGCCGAATTGTTCCTGTTCCTCGTAGGCGCGCGCCTTGGCAAGAATGGAGGAAACCAGATCGCGCAAATCGCAGGCGTGCGAGAGTTGCCGTTGAAATTGCGCCTCGTTGGGATAGCGCGCTCGGGCTTGTTCCAGCAATCCAACCCGGCGGTCGAGATTGGGCTCGGCGTCCACCGCGCGCAGCACCTCATCGATATA
>Ga0075021_10001542_pt1 | contig 11847 bp, 16 predicted proteins | sample ColStrG_CSR_2012_FD_72749 | JGI IMG/M metagenome (GOLD analysis project Ga0075021, IMG submission 72749) | Freshwater sediment microbial communities in response to fracking from Pennsylvania, USA - Cold Stream Run_MetaG_CSR_2012 | ecosystem: Environmental > Aquatic > Freshwater > Creek >... | reverse complement strand
GCAACCGCATGAAGCGTCAGCCCACTTAGCCCGCGCACGGCCGGCACATGCGAGTCACGGGCCCAACCACCGCGTGCGCTCGCTCCGATAATCCCCACGCGCAAAGGCTCGGCCATGGAGGTGGTCCTTTCGAGTCCGAGGTCTTTCACCTCAATGTACGTCGCGGTTATATATTCCGAGTTTCCGGCGAGATAATCAGTTATGTCGACCCAGGAGTTGAAACCGAGGATCGCTAATGCTCGACCGCCTGACCAGCATGCGCGTCTTCGTGAAGGCGGCCGATCTTGGCTCTTTCACTACTGCGGGTGTGACGCTCGGCCTGACGTCGCAGATGGTTGGAAAGCATGTGGCCGCCCTGGAAGCGAAGCTTGGGACCCCGCTGCTCCAGCGCACGACACGCCGGCAGAGCCTGACCGAAATGGGGAAGCACTTCTACGAACGGTGTCGTGTCATCCTGGCGGAAGTCGATGAAGCCTACGCGCTTGCGGAGAACTCCGGCAGGAAGCCGGGAGGACGGCTGCGCCTGAGCGCGCCGGTCGGATTTGGCGCATGCCGCTTGGCGCCCATCCTCAACGACCTCCTCGATCTTCATCTGGCACTGGAAGTCGAGCTGGATCTGACCGATCGGTATGTCGATCTCGTCGACGAGGGTTATGACGCCGTGTTCCGGCTTGGCCCGATCAGCGAAACGACGCTGGTAGCGCGAGAGCTTGTCCAACACGATCAAGTCGCCTGCGCCTCTCCCTATCTTGCCCGGCGCGGCGTTCCGGACACGCCGCTGGAACTGGTCGACCATGACTGTCTCGGCTTCGTGAACTGGTCGGGTCTCCCGTATGCGGAATGGCGCTTTGGCAGAAATCGGAAGATGTATCCTGTGCAGGTCCGAAGCCGCTTCCGAGTGAACGATGGGCGTGTTCTGGTCATGGCCGCGGTCGCAGGTCATGGCATCATTCTCCAACCCGAAGAGGTGGTAGCTGACGCACTCGACCAGGGCAGTCTTGTCCGCGTGCTGGACGATTTCGTCGCACCGTCGCGCACGCTGTATCTGCTCCATACCTCACGGCTGCCGCAGCCGGCGAAGCTCCAGGTTCTTATTGACCACCTCAAGCAGGCCTTTCCTGATCCGCGCCTCAGACGACCGCACGAAGCTGAGCCTCGATCGCAGTCTTGTCGATAACCGACCAGACTGAAGCGATCTTGGGTCCCCTGAATTCATAGAAGACGTTCTCCGCAAACGACACCTTCCGCCCGTTGACGCTTATGCCGAGGAACTCTCCTTTTGGGGCGCATTCAAAGGCGAGCCGCGCTGCGACACGTGGCGGCTCACAGATCAGCAGTTGGATGTTGAAGCGAAGATCCGGGATGTCTTGGACATCTTTCACCAGCATGTCGCGATAACCGGAAAGTCCAAGCGGTCGTTCATTGTGTTTGACCTCGTCATCAACGAAGCTTCCAAGCTGATCCCAATCCCGGCGATTCAGACAATCGATGTAGGCGCGGTAGAGATCGGAAACGGACGTAATGAGCAAAGCAGAATTCTCCTGCATAGGCTTTCCGGATCATTGCCGGGCGAGACGAGTGAAAAGCAAGTACACTTCACGCAATCTAGCTGGCGCAGGCGCGAGAACACCATTTTTTGAGGGGGACTGGATTGAGTACGTTTGTTGTCGCTCAAGGGCGCCAACGGTTTCCCACATCAATCCGCAGGCGCGCTCGGACCTGCCGAAGCTGGTCAAATGATGGTCCTTTGAGCGCGCCATGTAAACCAAACCGACCTCACAAAACGGTCAAGCGGAGATGACACTACTGCGATCCTCTCGTGGATCGCGCTCGCGCCGCACGATCAAGTGATTAAGTCGGGCCTTGTCCCTCGTCACCGCCGTTCCAACAATGGATGCGGTCAGCGTGAATGTGGATCATCACCATGCCCTCGGCGTCGATCCCATCGGAAAACCACCGCGCCAGATCGACGGTCCAATGCTCCGCGAAGGCAGACTTGTCGCGCACGATGTCGGCCGTTCCTTCGACCGCAACGAACAATGGCGGTTTGCCGAGCAGCCCGGCGCTCCCCTGGAACGACAGGGCGACGTGCGGGTCGCGGGCGATGTCCGACACGGTGCGGGCGCTCTCCCGGCTGAAGTAGAACGAGTCGCCGTCGAGCTCGACGTCGCCGTTGTTGCTCATCGGCCTAGTCCCGAGCTGGCCACCTTCGGTCCGCGTCGTCAACATCGCGAAGTCGATATTCCCCATCGCCTTGGCGAGGTCGTGCAAGGTCATGGTGCTCACTACAGTCTCCAATTTTCTTTCTCGCGTGTCGATCGTCAGTCCGCGGGCAGGTCTTCCTCTGACAACGCACGCTTCACTCCGACGTCTCCGGCGAGCGCCTCGAAATGCCGGGCAACATTGGGGAATGCGGACATCGGGGTCGGGGTGTTCCTCAGCCACCGGCTCAGGACGTGCAGATACGCGTCGGCCACCGTTCGGCGCCCGAGCGCCAGCCATTCCTGCCCTTCCAGATAGCCATCCACGCGCCGGAAGGCCTTTTCGACCATCTTGAACGCGGCCGCGCGCGCGCCGTCCTGGGCTCCCGCGTCGACCACGAACCGATCGGGCACGAACGCCGGCACGAACGTCTTGTGAACCTCGCTGACCAGCTCCGCGATGATCTCGTTGATCTTGGCTTGCTCAAACAGATCGCTGGCGCCCGCCCCCAGCCGGGCCGCAGGCCCCAGAGCCGCGATATATAGCAACACTGCCAGTGACTCGGTCAGCACGGCCGGCCTGCCATCAGCGGTATTCAACGTGATCGTCGGCACCGCGCCTTTCGGGTTCAACGGCATGAACGCCGGCCCGTGGACCGTCTCATAGCTTAGGCGCTCCAGCTCGTAATCCATGTCCGCCCAGATCAGCGCGATGTGCGACGCGAGCGAACACGCGCCCGGCAGGTAGTAAAGCTTCATTGCAGATGTTCCTTCAGCGTTGAGAGGTGCTCTCTGACCGATGTCCAGGTGAGCCCGGCGTAGCGGTCATTTTCGATCGGCGTGAGCCGCGCGCTACCGGCGAACTGATCGCGCATGTATTGCATGCCCTGCCACGGCGGGAACGCGGCGTCGGGCTGCGGCGCGATCAGCTTGGCGATCCGGATCATGACCCCGAGCGAGGCGAGGTTGCCGGCCCACAAAGGACGATACCGCTTGCCTGCAAGGCTGCTCATCGTCGCCGCGATGTCGCGCACGCTGACGCTGTCGCCCGCGATGCGCAGGAAGCGCGGCGCCGTGTCGTCCAGCGCCGCCGCGGCGGTATAATCGGCGGTGTCATCCTTGGTCGTGAAGTCGAGGATCTGGTCGGCATTGTGCCAGTAGAGGACACGGTGAATGCCGGTGCGGATGATCGGCATCTCGGCGCCGAGCATGTCCATGAACGCGCCATTGAGGATCGAGGTCGCCCGGATCGGCACCGCATCGACGCGGGCCATGAACTCGCGGCGCAGGTCGTAATTGCGGTTGTGGCCCGGCCGCGTCTTGGTGAAATCGGCGGCAAAGTCCGACGGATTGGACCGCGGCACGCCTGCCCTGACCGAGGCGTCGAGCAGCACGCCTTGGCGCCCGATCATCACCGCGCGCACGCCGTTCAGCGCCGACACGACGCACGACGCGCCCGCCACCGCCTCGGCCATCGCAAACACGTCGTCGGGATCGGCCGGGACCGGCGCGGCGCCCGCCTGCCGGAGGCGGACGGCGTCCCGCTCGGGCAGGTCGGGACGGACCAGCGCGCGCACGGTCGCTCCGCGGGCGACCAGCGCCCGGGCGATCCGGCCGCCGATGTCGCCGGTGGCACCGGCCAAGGCGATGATGAGCTGGTCCGCCACCTCAACCCTCTTTATAGGCGCCGTTCTGCGCGATGATCGACGGCGCGGGCGTATAGGCGCCGAACCATTCCATCATCTTGGGCAGCTTGGCCTTGGTCGCGACAGGGTCGGCCTTGGTGGCCGAGTTCTGCAGCTCGCCCGCGATCGACTGCACGTTGGTCGGCGTCACGCCCGCCTGGATCAGGCGGTGGAGCGCCCAGTCGTTGATCTGCTTGGTCCAGGAGCCTGACGCGTCGACCGCGATGAAGGCGTGGTAGCCCGCCGCCATCAGCGACAGCGCGGGATAGATCAGGCAGAAGTCGGTGGTGATGCCCGACAGGATGACCTTGCGCCCGCCGGTCGCCTTGACCGCCGCGGCGAACCGGGGATCGTCCATCGCGTTGAGGATGCCCAGCCGGTTGATGATGTCGGTGTCGGAGAACGTCTCGGTGATGCCCTTCAGCAGCGCGCCCGACGGGCCTTCCGCGCCGCCGCCGGTGGTGGTCAGCACGACCGGCAGCTCGAGCAGCGCGGCGAGCTTGGCCAGCCCTTCGATTTTGCCCTTGAGCAGCGTCATGTCGAGCGACTGGACGCCGAGCGTCAGCGTGGTCTGGTCGTCGATGAACAGCACCGCCGCATTTTCGGGGGTCAGCTGTTCGAAATAATCGGCTTGGGTGGTCATGCCGGGTCGGGATCGAGCGGGTTCGGGCCGGGCAGGTTGTCCATGCCGTAGCGGCGCTGCTGCTCGGCCGTCAGCGAGGGCGGCGGGGTCGCGCCTTTGGGCGGGATGGTGCGAGTCGGCGCCGGCATCCCGAGTTCGGCGATCGCCAGTTCGAGCCCTGACGGCGTGTAGCCGTTCAAGAACGCGGCCTGCTGGTCGACCCGGAAGGCGTGGCGGGTGTCGCGGGGAACGAAGATGAAATCCCCCTTGCGCCCGACCTTGATCTCGTCCCCGAGCAGGAACGTGATCTCGCCGTCGAGCATGTAGAAATGCTCGTCGGACCAGGTGTGCTTGTGCGGTGGCGCGCCCGATCCCTTCGGCAGCGCCTCGTACATCAGCGAGTAGCGGCCGCCTGTGTCCTCGCCCTTGACCAGGATGACCCAAAGAATGTCGAGCCACCAGTAAGCGGGTGCGCTGTCGACGTTATGAACGAACGGCAGCGAACCCGGAATGGCGGGTAGCTCGGGTGTGTGCTCGGCCATGGGCCTAGCCTTTCCGATGGCGCCGGGGGCAAGCGGATCGGGCTCATCGAGCCAGATCAGTCCGTAGCGGGTCAGCAGCTCGTCGGGCATCTGCGGCTTGCCCGGCGGCATCGGCGGGCCGGGCGGCGGCAGCGTGTGCTCGGTCGTGCGCTTGCCGAGCTCGGCGATCATCGCCTCCATGCTGGCGGGCGTGTAGCCGTTCAGGATGCGGGCGGTATCGCTGTCAACGCGGAAGGCGTGCCTGGTGTTGCGCGCGATGTTGACGAATGCGCCCTTGCTCGCGGTCTTGATCTCGCCCTCGAGCAGGAAGGTGATGGTGCCGTCGAGGATGTAGAAGGTCTCGTCCGACCAGAGGTGCTTGTGGGGCGGCGGACCGGCGCCCATCGGCATCAGCTGTTCCATCATCGACCAGCGGCCGCCGGTGTCATTGGCGTCGGCCAGCATCGTCCACATGATGTCCTGCATCCAGTAGGTCGGCGCTTCCTCCGTGTGGTGGATGAAGCCGGTCGAGCCAAGCATCGACGGGAACTTGGGGGTATCAGGCATTGCTTCTCTCCCTTGGTGACAGTCAGGCGTGGGCGGGAACGGGGATGGCGTGCGCAGCAAACTCCGCGAAGCTCTCGAGCTTGAGGTCGGGATAACGCTCGCTCTGCAGGTCGCCGAGCGCGGTCTGGCCCGTGGTCATGTAGAGCAGGTAGGCGAGCATTAACTTCTTCTGCGGGTCGGCGGCGGCATGGGCGGCGCGCAGATCGTCAACCGAACCGTAGGACACTGGCGTCAGCGTGCGGCCGAGCCGGCGGCCGACGATCTCACCCGCTTGACGGAACGAGACGTGGTCGCCGGCGAAGGCGAACTTGCCGGCGGGCACGCCGCGATCGAGCGCGACGCGGGCGATCATGCGCGCGGTGTCCTCGACGCTGGTCACTTCGATCGGGCGCTCGCCGTCGCCGAAGAAGCCGATCGTCCCCTTGTCGAGGTCGATCGCGCCGCGGCCGGGCAGGAACACGTCCATGAACGCGCCCTGCAGCACGTTGACCTGCTCCAGCCCAAGCGCGGCGATGCGCTTGTCGGCTTCCCGGCGCGCGTCGAATGCGGCGTGCTCGCCCGGCGTCGCCTTGAACAGGTCGAGCGCATAGTCGGACGGCAGGAAGCGCCGAACGCCGTTGCGCCTGCCTGCGGTTGCCAGCGCGACCTGGCCATCGACGATGACGTCGGGGCCGCCCTGGACTGCCGACAAGATCATATCGACGCCCTGCGTCGCGCGATCGAGCGAAGCGGGATCGGCGAGGTCGCCGACGATGATTTCGGCGCCGTCCAAAGACGACGGGTTGAGTACGGCCTTGCTCTTGCCGGCATCGCGGACGAGCAGGCGGACGCGGGCGTCAGGCTGTTTAAGCAGGTGATGGGCAATGCGGCTGCCGAGCATGCCGGTCGCGCCGGCGAGGAGAACGGTCTGGGCCATAGCGGTGTCCTTTCGTGGACACATGAGATAATCGTTTCCCCGGACGTGATTAGTCGGCAAAAGCTGGACAGCCTGTTCCAGCCGAGGAACAACGAGCCGTGTTCGAACTGACCGACCTGCGCGCCTTCGCCCGCATCGCCGATCTCGGCAGCGTCTCCGGCGCGGCTCGGGCGCTGAAAATGCCCAAGTCGTCCGTCAGTCGCGCGCTGGTACGCTTGGAGGAAGCGATCGGTGCCGTGCTGGTCGAGCGCTCGACGCGTCACCTGCGCCTAACCGATGCCGGACTGCTGCTTCAGCGCCATGCGCGCCGCATCCTCGACGATGTTGGTGAGGCGGAGAACGCGGTCGGCGCGCTTGTCGGCACGCCGCAGGGCGATCTGCGGGTCAGTGTGCCCTTCACCTTCGCGACCGGACCCTTGGCCGCGATGCTGCCCGGCTTCCTCGAACGCTTTCCGCTGGTGCGCGTGGTGCTGACGATCGATAATCGTATCGTCGACTTGCTGGGCGAGGACTACGACATCGCCATCCGGATCGGGCCGCTCGCGGATTCCGACCTGATTGCGCGGCGACTTGCGACATTGCGGCTCTGGCCGTGCGCAAGTCCGGCTTTTCTCGCAGCCGGGCCGCCGATCACGCGGCCCGCCGACCTGTCCCAGCATCGGCTGATCGCGCACGGCCACCCCGATGAGACTTGGCGGTTCCGCAGCGCGACCGGAGCGACCAGCGAGGTCAAGCTTGCCGCTTCCACCGTCATCCCCGAACCGGACGTCGTGCGGACCCTGTTGCTCGGCGGCGCCGGCATCGGCATGCTGCCCGACTTTGATGCGGGCGAAGCGCTCGCGTCCGGCAAGCTGATGCGGGTGCTGCCGGAATGGGAGAGCGGCTCGGTCGAGGTCCACGCGCTCTATCCGAGCCACCGCAGCCTGTCGGCCAAGGTGCGGGTGTTTATCGATGCCATGATCGGGCATCTCTCTCCCGAAGGATAGGCCAGAGCGGGGCGCAGCTGCGTTTCGCCATTCCGCAGCCGACCGCGCGGTACAGCCTCATCCGTATCGCGCGTGTTACAGCGGCAGTGCGCGCTTACGGAACGTCGCAGGCGACGTTCCTGAGCCCGTGCTCAGGATCGCGCCGACGTAGCCGTCGGGCCGAATCAGCAGCCAATCACCTGGGCTGAGACCGTATGCGGCGGCGAACTGCCCGTCGCTGTCTTTGAGGTCGCCGCCATGGCCGATGACGTGGACATGCACGCCTTTCGCCGAGATCCGCTCCGGAACGAGGTTCGCCTCTACACCGATCACCGTCCAGTGAGGGCCCTTCATCAGCGAAAACAGCCTGACAGGCTGCCCCGCCGCGCCCATCACCAAGGCATCGGGCGCACGGTCGCCGGCCAGGAGACCGCCCGAGCGTTCGGGCGCCTCCATGGCGAGCGACGAGCCGGGATAGCCGATATCGAATTGGTGCGCTTCGCGCCCCCGCCGCATCGCGCCCTGTCTGGCCGCCTCGAGCAGCCTCGTCGAAAGGCCAAGCTCTGCGCCGCAATCGGTCTACGCTCCTCCTCATAAGTATCCAGCAAGGTCTTGGGCGCACCACCCAAAACCGCGCCGAGCTTCCAGCCGAGGTTGTAGGCATCCTGCACGCTCGTGTTCAGTCCTTGGCCGCCGGTCGGCGGGTGCGTGTGCGCAGCGTGGCCCACCAAGAACACGCGCCCGACGCGATATCGGTCTGCAAGGCGCGCGCTCATGCTGTAGGCCGATCCCCAGCGGACTTCCCGAACGGCGGTGTCTCCACGACCGGTACGCCCATGCACCATGCGGGTGAGCCCTTCGACGGACGTATCGACCTCGCCTTCGAGCGGAACCGGCGCTTGAAGCTGGAACATGTCGGTGCCGGGCAACGGACACAGCGACATTTGCTCCGTCATGGAGCCTTCGTTCCACCGGTGCCACGCGTCGCGGCCGATCCCGTCGGCAACCACGTCGGCGACCACGGCGCGTACGCCGAGCGTCTTGCCTGGGAACGCCAGACCCAGCGCGTGACGCACGAAGCTGCGCCAGCCGTCTGCACCAACCATGTAGCGAGCGGACAGCGTTTCTTCCCGGCCTGCGGTACGAATGCGCGCCGTCACGCCCGCGTCATCTTGTTCGAAGCCTACGAGCTCGCAACCGAAGTCGACTGCGCGACCCAGCTCGGCAAGGCGTGCAAAATCTCGCTTCGCCCTTGCTGACAACTTCCCAAGATCGGCCCGTTTGGCGACAGGGTCGCGATGGGTGGAAAGGGCGATCGGCAAGACCTCGCAGATCGGCTCGACCCCGTGTTCCTGGCGATGATCGTCGATGAACGCGATCATCTCTTGAACGGGCGGTCGAGCTCCTCTTCCCCGAAAGGTGAACGCTTGCGTTCACCGAAAGGGGGCCGGGCAAAATATGCGCTTGCCTTGCGCAGGATCTCGTTGGCCTGCCGAAGCTCCCGGCTCTCGCGTTCCAACGTCTTCGTCCAGGCGGCCATATCCGTGGTCAGACCAGCGTTGCGCCCACTGTCACGCTCGGCCTTGTCCAGCCAATTGTGAAGCGTCTGCGCCGTGCAGCCTATCTTGCCGGCGAGCGATACAGCCGCCGTCCATCGCGACGCGTGCTCGACCCTGTGATCCAGAACCATCCGCGCCGGAATTCCGCTGGGCAAATGGGTGGCATAGCGGACAATGTTATAAAAACGATATTGTTGACAAGTAAGAACAAGACTTTATAACATGTCCCATGACGATTTCGACCCATCGCGAGCGGGCACTCGACATCGCTCGACGGCAGGGCATCGCGCGCGGGCGCGATTTCGACGCGGCAGGCATCCCGCGCGTCTACCTGCAGCGGCTTCGGGACGAGGGCGTACTAAGCCAAGTCGGCCGCGGTCTCTATAGGCTCGCCGGCTCCAAGGTGGCGAGTTCGACCAGCCTCGCCGAAGCCGCCCGCATCCAGCCCAAAGGTATCATCGGCCTTCTCTCGGCGCTGCAGTTCCACGGCCTGACGACGCAGACGCCTCATGCTGTGTGGATGCTCCTCGCGCCAAAAGACTGGGCTCCGATCAATCCGTCAGTCGCGCTAAAGATCGTGCGCGCGAGCGGCAACTCTCTGACCGCCGGCGCGCAAATTCATAAAATCGACGGCGTGCCGGTGCCGATCACCGCGCCCGCCAAGACCGTTGCCGATTGCTTCAAGCATCGCAACAAGATCGGCCCCGATATCGCGATCGAAGCGCTACGGGATCTGCTGAAATCAAAAAGAGGACGCGCCACGCTGGACGATCTTTGGCGCTATGCCGAGGTCGATCGCGTTCAGATGGTGATGCGCCCATACATCGAGGCCCTGGTCGGATGAAGGCGCCGAAGGACATCGGCGCATCCGTGCGACATCGCCTGACGAAGATCGCTCGCGATCGTCGTGAGAACGCGCAATTGCTCATGACCCGCTTCGCCATCGAGCGCGTGCTCTATCGCTTGGGCGTCTCTCGACACCGAGAGCGCTTTGTTCTGAAGGGGGCGATGCTCTTCAGCCTCTGGGCGCCGGTGCCCTATCGCGCGACCGGCGACCTTGATCTGCTCGGTCTCGGTGACAACGCGCCGGGCGCAATCGCCTCTGTTTTCAAGGAGGTCCTGGCACTCTCGGTCGAAGACGACGGGATGCGTTTTCGGACCGAGACAATACAGGCCGCGCCGGCGCGGCTGGAAAATGAGTACGCGGGCGTTCGGGTTAAATTCGTCGCGGAACTCGCGGGAGCGCGCCTGCCGATACAGGTGGACATCGGATATGGGGACGCCATCACACCTGGTCCACTTGAGATCGGCTATCCGTCGCTTGTCGGACTCGCCGAACCGCGGCTCAAGGCTTATCCGCCTGAAACCGTCGTGGCGGAAAAGTTCAGGCGCTGGTGGAGCTTGGGATGCTCAACTCGCGGATGAAAGACTTCTTCGACCTCTGGGCCATCGGAGGCGCCTTCAGTTTCGACGGCGCAGTTCTGGCACGCGCGATCAAAACGACATTCGATCGGCGCGGAACGCCGCTTCTAATTGAAACGCCGATCGCTTTGACGCCCGCTTTCGCGGAGGAAAAGCAGGTCCAGTGGAAAGCCTTTCTCAATCGGACCGAGATTGCTCTGGCGCCCGATCCTTTGCCAGAGATTCAAATGCGCGTGGCTCAACTGACGATGCCTCCGGTTTTGGCCATGGCGAATTCCGGTGAGTTCGCGGCTCGTTGGGTTCCCGGAGGGCCGTGGAGGACAAACCCGGCATGAAAGGCGTTGTCGACCCCAAGGCGAACTCCGGCTACGAAGAAGAAATCACGCGCCGCTATCAATTTCCGCCGCAATACGGAGCGGTGGCGGAAAGGCTCGTCGGCGCTTGGTTGATCTACCGCGGACCCCAACGCAACGGTGGATGAAAAGTCTACATCGCCGTCCCGAAATTTGCGCGGCTCGAAACTGATCCGGAGCGACCGGGTTACTCCTATGCGCTGGCAGCCGACTTTCTACCGTTCGATCGACCAGTCCGTTTCGGTGTCAACGGCGCTTACGCCGAGGCCGCGTTGCCCGCGATAGGCGAACCGCGCGAGATGCTGCTATCATGACCGGTGCTGTTTCTACCTCAAGCGCTGCGCGCTGCACAGTATATGTTAGTAGTTCGACGGCATCATCCTGATTGGAAAAGCAAGTCATGACTTGGCGGCGCAAGGGGAAAAACTCGGCGAATGACGGTCCCGGCCAGCGGTCGCAAGAATCGCTCCGGCCGCGCACTGGCGAGGAACAATTCGAAGAAATCGTGCAAGTTCTCAATCTGTACGAATTTTCCGATGAGAAATCGGCGGCCGGAATCAGCGGTGGTCAATGTCGGGAGGCGCGTCATCTCCTGAAATGGACGCGCGCAGAGCTTGCACAGGCTGCGGGCGTGACGCAATTTGCCGTCGACGCATTTGAGGATGACCGCGAGGCGCCGCCTTCGCATGCGGTCGCGATTCGCCGGGCGCTTGAAGAGGCGGGAATCGGCTTTCCCTTCCTGCTTGTGAACGGCAAAAAGCGGCCGGTGGCTGTCGCCTATTCGCCGCGTGATCGAAGCGAGGGGCATTAGCTTCGGCGTCGCTAGATCTATTTTGCTAGCGCACATTGCTAATTCGCAATTTGAAACCAATGACGCCGGAACAGTGTCGCGATGCGCGGGGTCTCCTCAATTGGTCGCACGACGATATGGCTGGCGCCTCCGACGTCCCCGCCGAAATCATCGCAATGTTCGAGGGCGGCGCTCTGGTCGGCATGATGGATTTACAGGTCAGAATGCGCCATGCGCTGGAAGTCG
>Ga0075021_10001541_pt1 | contig 11849 bp, 9 predicted proteins | sample ColStrG_CSR_2012_FD_72749 | JGI IMG/M metagenome (GOLD analysis project Ga0075021, IMG submission 72749) | Freshwater sediment microbial communities in response to fracking from Pennsylvania, USA - Cold Stream Run_MetaG_CSR_2012 | ecosystem: Environmental > Aquatic > Freshwater > Creek >... | reverse complement strand
GCGACAGCCCTGCAGCCAGACTTGCCCGGACTGCACTCCGCGATCGGGGTGGCGAAGGTGGGCGTGGGCGACTCGGACGGCGCTGCCGCCGAATTCACCGAAGCGCTCAAAGCAGATCCCAACGATTACCAGGCAAATTACTATATGGGCCGCCTGAAGCGGTTGGAAGGGGATTTCGATCTCGCGCGGAAATACCTGACCAAAGCGGAACAACTGCATCCCGGCGCGCCCGATGTGCTTTTTGAGTCGGCCGCCATCGCCATGACGGAGAAGGACTACCCTAAGGCTGAACCCATGCTGGATCGCGTCTTGAAAAAACAGCCGGAGCACGTGGAGGCTCATTTCTTGCTCTCGGATCTCTATCGCCGCACCGGGCGCAGGGAAGCCGCGCAGAAGGAGCGCGCAATCTTCGAAAAGCTGCGGCAAAAAGAAGAAGACCGGCGGACGGCGATGGCGTCGAAAACGTCTTCCGCAGCGTCGCCTGTCGATTCCCAGGAAAAGAACCCAGCGCCGTCCGCGGCCAGCGATCCCAATCAACCATGAGCGCTCGCGCGATGCTTCACAGAAACCGGTGCGCGCTCTGGTACATGACCGCAGCCTGCCTGAGCTGGGGGATGTTCTATTCGCTCGTAGCCACGGCGCAAACTTCCGCCCCGAAGCCTACCTCCGTCTTTCAGGACATCTCACGCCGCGCCGACTCCGCGCGCGAAACAGGCGACGTCCCGACGGCCATCCAACTCTACGGCAAAGGTCTACGCCTGAATCCTGCGTGGCAGGAGGGACTCTGGTATCTCGGTTCTCTGGAGTATGACGGTAGCCACTATGCCGAGGCAGCCACGGCTCTGCGCAAACTGACAACGCTCAATCCGAAGATGAGCGCCGCCTGGGCGCTGCTCGGTCTGAGCGAGTTCGAGACCAGCAATTTTTCCCAGTCATTTTCCCATCTCCAGCGCGCTCGCGAGTTGGGCAGTCCTCCGGAACTGGCTCGTGTCACCGAGTATCACATGGCTCTGCTTTTAAATCTGCGCGGCGAATTTGAGAAGGCCGGTACTGTCTTGTCGCAATTGGTGTTGCAGGGGGTGAACTCGGAGGACGTGCAGGTGGGTTTGGGATTGAGCCTGCTGCGGGTGCCGCTCCTCCCCGCGCAGCTCGATCCATCCAAGGACGCGCTCATTCATGACGCCGGAAACGTCGGCGGTTTCCTGGCCCATCGGGAATTCGAGCGCGCCGACGTCGGCTTTCGCGACCTGCTGAAGAAATATCCGCGCACGCCTTTTGTGCATTACGCTTATGGAACAGCTTTGGCCGCACACGGCAAGGAAGAGGAAGCGGAGGCCCAATTTCGCGAAGAGACGACCGTTACCCCTGAGAGTGGGCTGGCCTATACGGAATGGGCCTTTCTGGAGCTTCACAATCAGCACTACGAAGCCGCCTTGCCCTTAGCAAGAAACGCCGTAAAACTGGCTCCCCAGTCCTCCATGTCCCGCTTCGTGCTGGGCAGCATTCTGCTGGCGCAGAACGAACTAGCCCCTTCCATCTCCGAGCTTGAGACGGCTCGCCGCCTTGCTCCCTCCAGCCCCGAGATCCGCTATAGCATCTCGCGCGCGTATGCCAAAGCGGGACGAAGCGAAGAGTCCCGGCGCGAACGCGCCGAGTTTGCCCGCCTGCAATCCAAGACCAAGGGAGCGGAGAACGAAGACAGAAGGGAAGACGTAAACGGAAGGGAAGCCATTCCCCCCACAGACGGCGCGATACCATCAACCCCGCAACCACCACAAGCCGTTCCACCCGAGGCCATCCCCCACTAAGTCATGCCTCCCGCGGCCCACAAGACCAAAACGCTGGGTTCCAATCGGCTCCCAACGTGGCCCCAAACGCTGGCCCTCTGCGGCATCGCTACGCTCTTCCTGTCAGCGTCGCCGCCACAATCTCCCGCCGATTCTTCCCCTGTCACGAACGCCGACACCAGTAAAGATTTTCCTCCGCCGCACTGGCTCCGCTCTTCCGGCGCTCCTCCCGGCTCACATTACCTCGGAAATGCCGTGTGCGCCGGATGCCATGTTGACATCGCCCAGACCCAGCCCAACACTCCCATGGGCAAAGCTTCGGTCAGTGCAGCGGGAAGTCAGTTTCTAACACAGCATCCCGTGTTGACCTACAACGACGGCGCCTACGTCTTACGCATCGAGCGTAAGGGAGATCAGGATTTCTATTCGGCCACCGATGGACAGCAAACCATTTCCGTCCCACTTCTGTGGGCATTCGGTCTCGGCAATATGGGGCAGACTTATGTGTTCCAAAAAGACGATGTCTACTACGAGAGCCGGATTAGCTTCTACAAGGAAATCGACGGCCTCGATCTGACGCTCGGGCACAGACAGCGGTCTCCTGCAACATTGTTGGACGCATTAGGACGGCCGCTCTCGAAACAGGAAATGGCGAAATGTTTTCCATGCCATACCAGCGAAGCCGTGATCAATGGCGAATTGCAGACGAGTCAGGCGCAAGCCGGTGTAACCTGCGAAAACTGCCACGGACCGGGCGGCCAGCACTTGGAAGCGGTCCAAAATCGCCAATGGCGCAATCTGCACATCTTCAATCCGGCTCGCCTCAGCCCTGACGACTTGAATGACTTTTGCGGCACCTGCCACCGCTCGACTCGCGACGTGCTGGAAGCGAATGTTCGCGGCGTTAAGAACGTTCGTTTTCAACCGTATCGGCTGGAAAATAGCCTGTGCTACGATCCCGGCGACAAGCGCATATCCTGCCTGGCTTGTCACAATCCGCACGAGAACTTGGTCACCGACCTTGTGAGTTATGACGTGAAGTGTTTAGCGTGCCATGCCAATCGGGGCGAAAAGCCCACGGCGACACGAGCAGCTCCGTCCTGTCCCCAGGCTGTGAAGGATTGCGTCGGTTGCCATATGCCCAAGTTGGATCTCCCCGGCGCCCACTACAAATTTACGGACCATTACATTCGCGTCTATCACGCGAATGACGCATATCCGGATTCTCCCCGCAGTAAAAAGTCTCGCGAACGACGAGTGAAGAAGAAGAATCCGCGCACGTAAGATTCGAGCGGGGACACCCGAGGCTTCGCCTATCGCGTTGCCAGAAGGCGTTGGAAGACTCCGGCGGTAAAGCGGGCCACAGGGGAGCCGTTGCCCGACGGTGGGGCCGTGGAGAGGAAATCGGCCGGGATACGGCATGGCTCGCCCTGGGCGGTCCGGAAGAGGTCTTCGTAGAGATTCAGGAACGAGCCGGCGGCGTTTTCCCAACGAAATTGAGCGGCGGTGCAGAGGGCTTCGGCGGTCTTGCAGGTGCGGCTGGAGGGATCGGACACGATACTTTCGACCGCATCTGCGAAAGACCCTGCATCGGGGGAAACAACCCAGGCGTTGCCGGAGTTGGCGTAGGTGGTGACGCCGCCTCGATCGGGAGCGACGAGGGGCAGACCGGACGCCATGGCTTCGAGCGGCGCAATACCGAACGGCTCCCGCGGATTGGGATGCACGAAGGCGTCGGAATTGGCGTAGATGCGTCCGAGTTCGGCGCGATCACGCATGTGTCCGAGCCAGGCAACCGCGCCCTGGGTGCGGCGGTTGGCTTGCTTCAAGAGACTGGCGCGCTCGGCGCCGTCACCGACCAACACCAGCCGCCAATCGCGGTTATCACGTTGGCGAAGCACGCTCAATGTGTCGAGCAGCAAGGCGAGATTCTTTTCGCGGGCCAACCGCCCAACATAGAGGAGCAAACTGGTGGCCTCGTGAGGCGCGCCGACTTTCTTGAGCAAATCCTTGCGCGCCTGCGCCGATTTGTGGGCAGGTGAGAGGCCGTGGAAATCCACGCCCATGGGTCGAACCCATACGCCCCGTCGAATGGTATGACCCGCCGACGCGTTGCGCAGCTCTTCAGCGGTGTAAGCGGAGTTCGCGATGTGCGCGTCGAAGAACGAGAAATAAAGCCACTTCATGTAGAACTGGACTAGAGGCGCGGCTAGGCCGCTCCATCCAAGGTACGCGCGAACGTTGTCATCCATGCGTTCGCAGGTGAGCGCCACGGTGATGGGCCGGCAAGAGACATCCCCGAGCATGCCAGTTCGCAGCATGCCCGCGAAGTAGTTCAGGGTGTATTTGTCGCAAACTTCGATGATATCCGGGCGTTCTTCGTTCAGAATCTGCCGCAGGCGGGAGCTGCGGGTGATGTATTTACCGGGAAACATCATCCGATAGCCCCCATTCATAGGAGCGAGCGGAGCGGCCACATAGTGAATGCGGCCATAGGCCCCGACGGACTCGGTCTTTTCCTCGACACCGGGCACAACAAGCACCATTTCGTGGCCGCGTCGATTTGCCGCGTCCATCAGGGCGCGATAGAACGTTGCGATGCCACCGGAAGTGGCGTGCCAGGAATTCGTGAAATGAAGGGTTTTCAATATGCCTCCACGGAATCAATCTGCCGAAATCTAACTCGACGCCACCGCCATCCATCCCAGACGTCGTCCCAGCCACCGCGGGCCCAACAGCAAGAACTGGCCGAGAATTCCCGGGAGGCGGCGCAGATCCAGGGAGAAAGAACTGCGCTCGCCTCCCACCAGCAAGGTTCCTTGCTGCATGGCATACCAATTGAATAGCGAAGAAACAGCGCTCAACATGGACGAAATGATAACCGCGATAGTGCGGTGCGGGGTTTGATGCCAGGCGTGGACCGCGTACTCAATGACCTGACCGATCACCGGCAGCACAACAGTGATGATGAGGGCAGTGAGCCATACAGGCTTTCGGTTGCGCAGGGCCTGAACCACGGCGGCATAGCAGCCAGCGTTAAAAGCACATACGATGGCTTCGACCAAAACGGCGGCAAAGAGCACCCCTGCACCGCGGCGCACCGTGGCAACAGCGAACACGGGAACGCGCAGAATCACGCTGAGCAGGGCTGACTTCCAGTTCCATAACAGGACGGCGGAACCGATTCGCGGACCGGAATTGGGGCCGACAAAGCTATTCCGATTGCGCGTAACCCCTGCCATTTCCGCAGTATAACGAGATCAGTCGCAACGAAGATCAATAGAGTGTGAATCGTGATGCCGCACCAATGTTACAAACATTTTCATAAAAAAATGTTTAAAACGTAACGTGGGTTTCATGTCCTCCAAGGACGATGCAGGTAGGTGCCTACTGCCTGCACGACTAAGGGGGAGAAGTGAGAAATCAGCTCACGTACCTTTGGGAAGACCGTAGCATCACCAGCCAGTTTACGACCGCTGTTTCGCTTCATGGCCACACTAACCGCTCCCGGGAAAGCCTTTATTTCATTGGGGAATACGCCGGTCGATACGCGCCGCTGCGGCACGGGCTTGCACATCTCGACCGCTGGTCGCAAAAGGCGAGTTCGATCAAACTGGATTTTTGGAAGGGATATTGGACGCCGCCACTCGCCCCGCTGGAAGCCTTCACGGTTGAGCGCAAGCAAATCGAAGATGGGTTGGGCATGCAGAGCATGATCTCGCTCACGGATCATGACAACATTGAAGCTCCGCTGCTGCTGCGCGTGGTTCCCGAAGCGCGGCGTATTCCAGTATCTCTGGAATGGTCGGTGCATTTTGCGGATACCGTTCTGCATCTCGGGGTGCATAACTTGCCGACCGGCGAGGCTGAGATGTGGGTGAAGCGGATGGCCGCCTATACCGCCGAGCCGCGTCCTAACGAGCTTTGGGAGTTGCTGTCAGCTCTGGCCCGGATTCCGCAGGTCTTGCTGGTATTCAATCACCCGTTGTGGGATCTGCCGAATATCGGCAAGGCCAACCACAATAGAGCCATCCGTGATTTTCTCCAGTATTCGAATACTTTCTTCCACGCCTTTGAGTTAGGTGGCCTGCGGAGTTGGAAGGAGAACAAGGACGTGATAGAGCTGGCCAAAGCCTACGGTCACCCCGTAATTGCCGGCGGGGACCGGCACGGATGCGAACCGAGCGCGCTGTTAAACGTGACCAACGCGACGAGTTTTTCGGATTTTGTGGAAGAAGTCCGGTGCGGGCACAGTCATGTTTTGGCCATGCCCCAATACGCCGATTGCACGCCGCTACGCGTGTTTCACGGCTTGCTGGACGTGATTCGAACTTACCCCGATCATCCGTTGGGGTCGCGCAATTGGGATGAGCGGGTCTACCATCCCGATAAGGACGGAGTAGACCGTCCACTGGCCATGATGTGGCAAAGGCCGCCGACCTTTCTGCGATACCTCTTTGGCATTCTGCAGGCGGCAGAGGCGGAGCCGGTTCGCGGGACGTTGAACAAAGCTTTCAATCACGGAACGCCATTGCCTCGGCTGGAGCTAGAAGCCGGGCTTAAGCTTGAAGAAGGACAGGAGGCGGCGCTGTGAGCGGCGGAGTGGTGGCGGATGAGAACGACCAGACCCGCGTCGCCTACTTTACCGACGCCTATCTGGAAGTCGATGGCGTGGCCAATACCGCCCGCCAGTTCGAAGCCTACGCTCGCCGCAAGGGTGCGCCTTTCCTGATTTTGCACGGCGGCTATGAGCAGGAGAAGGTTACTCGGGACGGCGAGTTGGTGAGAGTGGAGCTGCCGCGAGGCCGGCTCAGCTTTGCGCTCGACCACAAGCATAGCTTTGACCTGGATTTTCTCCGGCACAGAAAGCGGGCGCTGGAGCTGGTAGCGGATTTTAAGCCGGACGTGTTGCACATCACGGGGCCGAGCGATGTGGGCATTCTTGGGGCCGTGGTGGCGCATCAATTGAAGATTCCGCTGGTGGCGTCTTGGCACACCAACGTGCACCAGTATGCGGAGCGGCGGGCTTTGCCGCTGATGTTTTTCCTGCCCGGTGGATGGCGGCGAGCGCTGGGGCGGCAGATTCGGAAACTTTGCTTCAAAGCGGCAGCGCGTTTCTATCAAATTCCGCGGGTGCTGATGGCTCCGAACCAGGAACTGATCGCGCTGCTGGAGAAAAGTACGAAAAAACCGTGCTTCCTGATGACGCGGGGCGTGGACACGAACCTGTTTCATCCCAGCCTTCGCGAGCGCTCGGATTCGCAATTCACAATTGGATTCGTGGGCCGAATCACGGTGGAGAAAAACGTCGCGGCTCTGGTGGGGATTGAACAGGGGCTGCGCAATTTTGGCATCACCAACTGCCGCTTTCTGGTGGTGGGGCAGGGGGCGAGCGAGGGCTTTCTACGGGCGAATCTGAAGAATTGTGAACTGGCGGGTGTACTAATGGGTGAAAATCTGGCGCGCGCTTACGCCAATATGGACGTATTCGCGTTTCCGTCGAATACCGACACCTTTGGCAATGTGGTGCTTGAGGCGTTGGCTTCCGGGGTTCCAGCTTTAGTGACCAACGAAGGTGGACCTCAGTTCATCGTCAAGGAAGGCAAGACGGGCTATGTTTGCAAGAGCACTGCCGAGTTCGTTGCCCGGGTAATGGAGCTGAGGCAAGCGCCGGAGGCCTTGGCAGCCATGCGGGTGCAGGCAAGGCAACAGGCAGAAGGCGCGTCCTGGGACACGATTTTCGAGGCGGTGTATCGCGCGTACGATGTGGCTCTGCGGCCGAACGCGCCGCTTCGAAGCGGGCTCTCGATGAAACTGCCAGCCAGCGTGTGAGCCGACGAGCCAGATAAAGGACTACGATGAGAGGGATGAAGAAACGGCTGAACGCGGCGACGTTCGGGGCTATGGCGGTGTTGGGTTTGGTTGGCTCGCCTTGGGCAGAGGATCGAGCGCCAAAGGCGACGCCAGCGACCGTGCAGCTTTCACTTGACCAGGTGGTGGACAACCTGGTCCGCCGGAATCTGGAGCGCGCCCACGCACTGCAACACTCTGAGGCGACGCGGATTTACCACCTTGCGTATCACGGGTTTCCCGGAGACCGCGAAGCTGGGATGACAGTGGAGGCGACGTACGACCGGCCCTCGACCAAGAATTTTAAAGTTGTGGAACAACACGGATCCAAGCTGATCCTGGACCGCGTGTTTAAGAGGTTGCTGGAAAGCGAACGGGAAGCGGCGGAGCCAGCGATGAGCAGCCGCACGCAATTGAATCGCGACAATTACGATTTTCAGCTTCTGGGCTATGAGCCTGCCGAGAACGGCGGCCGGTACTTGCTGCAAGTCAATCCGAAGAATGCCAGCAAGTATGTGTATCGGGGCAAGGTCTGGGTGGACGCAACGGACTTTGCGGTGACGCGCATCGAAGCGGAGCCGGCGCAGAACCCGTCGTTCTGGACCAAGAAAAGCGAGATCCACCACGAGTACATCAAGGTGCAGGGCTTCTGGGTGCCCGCGCGCAATGAATCCGTCAGCTATATACGGTTGGGCGGACGAGCGACGCTAACGATCGAGTATAAGGACTATCACATCGTGGATGGACGTCCCGGAGATGCTCTGGCGACGACTTCGCATCTTTAGAGCACTGGCTTAGCCTGGGGCGTTCGGTCCTGCTAGGAAGCCTCCATCCAGAATCAGTGATTGTCCCGTCATGAACGAGGCGCGGTCGGAGCACATCCAGAGGACAGCTTCGGCGACTTCCATGGGCCGCCCGAAGCGGCCAATGGGGTGAAAACTCAGCGCGAATTTATTCATTTCCGGGGAGCCGAAGAGGCGCTCGCTCATAGGCGTCTCGATGACGGCGGGGCAGATGGCATTCACGCGAATGCCCTTGGTGGCGGTCTCGAGCGCAGCACCCTTGGTCAGGCCGATGACTCCGTGCTTCGTAGCGCTGTAAGTGGCGGCCCCGGCTGAGGCGATCCAGCCCGCTACCGACGACATGTTCACGATTGCCCCGCCCTTGCCCTGCTTAAGCATCTGCTGCATTTCATATTTGAGGCAGAGCCAGACGCCTTTGAGATTGATGGCGACGGTTCGGTCGAAGTCTTCCTCAGGCTGTTCTGCAATGGGAATCCAGCTGCCTTCGATGCCGGCGTTGTTGAAGGCGATGTCGAGGCGGCCGAATTTGTCGACTGTCCTTTGTACCAGCGACTGCACCTGGGCGGTTTGGGAGACGTCGGTTTGGACGAAGATGCCTTCGCCGCCCGCGGCTTGGATGAGGGCGAGAGTTTCCTCGCCTTCGGCTTCGCGGCGGCCCGCAACGACGACCTTGGCGCCTTCTTTCGCAAATAGGACGGCCGTATCGCGGCCGATGCCTGAGGTGCCCCCGGTGACGATGGCGATTTTATTCTGGAGTTCGTTGGGCATGGGATTCCTTCTGCTGGTTTGAGGTGCGGATTGAGGTGTGAGTCTACGGGGTGGGGGTTGTGATGTCAAAACCCAGGGCCTAAATGCGTTAGATTCCGTCGAAAATACGACCATGCTGGTAGCACAAAACTATGCTGTCCGCACAATGGGTTTTTGTCCAGTTGCGGACCCAAAACTACGCGGGCGGGGCTGCCCGCGCCACACGATCACGGGTTGAGTTTGGGCTGGATTTGTTTTGCGAACTCGATCGCGGAACTGGGCTCCATGGTCTGGGTGATGGCTAGCGCGTGCTGATATGCGGATTTCGCTTCTGCGTTGCGCCCGAGCGCTGTGAGCGTATCGCCGAGTGCCATTTGAGCTTGGAATGTTTCCGGATCAACCTGCACGGCGGTTTGCGCTTCGGCGAGCGCGGCGTCGAGTTGCTTTGCGGCGGCGAGGTCGTTGGCGCGCGTAGCGTGGCCGAGCGCGGAGGCAAAGCGCATGTCGAACGTACCGTCGTAGACAAAGACTCCGTGCTGGATCGCTGCGGTCGGACGGAGGCTTTGGAATTGGCGATAGGGATTCAGCATGTTCGATCCAAATTCGAAACCAGCGAGTGTGCCGACGCTGATGAAGACGGGCCCCTGAACGGTGGCCGGAGTATCGATCTGATTATGGAACCAGATGGTATCCTGCGTCGGCAGGGGCTGGCAGGGGATTCCGTAGTCGCGGAAGTCGATGGCGGGCTGCACGAAATATGCGAACCAGCAATTCCGGATGCCGCGCGCGTCCACATATTGCTTGACGGCTTTGAGTTGCTGGCCCCAGTCGGTATTGGAATCGGAGAGATATTTGTACGTGTTGGCGGGGCCGCCCCAGAGTTCGTTGGAGTAGGCGAGATCGACCGGGTAAGCGCGGGCGGCGGAGATTCCGTGCCACGCCAGGAGAGCGACGGCCACATAGAGCCAGTTGCGCTGGGTGCGCGCGAGGGCGAAGACGGCTCCTCCGATGAAGACACACAGGAAGGGATACATGGGCAGAATATGTCGTGCTCCGATATTCAGTCCGGTGTCGATGGCGATGATCATGTAGACGAGCGGGGGAATTAACAGAAATAGGACTTCGCGCCGTGCTTTCAGCTTGCCCGACCCAGCGGCCCAAACGGCCAGCAGCATCAGCAGCATGAAACCCAGCGTTGATTTGATGATGAAGGCCACCGGGAAATAGAACCAGACGCCGTGGGCATGGACCTGGCCGAAGATGTAAGTGGGAAAGAAGTTGGAAACCAGTCGGACGTCAATGAGCCCATACAGATAGGACTCCGGCAAAATGTGGGCACGGGCCAGAGCGAGATAGACGGTCGGCTCAATGCCGTGCAAGCCTTGGGCGTATTCGGCCAAGGAAGGTTGAAGCGCGACTCCGCCCGGACGCGCGGCATAACGAAACCCATAGAATGACCAGAGGACTGCGATGGCGATGGTGGAAACGACGAGGAATGAACCGGCCAGTCGCGTGGCGACGGCTTTGCGTTGGGTTCCATTATCGGGCCACACGATTTCGGCAAGAACCAGCGTGAGTCCGATCGGTAGCAGCAGCAAGGCCGAGTGCTTGGCTGCGAGAGCGAGGCCCGCAGCTAACCCGACCAGGATCAGGCGAACTCGGGAAGGTGCTTTCTGGTAGCGGTAGAAGGCGTAGATGCTGGCGAACATGAAGCAGGCAATGCCCATGTCTGTGGTGACATAGGCGCCGTGCGCGATGAGATTGGGTTCGAAAATCAGCAGCGCCAGTGAGAAGAGCGCCGCCGTCGGGCCAAACATTTCGCGCGCGGCGAGGAAGACCAGCAGTCCGAGCAAAATGCTGAGCGTGGCCGCCGCCATGCGGGCACGGAAGATGATGCGGTCGGCGACGGCGATTCCTCCGTTGCCGTAGATCAGGTCTCGGCCGTCGAAAAAGGTCTCGGACTTGAAATCCGAGAGACCCTTCGGGGGTGGAATTCGAAGCTGCATGGGGAGCAACGGAAGTGCGGCAAGCGCTTTCACCAGCGGTGGATGTTCTGGATTCAGGCCGAAGTCCATTGTTTTCCAGGACATGTAGCCGGCGAAGATGTGGTCGCCTTCATCCCAGGATAGAGATTGACCGCGGATGGAGAACGTAAGTTCGAGCGCGAAGAGGAGAAGTAGAAGGGCGGCGAGAGCGTTGGCACCGGGTTTGCGCATGAGCGGAACATCTTAACCTGTTTTGGCGGGAGCTGTGCGGTAAGTTTCTGCATTTCGCGGGCGAGGGCGCCCGCGCCACACGAGCTGTTAGTCGGCGGTTACGGCTGAGGTTGGCGTGGGGATCTCTTGGTCTTTGTATTGGAGCTGGTAGAGCTTGAAGTAGATGCCGCGTTGGGCGAGGAGCTGCTGGTGTGTGCCCATCTCACGGAGGCGGCCTTTGTGGAGGACGATAATTTTATCAGCCCGTTGGATGGTGGAGAGCCGGTGCGCAATAACGAGCGACGTGCGGCCTTCGACCATTTTTGTGAGGGCGTCGCGGACGCGGAATTCCGTCTCGGTGTCGACGCTCGAAGTGGCTTCGTCGAGGATGAGTATCTTCGGGTTGTGGGCGAGGGCGCGGGCGAAAGAAATGAGCTGCTTCTGTCCGGTCGATAGCGTGCTTCCGC
>Ga0075021_10001540_pt1 | contig 11849 bp, 11 predicted proteins | sample ColStrG_CSR_2012_FD_72749 | JGI IMG/M metagenome (GOLD analysis project Ga0075021, IMG submission 72749) | Freshwater sediment microbial communities in response to fracking from Pennsylvania, USA - Cold Stream Run_MetaG_CSR_2012 | ecosystem: Environmental > Aquatic > Freshwater > Creek >... | reverse complement strand
CCGGTCAGCGTACGAAGGGTGGTCCGAGCAACAAGCTAGGTCGCAGCTACCTCACTCGGTCGTATGTCGCTACTTGGCATGGATCCCCTCCTTTCTGAGATGTAATTGCAAAATAATCCTAGTTCCCGTTGGACGTCAACAGCACTGTTGAGTCTGCATCTGGGAAGGTAACGGGATGTCGGATATCTGCTGTCAGATTTCGGCTTTTTCGCGGGCGGGGCGCCCGCGCCACACGATCCCTCATCGGTACATGTCTGCGGGTGACCTATGCCTGGTCGGGCTGGGGTCGTAGACTTTAGTCTCCCCCTCAAAAGTGCTTGATTTGGCAGAGCTTAGGTTGGGTTATCCCTTCCAGCGGTAGGCGCCCGTTTGGGGCAAGCCGATGTGAGCTAGGACGCGGTAGGCGAACTGGCGGGCCATCTCATCGAAGCCGTCGGGGTGGTTGTAGAAGGTCGGGATTACGGGGTAGATGGTGGCTCCGGCGTCGGCGGCTCGGTACATGTTGCGGATGTGAATTTTGCTGAGCGGGGTTTCGCGGACGCAGAGGACCAAGGGGCGTTTTTCCTTGAGGCTGACGTCGGCGGCGCGCTCGATCAATTGGGCGGCAACGCCGGTTGCAATGCGAGCCAGGGTGCCGACGGAGCAGGGAAGTACGACCATCGCATCGGCGGGATAAGAACCGCTGGCGATGTTGGCTCCGATGTCAGTGTTGGATTGCGGATGAATTTTGCGGGAGTCGGCACCGAGGATTTGGCGGACCAGATTGGTCCGGCCGGTGAGTTCAAGTTCCTCGGCCATGACGCGAAGAGCGCTATCGGAGGCGATGAAGTTGACGTTGCCAATGCGCGGATCGAGTTCGACGGCGCGAAGAAATTCGCGCAGAAATAGAGAACCGGAGGCTCCGGTAGTAGCGATGGTCAGGTTGAAGAGTGTTTCGGCTGAGTCGAGCAAGATGTTCTGAGCCAAGATGTTTTGAGCATAGAAACTACGTTGCCCTGCCGTCAAGCGACGGTAAATGCGGATGGTGAAGCCGAGGGTGGCGAGTTCGTTTTACAGGTTCTGCGGCGGGTTGCTCATTTTATGGCAACCACCGCAACAGTTCGGGGAGCTTCGACCTCTGGAGGGCCAGTCCAGCGCGTGGCCGTGGCTCGCGTCGAGCGGGCGATCCGTTCCGCCGTGCGCGAACCGCGCAGTAGCTACTTGCAAGAGTTCGCCCAAGCCTTTCGAACCTATCTGTCGCCGCTGACCGAGGCGCAAGTTTTCTCGCGAATCTGCACTGCGGACGTAGTGCTTATCGGCGATTACCATACTTTGGCTTCGTGCCAGCGGTTTACGACTTCGTTGCTCAAGAAGCTCAAAGCGGGCGATCCACGATCAATTGCGCTCGGCCTTGAGGCGGTGTATTCCTCGAGCCAGACAGTTCTAGATGAATGGCTGCCCGGATGTGCCCGGGGTTCGGCGCTGCGGAAGTCGGCGCTGCGGAACTCGATGGCTGAAGACGAACTCTGCGAGCGTATCCGGTTTAAGAAGGACTGGGGATATGACTGGGAACCCTATCGGGAATTGTTCTCGGCCGCTCGGAAGAGCTGCGAGGGCGTGTGGGGCCTCGATAGCGAGCCGCGTTTTGATTTGCGGCGAGTCCGGGCGCGTGACCGGCACATGGCAGCGCGGATCCGCGAAATGCGGGAGGTCCATCCGCAAGCTCGGCTGCTTGCCTTCGTTGGCGAATCGCACCTCGCGCCCGAACACTTACCCCGGCTCTTGCGGGAGGCTTTGCCTAACGAGCGCGTTTTGACGGTTTTGCAGAATGTGGATTCCCTCTACTGGCAGATGGCGGATGGCGATTGGATTCCTGGAGCGGTTGCCGTTTCCGAGGATGTGCTCTGCGTTTTCAATGCTTCTCCCCTGGAGAAATACGAGAGCTATCGCGAGTATCTTGAGCGGTGGCGAGGCTAGCTCGGGTTAGCCGTTTTCAGCGAGGCTTACGGGCACCTCAGCGGCTAAAGCCGCTTTTCTTCTTAGCTTGCTTGCAGCGCTGAAGCGCTGCTCCACCCAAAAGCCTGACCATTAGCTGCTTGCGGCTCTTAATTGCAGTGCTGAAGAGTGCGGGTGAGAACCGCTCTTCCGCCCCTAGGGCTTCTCAATTTTTCACTCTTGCCCACGGCTTGCGCCGTGGGCTTTATTCTTCTGCCGCTCTGCGGCTAGGGAAGTGTTCTTCCAGTGGCATCTCTTGTAGAGTAGTGCGGTAAGTCCATAGCCCATGACCAAGCGCAAATCCAAAGGCGCGTACATGATTTCCGCGGTCGCGGAAATGTATGGCATTCATCCGCAGACTTTGCGGCTTTACGAGCGCGAAGAGTTGCTCAAGCCTTCGCGCACAGAGGGCAACACACGGCTCTATACCGAGGAAGATTTGCAGCGCCTCGAATTCATTCTTTCGCTGGCGCGAGACCTTGGTGTGAATATCGCTGGGATCGCCATCATCCTGCAAATGCGCGAGCGGATGGAAGAAATGCAGCATCAGATTCAGGACTTCGTGCAGTATGTGCAGCATGAAGTGTTGCCGCGCGCCGCTGCCGTGGACCCTGCCAAGGGCGCGCTGGTGCCGATGCGGCGGTCCATCGTCCCCGCGTCCCCTCGGAAAAAGTGAAATTGATGTCGAGTCAGGCAGAGAATCCCAAGCACCGTTCCGCATTGCTCTTTCTGTTTGTGTGTTTCCTAACTTGCGTCCCGAGGCTGGCATGGTCTCTTGCGGATGTTTCCGGTGATGGGGCCGGTGCGTATGCAACGGGCGACTATCGCAACCTCTTCGCCGAGAGTGGCCGCTCGAAAAAAGAAGTCGCCGCCAAAATCGACGCAGCGTTCCAGCAGTTGTTCCACGGCAATCCTGAAACGCAGGCGGTGTATTTCGCAGCTGGGAGAAATGCCCAGGGCCCTCTGGCTTATCTGACAGATTGGAACAACCACGACGTGCGCACAGAAGGCATGTCCTACGGCATGATGATCTCCGTCCAACTCGACAAGAAGGCGGAATTCGACGCGCTTTGGAATTGGGCCAAGAGCTACATGTACATCGGCGATCCCAAGCACCCGTCGTATGGGTATTTTTCGTGGTCGTGCAAGACCGATGGCTCGCCCAATGAAGAAACCGCAGCGCCCGACGGCGAAGAATATTTCGTGATGTCGCTATACTTTGCCGCGCACCGCTGGGGCAATGGCGCCGGGATCTACAACTACCAGTCGCAGGCGGATGAGCTGCTGCACACCATGCGGCACCGCGTGAAGATGTCGGGTCCCACGAAGTTTGGGCTTCGCACGGTGGCCAACGAGGTGGATGAAGATGCGAAAATGATTCGCTTCGTTCCGGGCGTGGAGCGCGGCACTTTTACCGACCCCTCGTATCATCTTCCGGCGTTCTATGAACTCTGGGCGCGCTGGGGGCCGCAGGAGGATCGCGCTTTTTGGGCGGAGGCGGCCGCGGCCAGCCGGGCGTTCTTCGTCAAGACAACCAACCCGCAGACAGGCCTGGCTCCCGCGTACGCCAATTTTGATGGCACGCCGCACGCGACTGAGTTTCCGCAAGCCACCATCTTCGGTTACGACTCCTGGCGAACGGCCAGCAATTGGTCGGTGGACTGGTCGTGGTGGCGGAAGGCTCCGCAGGAGCAACATCTCAGCGACCGGATTCAGGGTTTTTTTCGTGGGCAGGGCCTTGCTTCGTATGCCGACCTTTATTCGCTGGATGGCAAGCTATGGGATGGCAACGCGGTGAAGACCGGCCACTCGACGGGCCTGGTTGCAACCAATGCCGTCGCCAGCCTTGCGGCAACCGATCCCAAGTCCAAGGAATTCGTCGAGGCATTATGGAATTCCCCAATCCCTGCGGGGCAGCTTCGCTATTACGACGGCATGCTGTATCTCATGAGCCTGCTGCACTGTAGCGGGGAATTTCGAATCTGGAAGCCGTGACTAGCTCGGCGAGTAGAATCGGCAAGTGCTCTTATTCGTCCGGACCATCGCTTGGCTTGTCTGCGTTATCTACTCCACGATTCCGGCGTTCTGGCTGACAATTCACCCTTTTGCCAACTTTTGGCGTTCGCGGCAGAGGAATCCGTATTCGCTGCTGGTGCCGCTATGGATAGGATCGTGGATTCTTGTCGCGACCCTAACAGCGCCTTGGCGGCTTGCCCACCTCTACGAACTGCCCTTAGCCTGGGTTCCGGCGGCGGGTTTGTTTGTCGCGGGCATTTCGATTTATCGGCGATCGAGCACAGGGTTTAGCTGGTCCCTCCTGGGTGGGTTGCCAGAAGTGCGCGGAGCACGCGAGTCCGGGCAGCGCTTGGCAGTGCAGGGAATACGAGCGCGGGTTCGGCACCCCATCTATTTGGGACACCTGCTGGAAATGCTGGCCTGGAGCGTGGGGTCCGGGTTGGTGGTGTGCTACGCATTGACTGCGTTGGCTGTGGCAACTGGCGCCGCGATGATTGCTGCGGAAGATCGCGAATTGGAGCTGCGCTTCGGCGCGGATTTCCGGCAATATAAGCAAAACGTTCCAGCGATTCTTCCGCGGCGAAGTCCATATACTGTTGAGTAGCGGAATTCATGCGCTTTGAACTTTTCATTGCGACGCGATACCTGCGCGCCAAGCGGCGTCAGGCCGTGGTGGGTCTGGTCACAGTGATTTCGATTCTGGGCGTTGCCGCCGGAGTGGCGTCGCTCATCATCGCGTTGGCTATCAACAATGGTTTCCGGCAGGACCTGCAAGAGAGGCTGCTGGGATCCTCGTCTCACGTCAACCTGTTGCGCGTCGAAAGTGACGGCATTCGCGATTGGCGGCCGCTCTTGCAGCATCTGCAACAGCAGCCTCATGTGCTGGCCGCCGCGCCCGCGATTTATGAGCAGGTGCTGGTGTCGCGAGGCGCGCGAGCGCGGGGCGCTGTTTTGAAGGGGATGATTCCCTCGGAAGAACGGAAAGTCAGCGATCTGTTGCGATCAGTAAAGACCGGCTCGGCGAAGGAGTTGGAAAACGGGCCGGAGTCAATGTCTCCGGTACCTGCGATCCCCGCTCCTGCGGGTGGAAATAGCGCTCCCGTCGATTCGATTGCCGCCGTTCGCGACCGCATCGCCGACATGCCGCCCATCGTGCTGGGCAAAGACATGGCCACAGACTTGGGAGCCACGGTCGGTTCGGTCGTACTGGTCACAAGCCCGCAAGGCGAGCTGACGCCATTCGGCATGGTGCCGAAATACATTCGCTTTCGCGTGGCCGGAATTTTTGACTCCGGCTTTTACGACTACGACAGTTCCTGGGGCTTCGTCCGGCTCTCCGACGCGCAGCAGCTTTTTGGCCTGGGGGACGTGGTTTCCGTATTGGAATTCAGGATTGACGATATCTACCGCGCCCCCGCGGTCGCTCAACAGCTCGAGGCAGCCGCGGGCAAGGGCTTCATGGCCACGCAATGGATGGAGCAAAACAAAGCCCTGTTTCGAGCGCTCCGTCTGGAACGCCTCGTCACTTTCATTACTATCGGCCTGATCGTATTCGTCGCCGCGCTGAACATCCTAATCTCGCTGACCATGATGGTGATGGAAAAGACCAAGGACATTGCCGTGCTTATGTCGATGGGGGCTAAGAAAAGGCAAGTCCGTCGGATTTTTGTTTTGCAAGGAATGCTGGTCGGCATTGTAGGGACGACGCTGGGTCTCGTTCTGGGTTTTGCGCTTTCCTGGATTGGAGCGCACTACCACTTGCTCTCGCTGTCGGCTGAGGTCTATTCCATCGACTACGTTCCGTTCGCGCCGCACATGATGGACGGCGCGATTGTGGCGTTGATTGCAGTGGTGGTGTCTTTCCTGGCAACGCTCTACCCCTCGGCGTCTGCGTCGAGGATTCTACCCGCTGAGGCCCTGAGGTACGAGTAGCGGCTGATGGCACCTGGTGACTCTCGTCACGTTGCACTCTCCGAAAACAGGTCTAGAGTTGGCCAAGAAGCCGATTCCGATCATAAACGACCGGAACTTCCACAAGCGTGCGTGGTCTAATAAAGCTGGACGGAACAAGACCAGGGAGTTCGGCGCAAGTGGAAGAGACAAAAGGCGAAATTGGCTGGCGGCGAGGGAAATGTGACGGCGGAGACGCAAGTTGCATCTAACCCAACAGGTAGCCATCCTCGACGTCGAGGGTTTAAGTAAGATCTTCCGCTCCGGAGCGGGGGAGATCACGCTCTTTGACAACCTGTCTTTTCAGGTGCAAGCGGGCGAAATGCTCGCTTTGGTGGGAGCCAGTGGCGCAGGCAAAAGTACGCTCCTGCATATTTTGGGAGCGCTGGACCGACCCACGCGTGGCACCGTCAGGTTTGGCGGACGCGATGTAGCGACGCTGAGCGAAGAGGCGGCCGCGGAGTTTCGCAACCGCGAGATTGGGTACGCCTGGCAATTCCATTACCTGCTGCCGGAGTTTACGGCGCTGGAAAATGCTGCCATGCCGTTGCTGGTGCGCGGCATGCGGCGGGGCGAGGCGGAGGCTAAAGCAGCGCAGTGGCTGCGCGAGGTCGGTCTGGAGCCGAGAGCGCATCATCGTGCGGGCGAGCTTTCTGGGGGCGAACAGCAGAGAGTAGCCTTGGCCCGGGCGCTGATTACCGAGCCGAAAATCCTGCTGGCCGATGAGCCTACGGGCGATCTCGACAACCGGACCGCGGATGCGGTTTTCGAGTTGATCTCCCAGCTGCACGGAGAGCATAGGCTCACGTCGCTGATTGCGACGCATAATTTAAGTTTTGCGCGACGCTGCCATCGGATTCTTCGATTGCAGGAAGGGCGAGTGGAAGAAGTGACGCCGGAGTCGATTCCGGCATGAAAAATTTGGAAGAGTGAAATCCGTTTTTGCGGATATACCGTTGCAAAGTTATGCATTTCGGATTTATGGAAAGACAGACAAGCTGTTGGGAAGCCTAAGAGCCATGCTGTAGCACGATTGGGCACTTTGGCTTTCTGGCTGCTTGATTGCATAATAGAAAGTGGGTCCAGGAACCCCCGATAGGCGGCGCAGGGCCGCCCGGGATGGGGTTTCAGGAGAGGGCGAAATGTTCGAACGCTATACGGAGAAAGCTCGGCGCGTCATCTTCTTTGCGCGGTACGAAGCCAGCCAGTTTGGGTCTCCCTACATCGAGACCGAACACTTGCTGCTCGGTCTGCTGCGTGAAGATAAGGCCCTTACCAATAGGTTTCTGCGCTCGCCCTCGAACATTGAGTCGATCCGCAAGCAGATCGAGGGACACACCACTATTCGCGAGAAGGTATCGACTTCGGTTGACCTTCCGCTGAGCAATGAGTGCAAGCGTGTGCTGGCTTATGCCGCCGAAGAGGCTGAGCGCCTCTCGCACAAACACATCGGTACCGAGCATCTTTTGTTGGGCCTGCTGCGAGAAGAAAAGTGTTTCGCTGCGGAAATTTTGCACGAACGCGGCCTGCGGCTTTCCACCGTCCGCGAGGAGCTCGCCCGCACCACGCAGGAAAAAGCCCAGCCGCAGCGGCAGCGTGAGTCTTCGCTGCTCGCGGAATTTTCCCGCGATCTGACCCAGGCTGCGCAGGATACGCAACTGGATCCATTGGTCGGCCGCGACGGCGAAGTCGATCGCGTCATTCAAATCCTCTGTCGCCGCACGAAAAATAATCCGGTTCTCATCGGCGAACCCGGCGTCGGCAAAACCGCCATCGTCGAAGGCCTTGCCCAGCGCATTGCTGACGGCGAAGTTCCTTCGTTCCTCGCCGACAAGCGCATCCTAGCCCTGGATCTCAGCCTCATCGTGGCCGGCACCAAATATCGCGGCCAGTTCGAAGAACGCCTGAAAACCATCATGAAGGAATTGATGGAGTCGCAGAACTCCATCATCTTCATCGATGAGCTGCACACGCTGGTAGGTGCAGGTTCCGCCGAAGGTTCGCTCGATGCCGCCAACATCCTGAAGCCCGCTCTTTCCCGCGGCGAAATTCAGTGCATTGGCGCCACCACGCCGGGCGAATACCGCAAGTCCATCGAAAAAGACCGTTCGCTCGAGCGCCGCTTCCAGTCCGTCAAAGTTCCTCCGCCGAACGAAGCCGATGCCACCAAGATTCTTTTCGGCATCAAGGAACGCTACGAAAAGTTCCACGCCGTCACCTACACCGACGACGCCATCAACTTCGCGGTCTCACACTCCAACCGCTACATTCCGGATCGCTTCCTGCCTGATAAGGCCATCGACTTAATCGACGAGGCCGGCGCGCGCGTAAAACTGCGCCAGACGACGATGCCGGAAGAAATCACCGAAGTGCAGAAGCGCATCAAGTTCATCGTGCACCGCATGGAAAACGCCATTGCCAACCACGAGTTCGAAAAGGCCCGCTTCTACTCCGACGAAGAACGCAAGGAGCGTGAAAACCTGCGCGCTCTGCGTGAGAAGCACCACCTCGACGAATCCTCCGGCGGTGTAGTCGGCCGCGAAGACATTGAAGATGTGGTCTCGCGCTGGACCGGCGTGCCCATCATGTCGATCAAGGAAGAAGAGTCAGCCAAGCTTCTCCGCATCGAGGAAGAACTACACAAACGGGTTATCTCGCAGGACAAATCGATAGTCGCTTTGGCTCGGGCCATCCGCCGCTCCCGCGCCGGCCTCAAAAGCCCGAACCGTCCGATCGGCTCGTTCCTGTTCCTGGGCCCCACCGGCGTCGGCAAAACCGAAGTCGCGCGCACCCTCGCGCAATTCATGTTCGGCAGCGAGAAATCGCTCATCCGCTTCGATATGTCCGAGTTCATGGAGAAGCATTCCGTCTCCAAGCTCATCGGCTCGCCTCCAGGATACGTCGGCTACGAGGAAGGCGGCCAGCTCACCGAGCGCGTCAAGCGCGCCCCGTACAGCGTCGTCCTGCTCGACGAAATCGAAAAGGCGCACCCGGATGTCTTCAACATCCTGCTGCAGGTCTTCGAAGACGGCCACCTGACTGACGGCCTCGGCAACACGGTCGACTTCAAGAACACCGTGATCATCATGACCTCGAACATCGGCGCGCGGCACCTTCAAAAGCGCGAGGGCTTCGGCTTCCAGACGTCGCAGGAAGACATGGTATCCGACAAGATCGAGGACTTGGTCAAAGGCGAGGTTAAGCGCACCTTCAACCCCGAGTTCCTGAACCGCCTCGACGAAATCATCATCTTCGGCGCGCTCAGCGAAACCGACTTGATTCAAATTCTGGAACTCATGGTTGCACAACTCAACCAGAATCTGGCTCAGCGCTCCATCACCGTCACCGTGACCGACGAAGCAAAACGTTGGATCCTGGCGCAAACGCTCGGCGACCGCAGCTACGGCGCCAGACCGCTGCGCCGTGCCCTGCAAAAGTACATCGAAGATCCGCTCTCGGAAGCGCTAATCCAGGGCACCTTCACCATGCGACCCGCGTTCATCGAAGTCTACCGCGACGGAGAAAAGCTCTTCTACCGCCCAGTCGACTCCACTGAAACCGAAGGCGTGCTGCTATATAAGGATTAACTCCAGGGATGGAAGGAAAAAGCCGCCAGCCTGCGCTGGCGGCTTTTTCTTATACGGCGCGTCCCCTGGTTAACAGACCCATAAGCCGCCGGGAATGGCGAACATCGCAGCCATCCCGATGGCATCTAGGGCAAACGAAACCACGATTCCGCAGCCGATCAGGATGACCTTTCGCTTTGTGTCGAACCGAAACTTGCGGTAAAAGAGCGCAAGGAGCAAGAGCCACTCTAGAACTCGAACCGGTACCAGCAGAGTAAAAAAAAGAGTGTCCGCATGCGCCTCTATTCCGGGCAAGCGGCTGGCCAAACCCCAGTAGCCAAGACCAACGGCCGCGCCGACGATTAACCCGATACCTGTTCGAGCGCCACCAACCCACCACGCGGACGACGGTTTTAGTTCCGAACTGGCGACAGGCTGAGTCCGGTTGACGGCATACGCGTAGCTCGAGTAACCGAGCAACTTGACTCCGGCGAAATAGAGAAACCCCGCTGGGGCGGCGCCAAACGGCATGGTTCAATGCTCCCAACAAACAGCGAAGACAATTAGATATCTTCGTCTCGGCGCTATGACAGTTGCCCTCCCGCGTTGAGTGCCGCAACCACGGGAGGGCTCCAAAACTACGGCGTCGCAGCCCGTGTCTGCTGCAAGGCCACAGACATCCAGCGGCCTCCCTTTTTCACATACACACGAGTGAATAGCTGGGTTCCGGTAACGTCTTTCCCACCCAGCATCCCTTTGACGGTGACCTTGCCGGTGACAACGGCGGCATCGCCATAGACGCGCACCTTCATATCTGTAATGTCATCCATCGTGATCTTGGATTGGCCGGACTTGAAATTGCTGATCATTTGCGCCTTGTCAGACACTTGACCAGCGGCAGTGATCAATGTGTAGTCGTCCGAGGTCACCTTGTCGAGCGCGTCGACATCGCCCTTGACAACAGCAGCGGCCCGGTCGGTTTCCATTTTCTTAATCTGGTCTTCTACGCTCTGGCCGGTAGCGGAAATACTCAAGGCGGTGGCAAATAACAAAACGGCAACAGCAAGTGCTCGATTCATGGAATAGTCTCCTCGGCAGACGAACTGGCAAACGATTGGACGCCAAGTCTTCTTGGATCCTTACGGCCCGCCAATTAAACGCCAATTGCAGCCCTTTCGTCCAAGAGAGAGGACTGCAGACAGCCCAGAGATCGAGAAACAAGCAAGCATGGCGCGGGCGCGTCGCCCGCGCGGCCTCGATTCTAGGATCCAAAGCATTCTGCGATGGCGCCAATCATCCCACTGATCCCCGCCACGCCTCGGTCCGCCAAAACGGATACCCACACAAACGCGCCGACACAACCAGGAACATCACCCCAAACACCACAACGCCTGGCACAATCGTCCACCGCCCCTCAAAACTATCAATCCCCGCGTCCAATATCTGAATCCACGCGGTCAGCAACACCAGGCTATTCAGCATCCCACGAGCTCGCAAGCCCAGCGACAGAACCAGCAAAGCCGCCAAAGCGAAATTTCGCGACACCAGATATCCGGCATAGACCCGCACAGCACCATTGATGGCGTCGCCCGGCGCAACCAGCATCCCAGGATGCAGCAGAGCAATTCCCGCGCCCATCGCCATCAGCAACGCACCCAACACCACCACAACCAGTATCCACCAAGGCAGCGCGATGTCTGGGTTCAACAACGGAGAACTACTTACCCTAGAGCCTTGGATTCCAGAGTTACCTCGCATAGCCGATCTCCTCCATCGTCAACCCGCGCGATCAGAGCTACGCGATCCCAAGCGCAAATGTTCCCGAAAGCTATAACAGCGCTGCGGCACAAGGACTCCGCGGGCGCGGGCGCCCGCGCCACACGAGCAAGCAAACGGGCTCGTGGGTGCCCCGTCCTTGTCGCGCTCCTCAGCGACAGGGCGGGGCTTTTCGCTTAAGCTACGCGAATGCTGCGGGTCGAAACCGCGTCGTCATCCGGTCAGGTCAACTCCCCGATTAACCCATCCAACTTCTCCAGCAAGCCCTCATTCCCTATCCGCGGATACCGCGCCAATTTCTCTCGAAACCCTGGTAAATTGAACAAAAACGACTCCACCCGCTCCTTATTCAACTCCTGCCAAAACGCTCCGTACCCCACCTTATCCAGCCAATACGCATTAAAAATCTGCTCAAACTGGTGCTCCACCGGAACCGCCAAATATGGCTTCCCCAAATGCAACGCCTCGGTCACCAAAGAAAACCCCGCATTCGCAACAATCGCCTTAGCGCTGATCAAATCCGCCAGAAACCCATCCAGACTGGGCTTCTTGAAAAGCACATTCCCC
>Ga0075021_10001539_pt1 | contig 11849 bp, 9 predicted proteins | sample ColStrG_CSR_2012_FD_72749 | JGI IMG/M metagenome (GOLD analysis project Ga0075021, IMG submission 72749) | Freshwater sediment microbial communities in response to fracking from Pennsylvania, USA - Cold Stream Run_MetaG_CSR_2012 | ecosystem: Environmental > Aquatic > Freshwater > Creek >... | reverse complement strand
GACCGTGACTGAGCCAAACCCGGCGGCACGGCTTGATTTCTGGCGCTATCTCTCCGCCCAGGTTGCCGCCTACGACAAAATGCAGTGCGCTATCCTACGCAAGCATTCGCCGGGCCGGCGCATCACCCACAATTTCATGGGAATGTTCAACGAGTTCGACCATTGGCCGTTTGGCGAGCACCTCGATTTCGCGTCGTGGGACAGCTACCCGATCGGGTTCTGCGAGCGCTTTCCGTTCACGGAAGACGAGCGCGGGCGTTGGGCCGAGACATCGCACCCAGACGTCGCGCCCTTCAACCACGATCTCTATCGCGGCGTCGGCAATGGCAAGTTCTGGGTCATGGAGCAACAGCCCGGTCCGGTGAACTGGGCGCCTTGGAACCCGGCGCCAAAGCCTGGCATGGTCCGGCTTTGGACGCTGGAGGCGATGGCGCACGGAGCCGAGACAGTGAGCTATTTCCGCTGGCGGCAGGCTGTACACGCGCAGGAGCAGATGCACGCTGGGCTCAACCTTCCGGGTACGCGCGAATGGAGCGTTGGCGGGCGCGAAGCCGGCATCGTCGCCAAGGAATTGGAGGCGCTCGGGCCGCTGCCCGCTGTAGCCAAAGCGCCAGTTGCGCTGGTTTATGACTACGAGGCGTCCTGGATCGCAAGCATCCAGCCGCAAGGGGCCGATTTTTGCTATCACGAGTTGGCGTTCCGCTGGTATGAGGCGGTGCGCCGGTTGGGATTGGACGTTGACGTCGTACCGGCGGGCGCGGGCCTCGATGGCTACAAGCTGACGCTTGTTCCTTCACTGCCCTATGTCACCGATGTCGCGGCCGCCGCGTTCAAGGCCACACGCGGCCTCGTGCTCTATGGCCCGCGGACAGGCTCCAAGACGCGCAATTTCTCCATTCCCGCCAACCTTCCACCTGGCCCGATCGCTGAACTGACTGGCGTGCGGGTGACGCAGGTTTCCTCGCTGCGCCCGAACCTGACGGAGGCAGTGAGCGGCAACGCAGCTGGCTGCGCAACGCGCTGGCGTGAATATCTCGAACTGGCTGGTGGCGCCACCGCTCCGGCCCGCTTTGCCAATGGCGATCCGGCGCTTACCATCAATGATCGCCACGCCTATCTCGCCTGTTGGCCAGATGCCGCGCTGTTAGCCTCGACGATGGCGCTCGTGACCAGAGCGGCCCAGCTCGAAACCATATCGTTGCCCGAACCTGTCCGCGTGCGCCGTCGCGGAAGCTTCACTTTCGCGTTCAACTACGGCAACGATTCATGGACCGCGCCGGCGTTCGGCAAGCTCGTGCTCGGCGAACAATCCGTCCGTCCGCAGTCTGTCTCCGTTTGGCGGTGAGTGCCTCTGTCATTGGTGGCATTGTGTCAGCGACGAACTGTTTGGCTGCTGCACCGCGCACGGAGTGACAGGCGATGGGGCCGGCCAACGCCGTCTTGACTTCGCCGCGACGAGGTTGCTATGTCAACGATGTCAAAGACGTTGTTGCCAGACGCAGTGAGTCTCTTCGTCATGACCACGCTGAAGGATGTCGCAAAACGCGCCGGCGTTTCGGCCAAGACGGTTTCGCGGGTCGTCAACCGCGATCCGCTGGTGGCCGAGGTTACGCGCGCAGCGGTTCAGCGCCTCGTTGACGAACTCAACTACGTCCCCAACGCCGCCGCCCAGCAGATGCGCACGCAATCGTCGCGCACCGTTGGCTTCCTGACCGACGTCATCGCCACCACGCCCTATTCGGTCGACATCATACGCGGTGTGCAGGAAGAACTGCGGGCCGAAGGGCGCTCGATGATGATCGCCAACTCCGGCGGAGCGCCCGAACAGGAGGCCGAATACTGGCGCATGTTCCGCGCCCAGCGGGCCGCCGGGGCCATCTATGCAACCATGTATCACCGGCCCGTCGACCTTGGTGAAATTGATTTTGCCGGGCCACTCGTGCTCGTCAATTGTTACGACCGGAAACACCGGTATCCGGCCGTGTTGCCTGACGATCTGGCAGGCGGCTGTACTCAAGCAAAATACCTGATCGAGTTGGGGCACCGGCGCATTGGGCTGGTCTCGCTCAACCCTGTCATCCGCGCCGCCGACTTGCGCCGGGACGGCATCACCAAGGCACACAAGCAGTCTGGCCTTAGCTTCAATGATGCGCTGGCCCGCCCAGGCATGGTGGGGCGGCCCGGCGGCGGCGAACGGCTGGTCGCCTATGAGGCGGCCCGCGAACTGCTGACAGGCCGAAACCGGCCTACCGCCATCATCTGCGGCCACGACCAGATTGCGCTGCAGGTCATGGCCGCCGCAGCCGATTGTGGCCTGAGCGTGCCTGGCGATCTGTCCATTGTCGGCTTTGATGATCAGCCGACCATCACCGACGCGCTGCGGCCGGCGCTGACAACCGTGGCGCTGCCATATTACCAGATGGGCCGTGCGGCCACGCTCATCCTCAACACACTTATCGCCGGTGGTGATGCTCCGCTCAAACCTTTGCTAGTGCCCTGTCCATTGGTGATACGCCAATCCTGCTGCCCACCTGAGACAACGTCAAGGGCGCGCCGCCGGAGAAACTGACGACAACTGAAACTTGTGTGACGATCAAAGGGAGGTAGTTTGCAAAATGCCAATGTCAACGTTGTCAAAGTTCACTCGCGGCCTGCTGTTGGCCGGAGCCGCATCGCTTTTCCTGACGCCCGCCTGGGCCGGCGACATCAAGGTCTGGCACCACGGCGGCCGTGGTGACGGCGAGCGCGAAAAAATCGCCAAAATGCTGGAGGCCTGGAGCGCGGCCCACCCCGACAACAAGGCCGTGCTCGAGATCCTGCCCGAAGGTGCTTACAACGAGCAGGTGCAGGCCGCCGCGCTTGCCGGCAATCTGCCGGACCTGCTCGACTTCGACGGTCCCAACTATGCCAACTATGTCTGGTCGGGCTACTTGACGCCGCTCAACGACATCGTGCCCAAGGCGACGCTGGACAACGTCATCCCCTCGCTGATCGCGCAGGGCACCTACGGGCCCGACGGCAAGCTCTACTCGCTCGGCATGGGCGATTCGGGCCTCGCCATCTGGGGCAGCAAGTCCATGCTGACCAAGGCTACCGTTCGCATTCCCAAGGGCGTGGGCGATGCCTGGACGCTGCCTGAATTCGAGGACGCGCTGCAGATGCTGAGGATTTCGGGCCTGGCGACTCCGCTTGATTTGAAGCTCAACTACGGCAAGGGCGAGTGGTTCACCTACGGCTTCTCGCCGATCATCCAGTCGATGGGCGGTGACCTGATCAATCGGCAGACCTGGCAAGCCAAGGGCACGCTCGATGGCGATGCCTCGGTCAACGCCATGACGCATTTGCAGAACTGGGTGAAACTTGGCTATGTCGTTCCTGCCTCGGCGGGCGATGATGCGTTCTACGGCAAAAAGACCGCCGCGCTCTCGTTCGTCGGCCATTGGATGTGGCCCGCGCACTCCAAGGGACTGGGCGATGACCTCGTGCTCATCCCGATGCCGAAGTGGGGCGACAAGCAGCTCACCGGCAATGGCGGCTGGTGCTGGGGCGTGACCAAGAACGCCAAGGAGCCGAAGGTTGTTGGCGAGTTGATCGCCTATCTGCTGTCCGACCCGGTTCTCGGGCCGTTCATGGAGAGCCAGGGCGGCCCTCCAGGCACAAAGTCAGTGACTGCGGCATCAAAGCTCTATGGTCAGGGCGGCAAGTTGCAGGTGTATGCGGACCAGCTGTCGCAAGGCATCGGCTTCCCGCGTCCTGTCCATCCAGCGTATCCGGTCATCACGGCTTCGTTCGCACAGGCTGTCGCCGATATCGTCGATGGCAAGGACGTGAAGGCATCCTTGTCCAAGGCCGCCGCTGACATTGACCAGAACATTGCCGACAACAAGGGTTACCCGCCCTTCGGCAAGTAAACCCAGTTTTCCGGGGGGAGGCGGTTCCGGGGCGCGCGTTTGATTGTGTGCGCTCCGGAGTTCATTTTTTGAGCATCGCCCTCTGGCCTGACGAAACAATGATAGCGCAAAGCAGAAAGGATTGCGCATGTCCGTACTTCGCACCAGGGATACCAAGGCCGCGCTGATGATCCTGTCGCCAGGACTTCTGCTGATCGCCTGTTTCATCATTTTTCCCTTTGTGCTTGCGATTCTGTTGTCGTTCACCAACCAAAGGCTGGTGCCCAATCTCAACGCGCCAACTGAGTTCATCGGCTTCAGCAACTATTTGCGGCTGCTTGGCCAGCCGGAGTTTCTCCAGGCTTTCGTCAATACGTTCGTCTTTGCTCTGATTGTCACGCCATTGCAGTCCGCGATGGGGCTTGGGGCAGCCGTACTCATTAATTCGCGGCTGCCGGCGCGGAATGTTTTTCGCGGCATTTTCTTTTTGCCCACCGTCATGACGATGGTGGTCGTGTCGGTGATCTGGTTCGCGCTTTACCGGCTTGATGGCGTCTTCAACCAACTCCTCAGCCTGGCGACCGCCGGCTACAAGGGGCCGGTTGATTGGCTGCACGAACCCTGGTTGGCAATGCCATCCATCATCCTGCTCTCAGCATGGCAGGGCTTCCCGTTCCAGATGGTTGTCTATCTTGCGGGCCTTCAGCAGATCAACTCCGAGCTCTATGAGGCCGCACGGGTCGATGGCGCGCGCCCGTGGGATGAGTTCTGGGGCGTGACCATGCCCGGTCTGCGCAACACCCACATATTCGTGCTGGTGACCACAACCATTCTTGCTTTCAAACTGTTCACACAAGTGAACCTGATGACCCAAGGTGGTCCTGTTGGGGCAACCCAGACTGTCGTGCGCTATATTTACGAGCAGGGGTTTTCGCGCGGCGGCGTTGGCTTTGCTTCGGCGGCGTCGGTCATCTTCTTCCTGGTGGTGCTGGCCATATCCATCGGCCAGCGCTACGTCTTCCGTTCCGAAGAGGAAGTGCGATGAAATCGGGCTATTCCTATATCCGCATCGCCATCGCACTCCTGGTCTGCGTTATCGTGGTCGCACCGCTTTATATGATGGTGGCCATCTCGCTAAAGGCCGACGAGCAGCAGGTCCTGCTCGATTTCGGCAACTGGCGGGCCTTCTGGGTCTGGCCCTGGCAGATGAGTCTGGACAACTACCGCACCGTGCTCGGCGACAAGCAGGCCCCATTTCTGCGTTTCATGTTCAACTCGGTGTTCGTGGTCGCCTCAATTGTCGTCGTCGGAATTTTCGTTAACTCGGCTTGCGCCTTTGCCCTGTCGCGACTGCGCTTTGCCGGGCGAGGTCTGATCTTGGCGCTGATCATTGCCCTCATCATCATCCCGATGGAGGCGCTGGCCATTCCGATGCTGCTGATGACCGCGCGGTCAGGTCAGCTCGAAACCTATCAAGCCCAGATCGTTCCCTTCATCGCCCATCCGTTCTCGATCTTCTTATTCTACCAGTTCTTCTCCAAACTGCCCAAGGAGCTGGACGAAGCCGCATTTGTCGAAGGTGCGACTCCCTTGCAGGTGTACTGGAAAATCATCCTGCCGCTGTCGCTGCCGGTCATTGCCACCGTCGCCATCCTGCAATCGCTGGAATACTGGAACGCTTATCTCTGGCCGTTGATGATCACGCGCGGGCCGGCCGTGCGGCCAGTGTCGCTTGCGCTCGCGCAGTTCTTCGGCACACCACCCTATCTCTGGGGCCAACTCATGGCATTTTCGGTGATGATGTCGCTGCCGGTGCTTATTCTCTATCTTCTGTTCCAACGCTGGTTCATCCAGTCGGTCGTCAGCAGTGCTGTCAAAGGCTGACTCGAAACGGAAACTGCTCCTATGACATTTGCTGTTGCCGGACGATTTGTGTGGGATTTCTGGACCGTCCAGGACGGCTCGACCACGCATATGTTCTACTTGAATGCGCCAAGAGACATTCCGCATCCAGACGACCGCCACGCCCGGGCGGTGATCGGCCATGCAACCTCGAGAGATTTGCGCAACTGGACGGACCACGGCGTCTGCCTCGGCCCCTCGCCCAAACCCGCCTGGGACGACGGCACGACGTGGACCGGCTCCACCATCAAACGGCCGGACGGCCAATGGATGATGTTCTACACCGGCACAACCTTCAAAGGCGGGATTAACCTGCAGAGGATAGGCGCGGCGCTCTCCAGCGATCTTCACACCTGGACCAAGCTGCCGCAGAACCCACTCCTGACGACCGATCCGCGCTGGTACGAGCTGTATGACTTCGAGGCGACGGGCGAACGGCCCTGGCACGACGAAGCCTGGCGCGATCCGTGGGTCTATCCCGATCCTGCCGGTAAAGGCTGGCGGATGCTCTTTACAGCGCGGGAGAAGGACGGACCGGACAAGGGCCGCGGCGTCATTGCCCAGGCAACATCGCCCGACCTGCTGCACTGGACTGCGGGCGAGCCATTCTTCCGGATCGGCCATTTCGGCGAGATGGAGGTGCCACAGCTCTTCCAGATCGGCGCATGGTGGTATTGCCTGTTCTGCAACGGCGCCAAGAACCAGGCTCCAAGCTATGTGCCCGCGGGCGGCGCTCCCAGAATGTCGGGCACGCACTATCTGCGCAGCCGCTCCCCGCAAGGCCCCTTTGAGATGTGCGAAGACCGCTTTCTTGCCGGGGACCCGGACTGGCGGCTCTATGCCGGGCGGATGCTGCCGGGCGAGGGCGGACGGCTCTATTTGATGTGCTTCATCAATGAGTTGCCGGGTGGTCGCGGTTTCGGCGGCGCCATCAGTGATCCCATGCGGCTTTGGCAGTTACCCGACGGGCGGCTGCGCGCCGATACGCGCGCCCACGGCATCCCGGTGCCCGCCGAGGACCTCGCCCACATGCCCCGCGATTGAAGGACAAAGCGCAATGGCCAGCGTTACCCTAAAAGATGTGCGCAAGAGCTTCGGCGCAACTCAGATCATCAAAGGCGTGAGCCTTGATGTCGCAGATGGCGAGTTCGTGGTGTTTGTCGGGCCGTCCGGCTGCGGAAAATCGACGCTGTTGCGGATGATCGCGGGGCTGGAAGAAATCACCTCGGGCGATCTGTCGATCGGCGGCGCCCGCTGCAACGACCGCACGCCGAAAGAGCGCGAGATTGCGATGGTGTTCCAATCCTACGCGCTCTATCCGCACAAGACCGTTTACGACAATATGGCCTTCGGCTTGCAGTTGGCGAAGGCTCCGCGCTCCGAAATTGACGCCAAGGTGCGCGAAGCGGCGCGCATCCTCAAGATGGAGGATCTGCTGTCCCGCAAGCCCAACCAGCTCTCGGGCGGCCAGCGCCAGCGCGTTGCGATTGGCCGGGCCATTGTGCGCCAACCAAAAGTGTTCCTGTTCGACGAGCCGCTGTCCAATCTCGATGCAGCCTTGCGCGTCAACACCCGGGTCGAAATTGCCAAGCTGCACCGTGACCTCGGCGCAACCATGATCTATGTGACCCACGACCAAGTCGAGGCGATGACGCTTGCCGACAAGATCGTGGTGCTTGAGGCCGGGGAAGTGCGCCAGATCGGTTCGCCGATGGAGCTTTACCACCGCCCCGCCAACATATTTGTGGCGGGATTTATAGGCTCGCCCAAAATGAATTTTCTCAGTGGCACTGTGACGAGCGTTGCGCCCGGCGCGGTCGAAATTACCTTGCCGGGCGAGGCCAGATTGCGTGCGCCGGTCACATTGACAGGAGTGGCTGCGGGCGCTCCCATAACGGTTGGCACGCGGCCAGAGCATATCGCTGCAACACCGGACGGCGCGTTGAGCGGAAGGATCGAGGTGGTCGAGAGGCTTGGACCCGAAACCCTGGTCAATGTGACTCTAGCTGACGGCATCGCAGTGACGGCCTCGCTGGCAGGCGACTCGGCGGTCAAGCCGGGAGAGACGATCCGTTTACAGCCCGATTCTGGCGCCCTGCATTTCTTTTCTGCCAACGGCAAGGCGATTGCGCGGGCCTGAAGCTGGCACTCGTAAATCGCTGCAAATCGTGCCACTAACTCCGCATGACAACTGCCGCACACCATCGTTTCAGCGTTGCCCCGATGATGGATTGGACTGACCGGCACTGCCGGGCCTTCCACCGTCTGCTGTCAGCACGCGCGCTGCTATATACCGAAATGCTCACAACTGGCGCCATCATTCACGGTGACCGGCAGCGTCTGCTTGGCTTCGATGCCTGCGAGCATCCCGTGGCGTTGCAATTGGGCGGCTCGAAGCCGGACGACTTGGCGCGCGCCGCTGAGATCGGAGCAAGGTTCGGTTATCACGAAATCAACCTCAATTGTGGCTGCCCGTCGGACCGGGTTCAGGATGGCCGCTTCGGCGCGTGCCTGATGGCCGAGCCCGAATTGGTCGCGCGCGGCGTCGCGGCGATGCGGGCCGCGGTCGATATTCCGGTCACGGTCAAATGCCGGATCGGCATCGACGACCAGGACGCCGAGGCCGATTTCACGCGCTTTGTTGAAACGGTTGCGGCAGCGGGGTGCACGACATTCATCGTCCATGCGCGAAAGGCCTGGCTGCAAGGCCTCTCGCCGAAGCAGAACCGCGATGTGCCGCCGTTGGATTACGAACGTGTCTACCGGCTGAACGCGGCGCATCCTGAGCTGACCATTGTGCTCAATGGCGGCATCGAGACGCTGGAGCAGAGCAAGGCCCATCTGGCGCATGTGGATGGCGTGATGTTGGGGCGGGCGGCCTACCATACGCCGTATCTGCTGGCGGAGGTGGATCGGCGGCTGTTTGATCCGTCAGCGCATGTTCCGACGCGGACCGAAGTCATGGCCGGATTTGCACGATACACGGAGCGCAAGCTCGCCGAGGGCGTCCGACTCTCCTCCATGACCCGTCATATCCTCGGCCTCTACCACGCCCAACCAGGCGGCCGGTTGTTCCGCCGCGTGCTGGCCGAGCAGGCGGTGCGGTATGGCGCGGGCCTGGAGGTGATTGACGAGGCGATGGCGCAGGTCGAGGGGCGGCGGTTGGCCGAACTTGTTTCGTGACGGTCGCTGAGATCAGTGGACCCGAATGCCTTTCCCGTCCCCTCACCCACGGCGCCGTCCTCGCCGTTTCAATCCCCATCATTCTCTCCAACATCACGACGCCGCTGGTCGGCGCGGTCGATACTGCCGTTGTCGGACAATTAGGTGATGCGGCCAAGCTCGGGGGCGTCGCTATCGGCGCACAGGTGTTTCAACTGCTGTTCTGGACATTCGGCTTTCTGCGGCTCGGCACCTCGGGCCTAACTGCGCAAGCCAAGGGCGCCGGGGACGACAGCGAACTCGCGGCCACATTGCAGCGGGCTCTGCTTGCAGCCATCGCACTCGGGGTGGCCGTGCTTGTCTTGCAGATCCCCATCGGCGGGCTTGGCCTGTGGCTGATGGGCGGTTCGGCAAAGGTGCAAAACGCCGCGCGCCTCTACTTTGCCTGGCGCATCTGGGCTGCACCTTTCGTTTTCGTGAACTATGCACTGCTGGGCTGGTTCATCGGCCTTGCCGAAGCGGGCCGCGCCTTTGCATTGCAACTCCTCCTCAACCTGGTCAACATCGGAGTTTCGATCCTGCTGGTGCTGGTGCTCCATTGGGGCGTTGCTGGAGCAGGCGCTGCGGCGCTTTCTGCCGAAGTGGTGGCGAGCGTTGGCGGTGTGGCATTGGCTCTTCGCGAGCTAGCAATGCGGGGCGGCCGGGCGAACCTTGCCAAAGTGTTGGCCGCCGCACCGCTGCGCCGGTTGTTCGCCATCAACACGGACATCATGGTGCGCACCATCTGTCTGCTGTTGGCCTTTGCGACGTTGACCGCGCTCGGCGCACGAAACGGCGACGCGGCGCTGGCCGCCAACGGTATATTGCTCGATCTCTTTGGCATTGCGGCCAATTTTCTTGATGGCTTTGCCAACGCCGCCGAGACGTTTGTGGGGCAGGCCATTGGTGCGCGCCAGCGCGACCGGCTGGCAGACGCCATACGGCTTACCTCGGCGTGGGCCGTAGCCTTGAGTTTCCTCGCCAGCTTTGCGCTGTGGCAATTTGGCGGCGCGGCGATCGACGTGATGACCACCTCACCCGAAGTACGCGCCGCTGCACGCATCTACCTCGGATGGTGCGCCATGACGCCAATCGCGGGAGTTGCCGCTTTCCAGCTCGACGGCATCTTTATCGGCGCAACGCGCGGAACCGATATGCGCAACATGATGTTGTTGAGTCTCGCGCTCTTCGTTCTGGCTGCCGCCTTGCTCGTTCCCCGTTACGGCAATCACGGGCTATGGATGGCGCTCGTTGTGTTTTTCGTGGTGCGCGGCTTCACACTCGGCAGCCGATTGCCCGCGTTGGTGCGAGATGCTTTTGACCCAGGCTTGCGTGCAGGCGCCCAATAGGCAGAATGAGCTGGGCTCAGATTGGTGCAGGAGGCTCGCGTGACGCTCAATGAAACCGACGGCAAATTCCTTCGCATGGCTTATGACGAAGCCAAGGCTGGCTATGACGAGGGCGGCTGCCCGATCGGCAGCGTGATTGCGGAAGGGGCAAAGCTGATCTCGCGCGGGCGAAACCAGCGCGTGCAGGGCGGCGACCCCATCGCTCACGGCGAGATGGACGCGCTGCGCAAGGCCGGGCGGCAGAAGAGCTATCGCAAGATGACGCTGTATACGTCGCTGAGCCCCTGCATGATGTGCACAGGGACGATTATCCAGTTTGGCATCCCGCGCGTGATCATCGGCGAAAACCGCAATTTCGGCGGCAACGAGGCGCTGCTGCGCGAGCGTGGCGTTGAGGTGATCATCGCCGATGATGCTGACTGCGTGGCGCTGATGGCCCGCTTTATCAAGGAAAAGCCGGTGCTTTGGAATGAGGATATTGCCGAGGAGTAGGGGCGACCGGCGTTCGCCCGAGGCAGAAAAATGGGCGACCGCCGGTCGGCCCTACAGCAATTTGCGCCCAGCCAAGTTCCGCATCAGATCGGCGATACCGAAGGTCCACGGCTCGCATTCGGTTGACAGCCGGACCCGGTTGACCAGCGCGCCGAGCCGCTCGTTTGCAACAGTCACCGTATCGCCGATGTGATGGGTGAAGCCTTGGCCGGGCCCATCGCGGTCCGTGGTTGGTGCGTACATCGTACCGCAAAACAGCACTGCGCCATCCGGATACTGATGGTGCGGCCCCAGCATTTGCGCCGCCAAATCGGAAGGATCGCGGCTGATCTGGTTCATGGAAGAACCACCGTCGAGGCTGAAGCCATCGAGGCCCTCGACCTTCAGCGTGATATGCAACTTGCGCACGTGGTCAAGCGTGAAGCCGGCATCAAAGAACCGCAGAAACGGCCCCAACGCGCAGGACGCATTGTTGTCCTTCGCCTTACCCAGCAACAGCGCCGATCGGCCCTCGACATCACGCAAATTCACGTCATTGCCCAGCATCGCGCCGACAATCTTGCCGGTTGATGAAACAGCGATCACGACTTCAGGCTCTGGGTTGTTCCACTTGGAGATGGGGTGCAGGCCGACGTCCATCTCGCAGCCCACCGCTGACAAAACAGGAGCCTTGGTGAAGATTTCTGCGTCTGGCCCGATACCTACCTCGAGATATTGCGACCACACGCCTTTGGCTTGCAAAAGTGCTTTGAGCCGCATGGCCTCCTTGCTACCCGGCTTGACCTTAGACAGATCGTTGCCCACCAGAGCATTGACTTCAGCGCGCAGGGAGGCCGCCCGGGAAGCATCGCCGCGCGCTTGCTCCTCGATAACCCGCTCGATCATGCTGACCGCAAAGGTGACGCCGGCCGCTTTGATGGCTTGCAAATCGACGGGAGCAAGTAGCCACGGCTTGCCTCGGTCGCGGGTGCCAGGCGAGGTGTTCGCCATCACGGCATCGACCGGGCCGATAACT
>Ga0075021_10001537_pt1 | contig 11854 bp, 12 predicted proteins | sample ColStrG_CSR_2012_FD_72749 | JGI IMG/M metagenome (GOLD analysis project Ga0075021, IMG submission 72749) | Freshwater sediment microbial communities in response to fracking from Pennsylvania, USA - Cold Stream Run_MetaG_CSR_2012 | ecosystem: Environmental > Aquatic > Freshwater > Creek >... | reverse complement strand
GTTCCAAGCAGGAGTGCGCTGGCGCCGTTGCCGCCGACGAAAAGGTCCAAGATGTGGTCCCCGTTAAAATCTCCAACTGCGGGGTAAATTGAGCCTCCCGCCAACTCTGTCTTGAGATAAGTGGGCCCAATGAAAGTCCCGTCTCCGTTGCCCAGGAATAAGGCCAGCCCATTCCCGACCGTATCGCCACCGACCACCGCGAAATCGAGCTTGCCGTCTGCGTTGAAATCTCCAACCGCCATGCATCCAGTCACATAAAACGAGAGCGTAAACAAAGTCGGCTTCTTGAAGGTGCCGTTGCCGTTACCGATGAAAACCGCCACAGAGTTGAATGTATTGGAGACCACAAGGTCGGCCTTCCCATCCCTGTTGAAGTCGCCTGTCGCGATACATCCTGGCGCATTGATGCCGCTCGGAAAACTTTGCGCTGGCGCGAAAGCTATAGGACGGTTCAATGCTGCCAAACCACTACCGGCGAACAGCAGGAAAATAAGCAGCAATGTACGCGGAAAGCCCATAGCGACAGCTCCTTTGGCGTACTCATAGTACCCGCGACGGAACGCCGATGACAACCTGGAATCTATGTTTTAGGTCGTCCTGCGGGAGCCGCCGAATCCACCCTTCGACTTGACACTAGCCTCTGCTCAAGCGATATTTACTCAGCCGAAACGGAGGCTTTTGGATGCCCGAACCGCAACCAGAGCGGCGCTCAAGCCGCCGATTTGCCCTGACCCTGCCCCTGACCGTCAGCTTCGCGGGGGAAGCGGGCAACAATGGTGACTCCAAAAACGCTACCGCCTCCCAGAGCCTTGACGTAAGCGCCCGCGGTATCTGTTTCTATTTCGACACACCTCCCGCCAACGGTACGGATCTCGAATTTACGCTGACGCTCCCCACCGAAATCACCGCTGCGGACAGCATTCACGTCCGCTGCAAGGGTCGCGTGGTACGCGCTGAAAAAAGCCTCCCGACAGGAAGAATGTCCGTCGCAGCCGTCATCAACGAATACGAATTCCTACCCGAAGCCTAAGCTCTGCACTGAGTCGAACGTCTCACTATCTTGTTCCCAGGGTGCGATTTTGTCGTTCCTCGATTCGCTGTTTCTTCCTCAGTGACCTCAGTGTCCTCCGTGGTAAACCGATTTTGCCTCGCAACCACTTCCGCAATGCTATCGTTAAAGTTCCAGAGTATTGACACGCGCGAGCACAACTTTGCCCAGATTCCGCTACTTTAGATCGCTAGCAGTCCTTCCACTCTTAGCTGCCGCATCGCTGTGTCTGGGTCAACAGGATGCGCAAAGGCCGGATGCCTCTAAGCCAGCCGGCCAGCCAAGCTATGCCACGCTGAGCAAAGTCAGTGCCAGCGCCGTTCCCACGGGATTCGATCTCACCGTCCTCTGCACCAAGCCGGTGACCCCGGGCTTTACGCGCCTCCAGAATCCCGACCGCCTCGTCGTCGACCTCCCAGACACGCTCGTCGGCTCGCATCCGCCCAGCATCGCTGTCAACAGCGCCGACGTCCGCACCGTCCGTATCAATCAGTTCCGCAAGAGCCCGCCCATAACGCGCATAGTGCTGGACCTGACCGGTGATCGCGAATATTCGTATGAACCCGGTGCCGCCTCTTTCGTGGTTCACTTGCAAAACGCTTCGGCAGCTCTTACGACTCCTGCCCCAGCACAGCAGCCTGTCGAGCGCCCGGGCCCCGGAGAAGGCACCTACGGCCTCGGACTGTCCGCTGGAACCAGCAACCGCGCGCCTGCCGCCGTGGTGCCTGCGAGCAAGACATCGATTCCTTCCGCCATTTCCGCTGGCCTCGATACCGCCGTGATGCATCTTGAGCGCGGTGGAGAAGTCCACGTGTGCCCCGGAACCACGGTCTCCGTCACCCCAACGGTCAACGGCCGCAGCGTCATGCTCGGCATGAGCGAAGGCGCACTCGAGTTGCACTACTCTCTGGCCTCTTCCGCCGATACGATTCTTACCCCCGATTTCCGCATCCTGCTGCCCGGTCCAGGCGAATTCCATTTCGCGATCAGCGCCGACACCAAAGGGAACACCTGCGTCCGCGCCTTGTCCGGCAACACCGCCTCCGCTGTAGTTTCCGAGCTCATCGGAGACGGCACTTACCAGGTCAAGCCGGTGGAACAAGTTGTCTTTCGCGCCGGACGCCTCAACCAGAACGACGCGAACGTTCCGCTCGAGTGCGGATGCCCGCCGCCGCGCCAGCCGCAGTTGCTCGCCGCCGTCCCAGCTCAGACGGGAACCGTGCAGGCCGCTGCAGGAACCTTGCCTCCCTCCACGCAGGCAGGTACGAAGGCAACCCCGCCGCCCGTCAACCAACCCGTCATGGCGGAAGTTCGCGGATACACTCCGCCGCCAAATGCCAAGCGAGATTCTGCCGCGAAGCCCGCCCAGGTCCAGATCGAAGCCCCCTTCGTCTTCCGAGGCTCCGATCCTCCCCCGGCCGACCTGGCTCCGTCACCAGCTCCACCGCCTGCTGCAGCAACGCCTGCGCCCGACAGCACGCCGATCGCAAAGTCAGCCCCAGTTCGTAAAGCGAAGAAAGAAAAGACCCCTTCCGCTCCAAAGAAACAGAAGGCGCAGCCTGTCCAACCCAAACCGGCAACGCCACCGGCCGCGACAGCACCGAACCCTCAACCAAAAGCTCAATCACCCAATGATCCGCCGAAACCGCACACCTTCTTCGGCAAGGTAAAAGGCTTCTTCCGGGCAATCTTCCGGTAAAATCGCAGCGGTTTGGAAAAAAATGCAAAAATCGGGCTACCGGGCTAACTCCTCCCGCATCCTAATCCAGTACCAACGTACTGCGTTTTGCAACGGTAGGGGGTTGTTTTGCGTCTATACTCTGAAGAGCAGGAAACCATGCCGGAAGCCCCCACAACTACGCCGGAGGTGAAGACCCCTCCGCCCGCGCAGCCCGCTGCCGCAGTGCGCCGCGAGCCGACCATCCTTCCGACCCTGTTCGGTGAAGGCTATGACATCTACGAAAGAAAGCCGGGCGCGTTCATTGGTTCGTACAGCTTTGTAATCGCTGCCTTGGTCGCGTTTTTGCTTCTCGCCAAGTTCGTGCCGAAACCGGAGCCCGAAGAGAAGCTGACTGCTATTGAAATTTCTCTTCCCACCCCGCCGCCTAACATCGTCGGCAATGGCGGAGGCGGCGGAAATCACGATCCCAAGCCCGCAACCAAGGGAGTTCTTCCCAAACAAGCCCGCATGCAGATCACGCCTCCGCGCGTCGATCCCAAGCCTGCAGCGCTGGAAGTTCCCCCAACCATAGTCGGGCCGGACAAGCCGGCTCCGATTTTGGCGCAGCTCGGTGATCCCCTTGGAAAAATCGGTGCACCTTCGAACGGTCAAGGTAGCGGCGGAGGAATCGGAAACGGAAATGGTACTGGCGTAGGCGATGGCAGAGGCGCAGGCCGATTCGGCAGCGCGGCCACTAAGCCCGTCGCAACGTACGCTCCAGATCCCGAATATTCCGAAGAAGCTCGCAAAGCTAAATATCAAGGTGTCGTAGTTCTGAGCTTAGTCGTCGGCGCAGATGGCATCCCGCGCGATATTCACGTAGCTCGTTCGCTGGGATTGGGCCTCGACGAAAAAGCCATCGAATCCGTCAAAACCTGGCGCTTCGATCCCGGCAGAAACAAACAGGGCGTAGCCGTAGCCGTCCCCATGACCATCGAAGTCGAATTCCACCTCTACTGAGATTCGCGAAAAGAATCATGTGGCCACAGGCGCCTCGCCTGTGCGTGCACGTGTGAAACGTCCTTAGGATTTCATCAATCTCATGCAGGCGAGGATTAGTTTGCCCTCGGCGTTTCGCCGGTTTTCGGCCTTTACCTCTGCGAACCTCAGCGTCCTCTGTGGTGACGGGTTCCACACCCTCCGTGTACAATCAACTGTCGTCCCACGCGTGCGGCAGAGACCTTGCCTCTCTCCCTCCGTTTGACCAAAAACATAAGATTTCAGTCAGCAGCAAACCGTCAAGGAGAGTTCCGCAATCATGTCGATTCCAGCCACCCAAATGCGCCCGGGCATGGTCATCAAGCACGAAAACAACCTGTGCTCCGTCTTCAGCGTCGAGCACCGTACGCCCGGCAACCTGCGCGCCTTCATCCAGGCCAAGCTGCGCAATCTCCGCACGGGAGCTATCTTCGAACACCGCTTCCGCTCCCCCGATCCCATCGAGCGCGTCATGGTCGACGAAGAAAAAATGGAATACCTCTACAACGACGGCGACTATTACGTCTTCATGAACACCGAAAACTACGAGCAAATGCAACTCGGTCGCGACGTCCTGGGAGACGCCGTCGAATACCTCATTCCGAACCTGCAAATCACCGTCGAATTTTTCGATGGCAAGGCCGTCGGCATCGAGCTGCCCCAAACTGTCGAAATGAAAGTAGTCGAGACTGAGCCCGGCATGCGCAGCGCGACAGCCAGCGCCGTAACCAAGCCCGCGAAGCTGGAAACCGGCCTGGTAGTCCAGGTTCCTGCCTTCATCAATGAAGGCGAAACCATCCGGGTCGACACGGCCGAAGGCGCTTATTTGTCCCGCGCCTAGAGATTGTAGGGCGGACACTCCTGTCCGCCACTGTTGTTTTGGGTGGCGCAGCGCTTCAGCGCTGCGATGAGTTGGTTTATTTTGAACTCGGCTTCGGCCGCTGAGGTGGTGTTTGATTCGCAGCGCCCAAGTTTCTAAACGGTAAGGTCTTGGCAACCGGCCCAGAAACAAACAGATGTTGCATTCCCAGATTTCCTCTGCGAACCTCAGTGCCCTCTGTGGTAGAAGATAGTTCCAGAAGATGACAGAACCCACCCAAGCCCGACGTTTCGTAGTCCGTGGACGAGTCCAAGGTGTAGGCTTCCGCTGGTTCGTTGAATCCGAAGCCCACAAGCTAGCCGTAGCAGGCTGGGTCCGCAACAATTCCGACGGCGCGGTAGAACTCTTGGCCATTGGCAGTCAGGCACAACTCAAAGCCTTGCAGGTAAAACTCTGGCAAGGCCCCAGAGCCGCCCGCGTTGACGCGGTAGAAGAGGCCGAAGCCGACCCAATCCCAGACTGCAAAACCTTCCGCATCGAAGGCACATGGTAAACACGTGGTAAAAAGGATGTGCCTTTAAATTACAAAATCTCAAATTGCCAAATCACAAATTCCTATGAACTCCACCGATCTCAAGACTCTCATCCGCGAAATCCCCGACTTCCCCAAACCCGGCATCCTCTTCTACGACATCACCACGTTGCTCAAAGACAAGCTCGGCTACGCCACGCTCATCGACCAGCTCTCCGAACACTACGTCGGCAAAGATATCGACTTGGTTCTGGGAATGGAAGCGCGCGGATTCATCTTTGCGCCAGCGCTAGCCTACCGCCTGAACGCCGGATTCGTCCCCGTCCGCAAACCGGGCAAGCTTCCCGCCGCCACCGCCAAGGTCAGCTACGACCTCGAATACGGCAGCAACACCCTCGAAATCCACAAAGATGCCATCCAAAAAAGCCAGCGCGTGATCATCATCGACGACCTCCTGGCCACCGGAGGCACCGCCGAAGCGACGGTCAAGCTGGCCCAAAACGCAGGCGCCGAAGTTGTTGGCCTGGGTTTCGTGGTAGAACTCGACTTCCTCAAAGGCCGCGACAAACTCAAAGGTCTCGACGTGTTCTCAATTCTGAACTACGATAAGTAATAGTCCGTAAAGATTCCATCCCTTTGTCATTCCGAGCACCGCGAGGAATCCCTTTCCCACCAATACCCTAGCCACGTCCATCCTCCCAATCGCACGCTGTCCAAAAACAAACTCGCGCAAGAACTCTTCATATTCTTTGTCATTCCGAGCGCAGCGAGGAATCTGCTTTCCTGTGCGAACGAGCAGGTACGCCGAACGCCAGCGGTTGGCGTTAGATTCTTGCCGTCGGTCGTTCCCCCTGTGACCTCGGTGTCCTCTGTGGTTTTTAGCTTTGAAATACAAAGTTCTTGACAATCATAGATTTTCGTCTATTCTAAACCCGTGCTCCGCCGACCCAACTGCCGCTCCCCGCGCCGTCTCGATGGTTTTCGAGCGCCCTTGTCGACGGAGTTGAGCGATGTTGATCCCCAAGCCGACCCTCTCGCCGACCTCCGCTTCATTCGGGATACCATGGAGCGCTCGAACGCCTTCACCGCCGTCCCCGGCTGGGGACAGGTCATCATCGGCGCAACCGCGCTGGCCGCGTCCTATCTCGCTTCCCGTCAACAAACGCCAGCAGCGTGGACCCTGACCTGGCTGGCGGAAGCCTGCCTCGCCGCAACCGTCGCTAGTTTTGCCATGAACCTGAAGTCGCAGCGCCTGGGCGTCCCGCTAATCAGCGGTCCCGGAAGAAAATTCCTGCTCGGTTTTCTGCCGCCACTCCTGGCAGGTTCTGTTGTTACGTTGATCCTGTACCGCGCCGGAATGACGCGCATTCTCCCTGGCGTCTGGAGTCTGATCTACGGCGGCGCGGTGATCAGCGGCGGCGTACTCTCCGTGCCGATCGTGCCGGTCATGGGGGCCTGCTTCATGGCGACTGGCGCCGCAGCTTTGCTCTTACCCGCCTTCGGCAACTGGGCCATGGCCCTTGCCTTCGGTGGACTGCATATTATGTTCGGATATTGGATCGCAAGAAAGCACGGTGGTTAATTCCATGGTGGTTAAAATCGATGGCTAGACCCAAACTCATCCCGCACAAAAGTAAGACGGCAGCAGCTCCCGCACCCAGTCGTCGCCCGCACGCACCAGAGCCAAACGTCGCCCGCGGCGACATGCCCGACTTCGACCGCGTCATTCACGAGCGCCTCCGTCTCGGCATCATCAGCGCGCTGGCCGTCAACGATGCGCTCAGCTTCACCGACCTCAAGCGCCTGCTCGACACCACGGATGGCAACCTAAGTGTCCACGCCCGCAAGCTCGAAGATGCCGGCTACATCGCCTGCAACAAACGTTTCGAAGACCGCGTCCCCAGGACCGAATACAGCCTGACAGCAACCGGCAAGAAAGCTCTGGAGAAATACTTGAAAGAAATGGAAGTCTTTATCCAAAGAACGCGCCAACGTTAGGGCATCAACCCGAAATTTGTCATTCCGAGAGCAGCGGGAGCCTGCCCTGAGCCCAGTCGAAGGGAATCTGCTCTTGGGCGGCGTTAAAAAGACAGTGGGTGCCCCGTCCTTCTTTCGCGTTCTTTGCGAAAGAGGGCGGGAAGCAACAATCTCAACCGGTTGTTTTTAATTCAAACTTTGCACTTACAAGTTCTTTACGAGAACCCAATGCACACCAACATGAACTTCCCAGCACCGATAGCCGTCCTCGGATTCCTGGCCGTCACCAGCGGCTCCATCGTAGCCTGCCTCTCCATTCTGGTCGCCCTGTTCCTGAAAAGGAAACCAGCCGCCACCTGGATCGCGAAAATCAGCCTGGCGGCAATTGCCCTCTATGCCGCACTCCTGCTGGCCTTCTCGCTGGCCAGCAAGGAGACCGCCTTATCCGCGGGCGAAGAAAAGTACTTCTGCGAAATCGACTGCCACCTCGCATACTCGGTCGTAAACACGCAGTGGACCGGACCCACAACCTTCGTCGTCACCCTCCGCACACGTTTCGACGAAACCACAACTTCGCCGACGCGCCCGAAAGAAGTTCCACTCCAACCCAACTCGCGGGTCATCCATCTCGCCGATGCCGACGGCATCAACTACCCGCTGATAGCGACCCAAGGCACGCCGCTCACCCAATCGTTAAAGCCCGGCGAGTTCTACACCACCCAGTTGTTCTTCGAGGCTCCCGCGTCGCTGCACTCCCCTCGCCTCTCCCTCACCTCCGAAGGCTGGCAAGAAACCCTAATCATCGGCTCCGAAAACAGCCCACTCCACAAGAAAACCTACTTCCGGCTGAGCTAGAAAAACTTTGATCAAATTCAACTGTCATCCCGACCGGAGCGGAATCGCCGGTTCCTCCGGCGATTCCGGGAAGTGGAGGGACCTGCTGTTCCGCCCGGACTGGCGAAAGTTTCAACCAATGCTAAAATCCCGTCCATGAGACTTCGCTTTCTACTCCCCTACCTCCTCCTCGCGACACTAGCGACTGCCCAAACCGCCGCCCCGGCTGCAAGCGAAGTCCCTATCACCGCCGAACCCTCCCACCACCTCATTCTCGAAAACGACTACGTCCGAGTATTCAGAGTCGAGGTCGCCCCGCACGCCCAGACTCTTATCCACCTCCACGACCACGACTACATCTTCGTCACACTAGGCGATTCCGAAGTCGAAAATACAGTCACCGGCAAAGCGCCAATCCAACTCAAACTCCAGGACGGAGATACCCGCTTCCTCATGGGAGGTTTCTCGCACACCGCCCGCGATCTCTCCGATAAGCCCTTCCGCAACATCACCATCGAGCTCCTTCGTGAAACCAATCACACCCCCGGCACCGACTACGCTCCATCGGCCGACCCCGCGCAGAAAATCCTTTTCATCCAGGACAAAGTCCGCACCTCTGAAATTCGTCTGGCCCCCGGTGCCGCGCTCGCGCGCCACGAACACAAAGCTCCCCACTTGGTCGTCGCCCTCACCGATCTCAATTTCCGAAGTGACGTCGAGGGCAAGCCCCCTGCTGAAATCCATCAAGAACCCGGAGATATTAAGTGGGTCCCCGGAGGCTTCACCCACACGCTCACCAATATCGGAACAACCGAAGCCCGCTTCATAACCCTCGAATTCCCATAAGAGCGTTAGCACCATTAACGAAACTATGATCAGGTTCAATTGTCATCCCGACCGTAGGGGGAATCGCCGGTCTTCCGGCGATTCTGCGAAGTGGAGGGACCTGCTTTTTCATTGGAAACGACTTAATCAGGCATTTCTAAACGCAAAAAAGGCCAGCGGATTAAACCCGCTGGCCCGCCTTCCAAAGAACGCTATTTCCCAGCCTTCGCCACCACGCCCTTCTGCTCCCGCACCCATGCGTGAATCCGTTCCGAAAGCACATCCATGGGCAACGCCCCCGCGCCCAAAACTTCATCATGAAACGCCGACAAGCTGAACTTGTCTCCCAGCTCATCCTTTGAATACTGACGCAGCTTCAAAATCTCCAACTGACCAATCTTGTAGCCCAAAGCCTGCGCCGGCCACGCCATATAGCGGTCCGTCTCGCTCTGCACATCCGGCTCATCAATCGCCGAATGATCGTGGAAGAAGTCCACCACTTGCTGCCGCGACCAATGCTTCGAGTGAAATCCGGTATCCACCACTAACCGAATCGCCCGCAGCATGTCATCCTGCAAGTGCCCGTAATAGCTGTACGGATCCTGAAAGAACCCGACTTCCTTCCCCAGCCGCTCCGAGTACAACGCCCAGCCCTCGGTATACGCCGTGTAGTACTCGTTCTGGCGAAACGGCGGCAGCTGCGGCAGTTCCTGCGCAATCGCAATCTGCATATGATGTCCCGGAATTCCCTCGTGATACGCGGTAGTTTCTGCATCAAGAACAGTCCGTTTTTCGAAGTCGCCCGTATTCACCATCACGTGTCCTGGACGCGATCCATCCATCGCCGGCGCGTTGTAATGAGTCGACGCGTCCTTCTCGTTGAACTCCTCAATTGGCATGATTTCCACTTTCGCCTTCGGCAGACGCCCGAACATATCCGGCAGCTTCGTATACATCTGGTCGATGCATTTCTTGTAGAGATCGAGAATCTGCTGGCGCGAATGGAAATGCAGTTTGGGATCTGCCTGAATCGCAGCATTGAAGCTCTTCACATCCTTGAACCCCTGCTGTTGCGCGACGCCCAACATCCGACCTTCAATTTCCTTCACCTGCACAAGGCCAATCTGATGAATCTCGTCCGGCGTTAAGTTCGTAGTCGTGCTGTCTTTCACTCGATACGCATACAAGGCATCGCCACCAGGCAAGGCCCAAACCCCAGGCTCCGTGCGGCCTTTGGGAGCATACTCATCTTTCACAAACGCAGCGAACTTCGCATACGCAGGCAGCACCGAATCGCGCACCGCAGCCAGTCCAGCCTCCCGCAGCCGCTTCTGATCCGTCGCTGGAACCGCATCCGGAAACTTCGTAAACGGCTGCGCAAACGGAGAATCCTCAGGTTTCTGCCCCGCAATCCCGCTCGCCTGCACCACAACTTTCTCCAGCAACAATCGCGGAGGCATCAATCCCTCCGCCAAACCCTTGCGCATCTGCACCACAGTCTCGTCGAAGTATCGCGGCATGGCTTTCAATCGCGCAATATAGTCCTCGTAATCTTTCACGTTCTGAAACGAAAGCAGACTCACCAGCTGCGGCATGTCAATCTGCGGCCCGCTATTCTGCGAAACCGGCATTTCCCACATCTTGAACCGCGCCCCCTCCAGCTTCATAGCCAGATCGCGCACCATCAGCCGCTTGTTCAACGTCTCCTGCTCCGGAAAACCGGCCGTATCGATGGCCGAAAAGCGATCCAGAAACTTCTTCGACTCCGCCAGATCGTCGTCAATCGCTTTCTGGGAGAAGTCGTCAATCTTGTCGTTCCACCGCTTGTCGCCGAGAATCGACGCGAAGATCGGGCTGGTCCGCAAGTTGTATTCCCACTGTTCGGCCAGCAAATCGTTGAGCGCCTTCCGGCGTGTTTCAACCCCAGAATCCACCGGAGCCGCAAACAGCATGGGGCACATCAGACAAACCATTAAAGTCGCGCAAACCACAGATCGCATAAACACTCCTGAGAGAAATGACTGCACACGGCTTAGACGCTCGTCGGTCCGAAATCGCTCAACAAACATTTCCCGACTGGCATCCGCACCCCTCTACAATACGGCACCACAGCCGCGAAGGTTCCTTGAGCCGCCACGACGCCGGCGAAGTAGTCCAGCTCGCCTTCGCCCAGAGAATTCCTCCGCGAACCTCAGCGTCCTCTGCGGTTCCGGGTGTTGGTTCTAAGGGCTTTGGAGCCAAAGGTATCCCCAGTGCCCACTGTGTTTCTTCCGTGGTTAAGCCCTTGGTTCAGGTATAAAAACTTTTTCCCTAAAACCCCCTTGCTTCCATACAGGGAGTTTGGTATAACTAACAAGTCGAGAGCAGGTGTGTGGCTTGCTGGGCGTTATTGTGCAACTCTCGTCGCCCGTCCAGCATCTGATGAAAAGAGGGCAGATGTCCTCAGTTAACTCCGGCCACGGAGTTGTTATTCGGGAATAGAGTTTCCGAAGGGTTCTTAGCAGGAGCCTCCCAAGCGATCTTTTTACAGTTTCTAAGACTTTCGCCTCGGCGCGTGCCGAATTTCTGGCATTGCCTCCCGGCGAAAGTCGCATGTTGCTGTCTGCGCGAGTAGCTCCCTCCGAAACGAGGTCGAGCGCCTCCCGAGTCTGACAGAAATCCTGCAGCTTGTGGATAAAGCTGTGTGAATTCTGTGGGATGGCCGGGTTGACACTCTTGGTGCATCGGCGATATGTTTAACAGGTTTCGAGGACACCGGTTCCGCTGATAGCGGTTCTGAGGTTCGACTGAAACGCTCCGCTCAGGCGGATGTCGTAGGCGGTCTTTGACAACAGATTGAACGTGCCAGTCATGAATTAAAACGAGAAATCGTTGCAATGAATGGAAGACTCGGATCTAAAATCCGAGCGATTCTCTAACAAATATGCCACCGCGCTTCGGCGTGCGTGGCAGGCTGATTTTTTCTCCCCCCGGGAGATAAATCAGCTTCAGGTTTCAAACGAGAGTTTGATCCTGGCTCAGAATCAACGCTGGCGGCGTGCCTAACACATGCAAGTCGAACGAGAAAGTGGAGCAATCCATGAGTAGAGTGGCGTACGGGTGAGTAACACGTGACTAACC
>Ga0075021_10001535_pt1 | contig 11860 bp, 13 predicted proteins | sample ColStrG_CSR_2012_FD_72749 | JGI IMG/M metagenome (GOLD analysis project Ga0075021, IMG submission 72749) | Freshwater sediment microbial communities in response to fracking from Pennsylvania, USA - Cold Stream Run_MetaG_CSR_2012 | ecosystem: Environmental > Aquatic > Freshwater > Creek >... | reverse complement strand
CGCCTTCATGAGTGATCGCTGCGGTGAACTCCATGACCGAAGCAAAGAGGAGAAATGTGTCTCGAGCCCTCGAGGCTTTGCAACGCAGCACCGAACGGCCGTCTCACCTTCTCCGTCGACGGTTCGATTCCCAGCCGCCCAGGTTCGACGTCCCACTTTCATCGTCGGTCCTTGACTTGTAGATTGCAAGTCACTGGGTTAGATTGCGGAACGCAAGTTATTTCACACCGACCCATGAGGAGATTCGGACATGGCTGAACGCGTGCTGCTTACTGGCATCAGCGGCTACATCGGACAGTACTGCGGGGCTCAGCTGCTCAACCAAGGCTTCGAAGTGGTCGGAACTGTCCGCTCCCTTTCGAAGGCCGACGCCACCAGGTCCGCCATCGCCGCGGTGGCCCCCGTCGAGAAGTTGACCTTCGCCGAGGCCGACCTCCTGTCCGACGAAGGATGGAACGAGGCGATGCAGGGATGCAGCTATGTCATGCACGTGGCGTCACCCTTCGTCCTCGCCGAGCCGAAGGACGAGAACGAACTGATCACACCCGCCGTCGAGGGCACCCGCCGCGTGATCGGTGCCGCCAAGCGGGCCGGCGTGCGGCGCCTGGTGCTCACGTCATCGACGGTGGCCATGATTACCGGCAAGCCCAGTGGCCGCTACGGGCCCGATGTCTGGTCGGACATCAGCGCCAACATCGGTGCCTACGCCAAGAGCAAGACCCTGGCCGAGCGGGCCGCCTGGGATGCGGTAGCAGGGGGTGAGATGGAGCTCACGGTCGTCAACCCGGGGGCCGTCTTCGGCCCATCCCTCGGCGCCCAGGTCGACGGTCAGAGCGTGACCCTGATGACGGACATGATCGGCGGCAAGATGCCGATGATCCCTGATGTGGCCATGGGCATGGTCGACGTCCGCGACGTGGCCCGCCTGCACGTAGCAGCGATGACGACCCCGGCTGCCTCCGGACAGCGCTTCATCGCGGCGACAGCTGAGCCGGTCAGCATGACCTACTTCGCAGAGGTGCTCCGCGATGCCGGCTACTCGAAGGTTCCCTCCCGCAGAGCACCGAATGTGGCGATCAAGCTCATGAGCATCTTCGATCGACAGGCCAAGGGGATGCTCCCCAGCCTCGGCAAGAAGGCCGCCTTCGACAATCACGCCACCTTCGACATGCTTGACTGGCAGCCGACGCCGATGGAAACGTCGTTCAAGGAGATGGCTGCGTCGATTTCGGGATAGGGGGTGACATGGGCACAGATTCCGACGTTGAGGAGATCGACTGGCGCTCGGTGTGCTCCATCAGTTCCGGCCTGGACGTCCTGGGCGACAAGTGGTCGCTGCTGATCGTGCGCGATCTGATTGCCCACGGGACACGCACCTACTCCGAATTCCGTGAGTCGCCTGAACACGTCTCGACCAACATCCTGGCCGCCAGGCTCCGGCTCCTCACGTCGCTCGGGGTCATCGAGCGCACCAATCCGGACGGAGCGGCCCGCAACAACGCCTACAGGCTCACCCCGAGTGGTGCGGCGCTGCGGCCAGTACTCGAAGAACTCGGCAGGTGGTCGCAGACCTACCTCAGTCGGTACCACTCGGACATGGTCGACAGCGTCTGACGCTCTTCGTTCCTACGGGTGCGCGTGACCCGGTCGGAGGCCATCGACAGGATGCGCTAACCGCGTCGAATGAACCCGTCCAGGATCTCGACCAACTCCTCGGGCGCGTCCTCCTGGATGAAGTGGTTCGGCCCGTCGAGCACCACATGGGGCTGGCCGGCTGCGCCGGGGATGCGCTTCTGTAGCTGCAGGTGGGCTCCCGGCTTGTAGGCTACCGGGTCCTGGTCGCCGAATGCGGTGAGGAAGGGCTTGTCCCATCGTTCGAGCACCGCCCACGCGGCCTTGGTGACGACGACGCCGGGATTGTCCGGCTGGACCGGAATGAGCAGAGGGAACCGCTTGGGAGAGGCCTGGTAGGTGGCGTCAGGAAACGGCGCGTCATAAGCGGCCACCTCGTCGGGCGTCAGCTCGCGGGAGGTCCCGGCGTTGACCAGCGCGCCGATAGGCAGCTCGTCGAGCGATTGGCTGAAGTCCAGCCAGTCCTGCATGAACTTGTTCACCCCCTGCCCCTCGGGCAGGCCGGTGTTGGACGCTACGATTCGTGCGAACCGGTCGGGGTGCTGCGCCACCACGCACAGGCCGGTCGTGCCGCCCCAGTCCTGGCAGAACAGCGTGATCCGTTCCAAATCCTCCCCGATCAGCCACTGGCCCATCCAATCGACGTGTCCGGCCAAAGTGAACACGTCAGGGTCGACCGGCTTGTCCGACCGGCCGAGCCCCATCAGATCGAGGGCCAGCACCCGGTGGCCGCGCTCGACGAGACCGGGGATCATGCGGCGGTACAGGTAGCACCACGACGGGTTGCCGTGCAGGAGGAGCACGGGGTCGGCATCCCTCGGCCCTTCGTCGAGGAAATGGAACCGTAAGGCGGTGCCGTCGCCAGCGGAGACCTCTCGATAGTGAGGGGCGAAGTCGTAGTCGGGCAGATCGTCGAACCGATCCTCCGGCGTGCGCAGGACGTCCATCACTTTCAAACCCCCGCCGTCAGGACCGACCCGATGAGGTCCTCGAGGAGCGGGTTCACCACGACCACCATCTGCTCGGCGACGCCCTCAGTGGCGGCCAGCGCGGTGAGCGTCCCCTCGTCGACGCGGTCGAAGCTCACGTCGTCCCACACCCGGTCGTCTCCCAGGATGACGCCGTCCACGGCGAAACGGGCGACAGGTACGACCCCCTCGGGGTCGGCGGCCGGGGTGGCGCCGGTTTCGAAGCGGCGGACCCGCATGACCACCGGCCCGCTCCCGGCGGACTCCGGATCGGCCGTGGCCAGGGGCGTGCAGCCCATGACGATCGTCGTCTCCATGCCCGCCTCCTTGTGCACGTACTGCCTCTGGAAGTCGTCGCGGTTCTGCATGGCGAAGAACGAGGCCCGGCTCGGGTAGCGCACGATGCCGATGCGCTCCCAGGCCACGTCACCGGTCACCTGGTCGATGACGTCGCCGAAGAGCGGCACGGTGGCACCCAGGTCGGCCAGGACCGCCGTCGGGGCGTAGATGTCGTCCGCCTCCTTGCCCGAGATGGCCGAATCGGTGCCGTCACCGTAGTCGGCCACCGGCTTGTACTTCATGAGGTTGACCATCCATACCTCGCGATCCTCCTCGGGGGCGAGGTGCATCCAGCGCACGGCGGTCTCGGTGTTGACGGTGCCGAAGGAATAGCGGAGTCGGTCGGCCATCGGTTGGGTCCTTTCGTCGTGCCCGGGGTCCGGACGGGAAACGCGGGTAGGGGTAGCTGGTCAGTCAGTCAACAGCGCGTGAAGGGCGTCGATCAGGAGCGGCCGGACCTCGGCCGCGGTGAGCCCGCGGTCGAGCTGGTAGTGGTCGAGCGACTCGAATGCGCACAGGCTGTGCACAGCAGCGGATCGTGCCAGGGCCCGATCAGGTGGCATGGTGGCGAGCTCGGAGGCGAAGTGGCGCTCCACCTGCTCGCCGAGGAACGCCCGTGTGGCGCGGACGTCCTCGGCCACCAGCGGATCGAACGTGGCCCGAATGCGGGCGGCCCGGACCGTTGGTCCGACTTCTGATTGGAGCTCCAGTCGGGCGTCGACGAACCGTTCCACCCGATCATCGAAGTCGCCCTCGCCGATCGACGGGATGAGGAAGCGCGGTCCCACCCGCTCGATGTTGCGGGCGATGGCGGCCCGGGTGAGGCTCTCGTGGTCGGTGAAGTACCGGTAGACGGAGCGCGCCGAGAGGCCCGCCCGCAGAGCCACCTCCTCGGGTCCGGGGCTGAGGTTGTCCTCCGAGAACAGATCGAGTACTGCGTCGAGCACCGCCATGCGGTTGCGGTCGCGGATGGCCGACCTACCGTCGACCTGCGGTACCGCCCTGTCCACGTCCTCCTCCGCCGGCACCACGGACACCGTGCTCAGGCTTCCGGACCGAACTTCGGGTTCCGCCCCTGCTCCAGTCGGCGGTTCCGGGCCGCCATCTGAGCCCGGGTCGACTGGTGGGTCAGGATCCAGAACTGGTTGGCACGGACGGCGTAGACCACATCGGCGGCCACATCGGCGGGCGGCATGGCGACGGTGCCCATGGCCGCGGCGACCTGGTCGATCGGGATCTCGGAGGGAGGTGAGTAGCCAAGCGCGGCCGGAGCGTTGCGTGTCGACTCGAAGATGCGGGTGGCCACGAGCTCGGGGCAGAGGCACGACACGCCCACCCCGGTGCCCTCCAACTCCATGGCCAGCGACTCGGACAGGCCGACCACCCCGTACTTCGTGGCGTGGTAGGAGCCGAGCATGGGTGACGAGGTGAGCCCAGCCTCCGAGGAGGTGTTCACCACGTGGCCCTCCCCCTGCTCGACCATGCCCGGCACGAAGGCGCTGACCCCGTAGGCCGGGCCGAGCAGGTTCACCCCGACCACCCAGTCCCAGACGGCGGGCTTCGTCTTGTGGTTGGGACGGCCCGATGCCACGCCGGCGTTGTTGCACAGCAGGTGAACTGCACCGTGGGCGGCAAGTGCCGCGTCGCGCAGACCGGCAACCTGGTCTGGGTCGGACACATCGCACACCACCGGGGTGACCGTCCCTCCAGCGTGGGTGATCCGGGCCGTCTCCCGCTCGAGTGCCGGCTGTTCGATGTCGGCCATCACCACCGACATCCCCTCGGTCAGGAAGCGTTCGGTCATCGCCAGTCCGATACCCGAGGCGGCTCCGGTCACCACCGCCGTCCGTCCGTCCAATTCCATCGTGTCGTCGTCCCTTCGCGTCGTCTTGTTTCCGCCGGTCAGACCCGGGCGATGATCTCGGCGCCGTAGGCGGCGAGGGAGTCGGCCGTGTTCTTGTAGAACAGGAATGACGGCACGACGATGCGGTCGACCCCGAGGTCCGCCAGCGCGGCCGCCTCGCCCAGCCCGTTCGGGCCGAAGACGCCGTTGCCGCCGCAGGTGATCTCGATGTCCGCTGGGTCCCGACCCGCATCCTCTGCAGCTTCGCGCACCTGGGTGAACCGCTCGGCCAGGGCGCGGTGACTCCCCGCCGCGGGGAAGAATCCGTCGCCGATTCGGCCGGCCCTCCGCGCCGCGACCTCGGTGTGGCCGCCGATGTGCACCGGCACGGACCCGTCCACCGGCTGCGGGCGCGAAATGCACTCGGCGACACTGGTGAACTCGCCGTCGTAGCTGGCCCGGTCCTGGCTCCACAGGGCCCGCATCGCGGCGATACCGTCGTCGGTGCGTCGGCCCCGCTCCGCGAACGGCACGCCGACGGCGTCGAACTCCTCCGCCAGCCAGCCCACCCCTACGCCGAGCTGCATCCGTCCGCCCGACAGCACATCGAGCGTCGCCACTTCCTTGGCCAGCACCACCGGATTGCGAAGGGGCTGGATGAGGATGCCGGTGGCGAGCTGGATGGTTGCCGTCGCCGACGCCAGGAAGGCCAGCCACACCAGCGGATCCGGGATCGGTGCATCGTCCGCGCCGGGCATGCGGCCCGACTTGTCGTAGGGATAGGTCGACTGGTAGCCGGCCGGCACCACGTTGTGCTCGACGGTCCACAGCGACTCGAACCCGGCCGCCTCGGCCGCCCGGGCCATGGCCACCGCTGCCGCGGGGTCGGTGAACGGGCCGGTATTGGCGAAGACGATGCCGAACTTCATGCAGGGATCTCCTCGGCGACCATGGTGCAGACGGTACCCACCCGGGGGTCAACCCGCCCAGCGAGATAGGAACGGAAGACGTCGATGACAGCAGCGGGTCCGGCCACCCGCTCCAGGCAGATCCACCCGGCGGCCCAGTCGGCGTATGCGGCCCAGGCCTCGGCCATCTTCTGGGCCAGCACGTCGGCGCCCCGGTCGCGGCTGCGCTTCTTGATCTGGTTGGGTGCGAAGAGGAACGCCTGGGCCGGGCCGGGCAGAGGGCCGGCATGGTCGGCTGGCGCGCTATCCCAGTGGGTGTCGCCGACGATCATCGAATGGGTGAGTTGGTCGGCGAGGTGCCGGTGCACGGCACCCACCACCCGCTGATCCCCCGACACATCCACGAACACCGACGGCACCTGAGCGATCGACGCCACGTCGTCGTAGGTGAGGACCTGGTCATATACCCCGAGCGACCGGCAGAACTCGACGTTCCCTGGTGAGGTAAGCGCCACCGTGGTGAGGCCTCGGGCGTGCATCAGGTGGGCAGCACCGAGGGCCGTCTTGGCCGACGCGCTGGAGATCACCACCTGCTCTGCTCCGAAGTCGTCGTTGTCGGCCAGGAAGTCGTCGATGACGAAGGAGGTGAAGTAGAGGGGGTACAGGAGCATCTGCAGCTCCTCGCGGTCGGCCCGGTAGGCGGGGTCCGTGGCGCAACGGCGGTAGGCGTTGTACGGCCCGGCGAGGACGGCACGGTGCGGTGACGTGTCGGTCACCTCTGCCTCGTTCGCCTTACCGGGCGTGATGACGAGTTCGGTCGACATCGGCAGGAAGCCGAACAGGCGCTCCCCTACGCCGACGTTGGACGACCGGGACTCGACGACCTCGGCGAAGCCCCACACCGGCACCCGGCCCCAGGTGACGTCATCCCCCGGGTCGGCGTCCGCCGCCGGGAAAGCCTCCCAGTAGCGGAGCATCTCGCCGATGACCGCGTAGGAGACGTTGTTGGACGAGAACCCGAACCGATCGACGCGCAGCCGCGCCTCGCCGTCGGCCAACGCCGCTGCAGGCCGGTCCACCTCTCGCCAGCGGGTGAGCTCGTTGCAAACGACTTCGATGTCCATGCTGCGCGCTCTCCTTTTGTTTGCTCCGTCGGCCTAGCGGCGTACAACTCTTGTCATCTGCAATGACACCTGTCAGAGTAACTGACAGCAGATACGCTTGCAACTGATCAATGCCGACCCGCTCCCGCACCATGACGCCCGGCCAGGCCGCTGCCGTGGTCGAACGCGCCTTGCGGCCTGCAACTCGGGGACGGGGGTCGGTCGGACTCGAAGTGGAGTGGATCGTCATCGACCGGGCCGACCCGGTACGGCCGGTTCCCGGACCCGAGGTGCTGGCTGCCGTCCACGGCCTTCTCCCTGCCGGTGGGCGGATAGGGGTGGAGCCCGGTGGGCAGCTCGAGCTGAGCACGGCACCCCAAGCGGACGCTTCGGCTGCACTGGACAAGGCCGAAATGGACGAGTCGGTGCTGCAACGACGTGCCGCGTCGGCCGGCCTGGCGCTGGTGGCGATCGGCGTCGACCCGTACCGGCCGCCGCACAGGTCGCTCGATCTCCCTCGGTACCGCGCCATGGAAGCGGCCTTCGATGCCCGGGGTCCGGCCGGGCGGATCTTGCCCTCGCTGCCCTCGTCGGTGATGACGCTCCGCTCGATGAGCTGCGCCGAGTGTGTGCCGTGGACGATCCGTGGGCCCTGGTCCCGACCGGCCTGGCCGACCCGGGCCTTCGCGTGGCAGCCGAGTCCCTGCTCTCCCTCGCCGCCGGTCTGCTCGACGCCGAGCGGCAGGGTGCCGGCGCCCCGTTGCGCGCCTGGACGGACCGCCGTCGGGCTTCGGGGTGGGCGCCGGCGGACGTCGATCTACAGTCCCTCCACCACGTCGAACAGGAGATCCCCTGATGGACCCCTACATCCTCTGGGCCATGCCCGCCTCGCTGTACTCCGGCAAGGCCCGCTCGTACCTGCGCACCCACCGGATCGCCTACGTCGAGCGCGCAGCCGGCGACCCCCGCTACACCGACGAGGTCGTGCCGGCCATCGGGCGCTGGATCATCCCGGTGCTGCAGACCCCGGACGGCACACTGGTGCAGGACACCGTCGACATCATCGACTTCCTGGACGGCGACGAGCCGCCCGAGCGGTCCGCCTACCCGGGCACCCCGGTGATGCGTGCCGTGGCACACCTGCTGGAGCTGTTCGGCGGCGAAGGGCTGCTGCGGCCCGCCATGCACTACCGGTGGGACTTCGACGACACCAACCTGGCGTTCCTGTCGAAGGACTTCTCGTCGGCGCTGGCCGTGGCGGCGGACGATGACACACGCGCCGCCGTGTTCGCCTTCGCCAGCGACCGCATGCGCTCGGCCACTGCCGCCTTCGGGGTCAGCGAGGAGCTGATGGTCGAGATCGAGCGGTCCTATGAGCAATTCCTCGACCTCCTCGACGCCCACCTGGCCGGGTCGCCCTTCCTCCTCGGGGGCCGTCCGACCATCGGCGACTACGGGTTCATGGGGCCGCTCTACGCCCACCTCGCCCGCGACCCGTATCCGTCGGTGATGATGAAGCAGCGCGCTCCGCGGGTCTGGCGGTGGGTGGAACGGATGAACGCGCCCACCCAGGACGCCGGCGAGTACGGGGACGTCCCCGAGGAGCTCATGGCCGACGACGCCATCCCCGACACCCTGCGTGCGCTGCTCTCGTACATCGGCGAGGAGTACCTCGACGAAGCGGTGGCCCAGGTCGCCGCCGTCGATGAATGGCTGGCCGAGCACCCCGACGCCGCCGAGGGCGAGGTCGTCCTGGGCAAGCCCAACCGGCGGTTCAGTGGGACCACCACATTCGGCTGGCGTGGCCGACCCATGACGGTCGCAGTCGTCCCCTACCGGATCTGGCTGATCAAGCGGCTCCAGGGCGCCATCGCGGCGGCGCCGGACACCTCACAGGCCGCCGTCCGCGCCCTGTTCGCCGAGGCGGGCCTCGACCCCCTGCTCGACGTCCGTCCCCGCCGGTGGGTGGAGCGTGCCGACAACCACGAGGTGTGGGGGCCGCTGCAGGAGCCCGTGCTCCCGGCCTGAACCTCGCCGGACCGGCCTACGCCGCCCGCGCTGCCAGCCAGTCGACCACCGCGAGATCCGGTCGCCCGCCAGACAGCCGGACGAGCTGACGCAGCCCGGTCGGGCTGGTGACGTTCACCTCCGACAGGTAGCCGTCGATCACGTCGATCCCGACGAACCACAGCCCGTCGGCCCGCAGCGCCGGGCCCAGGGCATCGACGATCCGGCGGTCGGCAGTAGTCAGGTCCACCACCTCCACCGAGGCCCCCCGGGCGATGTTGGCCCGGAACTCGCCGGGGGCGGGCACCCGGTTGACCACGCCGAGCGGCTCGCCGTCGAGCAGCAGGATCCGCCGGTCGCCGGCCACGATCCGGTCCAGGAATCGCTGGGCCATGACCGGGCGCGACCCGTCGCCGGTGGCCACGGCCGCCACCCGTCCGCCGTCGGGGTCCCCGGCCCGGAGCCGGACCACGCCCTCCCCGCCGTGCCCGTCGAGCGGCTTCAGGACGGCGCCGCCCTGTGCGTCGGCGAACGCCAGCAGGTCGCCGGTGTCGGCCGTTACGACCGAAGGCGGCAGCAGCTCGGGGAAGCGGCAGGCGTAGAGCTTCTCGTTGGCCTCGCGCAGGCCGCGGGGGTCATTGACCACCAGGGTCGATCCGCGCTCCAGTTCCAGCAGCAGGGTCGTCGCCAGGTAGTCGGCGTCCACCGGCGGGTCCGTGCGCACGAGTACGACGTCGACCCGGTCCAGCCCGACCGGATCCACGGTCCGGGGACCTGCCATCGGCCCGTGGGACCCCCCGGTCACCGGGCGCATCCGTGCCGCCACCCGGTCGCCGTCCCACGAGACGTCGCCGGGGGTGCAGCACGCCACCGTGTGCCCCCGTTCGAGCGCGGCGGCCATCAACCCGAGCGACGTGTCGCCCTCGGGGTCGCAGGACTCGAAGGGGTCCATGACCACCAGCAGGTCCACCGCCGGTCAGCCCCTGGGGCCGCGCGCCCGCGCCCGGTCTCCCGCTTCCGAGGAGACACCCACGATGAGCGTGCCACCCCGCACGGGGGAACCGACAGCGACACCGGCCGTTGCGTTCACCGAACCACTTGTTGCCGTCGTCGACGAGCTGTCCGACGAGCAGCCGGCGAGCCCGGTCGACGTGGCCGTGCCAAACGCCACTGCTCCGGCAACTGCGGCGCTGCGCGACAAGCAGCTCCGGCGGTTGATGTTCTCCTCCACGAGGGTCTCCCTCCTCGGCGGCGCCAAGGCGCTTCGACAGAAGCTGACACTACCACTGACACTAGTCGCCAGGTGTTGGTGCACTCGGTAAGGAGTTGACCGGAGACTCTTACGCACGAAGCGTGTGAATATGTTGACGTCCTACGAATCCGACGCTTTCCTGTCGCAAGACTTCACCGAGTTGGGAGATCGACTGTGACCGATTTCGTTCGCACCCCGGACAAGAACTTCGCCGATCTGGCCTCATTCCCCTTCGAGCCGAAGTACCACGATTGGCAGGACCTCCGCGTGCACTATCTCGACGAGGGTCCGCGTGACGCTCCGATCATGCTCCTGGTCCACGGGATGCCCACGTGGTCGTACCTGTACCGGGACATGATCCCCGACCTCGTCGCCGCCGGGTACCGGTGCATCGCTCCCGATCACCTCGGCTTCGGCCGCTCGGACAAGCCTACCGACGCTCACTGGTACACCATCGCCCGACACACCGAGGTCCTGACTTCGGTGATCACCGGGCTCGGCCTCACAGACATCACGTTGGTGTGCCAGGACTGGGGTGGACCAATCGGAATTGCCCAGGCGGTGACCATGCCTGAGCGCTTCTCCCGTGTCGTGATCATGAATACATGGCTCCACCAGGAAGGCTTCGAGTACACCGACGCCATAAGAGCGTGGAACCAGAACTGGCACGAAGGTGGCCTCTTCGACCGGGAGCGGCCCAACATCGCGCTCCTGCCCCTCCTCGCAGCTGGACTGGCGGAACCGGAGGTGATCTTCCCAGCGCTGCTAGGTGGGGCGACACCCGAGCTCAGCAGCAGGGCCGCCGAGGAGTACCGAGGGTACGCAGCACCGTTCGCCGGCCTGCCTGACGCGGCATTCAACGGCTTGCGGCGCTTCCCGCTTTCGATCCCTTTCGACGACTATGACAGCGGGGCCGGTGCGGCCCAGTCCCACCACTATGACGAGCTGCTGACGTGGGAGAAGCCGGTCCACTTCGTGTGGGGCTGCGCGGATCAGATCTTCACCGAGGCATGGGGACGAAGCTGGGCGGACCGACTGGGCGCATCATTCGACCCGATCGCCGATGCAAACCATTTTCTCCAGGACACACACGGGTCAGAGGTCGTCCGCCGCATCATGGAGCGGGTTGAGACGGACCCACAGCGAACTTCGAATTGATTCCGGTCATCGCGCGCATGGGAGGCTCACGTTTTCCCCGGCACCGGAAGGGGTTCCAACATGGTCCCGTCACTTCCCTTGCTGCTCCGCGGCGAGTCGTTCGGCGCTTGAACTTCGCCCTGATTCACGCGTTCCCGTCACATCCCCCCGGTCAGCGGCCCAGAAGGGGTTCGAACATGGTCGCATAACCTCCACTCGTTGTCGGAATCACGAATTTCCAATTCGGCAGGCATCGATCCCGTGGGCGAATTCGGCCAGGGTCGCGGAGCTTTCTCCGGCGTCCACCTTGGTCGGCGCCCGCCGCGCGCCGCATAGCACGGAGCGTTCCCGTACTCGGCGCAAACTCCACCGGTCTGAGAAGATCTCTACCCGGGACGAGGTCGGTCCCGTCATGAGGGGAGATGGAACAGCGTGCAGCGCACGAAGCAGACGACGTTGGCCATTGCGGCAGGAGTCGTCGCGGCGGTGTTGCTCCTCCTGAACTCCTCGTCCAGTGCCGGCGGCCCCGACGCACGGTCCACCACCGATCCCACGAGGCTGTTGGGAAGCGACACCTCGGTACGATCGACGACATCCACCTTGGGACTGCAGGGGTGGGAAGTCCTGAGCAGCGCAAAGGTCCGGCAGGTGGGTACACGGATCTCCTCACC
>Ga0075021_10001534_pt1 | contig 11867 bp, 13 predicted proteins | sample ColStrG_CSR_2012_FD_72749 | JGI IMG/M metagenome (GOLD analysis project Ga0075021, IMG submission 72749) | Freshwater sediment microbial communities in response to fracking from Pennsylvania, USA - Cold Stream Run_MetaG_CSR_2012 | ecosystem: Environmental > Aquatic > Freshwater > Creek >... | reverse complement strand
GCTTATGTCAACCACCCTTTCATCGACCGCAATTTCGCCGGCCAGGAGGTGTTCAACGACGCCTACCGCGAATGGGTAGCCGGGAGCAGCGCGGTCTGGAACTGGCGCAAGGACCAGGTGCTGGACGCGGGGGTGACGCTGCGCCGACTGGAAGATCGCTACACCTCCTACGGATATTCGATACCGCGGCAACCGCCAGATTCGTTCATTAAGATTGGGGTTGCAGATTTGCGAGGCTCGGGCTACGTGCAGCAGGCCTCGAGCCTGTTCCGCGGACGGTTGCATGTCTTGGGCGGACTACGCTGGGATGATCAGCAGCGACAGGCGAAACGCCCGTGGCTGCCACAAGTTTCCGCTGCCTTTCAAGCGGGGCCTTCGACCCAACTTCAGTTTGGAGTCGGCAAGTACAACCAGTTCCTTTTTCCGGATGGTTACCGAGTGGATGCCAGTTGTTCCAGTCTCAGTTCGTTTTTCCAAAGGGCGACGCACTACACGGCGGCCATTGAGCAGCGCATCGGGGACACCACTCGTATTCGCTTCAGCGGGTTTGACCGGCAGAGTGAGGACTTCACTTCGAATCAGTATTCTCCGGGCTGTCCGCCTCCGATATTTCCTGGTACCGTCAGCGCCAGCAAGGGCTACTCGCGCGGTCTGCAACTGGTTTTGCAACGCCGAAGCGCCAACCGCCTCTCCGGCTGGATCGGATACACGCTGGTTTTCGCCCATCAGATCAATTCCGCGATCATCAACGGCCAGACCATAATTCAGAATTTTCCTTCGCTCGAAGATCAACGTCATTCGCTGAATGCGTTTGCGAGTTACCGGCTGACTCCTTCCATCAACCTTAGCGGGAAATTACTTTATGGTTCCGGGTATCCGGTGTTGGTTCAGCCGGGCAATTCGTTCGCGCCCCCCCTCGTCCAGCGGTTGCCAGCCTACGCGCGGGTTGATTTCCGCATCGACAAGAGTTGGGCATTCACGCGCTGGAAGATGACGCTATACGGGGAGGTCCTGAACCTGACCAATCACGACAATGAGATTTCCACGGGGCAGTTTACAAACGGGCCCTTCGTTAGGATCGGAACTGAGCGCGCGCTTCCTGTGTTGCCCACGACAGGGCTGGTGTTCGAATTCTGATGCTTCTTTTACTAACTCAACTTAAGGTAATGGCATGGATCGTCTGACGCTGTTCGGTCTTTTCGCTGCGGGCTCGATGCTACTGACTTACGCATTAGAAAAGCGCAGCCGCTGGTTCATTCTGGCCTTTTCCGCATCCTGTGTGCTGGGTTCGGTCTATGGTTTCTTGCAAGGAGCGTGGCCGTTTGGCGCCCTCGAGGGCGTCTGGGCCGTGGTGGCTCTCGAGCGCTGGTACTCGGCGGGGAAGTCAAGCTGACTCGCTTTAGTAAACCCGTAGCGCTCGACATCCGTTAGACATCTTGCGCTGAATCCCGCAAAATACAAAGTTCGACTTCCTTGCTGGATGCAGTTCGAGATTGTTCGATTTGAGGAGAATTTCTTGAGCCAACCGAAGCGCGCCCTGGTTCGGGCGAAGATCACGGCCCTGGGCACTTATGTTCCGCCGCGTTTGCTCACCAACGCTGATTTGGAAAAGATGGTCGAGACCACCGACCAGTGGATCGTGGAGCGGACGGGGATTCGCGAGCGCCACATTGTGGAGAAGGGCGTTGCGACCAGCGACATCGCGGTGGAAGCGGCGAAGAAAGCGCTGGCCAGCCGCGGCATTGAAGCCAGCGACCTGGAAGCGATTTTCGTGGCTACCGTTACTCCGGACATGTTGTTTCCTTCAACGGCCTGCCTGGTGCAGCACAAGCTGGGCGCGAAAAGACTTTGGGGCGTTGACCTTTCGGCGGCGTGCTCGGCATTCTTGTTTGCTTTACAGAACGGTGCGCAGTTTATCGCCACCGGGGCGCATAAGCGCGTGATGGTGGTGGGCGCGGATGTCATGTCCTCCATCATTGACTACACGGATCGCGCGACTTGCATTATTTTCGGCGATGGAGCCGGGGCCGTGATTCTTGAGGCTGTGGAGGATTCCGAAGGCGATGTCGGCATTTTCGATTTCATCCACGAAGTCGATGGCTCCGGAGGGGATGCGCTCTACATGCCCGGTGGCGGAAGCCTGAATCCCCCGACTCACGAAACTGTCGACAAAAAGATGCACTACGTCCATCAGGATGGCGGGGCCGTGTTCAAGTTCGCCGTGCGTAAGATGTCGGAAGTGTGTGTTCAGCTTCTGGAGCGCAACGGGTTGAAGGGTAGCGATATCGATGTGTTTATTCCGCATCAGGCCAACTTGCGCATCATTAATGCGACGGCGGATCGTCTCAATCTGCGTCCCGGCGCGGCGGTTGTGAATATCGATCGCTATGGCAATACGACGGCGGCGACGATTCCTTTGGGCATGCAAACGGCGATTGACGAAGGCAAGCTGAAAAAGGGAAGCCTGGTGTTGCTGGCGTCGGTGGGGGCTGGGTTTACGGTTGGGGCTACGTTGCTGCGGTGGGCCTACTAGCTTTTCGGGCGTCGTAGAGTTGTAGTGGACGGCCGGGGGCGGCCGTCCCTACGAAAAGCTTTGGTGACGACGGGAGGGCCGGTTAGTTCTGCTTTATCTCGTCTTTCTTCATGCCGTCGTCCTTCTTCATTTTGTCTTTCTTCATTTTCTTGGACTTCTTGTCCTTCTTCATCTCGTCCTTCTTCATGCTGTCGTCTTTCATCTCGTCTTTCTTCATCTCGTCTTTTTTCATGGTATCGCCGGATTGCGCGAACATGGACATGGACGTGGCCAGAATGGACATCGCGAATAGAGCCTTGAGCAGTTTCTTCATGAGTTCTCCTTGGGACGGACGATCGAATTGGCCGACACAGAACCGGCAGGGATACGATCCTTGGGTTCGGAGAAAGTTACACAGGAAGATGTGCTCTTACAGCGCGCCGCGGACGAGCCGAACGTTGGGTGGGCTCTTACTTCTTCGATTTGATGTCTTCGCGTTTCGTGGCGGCGTCCAGGGGCCGTTGTGGTTCGGTCATGCGGACGGGATCGAGAATGTCGGAGATTTCCTGTTCGCTCAGCAGCTTTTTCTCTCGTGCGATTTCGATGATTCCACGCCCTGTGGCAACTGACTCTTTCACTATCTCCGCCGCCTTGGCGTAGCCGATATATGGATTCAGCGCGGTCGCCAGCGACACTGTGGCCTGGGTATAGAACGCACAACGAGTTTCATTCGCCGTCAGGGCGGCCACGCACTTGTCGGTAAACTGACGCAGCATGTTGGTGAGAATGCTTATGGATTGGAGCACGCTGTAGGACATGGTGGGCATCATCACGTTGAGTTCGAGCTGGCCGGCCTGCACCGCCATCGCCACCGCTACATCGTTGCCGACCACCTGAAACGCCACCATCGCGGCGAGTTCGGGCATGACGGGATTAATCTTGCCTGGCATGATCGACGAACCCGGCTGCAGGCCTGGAAGATTGATTTCCGCGAGGCCGGTGTTGGGGCCCGAGGAAATCAGGCGCAGGTCGTTGGAAATACGGATGATTTCGAGCGACAAATTCCGGAGCGCGGAAGATACTGCAGCCATGGCCAAGTTGGACTGCATGGCGTAGCGCATGTCGTCGACTGGCGTAACTTTCTGTCCGGAAATGCGTGCGAGGTGCGCGATGGCTTTCTCGCGATAGTCGGGATGGGTGTTGATGCCGGTACCGACCGCTGATCCGCCGAGACCCAGCTCGCGCAGGTATTCGGACGACTGTTTGATGCCTGCCGTCGCCCTGCGAATTGCGCCGGCATAAGCAGAAAATTCCTGGCCCAGGCGCATGGGGACCGCATCCTGCATATGGGTGCGGCCTGATTTGAGAATGCCGTGAAATTCTTCGCCTTTTTTCTCAAGAGCCTCGGAAAGCTCGTCCAGCGCCGGGTATAGCTTGTCTAATTCCAGCAGCGTAGCCAGGCGCATTCCGGTCGGGAAGACGTCGTTGGTGGACTGGCCATAGTTGACGTGATCGTTGGGATGCACGACGCCAGCATCGCCTAGAGTGCCGCCTAAAAGTTCGACCGCGCGGTTAGCGATAACTTCGTTGCTGTTCATATGAAAGCTGACGCCGGCGCCTGCCTGAAATACGTCAACTACGAAGGAGTCGTTGAGCTTGCCGCTTTGTACGTCTTTCGCCGCCTGGATAATCGCGCTGACGCGCTTCTCGTCCACCAAGCCAAGCTCTTTGTTCGCCTCCGCCGCTGCTTGCTTGACCATGCCGAAAGCGCGAATTAGCGTGGGATGTGCCCTCATGCCGGAAATCGGATAGTTTTCCACGGCCCGCAGCGTCTGAATGCCGTAGTAAACGTTCGCTGGGATTTCTTTGGTTCCCAGCGAATCTTTTTCCGTGCGGGTGGTGGCGGTGGGCATTGTTTTCTCCTATCGAAATTTCAGCGGTGAACCCAAAATTATAGCAACCCTCATCATGCTAGACTGATCGTTCCCGGAATGACGGTTCCCGCGCTCGGACTGCGCGGTATTTCTACCTCAGGATGCGCCAGTGCCTTCCGCCTTACTTGATAAGCCCCGGCTTGAGAAGCCCCCGGTGACGCTGCCCCAACCCGAAGCCGAAGCCCGCCCGGATCTCGAGACCGACATTCTCCTCATCGGCGCTGGTCCCACGGGCCTCGCTTGCGCGATTGAATGCGAAAAAGCCGGGTACAAGACGCGCATCATCGACAAGGGATGCCTGGTGAATTCGATCTATAACTATCCGACGAACATGGTGTTTTTCACGACGCCGGAGTTGTTGGAAATTGGCGGAATTCCGTTTAGCACCGCTCAGCAAAAGCCCACGCGTCAAGAGGCCTTGGAATATTACCGGCGCGTGGCGCAGCACTATGCTCTGGAAGTGCGGCAATACGTGCGCGCGCAAAAAGTCGAGGGTAAAGACGGAAACTTCACCATCACTACCGTGGACAGTAGCGAAAAGACGCAGGTTCATCGCGCGAAGAAAGTCATCGTCGCCACGGGGTACTATGACCTGGCGAACCATTTGGATGTGCCGGGAGAAGAGCTTCCGAAGGTGTTCCATTATTATCGGGAGCCGTTTCCGTTTTATAACAGCGATGTTTTAGTGATTGGAGGCAAGAACTCGGCGGCGGAGATTGCTTTGGATCTGTGGCGGCACGGCGCGCGCGTCACCCTGGTGCATCGGGGTCCGCAAATTCATCCGCACGTGAAGTACTGGGTACGGCCCGACATTGAGAATCGAATCCAGAACGATGAGATCCTGGCGCATTTCAATAGCCACGTAAGGGAGATCACTTCGGACGCAGTTATTCTAGAAACGCCCAAAGGCCCGCTGCGGTTGAAAAATGATTTCGTTTTTGCGCTGGTGGGCTATCATCCGGATTTCGACTTCCTGCGCAGTCTGGGCATCGAGCTTTCCGACGAACAATTTCGTCCGCTGTGCGATCCGGAATCGCTGGAGACCAATGTGCCGGGCATCTACGTGGCTGGCGTGATTGTTGCGGGTTCGCGCACCAACGAAATCTTCATCGAGAACGGGCGCTTCCACGGAAGGCTGATCGCCTCCGACCTGCGGCGCAAAATGAACGGGAGCTAAAAAAAGAAGGGTCGAGAAGAGAGAAGGATTTGGGCGAACGAAGGACTAAGCGGGTGTGCGAAAGCGGCGGCGCACAATGCCAGCCAGGCCGAGCAGCCCGGTTCCCAAGAGCGTAAGGGTGCCCGGCTCGGGCACCACGGCGATCCGGCTCATGGTTGTATTTTTGCCGCTTGCATCGAGAATCTGGGTGGAGCTGGCGAGGGCCTCCGAAGGCACCAGTAGTAGCGCCGCAGCAGCTATCAGTAACGCTTGATTGCCCCGTGCTTGCATGGACTGCCTCCGAGAATTTGAATCGCAAACGTAGAGAAGCAAGGGGCCTGCCAAAAGACGATCCCTTGAATTCAGCCCGCCTAAATAGATGAAAAATAGGTATTTAGGGGTTGCGCGGCGGGCCAAATACCCTGTTGCTCAAAAGTAACGTGTGCAAAGAGTTGCGCTCTGTTCTTGGGCGCTTGGGGCATTGAAGGGTATTCCGTGGCCAATCAGTCACCTAGAAGCGGGACCGAAGCTCGGGCGCAGTCGGCTGCCGAGCGATCGTCCATTCCGCCTGCCGACATGATTCCCGTGTCGATTGGGTTTGGCAGCTATGCGCGCCTGCTGCGGACCAACCGGAACTTTCGGCTGCTGTGGAGCGCTCAAATCGTCAGTGAGCTGGGCGACTGGTTTTACACTCTGGTCATTTACAGCCTGCTGCTCGATCTGACCGGCAAGGCTGGCTCGGTGGCGCTGGCGCTGGTGTTACAGCTGATTCCCTCAACGCTGATGACGGCTACCGCGGGCGTCGTCAACGACCACATGCGGCGCAAAGTGGTGATGATCATCAGCGACCTGTTTCGACTGGTGATTGTGCTGGCTATGTTAGCCGCGAGTGCTTCCCGGATGGTGTGGTTTATCTATACGCTCCTGTTCCTGGAGGCGATGATGGTCACATTCTTCGAACCGGCGCGAACGGCGATAGTTCCAAATATTTGCGCAGAAGAGGACATCTTAATCGCCAACACGCTCAGCTCGACGACGTGGTCTCTGATTCTCGCGGTTGGTTCTGCCTTGGGAGGGCTGGTGGCGGTACTGTTCGGCAACAACGCTGTGTTTCTGATTAACGCGGCCTCGTTTGCCCTGTCGGCGGCGTTCATCAGCCGAATGCGTTTTGAAGAGCCCCACGCGGAGGACCGCCCGCCTATGAGGCTGAGGGATCTCGTCGATTTCTCAGCGGTACGCGACGGCCTTCAATATGTGCGGTCCGACGCGCGTCGCGTGGCCATGTTGCTGGTGAAATCGGGCCTTGGTGTTATTGGACCGGGATGGGTGCTCTTCACGGTTATGGGCAAGCGCTATTTTCCTGTGCATCTGCACGGCCTATCCGTGGAACGCAGTGCGATACTCGGCATGAGCGTGATGCTGGCTGCCCGTGGCGTGGGCGCGCTGCTCGGGCCGTTGGTGTCCGCAACCTGGGCGGGGCGGTCGCAGAAGCGCTTGCGCTTCGGGATCTTCTACGGGTTTGTCGCCGCCGCCATTGGCTACACTCTGCTGGGATATGCAAAGACACTGCTGCTTGCCTGCGCTTTCACCATCCTGGCGCACATGGGGGGAGCGGTCGCATGGGTGTTCTCCACTACGCTCCTGCAACTGAATACCGAGGACCGCTTCCGCGGGCGAGTCTTTGCCGCGGAGTTGGGGCTAGCCATGGTTACGCTGGCGGCAGGAGCCTATTTGGCCGGCTATTTCCTGGATGCAGGCGTTCCGCCGCCCTCGGTGGCCACCGACGCTGGGCTCCTGATGTTCATTCCGGCGGCGGTCTGGATGTGGGCTCAACGATTGTGGAAGAACCAACCCGAGCCAGCGGTTCAAGATTAGGCAATGCTAGCCTGGATATAGCTGGTCAATCTTTGCCGCCAGAATGCAATCGCTCTCAGTTAGGCCGTCGATCTTGTGAGTGTAAGTGGTCACCTCGGCGCGGCCCCAAGCCAGCAGAATGTCCGGATGGTGTCCCTGCTGCTCCGCCACCGCTCCTACGCGGTTCACAAACGCCAGCGCGGTCACGAAATCGGGAAACTCGAAGTTGCGGAAAAGGTGGTGCTCATTGACCACGGCCCACGCGGGAATCTGAAGCGCGATCGCCCGCAAGGCCTCGCCTTTGAGCGCCGGAACGCCTCCGCGGCAGGGAACGCATGTTTTGTCGGCCAGATCACTCATATCCTATCCCCAGAGTACTGCAAATATTCTAACTAGCTGTTTGCCGGTTTCTGCCAAACACATTCGTGGCGATGGCCAGCAAGGTTATCAAGAAAATCACGCCCAGCGAGCCGACGCAGTAAATGCACCAAGTCCGCAAAACGTCCTTTTCGATGTGCGCGAGATACAACGAAAATGCCAGGCCGAGCACGGAAGCCACCAGCAAGGCGCGATTCGCGCGCCGCATGGCCATGACGCCGAGGCCCAGATATCCCGCCATGCCAATGATCGCCACGGGGATCCCCAGCACCATCGCATATTGACTGTGATTCACCTCACCACAGTCCCAGACGTCATTGATGTGGCAGGGAGAATCTTCGGTACGGTAGTGTTCGCGCAGCGCAAACGACGAGAAGACAATGCCCAGCACCGCCAACAATGCAAATACGTATCTCACAATCTTCTCCCCGCCCGAAATTCAGCGCAAAGCACGGCCCGAAATCCGGCCAAAACTCGCGCCCAGAACTCTTAGACGCTCAGCCGGCTAAAAAGGTATATCGTCGTCGCTGATGGGCGCCGCGCCGTGCTCCGCATCCGGCACGCTCTGGTCCATATCCTGGCTCGAAGCTCCGCCTCGACTCGAGGAACCGCCGCCACCGGAACCACCTTCGCGTCCACCCAGCAGTACCAGGTCGTTGGCGACGACGTTGGTCATGTATTTCTTCTGCTTCGTCTGAGGGTCTTCCCAGGAATCGGTCTTCAGGCGGCCTTCAATGTAGACCTTGCTGCCTTTCTTCAGGTACTCGCCGGCGACTCCCGCCAGTTTGTCCCACACCACAATGTTGTGCCAGTCGGTGTGATCCACCCACTCGCCGCTGGTCTTGTCCTTCGACCGAAAGCTTGTCGCCAAGGAAAACTTCGCGACGGCCATGCCGCCCGGCGTGTACTTCACCTCGGGATCTTTCCCCAAATTCCCCACCAAAATCACCTTGTTAACACTTTTTCCCATGGGAACTCCTTCCAGAATTGTGTCGGCTGAGGGACGAATCACTCAACGAACCAAGCTTACGCAGATACTTAGGGACCGGAAATCGAATATAACAGAATCCGCACGCGTAGGACTGCCTTGGGGGACTGCCTTGCGCAGGGACGGCCGCCCTCGGCCATCCAAGTGGAGCAAAGCTCCGCAGGCTACACTGCAAACCACTGATACAGCATGAAATAAATCACCACGCCCGTCACCGAAACGTACAGCCAGATGGGAAACGTCCAGCGGGCAATGGCACGATGTTTGTCGAAACGCTCGCGCAGTCCGCGGCTCAACGTGATCAGGACGAGCGGCACCGTCACCACGGCAAGAATCGTGTGCGAGAGCAGGATCGAAAAGTAAACTGGCCGGGAGAGCCCCGTGCCCTGGAATCGCGTAATCGCACCGTGCGCGTAAATCTGCAGTAGTGTGTGGTACGTCAGATAACAGACTAGAAATAGCGACGACGTGATCACTGCGGTGAGCATGACCGCGCGATGCTGCTGAATTTTGCGCTGAGCGATGAGCCAGCGGCCTACGAGCAACAATACGGCGCTGGTCCCGTTCAAGGTCGCGTTAATGGCCGGGAAGACCGTATAGGGCGCGCTCATGCGGCCACAGTCGTCGCAGGCCTCTGCGTCACGCCCTCTGCAATGGCCGCGGGCACATGCCGCCACACTTGGATCGCCAGTACTACGGCGGTCGCGAGCAGCAGAGCGCCGGTAACCGTATGTGCCACGGTTGAAACGATCATCGCCGTCTCAGGCTGTGCCGCATCGCGTCCCCACATTACCCGTGTGATGAACGCGGCAAAGCCCAGGCAGAGTTGCGTTACCATCAAACTCAGCATAAGGATAGCGGGCCGCCGCACGGCATCGATCTCGGCATACTGCGACAGCGCCCGTACTGCGGTCCAGGTCAGAATCACGGCAACGGCGCACGCGTTTACGACATGCGGCCACCAACTCAATCCGTGATGGCGGAACATGCCGCCGAGGAACAACTGCACATACAAAGCGAGAATGGAAAGCTGCGTCAACGAGACCAGCGTCGGACGGCGCATGTCGAAGACCACGCGCGGGTGTTCTTCAATCCAGCGTCGTCCCGAAAACACTGCAATCGTCACCGCGATGCAAAAAAACGTCTGTCCCACCATGGCGTGGGCCGTGGAAACCAGCGGCGGCAAAAACTTGAGCACCGTAATTCCGCCCAGAATTCCCTGTACGATCACCGTGCCAAGCGCCGCGAACGCTAGTTTTTTCATCCAGGCACGCTTTTCCACCATCCAGGTCCAGACTGCGATCGCAATCGTCAGTGTTCCAACGAACCAGGCGATCAGGCGGTGCGTGTGCTCGTACTTGATTCCGCCGATCATGGGCGGCATTTTGTAAATCGATCCGAAGGAAGTGGGCCAGTCAGGAACGGACAGGCCGGCGTCGTTGCTGGTGACGAGCGCGCCCGCGATGAGTAAAAGGAAAGTCACACATGCGACGAACACGGCAAATCGATGATGCGCCGGGTTATAGGGAGCAGCGAGAGCTTTCAGAGCGCACTCCTTTGGGGAAAGGTGCGAAGTGGATGTACGATCCACAACACTGAATTTTAGCAGAATACCCCTCTGACTTTGTCATTCCGACCCGAACGAAGTGAAGGGGAGGAATCTGCTCTTCCTCGGCAAATTGCAGATCCCTCGCTGCGCTCGGGATGACAATTCCTAAAGGGAATGGCTGATGAAGGGTGACTGACGGCTGAGGTAATAAGGGTCTAGCCCGCCATCGCAGCGATCACAGCATCCGTAAACTCCGATGTCCCCGCAGTACCGCCCACATCACGCGTCAAGGACTTCTTCTCGCCGTAGACCTTCTCCAGCGCAGCTTGAATCCTAGCCGCCGCTTTGGCTTCGCCGAGGTAGTCGAGCATGAGCAAGGACGAGCGAATCACCGCCGTAGGATTTGCCAGGTTTTTCCCGGCGATATCCGGCGCGGAGCCATGTACCGCTTCGAACAGCGCGCAATCCGTGCCGATGTTGGCTCCTGGCACTAACCCGAGTCCGCCAACAAAGGCCGCGCACAAGTCGGAGAGAATGTCGCCATACAGATTTTCCATCAGCAGAATGTCGTACTGGTACGGGTTCATTACCAGTTGCATGCAAGCGTTGTCGACAATGTGTTCCGCGTACGTAATTTCGGGATATTCCTGGGCGATGGCCCGTGAACATTTTAAGAACAAACCGTCCGACATCTTCATGATGTTGGCTTTGTGAATGACGTGAATCTTCTTGCGTCCCATCTTCCGGGCATAGGCGAAGGCGTGTTTCGAGATGCGCGTGGAGGCTTTTTCGGTAATGATCTTTAGGCTTTCGACTACACCGGGCACAACCTCGTGCTCGATTCCGGAATACAGGCCTTCCGTATTTTCGCGGAAAATAATCAAATCGACATTCGGATACTTGGTTTCCAGTCCCGGAAGACTCTTCACAGGGCGGAAGTTGGCAAACAACTCAAACTTTTTGCGCAGCTCGACGTTAACGCTGCTGAAGCCATGCCCGACAGGCGTTCCCACAGGTCCTTTCAAAGCCAGCCGCGTCCGCTCGATCGATTCGACGAGTTCTTTCGGGATGTAAGCGCCGGACTTCTCGAAGGCGTCGGCACCGACAGCGAACCGCTCCCATTCGAACTTTAGACCGGTAGCGTCAAGAATCCGAATCGCAGCCCCCACAACTTCAGGGCCAATACCATCACCAGGAATCAAAGTAGCTTTATAAGTCATAAAGATGCCGTCCTAGAAATCATGTAGGGGCAGGCGCCCTCGCCTGCCCAGCGGAGCAAAGCTCCGCAGCCGGTTCCCCCGCTAGTTCTTACTCCCCTTAACCGGCGCAGGCATAGGATCCTTAACCTGCACCAGGTCCTTGAGCTCGGACATAAACTCTTTCACGTCTTTAAAATCCAAATACACCGAAGCAAATCGCACGTAAGCAACTTTATCCAGCTTGCGCAGGCGGTTCATAATCAGCTCGCCAATTTCGCTGGTCTTGCGCTCGCGCTC
>Ga0075021_10001533_pt1 | contig 11875 bp, 11 predicted proteins | sample ColStrG_CSR_2012_FD_72749 | JGI IMG/M metagenome (GOLD analysis project Ga0075021, IMG submission 72749) | Freshwater sediment microbial communities in response to fracking from Pennsylvania, USA - Cold Stream Run_MetaG_CSR_2012 | ecosystem: Environmental > Aquatic > Freshwater > Creek >... | reverse complement strand
ACTCTCATCCCGGCATACCCAGACGCCGAGGCGTGGGAGGTTCGCTGGGAGGCCTTCACCTGCAGGCAGGCAGACCGCGCATTCAGCCCACTCGCTCATCGCTCGAGGAAGTTAGCGGGCTTCGGGAATGGTCGCCTCAAGCCCGCGCCATCTGCGGCATCGTCAAGGAAGTCAGCTTGGCCTGGATCTCTGGACGATGGGCTCAATACAAATATCAGCTCATCTCGCGGGGCGGGGCAACCGTGCTGATATCTCACCGATCCTAAGCTGGAAACGATATTCACCGTCGAGCCCGGTGAGTTGCGGTTCTCTCCTTTCAAACCGGCGGCCGCTCCGTGACTAGGCGACGAAGGTTTGGCCGAGCCGTCATCGGTGCAGAGACGTCAGCACCCCAGGCAACTCCACGCCCGGCCGTCAACCTATTTTTGAGTTACCGACGCGATGACTCGTCTGGCTATGTCCGTGCTCTTTATGACCAACTGGTCCAATACTTCGGAGACGAAAAGGTCTTCCGAGATATCGATTCTATTTTGCCCGGTATGGACTATATGGATGCCGTCGACAGAGTGCTCGCTACCTGTGATGCCGTCCTCGTCGTGATTGGACCGAGATGGCTGAGTTCGAGTGGCCCAGATGGAACACGACGCCTCGATGATCCCGAAGATCTCCTCCGGTTGGAAGTGGAGGCGGCACTTTCCGGCACTCAGCGGGTATTCCCCGTGCTGGTCGAAGGTGCAGTGATGCCGCGTGCCAACGAACTGCCTCCTTCCCTCTCGCGACTCGCACGCCGACAAGCGGTCGAGCTTTCCGATAGGCGGTGGAGCCGCGATGTCATCGACCTAATTGGTGTCCTGAACCGAATCGAAGACAAAGAATCCCCATCCGTATCGAGCGCACCCGAGCCCCAATTTGCCGGCAGTGATCATGATTTACCTTTCCCTCATGCCTCCCCAGCGGGCGCCATCCAGCCTCAGCCGGATGCGATGGGGGGATCTGACGACTTCGAAGCCCCCAAGTCTGCCAATACAGATCAAGATAGGGATGCCGTGGGGACATCAACAGCTTCGGGTACTTCAAATCGTCCTGACCCACCCGAGCTCGATGATGAGACTAAATTGCATGTGGAAAGATCCCCGAATACCTCACCGGACGGACTCATATCACCGAAGCACGTAGCCGGGATTCGAGACACAACGGCAAAGGAATACATTGCTTCATCTGACGTGTTGCCGGATTCGCCACTTCCATCTCCATACAACCAAGCACGTGGAGGCCGTTCGGTCGCGGCACTGGGGAGTCGGGACGACTTGGCAGCGCAAGTCGATGCTATTCGCCCTAGGCCTAAACGTCACCTCCACAAAGTGGCAATTGCCATCGGAGGCTTGATCTTGATGGCCTCGGCCATCAGTCTATTTGTTGTTCTAAAATCACCCTCGCAGTTGACGCAATTGACTTCAGCAGCACGTAAGGATGGTTGGTCGGTCCCTCATCCGATCCCCGGAAGCGTTGCGGGCCTTACCTCCATATCCTGCACCAGTTCCACTTTCTGTGCAGGCGCCGCGTCCATTGACGGTGCCTCCTTCATCTTCAATGGAACTAAGTGGACATCCTATAAGATTCCGACTGAACTCGTATCATGTTCAGCTATTCAGATTTGTGTTGGATTGGGCGGGAACTATGATCAGGCTAGTAGCTATAATGGCTCATTATGGCTCAGTGCCGGAACCGTGGATTGGGCATCGCAATCCACCGATCGAGGTGGCTCACTCTCCTGCGCTTACACTTTCTTCTGCGTGGCCACAATATTTAGCGGGTACTATGCCACGTTCAGCGGGGGTTCTTGGTCCGCTCCTGCACCAGTTGGACGACTGTCAGCAGGTACGGGAATTGTTCAAGTATCGTGTGCGAGTTCGACGTTCTGCGAAGCCGTGGACAATGCGGGCTATTCCCGAATCTATAACGGAACAGGATGGTCGGAGAATCAGCCGGTTGGCGGAGATCTGAATGGGCCAAGTGGGGGTTGGAGTATTTCGTGTGTGAGCTCCTCATATTGTGGGGCAATTAACGTTGTCCAGGGGTGGTGGTCGACGTTCAACGGCAGTCGGTGGTCCAATTCGGAGTATCTCAACATTATGCCGGATTCCTCAGGACTCGGTCTCTCGTCTCCTGAGGTCGGTTCGCTGTCCTGCACCAGTAGTGATTTCTGTGTCGCTGCGTATTCGAATGGTCTTGCGTATACATATGATGGTAGGCGGTGGTCCCGACCTGTGCTTATCGCCCATCCGCCCAGTACCGACCCACTGGGTGTACAAGACTTATCATGCGCTAAGGATAGGTCTTGTACCGCTATCGACGGTAACGACGTAATCTACAAGTCATGATCATCGGGATCATTGTCGCATTAGACGGAGTTAACCGGATGGTGGATGTGCCAGACCAGGTCGACTCTGAGCGAATGTCCCGAGCTGGTAGCGCAGTCGTCAGACCGACGGCGGGGAAAGGTGGGCGCTCGATGGTTGTCAAGGACAAGAAGCGGGAACAAATCCTGGCTGATCTTCAGCCGGTGTTGGTCGAGGACGAGGAAGTCCTTGCCGCCACCCCTGGTCTGGCGCACGCCGAGCGCATGGGCAAGAAGTCGGCACGCCGAGGGACGTTGTTTCTGACCGACCGCCGAGTTGGCATCTTCACCAAGAAGATGGGTGGCCACGACCTGACTGACTTCGCCTACGGACTTTTGACTTCGTTCGAGCACAAGAAGGGCCTGACGATGTGCGAAGTCACAATCCACGCCTCTGGGGCCACAATGCAGGTGCGGCAGATCGACAAGACCGAGATTGACGAGCTTATGAAGCTCCTTCGGGACCGAATGGCAGTGGCGCACAATCACGGTGCGCCTGCCGCTGCGGCACCCAGCGGGGTCAGTGCCGCCGACGAGATCGCCAAGCTTGTGGCCCTCCGGGACTCCGGTGCTCTGTCCGAGGAGGAGTTCCAGGCCCACAAGGCCAAACTCCTCTAGTCACGGACCCGGCCGATGGGTGAAGGTCGAAATAGTGAAACGCCAGAGATGCGCAGCCGACGACTTGATACGGCACAAGTCCACCTCAACTTGTCGAGGGATCTCTCCAACGGATTGACCGGCGGAGCGGCGGCGACGTTTCTCGGCCTCGTATTCTCGCCATTTCTAAGCAGGGCGGCAGTGGTGGCGCTTTCCGTTGCGGCAGGTCACCGACAGCATCTTCCTGATCACAGCCGGGGTTGTCTGCGGGATTCTCGGCCTGTGGGCAATCGTATTCAACGGCGGGAAACATCAATGGCCGGCCAATCAAGGCAGTACTGCCTGGTGGCAACTCATGGGGATCGCCACATTTCTCATGCTCTACGGCGTTGCGAACCGGCGGGTCGAAGAGAGAGACCAAAAGCGATTGGATGCGGCACGTCGACATTCCTGAGCACTGCTGGTTCGTCAGGCTGACGCTTCGGCCGGTGAATCAGGTAGTAGTCGACCGGCCTTCTGGAGTTGTTCGACAACAGTCTCTCGGTCGTCGTAGAGGTCCCTGAGAATCCAGATCACGTACTGCCGTGCGTCGCCATATTCGGCGGCGTCGACGGGCCTCCACTCGTCGTGGACGATGTCGTTGCCGAGTGACCGCACGTTCTGATGCGCCTTGGCTTGCCTGGCTTTGGTTATCACGCCGTCTTCGGCAGCCTGGACGATCTTCTCGTACAGGTTGCCCTTCGTGTAGCCGTTGACCTTGAGGGTCTTCTCAAGAGCAGAGCGCAGGGTCGTACTAGCTGCCCGGAATGCTTCGGCCCCTGCAGCCCGCTCGGCCTCCCTGACCTCCAAGCCAAGTTCGTCGGGGATGCCAGCAGGTAACTCGGCAAAGTCAGGAGACGTAGGGAAGAACTCATCGAGTGTCCAGGGCTCAATACCAATCTGTGATCGGACGGCGAACCCGCCTCGACCGCAACCGAGGCACTCCATGAGGAAGTAGTTGAATTCATGTTCGGTGGCGCCGATGTTGACTCTCCGCATAATGACGGCATTGCCATGCGGCGCGAATCGGCTACGCACCCCGCCGCAGCTCGGACAGCGTGCCGTGACAGCCCCTTCGTGCCAGACGGGCGGTTGATGGTCGTTCATGGGGTCCTCGGATCATTGGCGTCGGTTGATGCAGCGTAGCGATGGGCCGTGACGCCCAGGCGGAGGCCCTTCGAAGCCGATCGGAAGCCCCGCACGCGATCCGAAGGTCCAGCCCATCAAGACCCAGTCCGGACGCCTGACCTGGAGTTTCCGGTAGACATCTGTCCGAGCACACTGACAGCACACACCACGACGTGTGACGTGTATAGTGGCTCCCGTGGAGTATGAAGAGGCCCGGGACATGTTTGTGCGGACGTGGGTGGCCGTTGCCCAGGCCCAGGAGCGGGCCAAGGAGGCCGTGCGCCTATCTGAGGGAGGGATGGAGGTAATTGATGGGCTCGTGAAGATGTTCCCGGAGTTGAAGACCGACCCGGACGCTCGACTCCCAGACCCTCAGTCATTCGGCGATCCGCCACGTGGGCAGGACGCCGTGCGGCAGGTGATGGAGGGAGTGCCAGGCAGATGGTGGACGGTCACCGGCCTCGTCAATGAAATGGAGGCACGGGGTTGGCCTGCGGCCCCAAACGCCGTACGCCAGGCTGCTGATCGGCTCGTCAACAGTGATCCGACGCTCTATCACCGTGGCACGGGCGAGAAGACGGGATCGACCACCTACAGCTTTCGCCCATTCGACAGGCATCCACCAGTTGACGTGGACATGGTGACGCTTCTGGGTAGTGGACCTCACCCAGAAGACCAAGAACTCCAGGGGGTTGACGAACCCCCTGAATAGCATCCGGGCGGCGTTCCAGATTTGTTTACTGGCCGTTTCTGAACGCACGGGGTGTCGGTGGTGCCGAGGGGTTTCAGCCCCTCGGCACCGTCGCGTTCAGACGAGCGTATCGGTGCCCCCTTAATTTAGGCGGCTACCTCGAAGCTGAACGGCAACTCCAAACGTCGGGTCCGTTCCTGCTGTGGAGCTTCTGCGATGAGCCCGGGACGGAACCGTGGATGCGGATGGGTGGGGGAGAGGGAGCAGCGTTCGAAATGGTGAAGTTGAACTTCAACATGGGATGGCCCTCCGACCCGTCAAGAGTTGCCCTGCGGGCGGCTACGCCGCCCTTGACTGGGCCTCGGCGCCGTCAAGAGCCTATCGGCGGGAGCGACAAGAGAATGTTTGAAATGGTGTTCAGGGTCACGTTGAGTTGGAGCGATCGTGGGATCGAGGCCAACTTGAAGCTCGCTGGCACATAGTCTTTTGCGGGTTCTGCGAGGTGATCATTCGTGTAGGCGAAAAGGCCCACTCCGTCGAGGAGTTTCTCGAGGCTCTGAGAGGTGTCGATACATGCTCGCAAGTCAGCCTCGCCTGTCACGCGAACTGCCATCAGGTAGTAGGTCTTGGGCTTGCTGTGCTTGCTCCAAGTTGCAAGGTCGCCAGCAAGCGGCGCTTGATGACCGCCTTGTTTGGCAATCTGAATTCCGAATCCGGCTTTGATGTCCACCGCCTTGAATGCGAGTTCCTTCGCTCGTTTCAGATAGTCGGCACTACCATCGCGCCCGGTTGCCTTCTGCTTTGTGCTGCCCGGATGTTTGGGCGTTCCTAGCATCTTCGTCTCGACCAAGACCTCGGCGATTCCCGATCCGGGGTACGTCACGTCCAAATTGTGGTTGGTGAAGATTTCTCCCTCGACCACCCTTCGATTGACCAGTGGCAACCCGGAAGCAGCCTCAAGGAGGTGAGCAAGCAGATCGTTGAAGTAATCGCCCTTGCCGTTCTGCCGATCAGCCTGAGTCGACAGGCCGGCAGAGACACAAGCATCGAATGCAGCCATTGCGGTCAAGAATCCAGGTTCAATCTGGGCCCATGAAATTGGTGCGGGAGCTGATGCAGCGACTGCCCCAAGGTGGTCTCGAAGTGGCTGACACGCTGGCGAGGTGACAAGAGCGCTGGGCTTCTTAGCTGCCACTCGCCACGCCCTTGCTTGCTCCGCGAATACTGCGCCTGGTCGCCAGGTGGGATCGCGCATGTCGAAGATCGGCAATGTCCTGAGCCCGAAGCCCGCACGCGTCACCCAACAAAGTCTCGTCAACGATGTCAACGGCATCGAGCAGCAGCCCGTTGCCGATCAGCCTTCGCAGTATCGGAGCAAGTTCGACCAAGCGAGTGGCGTTACTTCGAACCAACTCAGAGCTCGGCAGAGGCAGACGCAGCGCTTCGCTCGGTTCGAGCTTGAGGATTCCCCCACCATATGAACGACCCACGAGCTCGGCTCCGAGCATCGTTGCACTGTTCAGGCTCGCAACCGCAAGTGCAATTCCAAGGTCTCGATGGCCCTCGGCCAGGTACAAACCATGCACGGAGTTGAGGTGCCTCACCCTCGCTTCATTCGTAACCAATCGAGGAGTGTCGGCATTCATGCAGGTAACCAGCAAGTCAGCCACGGGCACTTGCGGGACTTGCCACCAGGGCGTGCGCACGCGGCACTTGTATGCCAGATCAACACCGTCCCGCTCGCCCTGTCGGATGTATTCGAGTGCCGCCTTGGACGGCTCCGACGAGGGTCGAAACATCAGCGTCTGCTGTCCCCTGCGGCCCAAAGCGCTCACTGCTGAGCTCGTCAGCCGGATTGCCCTGAGGTGATGACTTCCCGGAGGTGAGATCCGAACGAGTTCAGACCTCGAAATTCCGAGTTCGACTGCACGCTTGGGAGACATCGAAAAATATGCGTTGCTTCCGGTGACCGATCCAAGCGCTACATAGCCCCATCCACCCATGCCTACGAAGGAGTTGTCTGCAGCAAGCCTTTCCAGGTGCAGGGGCCCATCGAGGCCCGAAAGGAGCGCACCCGTCCACTTGTCGGAGTAGTCGAGGGGTCGATAGGAGAGGGTGTTAGCCGGGGCGGCGAGGTCCTCGGCCGAACGAAGTTGGCGAACCGTGAAGTGATCGGTGCCGCCAGTGCCTTCACAAAGCAGCAGGACAGCCTCCGTCATGACTCCCGGGAAGACTTGACCCTCGAACATGACCAACGAGACCGAAGCGAATCGTTCGAGCAGGAATCTTCGGACGTCACTTGCGTAGTTGGCGGCCAGAAGTTCAGCAGGCAAGACAAATGCAAGTCGACCCGCCGGCTTGAGAAACGCAGAAGAATGCACGACGAATGAGGCCCAGGAACTCGCCAATTTCGTTAACCGGACTCCCTGACGAAGTGCAGCTTCGATGGCAACCGACCGGGCCGGGCCCGAAAAGTCGTGGAATCGGACATACGGCGGATTTCCGATTACTGCATCGAAGCCCTGGGTAGGCTCTGCGTCCAAGAAGTCGCCCACGTTCACTTTGGGTCGGACGCCGTGTCTCTTGACTAGGCGACGAGCCTCTCTAGCGCTTGGATCGTGAATCTCGAAGCCAGCTATGGAGAGCTCCGAAGGATCTCCCCCTAGAGCGACCATCCGGCGAGCAGCGGCCTCCATGAATGCAGCCTCGCCACATGCGGGCTCCAGGACCACGTCACCAGGGGAACGCACTGCCCAGGCAGCCATGTAGTCGCAAATGGGTTCGGGGGTGAAGAACGCGCCCCGAGCCTTCCGAGACTGTGCGGTGTCGATGGTATCTACTCCTTGGGTAATTCTGATGTTCGCCCCCTGAATCTACCGTCAGCATGGTTCGCCACATGTGAACCGACCATCTTGCTCGCCGTCGCCGACCACGACTGAGCCCGTGGCACAGGTGCAGGACTCCGGCTCCGCCTCCCTCTCATCAGGGCTATTGCTGGCGCAACCGCGAATCCGGTGCGACGCAGTTTGAGGGTGCTGTGTTCCAGGACACGCACCCAAGCGGACTCGAAGCATTTGCTCAGCCGCACCGCTGGCACTGCGGGCAGTCCCCAGCATCTCTCTGAGGCCACCGAATGTCAGGTTACGATCAGATCTATGTCGGATCTGAACGAACAGCTAGAGCAGCTGCAGGCTGAGGAGCCTGACGTGATGACCGAGTCCATACCCCTCCTATGGTTCATCCGGCGGGTATTGGAACAGGAAGAACTCGATTCGTACGAATATGTCTTCGAAGAACCGAAAATCGTATTGGGCGTGCCATTCGACGCAGCATTTCTTGCAGAATCCGAAGGTGAATCAGGAGCACAGACTGTAAATCTTATTCAGATTACTTCGGAAACTGATGCAGCCGTAATCGAAGATCATGCGAGTACCTCACTAGAACATCTAAGTTCTCCGTCGAGTACAGGCGGCACTCAAGCAGTGAAGGACATCGTATTGGGCCTTGGCCTGACGACACGCCGGAAACTCGACCCAGCGTCGACCAACCTGCGTCTGATTGTTCTTGCACCCAATGCTTCTGTCGGAGCGTCAGATGAAGAGTCGGATGGGTTAGAGCTTCAAGTATACGATGCTGACCGCCTAGATCAGCTGGCGCGAGCAATCTCAGCTCCTTCGGCCAAACAGGGCACCATTACGGTGTTAGCGGAACCGATGGAGATTCTCGAAACTCCTATCGATGCCGGGACAGTGTTCGTCTGTCCTGTAGCGGCTGCGGACATTGTGCAATGGCCTGGAATCGACGACCGCACCTTATTTGACCTTAATGTTCGACTCAAATTGGGCGCAAAACGTGTGAGGCAGTCACTCGAAGCGGGTATCAGAGAGGCGACCGGAGCCGGAGATTTCATAGCCGGCCACAACGGCATCACAGTAGTTTGTGATGACGTGAAGAGAGTTACCGGCGGTCTGGAGATCACCAACTTCTCCGTCGTAAATGGCACCCAATCCGTTATTGCGTTCTATGAGAATCGAGCCGATCTCAATCCCCACACGCGGGTGCTAGCGAAGTTTGCGGCTGTTGGTACAACACGCCAGATTGCACGCGAAATCGCCATCCGGAGTAACACCCAGAATCCGGTTACCAGTCGAAATCTCAGAGCGCTCGATCTAACGCAGCTTCGGATCGCCGGCGATTTTGCCGAGCACTATCCCGACTTCAGCTATGTGATTCGCCCTGGCACGGAGCTGCCAGCGGGAACTACTGGGATCCAGAATGATGACGCAGCCCAGCTCCTGTGTGCCATTTATAACCAGAAACCTTGGCTGGCCGTGAAGCGACAAGTTCTCTTCGAGCAGCCACATTATCGTCAGATTTTCAATGACCGCGTAGGTGCCGCGGAGATCATTCTCTGTTATCAAGTGATGGAGGCTATTCAGCGCACTAAGTCTGCGTATCCGGATGAGTATCTCCGGACGTGGAAACTGACATCACTTGTTGCCGCTTATCTTGCTGGACAGGTTCTACGCGTAAACGACCACCTGGCTGAGGCATTAAGAGATCCGGCAGCTTTTGTGCGGCTTCCCGATCTGGAGTTCTTCAACGCACTCTCACATTCTGCGGCAAGAGTATTGAATGAGCGTGCTGACCGATTTCGTGGCACCGATGTGGATGACGACTTTAAGGTTGAGTTTAAGCGGGAAGGTCCTCTGAAGGAACTTGCAGGAGCGGTTAGAAGCCAGGGCCTCGTTCCGATATCGGCAGCCTGAGTCCAGTGCCTGACAAGTTCGCACTGCTCGTGGGTATTGACGACTATGAATCGCAACCGCTTGGTTCATGCAAGAATGATGCAACGGAGATGAAGAGGCTCCTATCACATCATTATGATGGACGGGATAACTTCAGCGTTACAACGCTGCTCTCCCAAGAAGGATTTGGTCTCAGCCGCGATGAAATCGTGGGGCAAATTGGCACCCTTCTCCAACACGACGAGGATTCGGATCTCCTGTTCTACTTCTCCGGCCACGGGGATCTGGGGCAATTGGGACCCGAGCTAGTAACTCAAGAGGATGACGGTTCGTATTCCGCAATCTCAATGGATCAGCTGGCGGCAGCGACTAATCGAGCCCCGCACCGTTCGGTGACGATCATTCTAGATTGCTGCTTCGCTGGGGCAATCGGCCATCTGATCCCGACTGAGAGTGGCAAGATCGGTCAAATCCAGCTATCGCGGGGCGCGGCGCTCCTTGCTGCCACTCGGGATTGGGAGCTGGCACTGGCCGGCGATACAAACTCCCGGTTCACGGCAACGCTTCTTGATGGCCTTGAGGGAGCGGCGGCGGACCACAGGGGGCGCGTAACCCCCGCCGGGCTGCACGCGCTTGCTGACGCATCGCTCAGTGGGGTTGGCCAACACGAACCGGTCCTGAAGGTTTACTCCGACGGGGCGGCAGTGTTGAGAGAGTGCAGACCGATCATCACGCCTGAGCAGATCGCACTGTTGGTAGGCGTTTTCCAGCACTGCGACGAGATTCCGTGCCGAGTTGTGGACATCCTGGACCCAACGGACACGTCGTCGCCGGTCGCAGACGAGGAGTTCGCAAGCGCGGCCCGTGCCGGAATCAAGGCACAACTCGTGACCGCCGCAATTGTCGGGGGAGGGAACGATTCTCAGGTAACTCTGACTCTCGCACCGGCCGGACGGCATCACCGACGGCTGCATCAGGAAAATGGAAGCTGAGAGGCATTCGCACCTAAGTTCCTCATCGCGAATTGCTAGATGAAGCCTGAGAATCCGTCACTATGCAAGGGTCTTCTCGGGGCCACTACGTCAGCAACCATGTCAGCAACGACGGTCACCGCTCATGAACGCTTGTGAACACGGTTCATCAAGAACTGCAGCTCGCAGCTCTTGAATGGCTTCCAGCGATGGCCTGTGAACGGCTCCGGCCTGCTTGACACGCAAAGGGTTAGGCGGCGACCTCGAGGCTGAAGGGAAGTTCCAGACGTCGGTTCTGTCCTGGACTAGGTGTCTCTGCGATGAGCCCGGACCAGAGCCGTGGATCTGGCTGGGCGGGAGTGGAAGTTGTCTCATGCTTGACACCTTGGATGGATGGTCAGGTGCGCCGCCGGTGTTCGCGTCATTGAAGCTCTGGGAGATGCAAGAGGCCGCCGGGTGCTCGAAGAGCTGCGCCTCGGACATCCGGTCGGGGAAATACCTGCCGCATGTGTCGACGTGGATGGGACTGATGACGGTGGCGGAACCGACCTCAGCCGTATGAATCCAAGATAAGCCTTCGGATGAGACGCCGGCCGACGGTGTGCAGAATTCTGACCTGTGATGAAGACATGAGGCCATGGCGAGATGCAAGACGACACCAGTTATAGGGCAAGCGCTAGGACCGGTCTTGGCAACGAGCCCTTAGTCGAAGTGGGCTGAGACCGAAACATGTCAGCCTGGGTAGCATTTCGAATCCATCCATCCGATCGTGCTGCCAAGTCCCGTCTCAATCACTTCGATCAGTCGATTCACCACTCGAGCGAAAGAAAGCTCATGGAATGTCTTGTCTCTAGTGATCGGGAAATCGTCCAATAAACGCAAGTCCTCCGCGGTCCAATTTGTTGCGATCGGATAGGCATACCGGGGCAGGTCGCGGGGAGCGTCCTCCGGAGTCCTGCACCACTTCCATTCATTTTCAGATGTCCACACTAGGGACACCGGATCAAGGGTCATGTTGCCGGATTTCTCTCCCCACACAATTAGATCAATCGTCCCAACTCTCCAACCAATCCACGCTGGCTTTGCAATCAGTGCCTCCGCCTCAACCTTCTCCTGACTTCGTCGCGCCTTTCGCGAGCCGTCGAACTTCACACCGGCATAGTCAGGCCCTCGCTTGAAATGCTCGCCCCCTGGACATCCTGCTAAGCGAAGCTTCTCAGCCCACTCGGGCAACTTGTTGGCAAGTTCCCGCCGCCTGATCGCAACAGCGTTCTTCCGACTCCAGGCCTCCTCCCCCGAAGGG
>Ga0075021_10001532_pt1 | contig 11878 bp, 12 predicted proteins | sample ColStrG_CSR_2012_FD_72749 | JGI IMG/M metagenome (GOLD analysis project Ga0075021, IMG submission 72749) | Freshwater sediment microbial communities in response to fracking from Pennsylvania, USA - Cold Stream Run_MetaG_CSR_2012 | ecosystem: Environmental > Aquatic > Freshwater > Creek >... | reverse complement strand
GCTTTACGGCGTTTGTCGTAAGGACTAATGGAGTCGCTTGCAGCCGCGTTATCCCCCCAACGCCTTGAGTAGCTTCGTGCCGTCCGGCGTACCAAGACCGGTGCAAGCGTCCCAACCCTTGCCGGCCGCGTACTTCTTCAGCGTCCCGTCGATATCGTTGTTGCCGCTGGTGATGTCGTTCAACACGCCAGTCGCATGGGCATACAAGAACGGTTGCAGGAAGCCGACTGACTTCTTACCCACCACCGCCAGGCGCTGATTCAGCAGCGCGATCAATCCGGCCCACAGCGGTGCGACCGCGCTCGTGCCGCCGATGACGCCCTTCTTGCCGTGCAGCACGATTTGATACCCGGTCAAGGGGTCCGCATCCCCGGCCACATCCGGCACGCCACGGCCGGCCGTATTCGTGATCGATTGGGGCACACCGGCGTTTGCTTGATAGCTCGGCAATGGGAAGATCGTGCTCACTCCGCCACCGGTTGCGCCATGTGTATTGCCCTCGTTCCAGACAACCTCAGAGCTAATCGCCGTGCTTGTGCCGTTCAGTTTGGTGCCACCACAGGCCAGCGCAAACGGACTGGAGGCTGGGAAGTCGCAATGCGGTTTACCATCGCGCTGGGTCGTATCGCGGATATCGGATGAGCCATCGTCGCCCGCCGCACAGCACACTGTCACACCCAAGGTAGCCGCGTCTTGCAGGGCATTGTGGAAGGCATTGACCGCTTGCGTTGACCAGCTCACATCCTCCGGTGCGCCCCAACTGATCGACACGACTGAGGGTTTACGCACGGTGTCATGCACGGCCGCGTTTAGCGCATCGAGGAAGCCTTGGTCGGTGTTGGGCGCAAAGTAGACGGCGATCTTGGCCTTGGGCGCAACGGCACCGGCTACTTCGATATCGAGCATGACCTCGCCGTCGGCCGGGTCGCCCGGTGCGTTGTGACCGCCATCGACGCCGACTGCCACGACCGATGGCTTTGGCACACCCAGACTCTTGAAGTAGGTGGTGAGGTCCTTGGCGCTAAATCCGCCACCCAGCTCAACGATCGCAATGGTTTGGCCGCTGCCATCCAGGCCAGTTGGGAAGTGATACAGCTTGGCGATATCGAGTGCAGACAAGCTGCCATCAGCCGCATTGCGTGGTGTCATCACGCCTGTGACACCGCTCGTCGTGCCGACGTCACCTGTGCCGCCGCGCCCGGGTCGGGCGAAGCCGCCCCCGCTCACGGCGACCCGCTCACGGACGTGTGGTCGGGCAGCTGGCCGGTTGTCAAAGCCAAACACGCCTTGGATGATGCCGTCCAGCTCACTGGGGACCGTCAAGTCACCCGTGCGGCCGCGGAAGGTGAGGCTGCCAGCGCGATAGCGTTTGAGCTTAGGCTTGAATGCGGCCGTGAGATCGGCCAATGTGCCCGTGAGCTTGATCGTGCGCGCAGCGGTGTCGACACTCGACACGGTCAGGTGATGATCGTGCGCAAACGCCTCAATCTTATTCACATCATCCGGGTCGGCCCCCAGTTGGGCCGCAAATTCGTCGCGTGAGAGCGGCTCACCCGTGTTCAGCACACGGTCGGCGGCTGCTTGGGCTGTAGCCGTGTCACTCCGGCGTCTCAACACGACGGTGATAGTGATTTGCTCGCTAGGACTGACATCGCCAACCACTTTGGCATTGGGCAACGCTTTGCGGTTGCTACCTGGAATCTTGTGACGTTTTGGTGTGTTCGGCATTTTTTGTCTCCTTAAACATATTGTCCGCTATGAATTGTGGGCAAGGCGAACGGTGGGGCGCGAAACAACCTGACCCGGTCGAGATTCGGTTGAGATTCAATTGCAAAAGGGGCTGCACTACCGCATGATCGAAGGCATGATGCATGTGAAGGCAACGCGAACCGGAGCGGCATGGCATGAACTGGGCGTGAAATATAACTCAACTGGGACGGCGATAGTGGCCGTTTGGCCACACGCCTGGTCGCTTGGCGTGCTTATAGTGAGCTGTTAACGCGACTACGATGCACGACATCTTACAAGGTCGTTGCGACGACTTCGATCCGTTTCGCGGTGACGTGTTGTTACGCTGGATGAATTTGGGATGGGTGTGACGAGCGATTTGGCTCCGGATCATCTCGCTTCTGCTCCAGCAACGCAAATGCCTTCGCGAACGATGAATACGGCAGCTCTTCGGTGCGTGTCGTTTGAATGAATGGTCCGCATTACTTGCCAGACAGAGTGGTCGCAACTCATCGCAGCAATCTATACAGTTCGCATTGACCCTGCGAAAGTGCCTGAAACCCGGCACTTTCGTCACGAGATTTTCTACTTTCAGTCTAAAGCGCTATCGTTGCAGTCCAGCAAGATCATCCTAGCCAAATTGAATGTCAGCACGGGCAGAATTCAAAAGAAAGCAGGCGATCACTGCTCCATGAGGGCTTCAGTAAGTCATCTCCACTTACAGGTCATGATTGCTTTCTGTCTGCATATTGGCCGTGGGCTTTCATCACGTCCAGTCAAATAGCACTCGCCTCGGGCGGCGTGTGTGCGATATTCCGGCGGGCGATGTAGGATGTGCGAAAGGACTATTTCGCTCGGGGAAAAATGCCGAGACCGTTCAAAAGAACGAATCTCTTGAACGGTCTCGGGTTCGGCCTGGCGACAGCGGGCATGGTGCCCGTCTTTTGGTGATTTCTGTCGGGAGTTACTCCGAATCACGGATATCGAAGAGTGCGCTTGGTTCTAGCAGCTCTTCACCATCAAACTTAGTGCTAGGCCATGATGACTTGCTTGATTGCGTGTCATCCGGTGTGAACAGCACTGTGTGCGATGTTGACGGCGATGTTGACGGCGGTGTTGACGGCGGTGTTGGTTGTGTCAGGCTCGACACACTGACGGTTTCCCGAGCTTCGCGATTGCAAATCGCGAGGCCGATCTCCCACGCACGGCGTGCCTCACGTACGACGTCCTCGAGCGTATCAACATACAGATCATTGAACGGGTTATGTGCCATTTGGCCCTCACAATAGTTTGGCACGCTTGCTACTGCCCCACAAGCAACTATAGCCTCATGCCGCGACTAGGCCATCTCGGGCCTGCTTCCCTTCTTTCTACAGCCGACACCGACCGTCGACGTGACGCGCCACAAAAACTAGCGCCGTCGCTCAGCCGTCCCGTGTGGTGGGGTTCGTGCCTCCCTATAAACTGCTCACGTTTGCTGCGTCAGGTGCAGCCAGCAACATGGCCTGTAACCACGAATATGCTAAGTGTGAATATGCCGCACTCTCGGCGAGCATGTGTAATCTTGAGTTGTGCGATCCCAAACGTTCCCCACTCGACCTGCCAGCTGCTTGCCCAACCACAGAGTCCAAGACAGTTAGATACGTCACATCATCAGTTATGCTCGGCATGCATTGTAACCCCCGGAATCACCACATGTGCACTGGGCACTGGGCACTTTCATATAGGTCTATCAGTATGAGGCAAGTCCCGCGAAAACAATGTGACCTAGGTCATATCAACGCATTACTAAGACAAGTGATACCGCATCCATACGCCGCGTACAGTATCCAGTGTCCGAATCAGCTGCCAACCGGCGCACCAGCGCTAGCTGGCAACCCAATTCAGGAGAAAAAAGTGAAGGAGCTTATCAACCAAGTGACAAAAAAGACCGGTTTGACAACCGACCAGGCAACTGCGGCTGTGAACACCGTGATCAGCTACTTGAAGAGCAAACTGCCCTCGGCCGTGGCAGGTCAGATTGATAACCTGCTCAACGGCGGCGCGGGTGGCATGGGGGCGGCACAGGATGCCGCATCCAAAGTCGCTGGCGCCGTTGGCGGGGTGCTCGGTAAGAAGTGATTCGCCTAACACAGTGCCCATAACGATCACGTGTTGTGATCTTTCGTTCTTCTTCTTGCTTTGCCCGCCGCGTTCCGGCGGGCATTTTTGTGTCATAACCATTCGCGCCGCAGGTCGCATGATACGTTTCAAAGTCAGCAGCGCACAGGTGACTTCGCGCAGTCACTTCAAGCGACGGCCGCACGGCTACGACAGACATGTTATGCCAATGCACAGGCACAGGCCACGGGGCGGGCTTGAAGTCGTAAACGTCATTCCCATCATCATGATCGTGCTCAAACACTGTTCGTGCCATGCCTTCACCAAGTCAACGCATCATTAACCGGGCCTATACTCTCCGGCCTATGCTGTCATTGCTATGGGGATGGCTCGATCCACGCCGGAGTGTGGCCGCGCGCCTCGCCTGGGTGGTCGTGCTCGTCAGCTTGTTGCTCTCCCTGCTGATTGGGCTGGTGGTTGGCACGACAGCTAAAAACGACGCCGTGCGCGCGGTGGGCTCGCTGCATGCGGAGTATGCACAGCAGCTTGCCGATCAACTGGACGACAACTTAAACGGCCGTCTCCAAAACGTGCAAATCATGGCCGGGCTGGTCGGCACACGCACCAACCCCGACCGCCAACGCGCCTTACTCAATCAACTCCGAACTGCCTCTAGTGAATATGCCTGGATCGGGTTAGCCGACTTGAACGGCAAGGTGATCGCTGCCACCGATCACGTGCTAGAGGGTGAAGATGTCACGGGTCTGCCGTGGTTTGCCCAAGGTAAAAATAAGCCTTGGGTAGGTGAAGTGCATGATGCCTTGCCCATCGCGAAGTGGCTGCCCGTGACTCCAAGCGATGAGCCGTTCCGTTTTGTTGATGTCACCGCGCCGGCGAAAAATGCGCAAGGCCAAACCAGCGGCGTCTTGGGTGCTTACCTGAGCTGGGGGTGGATTCAGAGCGTCGAACAACGGATACTTGCCCCGCTCAGTTCGAGCCGCAGCGTCGAGGCGCTCATCGTCAGCGCCAAAGGACAGGTATTGCTTGGGCCTGAAACCTTGCTCGGCCAAGCGCTCGACCCGAAACTTTTCAACCCCGACCCCAGTACGGTCACCGGCGCAGACCCTGGTGCCGGTCAAGGTTCTGGTTCGAATCAATCCGCGTATTTTGTGACGGCCAATTGGCCAAATAAGCTCACCTATTTGACCAGCCTGGCCCATGGGCATGGGCAGGGCGACTTTAAGGGGTTGGGTTGGACCATCGTGGTCCGTGAGCCTGCCAGCACGGCACTTGCGCCCGCAGACCAACTGCAATGGCGGGTGCTGTTATTTGGCCTGAGTGCGGGGTTACTCGCAACAGCGTTAGGGGTGTGGCTCACCCGGCGCATCGCCCAGCCGCTCAATCAGATTGCAAATGCAGCCGAGCGAATCCAGAGAAATCAAGCGGCTCAGATTCCGCTCTTCAAGGGTCAAGACGAAGTCGCGCATGTATCGCGCGTGCTCAACAGCCTGGTGAACTCACTGGAAGCGCGCAACCGCGACTTACAAACCTTGAACGCAACCCTTGAGCAGCGCGTCAACGAGCGCACGCACGAAATTGAACGGTTGAGCGCCGAAAGCGAGCGGGCTGCCGTAGGGCGCGAACGCTTGCGCATGGCGCGTGACTTGCACGACACACTAGCCCATACGCTGGCCGGACTGCTCACCCAGATCCGGCTCACACGCAAGATCGCACTACGTGATCCGAAGGCCGTCGCTGGGGAACTCGCAATGGTAGAACAGGCGGCACAACAAGGATTGCAAGAAGCCCGGCTAGCCGTCACCAACTTGCGCGCCAACCCAGTGCGCGATCTTGGCCTGGCCTCAGCGCTCGAACAACGCCTGAGCAATTTCGCCGAACAATACCGCATTTACACCTCTTTCAATGCCAGTGACCATTTGTCTGCCATGGACGACGAGCGGGCCGAAACGATGTATCGGGTCTTTGAGGAATCGTTGCGCAATATCCAGAAACATGCCCATGCCTTAAATGTCCACGTCTTGCTCAAGCGGCAACAAGAAACCGGTCAGGTGGTCATGTCGGTATGCGATGATGGTGTTGGTTTCGACCCGGCTGGGCCGACCGAAGGCCACTTTGGCTTACACGGCATGCGCGAGCAATGTGACTTGATCCACGCCCGGCTCGATGTGACAAGTGCGCCTGGTCAAGGCACGCGGGTAGATGTGACGATGCTATAACCCCCAAGGCACCAAAGGCACCTAACGATGAGTGACAAAATTCGAGTGCTCGTGACTGACGACCAAGAACTGATCCGGCGCGGGTTGACGATGATGCTTGAGATGGAAGACGATATTGACATCGTCGGTCAAGCTAGTGATGGCACACAAGCCGTGGAACTAGCCGAGCGCTACCAGCCCGACGTCGTCTTGATGGATCTCAAGATGCCACGCATGAATGGCATTGAGGCGACACGTGCCATTACCCAAGCGCTGCCCAAAACACGGGTCGTGATTTTGACTACATACGATTCAGAAGATATGGTCTTCGACGCCATCCGCGCTGGTGCGCAAGCGTATCTGCTCAAGGAATCGAGTGAGGCAGACGTGCTCCATGTGATTCACTTAGTCCACGCCGGCGAATCGCTCATGAGTCCGAGTATTGCGCACAAAGTCATGGACGCCTTCCGCCAAGGCAGCTTGCCGCTACCGCTGGCGCCAAATGCTGACGAGCCGCCGCTTGAAGCGCTGACCGCACGTGAAGCCGAGATTTTGGATTTGATCGCCAACGGCAAGACCAACCGGGATATTTCCGAGACGCTGTATCTGACCGAGGGCACGGTGAAGAATTACGTCACGAGCATCATGTCCAAGCTACACACCAATGACCGGACGCAACTCGCGGTCAAAGCGTTACGCACAGGCATGGCCAAACTAAAATAAATAGTGCACTCACAGTGATACTCGCCCGGCAGTGACCGACCCTAGCGTATCAAACAGCAACTCGACGGGCCGACAGATTTACCTGCCCGTCGAGTTTTGAGCAGTGAGCGGGTGGCTAGCCGATAGGTGACGTCGAAAGTCGCCTAGCTCTGATGCATCACACCAACCGGTTGCTGTGTGCCATCGGCTACCCAGGTGCTGTGATCAGATGTCGAAGTCTGCACCCATGCCATAGGTGTTGTGCCCGACTGGAACACGAACACGTCCGTCAGCGCGGTGTAGTTGCCATTGCCCGCGTCCCGGAACAACCATGTGCCATCGGGCAGCTTCAAAATGGCGCTGTTGGTTGGCTCAGGGATGAGCGGCTTCGTCACTTCTTGTTGCGATATTGCTACCGGGTATGAATTGCCCAGATAGTCTTTGCCAGTGCCCATTGTTTGTTCCATGTAAGTGGCGAATGGGACCATTTCGTTCGCAAGGAATTGGTTGGCCGCGTTGGCTGGATCAGTGGACATGTGGATTGCCACCAAGCCATCCTTCCAACGCGCATACATCGGGCCAAGTGGCACCTGTGAACCAGCCGGGCGGAAGATATAGGTGCCTTGGAATTCTGCCCCGGTCACGCTGCCATCATCGCTGATGATGACCTTGTCGCCATTCTGCAACCCTGCTAATTGAGGCAGCTGCGCCACGCGCTCATTGAGCTGAGCCACGGTCACCGATACCGGTTCACGCACGAGAGCAGGCGCGGGTGTGACCTTTGACGGCTTTGGGGGTGGAACGGTCGCAGCATAGGCAGCCGGCAAGGGGCTAAACATCACCGTGGCGCTGATAGCGAATACAACCGCGGGCAGCGTCCTCGAAAGCAACTTGCTGTTCATTGAACTTTCCTCCTTACACTATTTCCCTGACGGTCTTGGCTTGCGTAGCCAACCCCAGGCTAGTCCAGTTGTGTTTTTGATGAGAGGATTCAAGCTACGTTCGTCGGAAACGTCAGCTCTATCGTAGGCAACAACTACCACTCGCGCTACTGCCCCAAAGCACATCTGGGATGTGCCACCGGAAATACGCAGGTAGTGACCACAGTCATCGATTCTTGTTTTGTTTTAAGCGGCGATGTAGGAATGAAGGATGCGTAGGAAAAGTCCGTCGGAGGGCTTCCGACAAACTCGTGCTATCAGCTGCCGGTTTGCGCGCCGTAATCCATGGTCATTCTGATCAGCATGGCGGCATCCGCAATCGGCAGACCTCAGCCCTGACCGTTGGTTGAGTTCTACCTCGCGACCTGACCACTGCGTATCAAAGTTATGCCATGTATGACAACGCCAGTAGGGCAACACAATCAAAACGCATCGTGAGCTTCATTACCCCAGACCTGCCGGACGTGCCGGACAGCATCAAACGCGGCATCGTGGAAGAGGGCACAGATCAAATCGCAGGCCTATGGTCAGCGGATCGCACTCGGCCGACTGCGTCTCATACTCTAATTTCGCCCGAAATTAGCGGGGCGACAGTCGAAAAAGGGGCAGTGAGTGGTGCGAATCTCGCCCGAAAAACGGGGGCGACTGCAACCCAATTTGAGACCACACAATCCGCTATAGTGTGGATATTTGACAGGGATGACCGACTAGCGGTGAGATTGACCACAAGTCGTAAGGGCGATCAACTCACGCAGCTAGCGTTGCAGCGATCGCACCCTTTGCACCCGAAATGGCCCTGTTTTTAGAACGTCCGTTCCAAAATCTTTGTCCATAGCCCCTTTTTTGCCTGAAATTCGGCTTACTGACAAAGTGTCACTATGCCGTTTTTCGGGCGAAATTAGAGAGTGTAGCTCGATTGACGAAGGTTCAGACAAATTCCGCGCGCCCAGGCCGTTTGCGGCCGGGAATTTCGCCGGATGTCGCCCTAGCTTCGTCGGTCATGCACTGCTACAGTCTCCTCATCCGTCGGCATACGCGCGACGATTGATCTCGCGATGGATCCCGGTGGGGCTCAGATCGGCTTGCAAGGCATCGACCCCAGTAAAATCGTCACGATGACGATGGTCAATCTGTCCCCTTCAACCTACCGGCATTTGCAGGCGAAGGCGCGCGCGCGTTCGGCCACGCCCGACCAAGTAGCAGAGGAGTTGTTGCGACAGCAGCTTTTGCTCGACCATCCCTATGTGCACGTTGTTGAACGCATTGGCGGGCCACAAGCCGTGCTTCGTGACACGCGTATTCCCGTCTCGATCATCGTCGGCTATCTGCGCTTGGGTGAAACCCCTGAATCCATCGTGGCAGATGTGCTGCCGAGCCTGACCCTCGCACAAGTCTACGATGTGTTGAGCTACTACGATGAGCACCGAGAGGAAGTTGATCTTGAACTCAGCGAAAACACACAAGAGCACTGGCGCACCTATCTGCGGCAGAGCCTCTCCGATGTAGACTATTCAAGGATCACGGGTCAATTGCGATGACGCCCGACCCCGTCAGACTGTTGCTGGATGAGCACATTTGGGAGGGGCTGACGGACGCTCTCGTTTTAGCGTCGCTTCGATGTTGTTCATTTGAACCGAACCGACAAGCGCGGACTGGATGACCCACCGTTACTTGCATACGCGACGTCGGTCAATCGTGCGATCCTGACGTTCAACGCGCGTGACTTTGTGCCGCTCGCACGGCTATGGTTTGAGTTGGGCAAAGAACATCCAGGGATCATCCTTTCAATCCAACAGGGGCGGGGTGAACTGCTTCGGCAAACCGACAGCCTGCTGCGGACGGGAAAACACGCGGATTTGCGCAACACCGTGCGCTGTTGCAAGCATTCAAGGGCATCGAAACTGCGTCGTAGTCACTGCGAAGTATGCTGCCCACAAATCAACGCGCCGTTGTTATCCCGTGTGAGCTGCTCGGCCTGCGCCCCTTTTTCGGTGACGAGGGCTTTGATCGCCACCTGCGTCTGACGCGTGTCCACACCCAGCAGCTCCGATGGCGTTGGGGGGCTAGAACTGCTTCGGGAAGATACGTGTGATCCTCGTCTACGGCTGGACTGCGGCATATTTGCTACAGTCTCCGAAATTAGGGTAATAGCGTAGATAGCGCCAATACATGCGCTCTGGCTTCGCGCCCATCCACTCAGCGATAGTCTCAACATGATTGGAAAGCAACGGGGCAAACTATGAAAGTCAGGTCGGCACTCTGCTATGTATAGTCATGTGATCAAGCCAACATCGAAACGACATGACACTCTCAACTCCTCTCATCGCCAGTGAATGTCCACATTGCGGCGCACCCGTCGACCGGAGCAATATTCCAGCCACACAACAGCAAGTTCGTTGCAGCTATTGCGGTGCGTTGCTCGATTTGCCGCAAGGTTCTAGCGATGATCGACCTTTACAACCAATAGTAATCAACCTGGCTAGCGAACTACCCGACGTGGTTAAAGGTGCCCGTACTAACGATGCCGCGGGTGTTCCGGGTGCCATGCGCTCGGCGGACAAGGGCTCGACTCGCAATTTCGCTTGGGGCTGTGCGATGGCTATTCTCATCCTGCTCTTCACATTTGGCATCATCGGCCTCGTTTTTTGGCGCGTAGGCATGTTCAATTTGATAGCTCGACTTCTGCAGTGAATTATGGCGTAAGCAGGGGTTTTGAGACCGCCGGCGGCAAGCAAGCGTGGTCGAAGCGTCGCAACTACACACCCGATGCCATGTTCGATGCACGCGGCAACCCAGCGCTACTGGACACAGAACACGGCCACAATAGCGCAGCCACATTCACCGTGTTTGACGCTGCCAGCGGTAATGTGCTGCGCGAGATCGCACCGGAATGCAGCGCGAGTGGCTATGTGAACCGTTCGTGCACATCACTGGCGAGCGCGTGTTTGTCGCTCAAGCATCAGACGAGGGTCAGAAGCTGGTCTTCGATTCGCTTGACCTTCGCAGCAGTGTGAGCAAGGGCACTCAGACGGTGGTGGTCAGCCATGTCGGTTCCAGCGCTGTCCGGTATAGCGGCACGACGGCCTGGATCGAATGCTGGGGCGAGCTATACGCGGTCGATATGACCACGCTCCAGGTCAAAAGCACTTGGCCATAGACCAAAATCCGTCACACCCGTTGTTGCTTGGCAAGTTTGCTACTCTGCCACCGAGAAAGGCCTGATCGGGGCGCGATACGCGTGCAGCACCAAGCGTGAAGCGCAGTTCCAAGCCCTATTCCAGCGACCTGACATCACCTGATACTTTGGCTAGCGCCGGGCAGAGATCTGCAACGTGTCGAACCGCTCCTCAAGGTGGCACACGTGGCATCGGCCACGACACAAGTCTGTCAGGAGCCATCTTGGCTCCACCAGTGCACATAGCCCTCTTGAGCGTTTAACGGGATTGGCTTGCGCAGATCAGTTCTGTATTCGCTCGGTCACGCTCGAAGCGGCCACGAACGCGAGTATTGCCAAAGACTTTCACAGGCATTGGGATCGCCCGCACAGCAGTCGCCTGCACGAAACAGGCTGCAACCGGCCCAGGTTGAAACGGATGCATTGCAGACGAGAAGGCCGAGATTCGCCTAGAGCCCCGGCCTCACAAGGTATGGCGCGTTACGAAATCTATATTAACGCTTTGGTGGCTCAATCACTTTGAACATCGCGCCCACCGGGTCCACGCATGCAGCCATACGGCCAAATGGTGAATCTTCAGCATTACCCATGATCTTGCCGCCATGCTTGACAATCGTCGCTACTGTTTGGTCGGTGTTAACGACACTGAAATAAGTTGCCCACATCGGCTGCATATTGCCCCAGGCGGGGTCGATCTGCATGATCCCGCACATCTGGTATTCCCCGTGTTTGAGGGTGTAATACTCCATACCACCGGGCATGGTCTCTGTGCTTGCGCCAAGGAGTGCCGCATAGAAGTCTAGGGACTGCTTGGCATGTGGTGAATACAGTTCAAACCAAGCAGTCGACCCGGCATCTTCCATAAGTTGCGCGCCGATGTGCATGCCCGCTTTCCAGAAGCTGAACGCTGCGCCGGTGGGATCTTTCAAGACAGCCATACCGCCAAACTCACCAATCTCCATAGCCGGGCTGAGCACAGTCGCGCCCAACTTTTCGGCCCGCGCGCTATCAGCGGC